>ERZ1034691.101-NODE-101-length-65462-cov-73.966961_pt1 | contig 65462 bp, 58 predicted proteins | sample MGYA00520638_ERZ1034691 | MGnify/ENA primary metagenome ERZ1034691 (study PRJEB33766, sample SAMN09781763) | gut metagenome | biome: gut microbiome | host: Homo sapiens | place: Madagascar | study: EMG produced TPA metagenomics assembly of the PRJNA485056 data... | reverse complement strand
ACTTGCAGGCGCAGACTGCCGCTTTCAAGCAGCAGCTGGCCGAGGGCAAAACGCTGGACGACATCCTGCCGGATGCCTTTGCCGTCTGCCGCGAAGCCGCATGGCGTGTGCTGGGCATGAAGCACTTCCCGGTACAGGTGACCGGCGGTATTGCCCTGCACCGCGGCGATATTGCAGAGATGCAGACCGGTGAGGGCAAGACCCTTGTGGCTACCCTGCCCGCCTACCTGAACGCCCTGACCGGCGAAGGGGTGCACATCGTTACCGTCAACGACTATCTGGCCAAGCGCGACAGCGAGTGGATGGGCAAGCTCTACCGCTGGCTGGGGCTGACCGTCGGTCTGATCGTGCAGGGCATGGACGGCGACGCCCGCCGGGCCGCCTACAATGCCGATATCACCTACGGCACCAACAACGAGTTCGGCTTTGACTACCTGCGCGACAACATGGTGACCTACAAGGCCAACATGGTGCAGCGCGGCCACGCCTACGCCATTGTGGACGAGGTGGACTCCATCCTGATCGATGAAGCCCGCACCCCCCTGATCATCTCCGGCCGCGGCGAGGACTCTTCCAGCCTGTATACCCAGGTGGACCGCTTTGTGCGCACCCTGCACAAGAGCGTGGTGGTGGAACTGGAAGATAAGGTCTCCACCGACGAGCAGGCCGATGGCGATTACGTTGTGGACGAAAAGCACAAGACCTGTACCCTGACCGCCGCCGGCATCAAAAAGGCTGAAGCCTATTTTAAGGTAGAAAACCTTGCCGCCGCCGAGAACATGACCCTTGCCCACCACATCGATCAGGCCATCAAGGCCTACGGCGTGATGCAGCGGGATATCGACTATGTGGTCAAGGACGGTCAGGTCATCATCGTGGACGAGTTCACCGGCCGTCTGATGATCGGCCGCCGGTACAACGAGGGTCTGCATCAGGCCATCGAGGCCAAGGAGGGCGTGAAGATCGCCGCCGAGAGCAAGACGCTGGCCACCATCACCTTCCAGAACTACTTCCGTATGTACAAAAAGCTGTCCGGTATGACCGGTACCGCCCGCACCGAAGCCACCGAGTTCACCGAGATCTACGGTCTGAACATCGTCAGCGTGCCCACCAACCGCCCGGTGCAGCGCAAGGACTACCCGGACGCCATCTACAAGACCGTGGAGGGCAAGTACCGCGCCGTCATCGAGCAGGTAATGGAGTGCCACAAGAACGGTCAGCCTGTGCTGGTAGGTACTGTCAGCGTGGAAAAGAGCGAGATCCTTGCCAAAATGTTACAGCGCCACACCCGGGATTTCAACGTGCTGAACGCCAAGAACCACGAGCGCGAAGCCGAGATCGTGGCGCAGGCCGGTAAAAAGGGTGCCATCACCATCGCCACCAACATGGCAGGCCGTGGTACCGATATCATGCTGGGCGGCAACGCCGAGTTCATGGCAAAGGCTCAGATGCGCAAGGAGCATTTCTGCGAGAACCTGCTCAACCCCGACACCCCGCAGGATGCCGACCCGGCAGCCGTGGAACTGCTGCTGACCGAGGCCAATGGCCACGGTGAGACCACCGATGCCAACATTCTGGCCGCACGTCAGCGCTTTGAGCAGCTGTACGCCCAGTACAAGCCTGCCATCGACGCCGAGGCCGACGAGGTGCGCGCCGCAGGCGGCCTGTTCATCATTGGCACCGAGCGCCACGAGAGCCGCCGTATCGACAACCAGCTGCGCGGCCGTGCCGGCCGTCAGGGCGACCCGGGCGCTTCCCGCTTCTACCTGAGCCTTGAGGACGACCTGATGCGCCTGTTTGGCGGCGACCGGGTGTCCAGCCTGATGAACACCCTGAAGATCGACGAGGACACCCCCATCGAGAACCGCATGATCACCAACACGTTGGAAAGCGCCCAGAAAAAGCTGGAAGGCCGCAACTTTGAGATTCGCAAGAACGTGCTGAAGTACGACGATGTGATGAACCAGCAGCGCGAGATCATCTACGGGCAGCGCCGCAAGGTGCTGGACGGCGAGGATATCAGCACCGAGATGCACAAGATGCTGCGGGAGAACATCGATTCCAGCTGTGCCCAGTTCCTTTCCGGCGATGTGAAGGACGAGTGGGATTTTGGCGCCCTGCGCCGCCACTATCAGGGCTGGCTGACCACCGATGCCGACTTCCACTACACTGTGGCAGACTTTGATAGCCTTTCCCAGCAGGGCATTGCAGATATGCTGTACGACCGCGGAATGCAGATCCTGCAGGCCAAGGAGGTGCGCTACGGTGCACCCGTTATGCGCGAGCTGGAGCGCATCTGCCTGCTCAAGTGCGTAGACCGCCAGTGGATGGACCACATCGACAACATGGACCAGCTGCGGCAGGGCATCGCGCTGCGCGGCTACGGCCAAAAGGACCCTGTGGTGGAATACCGCATCGAGGGCTTTGATATGTTCGACCAGATGGTGGATTCCATCCGGGAGTCCAGCGTCAAGATGCTGCTTACCATCGAGCTGCGCGCCGCCGGTTCCGCCCCCAAGCGTGAGCAGGTGGCAAAGCCCACCGGCGAGGGCTTTGTGCCCGGCAACGGCGCACCCGGCGTCAAGGGCAGCCCCAAGGGTCAGCCGGTGCGTGTGGTCAAAATTGGCCGCAACGACCCCTGCCCCTGCGGCAGCGGCCTGAAGTTCAAAAAGTGCACCTGTGCCCAGTACCACCCGACTGGCAATAACGGCGGGGAAGAATAACGTCAAGGGAAATGCAACTAAAAATAGTTGCATTTCCCTTTATTTGTGCTATACTAAGCGTAGGAGGAGTTATGGGACAAAAGGAAAAGCTGATTGAACGATTGAAAGCAAAGCCCAAAACCTTCACCTTTGATGATGCCGAGAGTCTGTTGCGCTATTTCGACTATACGCGCTCCAACAAGGGCAAGACCAGCGGCTCCCGCATCCTGTTCGTATCCGAAAAACATCCGCCTATCATGATGCACAAGCCGCATCCCCGCAAGGAGCTTTTGGAGTATCAGATCAAACAGCTGATTCAAATTCTGGAACAGGAGGGACTTCTGTGAACAATACGATGGAGTATAAAGGCTATGTAGGCAGCGTAGAATTCTCAGAGGAGGATGGCCTTTTTTACGGCAAGGTAATGGGCATCCGTGCGCTGCTTTCCTACGAGGGCGCCACTGCTGCGGAGCTTGTCAGCGATTTTCACGGCGCGGTGGACGACTATCTGGCACTATGCGAGCAGACCCACCAGACCCCCGAAAAGGCCTATAAGGGCAGCTTCAATGTCCGCATCCCGCCGGAGCTGCACAAGCAGGCCGTGGTCTACGCCGCAGCACATAATATGAGCTTGAATAATCTTGTGGAACGGTCTATTCGTCAGACAGTTCATGCAGGATAATAAAACAGAGGGAGTTGATTTTACAATGATCGCACCGGAAAAACTGTTGGAAGCCGCCAAGGCGCTGGAGCCCCAGCTGCAGGAATGGCGGCGCACACTGCACCGTCACCCGGAGGTGGGCTTTGACCTGCCCCAGACCAAGGCACTGGTCAAAAAAGCGCTGACTGAGATGGGCTACACCCCGCAGGACTGCGGCAAGTGCGGCGTGGTGGCGCTTGCCGGGGGCAAACGCCCCGGCAAGGTGATCCTGCTGCGCGGCGACATGGACGCGCTGCCCCTGCAGGAGGAATCCGGCGAGGAGTTTTCCTCTGAGCTGCCCGGCAAGATGCACGGCTGCGGCCACGATATGCACACCGCCATGGTGCTGGGTGCAGCCAAGCTGCTCAAGGAGCACGAGGACGAGATCGAAGGCACGGTAAAGCTGGAGTTCCAGCCCGCAGAGGAGATTTTTCAGGGCTCGCTGGATATGATCAACAGCGGTCTGCTGGAGAATCCCAAGGTAGACGCAGCGGTCATGTTCCATGTGCTGGCCGGGATGCCCCTGCCCGCCGGTATGGTGCTGGTGCCGGGCGGCGGCATTACCATGGCCAGCTGCGAGCAGTATCACATCGTTGTGCACGGCAAGGGCGGCCACGGCTCCATGCCCAACGCCTGCATCGACCCCATCACCGCAGCGGCGCACATCCACATTGCCCTGCAGGAGATCAACAGCCGCGAACTGGACCCCGCAGGCTTTGGCGTGTTCACCACCGGCCGGTTCGAGGCAGGCAAGGCTTCCAACGTCATCCCGGATACTGCCGATATGTGGGGCACCATCCGCACCGTAGACCCGGAGCAGAAGGTCAGTGCCTTCATCCACCAGCGCATGACCGAAATTGCGCAGGGCGTGGCCACCGCCTACCGCTGCACCGCCGAGGTGGAGTTCAGCGATTACTGCCCCTGCATGGTGGTGGACACCCCGCTGGCGGGCAACGCCCTGACCTATATGACCGAGTTGCTGGGCAAGGGCGCTATGGATATGACCCCGCTCACCGGCGGCAAGCCCGGCGGCGGCAGTGAGGACTTCGCCTTTGTCAGCCACGAGGTACCCACCGTGAGTATGTTCTTAGCTGCCGGCAACGCTAAAGAGGGCTACACCTACGGCCAGCACCACCCCAAGGTGCGCTTTGATGACAGCATCCTGTACTGCGGCACGGCAGCCTACACCTATATGGCCCTGCGCTGGCTGGCAGAGCACCAGTAAAATTGCCTCACAGAACGCCGGGCAGGAGGAAAGCATGAAACAGGAGCTGATGGATGCCATTCAGGAAACGCCGGTCATTGCGGCCGTCAAGGACGATGCCGGGCTTTGCAATGCGCTGACCAACGAGAACATCCGGGTGGTATTCGTATTATACGGAGACATCTGCAATATTGCCTCCATTGTGCGCCGCATCCACGAAGCCGGGCGCTTTGCCGCGGTGCATGTAGACCTTATCGCAGGGCTTGCTGGTAAGGAGGTGGCGGTGGACTTTATCCGTAATACCACCGAGGCCGACGGCATCATCTCCACCCGGCAGTCCTTCATCCGCCGTGCCAAGGAACTGGGGCTTGCCGCCATTCTGCGGGTATTCCTGCTGGATTCCATCGCACTGGAAAGCTTGGATAAGATTCCGCCAAATCTGCCGGACTGTCTGGACCTGCTGCCCGGCACCATGCCCAAGATCCTGCGCCGGGTGTGCGCTACCGCCAAAGTGCCGGTGCTCGCCGGCGGCCTTATTGCTGATAAAGAGGACGTGATGGCCGCACTGGAAGCCGGAATCACTGCCATTTCCACCACCAATCAGGCGGTATGGAATATGTGACCCGCATTCTGCGCAAAAGCAACCGGTGTTTTTTGTAAGGGTTTCACAAAAAGTGCAAAACACCTTGCTTTTTGTGCAGGGACAGGGTATCATAAGAGTAAACAAGTGCTGTTTGTTTCAGGAGATATGAGCGAAACGGACAAGGGCAGTTGCCTTTGTTTCGGTTCGCTCTTTTTTTGTACCATCAACAGCTGCCCAGCTCCCGACGGGCCAAGGCAGAACGGACAGGAGGAAAAGAACAATGTATGATGTAGCAATCATCGGCTGTGGCGTCATCGGTGCCGCTACCGCCTACGCACTGTCGCGCTACGACAACAAGGTGGTCATTCTTGAGGCCGAGAACGATGTGGCAGACTGCACCACCAAGGCCAACAGCGCCATTCTCCACGCGGGCTACGACCCCGCCCCCGGCACCCGCATGGCACGGCTGAATGTGCGCGGCGTGGCTCTGGCAAAGGAGATCTGCGCAAAGCTGGATGTCTCCTATAAGCAGTGCGGCTCGCTGGTGCTGGCGCTGGACGAGAAGGAACTGCCCCATTTGCAGCATCTGTTCGAGAACGGCACCGCAAACGGCGTGCCCGACATGAAGATTCTTTCCCGGGAAGAGACCCTTGCCATGGAGCCCAACCTCTCCGAGAAGGTCTGCGGTGCACTGTGGGCACCCAGCGCCGCCATCGTGAACCCGTGGGAGTATGCACTGGCCATGACCGAGGTGGCAGTACGCAACGGCGTGGAGCTGCGCCGCAGCTGCAAAGTGACCGATGCCGAAGCCATTGAGGGCGGCTACCGCCTGACCGTGCCCGGCGGCACCGTGGAGACCCGCTGCGTCATCAACGCTGCCGGTATCTGGGCAGACAAAGTACACTCCATGGTGGAGCCCGCCAACTTCCACATCATCCCCACCCGGGGCGAGTACTATCTGCTGGACAAGAGCGAGGGCACCCGCGTGAGTCACGTCATCTTCCAGTGTCCCAACGAGCTGGGCAAGGGCGTTCTGGTGGCGCCCACCGTGCACGGCAACCTGCTCGTCGGCCCCAACGCAGAGCCTGTGGAGGGCAACGACACCTCCTGCACCAGCAGCGGTCTGGAATTTGTCAAGGCCACTGCCCAGCGCAGTGTGCCCAGTATCAACTTTGGCGAGTCCATCCGCAGCTTTGCAGGCGTACGCGCCAATCTGGACGTGGACGATTTTATCATTGGCGAAGAGCCGGAAGCTCCCGGCTGGATCGACTTGGCCGGCATGAAGAGCCCCGGCCTGTCCGCTGCCCCGGCAGTTGCTGAGGAAGCTGTTGCCATCCTGCAGCAGCGCGGTGTTCTGGGCGCTGAAAAGGCCGGTTACAAGGACGGCCGCCGCCACATCCGCTTCAAGGAGCTTTCCGCAGAGGAAAAGGCCGCACTGGTCAAGGAGCAGCCCGCCTATGGCCGCGTGATCTGCCGCTGCGAGACCATCACCGAGGGCGAGATCCTAGCAGCCCTCCACAGCGAGGTGCCTGCCAACACCATCGACGGCGTAAAGCGCCGCGCCGGTGCAGGCATGGGGCGCTGTCAGGGCGGCTTCTGCGGCCCCCGCGTGCTGGAGCTGATCAGCCGCGAGCTGGGCATAGACCCCTTGGACATCCTGCAGGACAAGAACGGCTCGAACGTTCTGGTCAGCGAAACGAAGGTAGGAGGAAAGAACAATGGTTGATCTGGTCATTATTGGCGGTGGCCCTGCGGGCCTTGCTGCTGCCTGCAAGGCATGGGAAAGTGGTCTGCGCGACATCCTTATTCTGGAGCGCGACAAGGAACTGGGCGGCATTCTGAACCAGTGCATCCACAACGGCTTTGGTCTGCACCGCTTCGGCGAACAGCTGACCGGCCCGGAGTATGCCGGGCGCTTTATTGAAATGCTCAAGGGCACCGGCGTGAAGGTTCAGCTGGACACCATGGTGCTGGAAGTGACCCCGGACAAAAAGGTGCACTGCGTCTCCAAGGAGCACGGCTACCAAATCATCGAGGCCAAAAGCATCGTGCTGGGCATGGGCTGCCGCGAGCGCACCCGCGGTGCCATTGGTACCCCGGGCACCCGCCCTGCCGGTGTGTACACCGCCGGTGCAGCACAGCGCTATGTGAACATGGAAGGCTATCTGGTGGGCAAGCGGGTGCTGATCCTCGGCAGCGGCGACATCGGCCTGATCATGGCACGCCGCATGACCCTTGAGGGTGCAAAGGTACTGGCCTGCGTAGAAGTGATGCCCTACTCCGGCGGCCTGACCCGCAATATCGTGCAGTGCCTGAACGACTTTGACATTCCCCTGTACCTCTCCCACACCATCGTGGATATTCAGGGCAAGGACCGTGTGGAAAAGGCCATCGTGGCCGAGATCGGCCCCGACCGCAAGCCCATCCCCGGCACTGAGATGGAGTTTGATGTGGACACCATTCTGCTGAGCGTGGGGCTGATCCCCGAAAACGAGTTGACCAAGCAGGCCGGCATCGAGATGGACCCCCGCACCAAGGGCGCCATCGTGTACGAAAACATGGAAACCAGCATCCCCGGCGTGTTTGCCTGCGGCAACGTGGTGCAAGTGCACGATCTGGTGGACTTTGTTTCCGGCGAGAGCGAGCTGGCCGGTGCAGCCGCTGCCAACTATATCCAGAACGGCCCCGTGGCCGAGGGACGTGTGCTGACCGTGAAGCCCGGCGCAGACCTTGGCTACACCCTGCCACAGCGCATCCGTCTGGAAGGCGTGGAAAAGAGCACCAACGTTTCCTTCCGCGTCCGCCGCATCTGCGGCAAGAGCACCATCCTTGTCAAGAGCGGTGATACGGTGATTGCACGCTTCAAGCGTGACCGCCTTGCCCCCGGCGAGATGGAACACATTGCCCTGCCCAGAGTGCTGCTGGACAGAGCCCCCATGGACGAAGTGACCATTGAGATCGAGGAGGCATGAGCGAGATGAAAGAAGTAATTTGCACCTGCTGCCCGCAGGGCTGCTATCTGCAGGTGGATGAAGCCAACGACTATAAAGTGACCGGCAACGGCTGCCCCAACGGCATCGCCTACGGCAAGGAAGAGCTGACCCACCCCACCCGCATCATCACCAGCACCGTGCGCGCCGAGGGCTGCCTGCACTCCCGCTGCCCGGTCAAGACCTCCAAGCCCGTGCCCAAGGGACAGATGGCAGAGGTGGTCGCCGCGCTGGACAGCGTGGTGCTGCACGCCCCCATCCATGTGGGCGATGTGGTGCTGCAAAATGTCTGCGGCACCGGGGCTGACATTGTGACCTGCCGCGATATGGCATAAGCACTCCCCTTTTTACACAAATAAGCAAAGCAGCCGCTGCATCTTACCGTGCAGCGGCTGCTTTGCGTGTGGGGAAATCCCCTGTTTTCAAATGATTGTTTCCGCTGAATATGGCCGGAACGCAGTGCAGGCCATTCGTTTTCTCAACCTTTCAGCGGCATGATGCTCTCCGGGGCGGCACACAGATACTGGGGCGGCTCCGGGGCGGCGGCAGAAAGGCTGGTTTTGCCCACCTTCCACCACAGCTGCGCCGTACCCTCCGGCGAGGTGCAGATGAGGTTCCAGTCAAAGGGGTTTTCACTGGTGGAGACCGCCTTTACCGGGATGGCGTTGGGCGCATCCGCAGCGCAGGGCGTAAAGTCGTGGGCGCGGATGCCCACGGCGGTACAGCCTGTCGGAACGGACAGTGCCAGCCGCAAGGTGGTATCCCAGCCGTCCAGCCGGACGGTGCGGCTGTCCAGCGGGGTGCAGGGCAGAATGTTCTTGCAGCCGGTCAGCCGCGCGGCAGCGATGCTCTGCGGGTCGGCAAAAACCTCTTTTGTTCTACCGGCACGCAGCACCTGTCCCTCGTTCAGCACGATCATTTCTTTGCACAGGCGGTAGGCCTCGTCCCGGTTGTGGGTCACCAGCAGGGCGGTGCCCGCAAAGTTTGCCAGCAGGCTGCCTACCTCGCCCTCTACCTCCTCCCGCAGGTAGCTGTCCAGCGCGCTGAAGGGCTCGTCCAGCATCAGGATGCGGGGCTTGCCCACCAGAATGCGTGCCAGTGCGGCGCGCTGCTGCTGCCCGCCGGAAAGCTGGGCGGGATAGCGCTTGGCTAGCGGCTCCAGCCGCATGGCGCGCAGCATCTCGGCGCAGGCAGCGTGGCGGGCAGCGGGGTCTTTTTCCGTCTTCAGGCCGCAAAGGATATTCTGTTCTACGGTCATATTGGGGAACAACGCATAGTTCTGGAACAGCAGCCCTACGCCCCGCTGCTGCGGCGGCAGGTCGATGTGCCGGGCACTGTCAAACAGCACCCGCCCGTCCAGCACGATGCGTCCGCAGTCCGGCTTTACGATGCCTGCAATACACCGCAATGTCATGCTTTTGCCGCAGCCGGAAGCGCCCAGCAAAGCGGTGGAGGTGTTGCCGACGGTAAAGGCAGCACGGAGGGTGAAGCCGTCCAGCTTTTTTTCAATGTTGACTTCAAGGCTCATTTCCGGGCACCCGCTTTCTGTTTTTTCTCCAGCAGGTTCACAGCCAGCAGCACCACCGCCGAGATAGCGATATCCACCAGCACCCACCGCATGGCGCCCAGCTCGTCGTTGGTGCGCCACAGCTGGTACACCGTGGTGGCGATGGTGGCGGTCTTGCCGGGGGTGTAGCCCGCGATCATGCTGGTAGCACCGTATTCGCCCAGTGCCCGGGCAAAGGCCAGCACTGTGCCCGCCAGAATGCCCTGACGGCAGGCGGGCATCCGCACCCGCCAAAAGATCCATGTATCGGACTGTCCCAGCGTCTGCGCCGACCACGCCAGCGTTTCGTCAAAGCTTTCAAACGCGCCGCGCGCGGTGCGGTACATCAGCGGAAAAGCCACCAAGATGGAGGCAAAGATGGCGCTGTACCAGTTCATGACCAGCTTTACCCCGAAATGCTGCATGAAAAAGATGCCCAGCGGCCGCTTTGCGCCGAAGAGCAGCAGCAGAAAGTAGCCCACCACCGTGGGCGGCAGCACCATGGGCAGGGTGAGCAGCACATCCAGCACACCCTTGACCACCCGGGGCAGCCGGGCGATATAGTAGGCTGCAAAAATGCCAAGAAAGAACACCGCCGCGCAGCTGATCAAAGCAATGCGCAGGCTGTTCCACAACGGATACCAGTCCATGCCTACTCCTTTATACGGCGCTGAAGCCCACGCCCTCGAACACAGTCATGGCCTTGTCGGTCTGTAAGTAAGCCAAAAACTCCTTGGCAGCCTCGGCGTTGGGGGCGGCCTTCAGTACGGCGGCGGGATAGATGACCTGACCGCACATCTCCTTGGTGGCCTCGTCCACGGGGGTCAGACCGGCGCTGTACGCATCGGTGCAGTAAACGACACCGGCATCCACACTGCCCTCGGTGACCTGCGTGGTCACCTCCTTGACATTGGAACCGTAGGTGATCACGCCCGCAGCAGCCAGCGCAGCCTCGTCCAACTGGTAGTAGGCAAGGATCTTCTGAGTGTACTGCCCCACGGGCACATCGCTGTTGCCCATGCAGAACAGGATATCCTGCGCCTTCAGGTGCTCGGCCAGTGCATCAAAGCTGTCAATGCCCTTGTCGCTGCCCTCCGGCACGCAGAGCACCACCTTATTCTCCAACAGGTTCACGCGGCTGTCGGCATCCACAAAGTCAAGGCCGTCCTTGTTCACATCGGCAGAAGCGGTGATGTCCAGCTGGTTCATCTGCTTCTGACCGGCAGAGATGAACAGATCGCAATCCGCGCCCTCCTGGATCTGGGTCTTGAGGGTGCCGGAAGAGTCGAAGTTGAAACGGAAGGTCACCTCCGGGTGCTCTGCTGTGTAGCTCTCACCGATTGCGTTCAGCGTCTCGGTGAGGGAGGCGGCGGCAAACACGATCAACTCCACGCTCTGTGCTGCTTCCGAGGAAGCGGCGGCAGAGGAAGCCACGGACGATGCTGCGCTGGAAGCAGCACCGCCGCAGGCGGTGAGGGCAGCGGCGGCACCGGCCATACCGGCTGCGGCCAGAAAGCTCCGGCGGGAAATGCGATGGTCGTTCATCTCTGTTTCTCCTTACTTCAAGTGAAAAAATAGTATATTTCTACGCCCCGTAAAGGAAAACAGGGCAGGAACCCTTACTTACGGGCGCACTCGCCGTCCAGACCCGCAGCAATGCGTACCCCGTGCTCCAAGCTGGGCAGAATGTACTCCAAATTCTCCTGCACTGCCTTGGGGCTGCCCGGCAGGTTGACGATCAGGGTCTTGCCGCGCAGCACGCTGACGCCACGGCTCAGCATCCCGCGCGGGGTGATGCTCAGGCTGTGGTAGCGCATGGCTTCGGCAATGCCGGGGGCGTTGCGGTCGGCAACGGCGCAGGTAGCTTCCGGGGTGATGTCCCGGGGGGAGAAGCCGGTGCCGCCGGTGGTGAGCACAAGGTTCACCTGACGGCCGTCTGCCATGCGGATGAGCTGCGCTTTCAGCGCCTTGGCTTCGTCCGGCAGGATCATGGTCTCCTCCACCACATAGCCTGCGGCGGTGAGCATCTCTACGATCAGCGGGCCGCTTTTATCCTCCCGCTCGCCGCGGCTGCCTTTATCGGAAAGGGTAATGACGGCAGCGCGCAGGGGCGGGTTTTCCAGTGCGGGCAGCAAGGTCACCTCGTCCCCCACATGGATCTCGCCGCCGGTGAGCACCCGGGCAAACACGCCTTCGTGGGGCATGATGCACTCGCCGGTCTGCTGCTTGATGACGCAGTCGTTGTGGCATTCTTTGCCGATCTGGGTCATTTCCAGCACCACATCCCCGATGGCAAACCGGCTGGTCACCGGCAGGTTGCGGAAATCGAAGCCCTCGATGACCAGATTTTCACCGAAGGCACCGTAGTCCACCCAGATCTTCTTGCGGAACGCCTCGATTTTTTCGGCGCTGAGCATACTGACCTGACGGTGCCAGTTGCCGCCGTGGGCGTCCTCCACGATGCCCCACTCCGGGGTCAGGACGGCGCTGGGCACCTCGGTTTTTACGGTGCCCCGCTTGGGGCTGGTGCAGATTGCCAGAAGCTTACCCATAGTTATTTATCCTCCAATGCGATACATCCCGCGGGTAGCGGGCATGGAACTGTCGTTAAAATGGTGTTCCCGGGGCTTTGCCCAGATGGTCTCCCGGATGGCAGCCAGCAGCTGCGCATCGTCCGCGCCGCTGCGCAGCAGGGCGCGCAGGTCGCACCCGGTCTCGCTGGCAAGGCAGGGGCGCAAAAAGCCCTGACTGGTCAGCCGCACACGGTTACAGGAAGCGCAGAACTTGCCGTGCACCGCTGCAATAAAGCCGATGCTGCCCTGCCAGCCCGGCACGGTGTAGTACACCGCCGGGCCGTCGCCTAAAGCGTGCTCCTGCGCAGTGGAAAGGGGCGCAAGCTCCGGCCAGCGCCGGGCAAACCGCGCCCGCAGTTCCGGGCCGGAGATGCAGGGCATGGCAGCACCGTAGCCGATGGGCATCATCTCGATGAACCGCACCTGCAGGGCGTTGTCCTTTGCCAGCGCGGCGAGCGCTTCCAGTTCGCCCTCGTTGACGCCCGCCTGCGGCACACAGTTCAGCTTGACGGGCAGGCCGCTTTCCAGCGCCGCCTGCAAGCCCGCCTGCACGGCGGCAAAATCGTCCCGGGCGGTGATCTGCCGGAACACCTCCGGGCGCAGGGTATCCAGACTGATGTTCACACTGTCCAGCCCGGCGTCCAGCAGGGCGGGCAGCTGCTCTGCCAGCAGCACCGCGTTGGTGGTCAGGGTGACCCGGCGGATACCCGGAGTCTCTTTAAGCCCGGCCACCAGCTGCGCCACGTTCTTGCGCACCAACGGCTCGCCGCCGGTCACTCGCACGGTGTCGATGCCGCACTGGGCAAACAGCGCGGCCAGACGCAGAAATTCTTCGTAGGTCAGCACGGCTTCCCGCTCCAGCTTTTCCACGCCGTCCGGCATACAGTAGCGGCAGCGCAGGTTACACAGGTCGGTCACCGACAGGCGCAGGTAATGGATATCGCGCTGGTAACGATCAAACATAGCCGCCCTCCGCCCGGATGTAGTGGCCGCTCTTGCCGCCGGTCTTTTCCACCAGATGGATCTCGCCCAGCTCCATGCCCTTATCCACGGCCTTGCACATATCGTAGATGGTCAGCAGCGCGGTGGAAACGCCGGTCAGCGCTTCCATCTCCACGCCGGTCACACCGCTGGTTTTTACAGTGCACAGGGCTTCCACAGCCTGCCGCTCAGGCAGCAGACGGAACTCGATGCCTACCTTGGTCAGGGGCAGCGGATGGCACAGAGGGATCAGCTCACTGGTGCGTTTGGTGGCCATGATGCCTGCAATGCGCGCCACGCCCAGCACATCGCCTTTTTTCACGGTGCCGCTCTGCACGGCGGCAAAGGCTTCGGCGTTCATGGTAATAATGCCGTGGGCAGTGGCTTCCCGGGCGGTGACGGGCTTTGCGCTCACATCCACCATCACGGCGTTACCGGCGGCATCAAAATGTGTCAGATTATTATCATTCATATTTTTTCACCTTAGTAAAGCTCCCCCCTTCGGGGGAGCTGGCAAAGCCGAAAGGCTTTGACTGAGAGGGTTTCAGCAGTGCCCAAAGCCGCAGTTCGGCCAGTGGCACACTTCGCAGTTCAGGCACAGGCCGCCCTCGCCCAGACGGGCGATATCCTCAGCGGTGATGGGATCATCGGCCAGCAGACGGGGCAGCAGCAGGTCAAAGATGGTGCGCTTGGCGTACATCACGCAGCCGGGCAGGCCGCACACCGGCACCCCGTCCAGATAGCTGACAAGGAACATGGCTCCCGGCAGCACCGGGGCGCCGTAGGTGATGATATCGGCCCCGGTGTTCTTGATGGCCAGCGGGGTGCGGTCGTCGGGGTCCACACTCATGCCGCCGGTGGTAAAGATCAGCTCGCACCCTGCGGCCTTTGCCTCCAGAATGGCGGCAGTGATCCCGGCGGGGTCATCATCGCAGACCTTATGGAAAACCATCTCGCAGCCGTAGACCGCCAGCTTGCTTTGCAGGATGGGGGTAAATTTATCCTCGATGCGTCCCTTGAACACCTCGCTGCCGGTGGTGATGATGCCCACCTTCTTGGCCTGCATGGGCAGCACGTTCAGGATAGGCTCTGCCCCGGCAGCGGCCTGCATGGCGTCCATCTTCTCCTGCTCGATGACCAGCGGGATGATGCGGGTACCGGCCAGCTTCTGCCCCTTTTTCACCGGCAGGTCGCCGTGGATGGTGGCGATCATCATCTGCGGGGTGCTGTTTACAGCCATCAACGCCTTGCGGTTGATCTTCAAAAGACCGTCACAGTCCGCGATCAGCTCGATTTTCCCCTCTTTCGGCGCAGTACCGTGGATATTTTTGCCCGCAGCGGCCTTGTACAGCAGGGCGGCGGCTTCGTCCTCGTGGAGGATGCCGGGGTGCTTTTCCCAGACGTAGAGGTTTTCCTTGCCGATGGAAAGCAGCACAGGAATGTCCTCGGGCTGGATGACGTGCCCCTTGCGGAAGCGGGCATCCTTGTATTCGCCCGGGATGATCTGGGTGATATCATGGCAGAGCACCTGCCCTGCGGCGTCAACAGTACGGATCAGTTTCATGATGGCATTCTCCTTACAGCGCGGGCATCTGGGCTTCGATCCAGTCTGCCAGTGCCGGAATATCGTTCAGGTCAAAATCTGCGCCGGGGATATCCCCCACCACCGCCAGCGGATGGAAGGAGACGGGCGCATCCGAAATGGCGCTGCGCACCACCTCGATCTTCGGCCAGCCGCTGGATTTGAACCCCTCCAGCAGCACAAGGTCGTAGCCGTGACGCTCGAACAGGGCAAGCAGATCCTGCTCGGTCAGGCGGAATTCCTCGGTCAGCAGATAGCGCGTGACGGAGTAGACCGCCACGCCCTCGGCACCGGCTTCCCGCAGACGGTAGCTGTCGGTGCCGGGCACATCCGGGGTAAAATCGTGGCCGTCGTGCTTGATGACACCTACCTTCAACCCACGGCTGCGCAGCATGGGCAGCAGCTTTTCCAGCAGGGTGGTCTTACCGCTGTTGTGCACCCCACTGACGGCCAGCACCGCCGGGCGCTTGAGCGCCTGTGTCTCGGCCAGCGCCTGTTTTTGTTCACTGTACAAAGCAAAGCACCTCCACTTCTGTACCGGGTTCTACCGGCCCGCTGCCGGCGGGGATCTCCACCAGACAGTTGCAGCCCATCATGGCGGACAGCGCACCGGAGGAGTGCGCCTCGGTGTTGCCCGCGCCGGGCAAGGTCACCTTGCCGCCACAGGCGGTGGCACGCAGGTAGCGGTGGCCCTTGCTGGGTTTGGAAAAGCCGTTCGTCAGGGTGCAGACGGTGCGGGCGGGGATGCAGTTCTCCTCCCGGCGTCCGGCGGCGCGCAGCAGCGCAGGGATGGCGTACTGTTCCAGCGTAGCGGCGGCGGCAAAGGGGTTGCCGGACAGGCAGAACACCAGCTTGCCGCTAAGCGCAGCTGCCAGCATGGGGCTGCCGGGCTTCTGGGCTACCCCCTCCACCACAAGCTGTGCGTCCAGCTTTTCCAGCACAAGGGGCAGATAATCCTTCTGCCCTACGGAGACGCCACCGCTGGTGATGACGGCATCGCAGCGGGTCAGCAGCTCCTGCATTTTACCGGTGATGACCTCCGGGTCATCGGAGCACTGCTGCCGTTCCACGGCAAAGCCCAGCTGACGCAGCCGGGCTGCGTTCTGGATGCCGTTGGCATCGTAAATTTTACCGGGTGCCCACGGTGCGCCGGGTTCCAGCAGTTCGCTGCCGGTGGAAAGGATACCCACGGTCAGCGGGCGGCAGACCGTCACCTCGGCGTAGCCCTGCCCGGCCAGCACACCCAGATGGGCGGGGGTGAGCACCGTCCCGGCGGGCGCGATGACCGCGCCTGCGGTCACGTCCTCGCCCCGGAACACCACGTTTTGCAGCGGTTTTACGGCAGCATAGAGCTGCACGGTCTCTTCGCCGCTGTCGGTCAGTTCCTGCATCAAAACGCAGTCCGCGCCCTCCGGCAGGGGAGCTCCGGTCATGATGCGGGCAGCGCAGCCTGCGGGCAGCGCCGCAGCCGGGGCATCGCCCGCGTAAAGCTTCATCACCACCGGCAGGGTGACCGGGGTCTCCCGGCTTGCACCGGCGGTATCCGTGCTGTGCAGGGCGTAGCCGTCCAGCGGGCTGCGGTCAAAGGGGGGCTGGTCCATCCGGGCGCAGAGGTCCCCGGCAGCAATGCGCCCGCAGGCGGCTTCCAGCGGGATGGTCTCCGGGGACGGAGAAGGCAGAAGCGCTGCCGCGTCCAGCACGCTGCGCAGCGCCTGAACGGGGGAGCAGAAAGGCTGGTTCATTATAACTTCCTCCATAGACCCGCCGCTCTCCCCTTCTGCTATGGCTCAGACGGGGGAGCAGGGGTATTCTTTTTTCAAAAAAGGCAGGTGAAAAAGAAGCGGAGACGTCTTGACCGGAAAATCAAAACGCCTCCGCAGAATATCCCCACAAAACCGGCTGCGGCAGTTTGCAGTCTGCTACGCCGGTGGCAGCCTTTGGCTATGCGCCGCCCTTGCAGCGGCAGCACACAGCCAAAAAGCACCTGTGAAGATGGGAGGAGTTCTTTTTTTCAAATTGCAGCGTTTCTTCTGCGGGAAGGCGGTGGGGTTTCCCCCGCCACCCTTGAATGCCCGCCCTTGCGGGTGCAGCATTGCGGCGCGGTGTCCTGCTCCTTGTGGGAGTTTAGACGCCTTTGCTCAAAGAAGCTCTTATACCCTGATTCAATTGTAGTTTATGGTTTAATCGCAGAAATCGTCCACGTCGCTGATAGCCTTGGCGTAGCGGCGGGTGAGGTGCTTGGTGGAAAAGAGGAACCGCTCGTTCTGGTTGTTGGTCAGCTCCTCGATATCGGCATACTCCGGGTTCTCCTGCATGGCCTTCCATGTCTGCTCGATGACCTCCGGCGCAAGGCCGTAGGGGGAGCGCTGGAAGTACTTGAGCGGAGTGGCGCTGGGGTAGATGCGGGCGTTGAACCGCACCATCTCGGCGAACATCACACACAGATCCTTGTCCTCGATGAGCTGCGCGATCATGGCGTAGTTATCGCTCATGTTGGCGTTGGAATAGTAGTAGGTGTCCTTTGCGCCCGCGCGGGTGACGATATCGGTGCACTGGGGGTCTGCGGGCATCTGCGCCAGCAGCTCGTCGGCGTTTTCCACTTCCTCCAGCAGCAAAGCGTGGGGGGTAATCAGCGCAGCCGCAGAGCGGGCGCGGATGTAACCGGCCAGCTCCTGTGCAGGGGTCAGCTCCGGCAGCTCCGGGGCGGTCTTGGTGGGCTGATCCGCAAAGGGATCGTTTTCTGCCTCCGGTTCACCGGCCAGAAAATCCAGCAGTTCCGGCTTTGCAGCATCGGGCTGCGCAGCTTCGGCGGCTTCGGGTGCGGCCTCGGCGGCCTGCTTTGCGGCAAGCTCGGCGGTCTCCCGCTCCACTGCGGCGATCACGTCCTCGCCAGTCTTGGCGGCGCTGCCGTCAAAGGTGCTGCCGGTCTCCTTCAGGCGGCGGGCAGTCTCGCTTGCGGCATCGATGTCGAACACCTCTGCTTTGGGCTTTTTCTTGGCGGCCAGCTCTGCCTTTTGCAGTTCCAGAACGGCCTGTTCCGGGTCTACGCTGCCATCCACCGTGGTGGTGTAGCCGGGTTTACGTCTGCCAAACAACATGACGGTCTTTCCTCTTTCTATGGAATTTATTCAGCTGCTGCGGTGTTCTGGGCGTAGATGCCGCGCTTTTCCAGATCGTCGGCCATGTCAGCCAGATCATACTTTTCCAGCGTCTCGCGGGTGGGCACACCGGTGGTGCGGTCCCAGCCGAAGACGTCGTAAAACAGATCCTTTGCCTTCTCCATGTCGGCGCGGTCCAGCTTGGTGGTGCCTTCCTCGAATGCCTTGAAATCGGGGTCCTTATCGAACACCCAATCGCAGATGGCATCGTGCTCCTGACGCAGGTTTGCGCTGCCGCAGTTCTGCTGGAAGCTGATGGCGGTCATCGCGCGCAGCATCTGGGTGATGCGGGCGCCGTCCTCCTGCAGATCGGCCTGGGTATAGGTCTCGCCGGTAACAGCAGTCATAAAGTCTGCCTGCAGGTCCAGATCGCCGTGGTAGTCGCGCTCCTTGGAAGGAGACTGGGTCATGGGCCACATCCAGTTGCACAGGGTAGCGGAGTCATGGAAGTTCTTGTCGTTGACGCAGTAGGCAGCCAGCTTTGCCTTGTTCTCGTTGATGGGAGTGTAGGCCTTGGCCTTATCGTAGCAGCCCTCGCCGAAGAAGTCCTCCATGACCTTCTTGGTCACCTCATAGGGAGCGCCGGAACCGGTCTCGCAGACGATCTCGTGGATCATGCAGTCACGGTTGTAGACGAGGTTGTACAGCATACCAACCTGCCATGCCTCAGCAGGGCCGTGGTGGTTGGGGAAACCGTTGTAGATCAAGTTGGAGTTGGTAGCACCGTCGTTGCGGTCCAGCCAGCTCTTGGGCAGGCCGAACTTTTCCATCATGGCCAGCGTGCCCTTGGCGATAACGGACAGGTCACCCTCGCCGTAAGCCATGCGGCGGATCAGCTCGACCTCCCAGCGGGGATCGCCGGCCTTCTCCCACTCCCAAGGCAGAGAGTCGTACTCGGCCTCGCTGATATACTTGGTGGCCTCCTCGCGCGGCATCCGCAGGATCCACTGCAGGTCGCGGTTCAGGTTGCCGTAGTTGTCCCACAGGCCCATATCGTCCACAGCATGAGACCATGCCAGATTGATGACCATGGTGCCGTCGCCTTCGTACTTGAAATCGTGCACGCCGTCCGGATAGACGCGGGTGCCGTACAGCACAGGCATACAGGTGTTGGAGTTGTGGGTGGGCAGATCGTAATCTGCCAGCGGATCCACATCATACTCGGTGTAGCAGCGGATGGGGCAGGAGGAGCAGCCGCCGTTCTTCACGGTGTACTCGGCAGCGGGAGCGCCGAAATCGAAGTAGCCCTTGAAGCAGCGCAGAGCCACCTTGTTGATATCGTTGTAGGGCTGCTCGCCGGTATCCACGGGGCCGCCGGGAGCCTTCTTCCACATACGGCCGGGGGCGCCGGACCAGCGGTTCTTGCCGGAGGTGGCGCTGTACTCTGCCCAGCTCTGGGGCTGTGCGGGCACGTTGTGGTTGTTGTTGCCGCCGATCAGGTTGCCCATCATGTAGTTGGACAGCTCCAGCACCTTCTTGGGGTCAGCGACCTTGACGCTGCCGGTGCCGCGGATGGCCAGGCCCTTCAGCTTCTTGTTGCCCATGGCAGCGCCCAGACCGGCGCCGCCGGAGTTGCCGAAGCTGGTGTTCAGGGTGGAGTAGTCCACCAGATTCTCACCGGCAGGGCCGATGGAAGCAGTCTCGAACTCGCGGCCGTTCTGCTCTACCATCCACTTATTGGCAGCAAAGGTGCCCTTGCCCCAGATCTCGGTTGCGTCCTCCAGAGAGACCGCGCCGTCCTCGATGCGCAGATAGACGGGCTTTTCGGAGATGCCGCTGACCACGATGCCATCGTAACCGGCATACTTCAGCATGGAGCCGATGTGGCCGCCCATGTGTGCGTCAATAATGGAGTGACCCTTGGACCAGGTGGAGCGGAAGGTCACGTTCATACGGCCGGAGCAGGGTACGCCTGCGCCGGTCAGGGGGCCGACACCGAAGATGACCAGAGCCTTCTCGTCATAGGGGTCCAGCTCCATGGGAGCTTCCTCATACATAATGCGGTAGGCCATGCCCATACCGCCGATATACTTATGGTACTTTTCGTCATCCTGCGTGGTGATCTCGCCGGTGGTCAGGTTGACGCGCAGGATCTTGCCTGCCCAGCCATAACTTTCAGCCATTGTAGTTCCTCCTTACAGATCCAAGTATGCAGCCTGTGCTGCGCTGGTAACGGCATCCCAATCCACGATGGACAGAGCGCCGGACGGGCAGCCTGCCACGCAGGCACCGCAGGCGATGCACTTGGAGGACTTGCCGGTCTCGGGGTTGACGGTGGGCATATGCCACGGGCAGGCATCATGGCAGGCACCGCAGCCGATGCACTTGTCGGTATCCACTACGCGGATGCCGCGGTCGTCGGTGGTGATGGCCTTCTGCGGGCAGGCGTTGCCGCAGGCGGGGTCCTCGCACTGGCGGCAGGTGTCCGGGAAGTAGACAAAGCAGTTATCCGTGCCGGACAGCAGGCCGTTGCCTGCGCCGTCCAGATTCAGGCGGCGCTGGATCTTGACGCGGCTGATGTAAGAGGAGCACACGCCGTCGTTGGTCAGGGTGCAGTTGATCTCGCAGCGCTGGCAGCCGGTGCACAGGTCTGCGTTGACCACCAGCAGGCCCTGCGGCAGTGCCCAAGTGGCCACTGCGCCGGAATCCACCTGCTGCTGAGAGCAGCCGAACAGGGACAGCATGGAAGCGGACAGGGTGAGCCCTGCAAGGCTCTTGCCCGAGATCTTCATGAATTGACGGCGGGTCATGTCAGCCGTCAGGAAATCAGTTTTTGCCATAGGTTCCATTCCTCCGTTGAGGTCACTCTGCGCAGAGTACCCCGGTCACATAGAAATACGAGTTGTTGACGATGGTCGTCACAGCCGAAGAGGTGATGGTCGCGCCGGAAAGGGCGTCCACCTCGGTCAGGTCTGCGCTGACGGCACCGGACGCATTGCCGGTGGTGGTCAGGCTGGCCTGCTCCAGACGCGCCTTGGACTGCTCCTCTGCCGAGAGATCCGCAAAGGGGATCGCCATCGGCTCGCCGTCCAGTGCGCTCTTGCTGAGCATGGCTGCGTACAGCTTGCGCCGTGCCACGGCCTCTGCGCTGGAATCCAGCGGCGGAGCCAGTTCATCGTCCAAGGGCTCTCCATTCAGCGCCGAGAGGGTAAGCCCCGCAGCATACATCTTGCGGGTCGCCTCGGCCTCGGGAGAGGTATCGAAGGTGCGCCACTGTGCGGGGTCAAAATCCCCGGCAGCAGCGGGCTGCTCCTCCGCTGCACCGGCAGCGGCATAGGCGGCACCGGTAACGGGGTCCGTTACGGTGTAGCTTTTGCCTGCCAGCGTGAAGGGAGCTGCGCCTTGATACTGGGACGTGAACTCCGGATTGACGCACTGGCCGCCAAGGGTTTCCGTTTCGTCCTGAGAAAGGATCTCTACTGCGGAAACATTGCCCTCGGCGTCAATGGTCACGGCAGCCTGCACATCGCTCTGGAAGCCCTTCTGAGAGCCCTCCACGCGGTAGCTGCCATCGTCGAGCTGGTACACTGCGCTGATGCCGTAGGCGGCTGCATCCGCCTCCGACACCGGCAGCAGGGTACCGGCAACCGTGGTGCGTGCGCTTTGCAAGGTGGTCAGACCGACCGCCAAGGCGATGGTCGCAACGCCCATGGCTGCATAGCCCGGCAGCCGCTTGCGCCACAGCGGTACGGGCGCAAACGGGTTGGTTGCCTGCTTCATGTTATCACCTGCCTGTTTTTTATTTTTGCCGGGTAACCCCGGACAGCAATTGAGGCCGCTCCGGCTGCTGCAACAGCGGAGCGGTCTCTTCGATAATATATTAACATGCGTGCGCGGAGTATGTCAACAGAAACAGACAGGCTTTTCCGTTTTGTAACTATTGTTTTTGTAATATTTGCTTAAACTTTAGGGATTTTACGTCCGCACACCAGCTGCAGGCCGTATTCCGCAGCAAGCTCTGCGGATTGCACGGTGGGCATGCTTTTGCTTACCAGCACTGGTACTCCGGCGCGGATGGCCTTGCGCACCATATCCAGCGGCACCCGGCCGCTGGTGTACAGCACGCATTCTGCCAGCGGAAGCCCTGCCAGCACCGCGCAGCCCACCGCCTTATCCAGCGCATTGTGCCGCCCCAGATCCTCGCAAGCAAAAACAATTTCCCCTTTGTGCAGCACAAAGCAGCTGTGCACCGCCCGGGTGGCGCGGTACAGTGGCAGCCCGGCGTGCATGGCGGCGGTCAGGGTCTGCACCCATTCCGGCTGCAAGGCCAGCCCGGGCACGGGGTGCAGGGGCTGCTGCTCCACCGGGCTGCCCAGCACGATATTATCGGTGCAGCAGCTGGCAACCTCCTGCGTGGCGGCACGGCGGGTGGGCAGCGGGTGGCGCAGATATACCTGCACCTTTGCGCCCTCGGCACAGACGGCGATCTGCTCCACCTCATCCGCAGACGCGATCCACCCTTCGGTGAGCAGCCGTCCCAAGGCCAGCTGCGGCAGCAGCGCCGGGGTGCATACCACCCGGAAGGCGGGCTGCTCGTTGACATAGATAGCGGCGGCGTGCTCTGCCGGTACGGCGGCTTCGGTGCCGTCCGGCAGGCGCAGACTGGCAAAAGCCGCCTGTGCGCCAAAACGGTCAGTGATCTGCAAAGAGGGTGTACTGCGTTTTTCCATAAAGCTTCCTTGTATTATAAATGCAATGCTGTGTGTCAGACGGACAGTATCAACATACCGGTTCTGTGGCAAAAAGTCAAGAGCCCTCTTGCCGTAAAACGCAATGCCGGACAGCCCGCAGACTGTCCGGCATTGCGATAAAAACATCAGATTTAAAGGCCGTTCCTCTCAGACCGTGTTCTCAGAACACCGCCGGGACAATCTGCTGGGCATCCACATCCACGATACCGTAGGTGTTCAGCCGCAGCTTCGGGATGACTGGCAGGCTGACGAAGGCAAGGGTCATAAAGGCGTCGATTTCCTCCGAGATGCCGTGGGCTTTCAGCGCTGCCTTGAGCGCCTGCAGCTTTTCCTCCACAGTCTCGGCGCTCTCGGTGCTCATAAGCCCTGCCACCGGCAGCGGCAGCTCCCCTACCACCTGTCCGTTCAGTGCAAAGGCAAGACCGCCCTTATTTTTGCGCACCGTGTTGCCCGCCAGCACCATGTCGGCATCGTTGGTGCCCGCCACGATGAGGTTGTGGGAGTCGTGGGCAATGCTGGAAGCCACTGCACCGCATTGCAGGCCGTAGTTGCCCAAAAAGCCAAGCCCCACATGACCGGAGCGCTGATGCCGCTCGAACACCGCCAGCTTGACGATCTGCTGTGCCACGTCCACGCCGGGCGCTGTGCCCGGATGCTGGCAGAATGGAACGATCTTTTCGGTGGTCAGCAGGGCGTGCGGGGTCAGGCAGATCACCCGCTGCCGGGTGCCGGTCTGCTTCAGCTGCAATTGCTCCGGGGTGATCTCGTCCATGTTGAAGGAATCGAACACCCTCGCAAAGCGTGCCTTGTCCACAGTAAGGGCAGCGGGATGCAGCATTCTGCCCTGCTGCGCCACCAGTTTGCCTTTTTTGTACACCTGCTCCACCGTGAACTGTTCCAGATCCGACAGCACGATCAAATCGGCGGTATAGCCCGGAGCTACCGCGCCGCTGTGCGCAAGGCCGAAGTACTGGCACGGGACAAGGGTGCCCATCCGCACTGCCACCACCGGGTCTACCCCGGCGGCAATGGCCTTGCGGATGATATAGTCGATATGCCCGCCCTGCAACAGGTCTCCGGGGTGCTTATCGTCGGTCACCAGCATACAGCGGCTGCAATAGGGCTCCCGGAACAGAGGCAGCAGGCTGTCCATGTTCTGGGCTGCGGTACCCTCCCGCACCATGATGTATTGCCCGCGCCGCAGCTTTTCCATGGCTTCATGGATGTCCGAGCACTCATGGTCGGACTGCACCCCGGCGGCGATATAAGCGTTCAGTTCCTCCCCGCTGAGGAAGGGTGCGTGCCCGTCGATGCGTTTACCCGCAGCGGTGCAGTCGCAGATCTTCTGCAGGATCTTTTCGTCCGCGCGCACTGTGCCGTAGGAGTTCATCAGCTCAGCCAGCCCCAGCACCCGGGGCTGCTGATAGTAGGGGCGCAGCTGCTCCGCTTCCAGCACCGCGCCGGACTCGTCCAGCCCGGTGGCAGGCACGCAGGAGGGCAGCATAAAGTAGACCGAAAGCGCCAGATCTTTGGTGGTCTCCAGCATAAAGTCCAGCCCCGCCGTACCGGCTACATTGGAGATCTCGTGCGGGTCGGTGACCACCGCCGTGGTGCCGTGGGGCAGCACCGCCTGTTCAAAGGCCGGGCCGCAGAGCATGGAGCTTTCAATGTGGATGTGCCCATCCACAAGCCCCGGGCAGACATACTTGCCCTGCAAGTCCAGCTCAGTCTCGCCGGTATAGTGTCCCACGCCAAGGATGACCCCCTGACGGATAGCTACATCGGCCTGCTCGATCTCGTTTGTGAACACGTTGATGACCCGGGCGTTTTTCAGCACCAGCTCTGCCCGCACGTCACCCTTTGCTGTCAGGATCTGCTGCTTCAAGGTTTCCATTTTCATAAGGGCCCCCTTGTCCTGCTTCTACTGTTAAAAACTTGCGTTCTTCTGCCGGAAATACTATTTTGGGTTTACATGGCGATCCAGCCCAAGGCGTTTGCCACCGAGCTTGCCAGAATGATGGCTGCAAAAATGGGGCACAGCCAGCGGATCATAAAATTGAACACCGGCTTGCGGTGGAAGCGCTGACCGTCCTGCTCCACCTCCTGCGCGATCTGCTCCACGCCGATGACGCGGGACACCAGCAGGCAGGTGGCAATGGCGGCAATGGGCATCATGACCGAGTTGGTCAAAAAGTCGAAGAAGTCCAAAAACTGCATCCCGAACACGGTCACCCCGGCCAGCGGGCCGTAGCCCAGTGCCGACAGGCTGCCCAGCACCACCATGATGGCACCGATGAGCACGGTGGAGCGGGTGCGGTCCCAGCCCAGTTCGTCCTCAAAGGTGGAGACGGCGCTCTCGGTCAGGGCGATGGAACTGGTAATGGCTGCAAACAGCACCAGCACAAAGAACAGCACGCCCACCACGGTGCCCAGACCCATGCTGGCAAACACCTTGGGGATGGTGATGAACATCAGCGCAGGACCGGCCTGCAGGGTGTCCGGGTCGCCGCCGGAGAAAGCGAACACCGCCGGGATGATCATCAGACCCGCCATGATGGCAATGGCGGTATCAAACACCTCCACGTTCTCGGTGGACTCCTCAATGGAGACGTCCTTCTTCATATAGGAGCCGAAGGTGACCAGAATGCCCATGGCGATGGACAGAGAGTAGAACATCTGCCCCATGGCGGTGACCACGGTCATCCAGGAGAAGTTTTTGGGGTTGGGCACCAGAAAATACTTCACACCCGCCAGTGCACCGGGACGGGTGACCGAGTAGCCCGCAATGACCAGCGACAGCACCACCAGCACCGGCATCATCACCTTGGAGACGCGCTCTACGCCGTTGCGCACACCGGCAAAGATAATGCCCAGCGTGAACAGGCTGAACAGCAAAAAGGCCAGTTCGGCCTGCAAGCCGTTGGTGATAAAGGCGGAGAAGTAGCCGTCCACTGCCAGATTACTGCCGCGGCCGCACAGATACTCTGCCAGATAGTGGATGACCCAGCCGCCGATGACCGAATAATACGGCACGATCAAAATGGGGATGATGGCGTTGATCCAGCCGCCGAAGCGGATGCCCTTGCCCTTACCGAAGTGGGCGTAGGCGCTGACCGGGCTTTTGTGGGTCATACGGCCCAGCGCGGTCTCGGCCACGATCATGGTATAGCCAAAGGTGACTGCCAGCAGAATATATACCAGCAGAAAAATGCCGCCGCCGTATTTGGCTGCCAGATACGGGAAGCGCCAGATGTTGCCCAGACCCACCGAAGCGCCTGCGGCTGACAGCACGAACCCGATCTTACCGGAGAACGCGCTGCGCTTGTGTTGTTGTTCCATGTTGTTGTTCCTCTTTTCCTATCTGCTATAAAAATTAAGCAGAACAAGTGTACCACAACTGCGCACAACTGGCAAGCAATAACACCCCGGTCAGCGCCTGACGGCGCTGACCGGGGTGTTTGCACGATTATCTTTTATTTTTTACAGCTTATGGTACTTGCGGTCCTCTTCCTCGTAGACGGGGTCGCAGGTCAGGTACATGCCCAGACGGTTCAGGGTGCTGCTGTCCACGCTGGAAAGCAGCACGGTGGAGTGCACATCGCAGCCCTTGAGGTTGGGCAGCTGGTGCATGGCTGCTGCGGCAAGCTCGCTGGAAGCAGCAGAGCTGGACAGGGCGATCAGGATCTCGTCGGTATGCAGACGGGGGTTCTTGCCGCCCAGATAGTTGGTCTTGAGGGTCTGGATAGGCTCGATGGCAGCGGCGCTGACCAGATCCGTCTCCTGCGGGATGCCCGCCAGATACTTGAGCGCATTGATCAGGGCGCTTGCGGTAGCGCCCAGCAGCGGGCCGGTCTTGCCGGTGATGACAGTGCCGTCGCTCAGCTCAATGGCAGCAGCCGGTGCGCCGCCGGTAGCCTCGCTGCGGGCGTGTGCCTGCTTTTCCACCTCTCGTGCACCCATGGTCAGCCCGGCCTGATTCATCAGCAGCTCCAGCTTATAGCGCTCGCTCTCCTTGGCGGTGCCGGTGATCTTCTGCTCGCACAGGCACTTGTAGTACCGGCGCACGATCTCCTTGCGGGAGGCCTCGCAGCAGACTGCATCGTCCACGATGCAGTTGCCGGCCATGTTCACACCCATGTCCGTGGGGGACTTATAGGGGCTCTGGCCTGCAATCAACTCGAACATCGCATTCACCACCGGGAAGATCTCGATGTCGCGGTTGTAGTTCACGGTGGTCACACCGTAGGCTTCCAGATGGAAGGGGTCGATCATGTTCACATCGTTCAGGTCGGCGGTAGCAGCCTCGTAGGCCAGATTGACCGGGTGCTTCAGGGGAATGTTCCAGATGGGGAAGGTCTCGAACTTGGCGTAACCGGCCTTGACGCCCCGCTTATATTCATGGTACAGCTGGGACAGGCAGACGGCCATTTTTCCGCTGCCGGGGCCGGGCGCGGTGATGACCACCAGCGGGCGCTCGGTCTCAATGTACTCGTTGCGGCCGTAGCCCTCGTCGCTGACGATGCGTGCCACATCGTTGGGGTAGCCGGGGATCTTGTAGTGGCGGAAGGTGCGGATGCCCAGACTGCTCAGCCGCTTTTCAAAGGCTTCCACCTCGGCGGCGGCGGTGTACTTGGTCACGCACACGCTGCCCACATACAGCCCCATCTCCTGAAAAGCGTCGATGAGACGCAGCACGTCCAGATCGTAGGTGATGCCGTAGTCGCCGCGCACCTTGCTGCTGATGATGTCCTCGGCGCTGATGACGATGACGATCTCGGCCTGCTCCTTGAGCTGCAAAAGCATCTGCAGCTTGGAGTCCGGCTGAAAGCCGGGCAGCACGCGGGAAGCGTGGTAATCGTCGAACAGCTTGCCGCCGAATTCCAGATACAGCTTATTGTCAAACTTCTTGATGCGCTCGCGGATATGCTCGGACTGCATCGCAAGATATTTGTCGTTGTCAAATCCTATTTTCATCGTTCGTTTCCTCTCTGGTGGCCCGGCACACCATACCCGGGCTTTAAAATCACGAATATAAGTATACCACAGCCCGGGGTGGGGTGCAATGCAAAACAAAGCGCTGAACGCAATTCCGGCAGGATAGGCCGTTTTGGGCGGTATATTGTCCTGTTTTTTGTGAAAATGGTGCCTGCGCAAAACGCAAAGGGGACTGCCGCGGTGTGCGGCAGTCCCCTTTGCTCTTATGAAGAACTATCCGTATGGAGAAGAGAATGGCTTGTTACTTTGCCTCGACGGGCTGAGTCTTTTTGACAAGGCTCAGGATCACTGCACCCAGCACACTGCCCACAGCCAGCGCCACGCAGTACAGCGCAGCGTGATCCACCACCGGGAATACGAAGATGCCGCCGTGGGGTGCGCGCAGTGCACAGCCGAAGGTCATGGAGAGCGCACCGGCGACCGCAGAGCCGACAACGCAGCTGGGCAGGACGCGCAGCGGGTCGGCTGCTGCGTAGGGGATAGCGCCCTCAGACACGAAGCACAGGCCCATGACGTAGTTCACGATGCCGTTGCGGCGCTCGTCCGGCGTCCACTTGCGGGGGCAGAAGGTGGTGGACAGGGCAATGGCGATGGGAGGCACCATGCCGCCCACCATGACGGCGGCCATCACCTCGTAGTTGCCGGAGGCAAGGGCTGCGGTGCCAAAGACGTAGGCTGCCTTGTTGACCGGGCCGCCCATATCCACGCTCATCATACCGGCCACGATAGCGCCCAGCAGCACCTTGGAGCTGCCGCCCAGTGCGTTCAGCCAGTCGGTCATGGCGGTATTGATCATGCCCATGACCGGGTTCACGGCGCACATCATCGCACCTACGATGAGAATGCCGCCCAGCGGGTAGATGAGCATGGGCCGGATACCGTTCAGGCTGGCGGGCAGCTTTTCGGTGATCTTTTTGAGGAACTGCACGATGTAGCCCGCTGCAAAACCGGCCAGCAGCGCTGCAAGGAAGCCGCCGGAGATGCCGGTGGTGCTGCCTGCGGCAAGGTCGGTGAAGTTGGTGCCGTTCATAGCCAGCACGCCGCCTGCAAAGCCTACGGCCAAGCCCGGGCGGTCGGCGATGGACATGGCAATGAAGCCTGCCAGAATGGGCAGCATATAGCCAAAGGCTGCGCCGCCCACCGTCTTGAAGAAGGCGGCAACGGGGGTGTTCATGCCGAAGTTTGCGGGGTTGATGCTGTAATCATCCAGCAGGAAGGCCAGCGCGATCATGATGCCGCCGCCCACCACAAAGGGCAGCATATGGGAAACGCCGTTCATCAGGTTCTTGTACAGGCTGCGGCCAAAGCTGTCCTTACCGGCGGTGTCGTCCTCGGCTGCTGCGCCGCCCTCGGCGTGGTACACAGGCACCTCGCCGTGGGCGATCTTCTTGATGAGCTCCTCCGGCTTGTGGATGCCGTCGTCTACGCGGGTGAACAGCACCGGTTTGCCGTCGAAGCGGGCGGTGTCCACCTTTTTCTCCGCTGCTACGATGATGCCGTCACAGGCGGCGATCTCGGCGCGGGTCAGGATGTTCTTTGCACCGTCCGAGCCGTTGGTCTCCACCTTGGTGGGCAGACCCAGTTTGTCACCGGCCTTGGTCAGTGCCTCGGCGGCCATATAGGTGTGGGCAATGCCGTTGACGCAGGCGGTCACAGCCAGAATGCGGTAGCCGTCCTGCGGGATGGCCTGCTGGGTAAAGCTCTCTGCGCCGAACTGTGCTTCTTCCTGCGCGTCGATGCACTCCAAGAACTCCTTGGGGGTCTTGGCGGCTTTAAGCTTTTCCACAAAGTCCTCGTTCATCAGCATCTGCATCATGCGGGCCAGCATATCAACATGCAGGCTGCCGTTTTCCGGTGCGGCAATGGCAAACAGCAAGTCGGTGGTGCCGTCATCCTCGGCGTTGTACTGCACCGGGGTGCTCAGCCGCAGGGCGGCCAGACTGGGACGGGTGACCACATTGGTCTTGGCGTGGGGCACGGTGATGCCGTTGTCCACATAGGTAGAGCCCTCGGCCTCGCGGGCGTAGAGCGCCTTTTTGTAAGCCTCCTTGTCGGTGATGTTGCCGTGGGTAGCCTGCAGCTCCACCAGACGGCTCAGGATCTGCTCCTGCGTCTGCAGCGCCTCGTCCAACGCAATGGACTGTGCGGTAAATAACTCGGTAATGCGCATAAACGTTCCTCCTTTGTTCCCCTTATCCTATCAAAGCTGTGCCAGCAGCTCGTCGATCTTTTCCTTTGTGGCAAGCCCAAGGCTGAAGGCCGTGGCGCTGCCGCAGGCGGTGCCCAGCCGCAGCGCCTGCGCGTAGCTGCGGCTTTGCAGATACCCGGCCACAAAACCGGCCACCATGCTGTCGCCTGCGCCCACGCTGTTGACCACCTTGCCCTTGGGGCAGCCGATGCGGTGCACCTGTCCCTGCTCGTCCAGCAGCAGCGCTCCGTCTCCGGCCATGCTCACCAGCACATTGCGTGCCCCTTTTTCCTGCAAAGTACGGGCAGCGGCCACGATCTCGGCGTCACTGGTCAGCACCTTGCCCACGATCTCGCCCAGCTCATGGTTGTTGGGCTTGATGAGAAAGGGGTGGTAGGGCAGCACGTTCACCAGCAGGTCGCGGGTGGCATCTACCACCGCGCGCACGCCCTTGCCCTGCAGCCGCGCCAGCAGCCGCTCGTAGACGCTCTGCGGCAGGCTTGCCGGGATGCTGCCTGCCAGAATAAGGATATCGCCCTCGGTCAACTTATCCAGCTGGGCTTCCAGCTGCTGCAAGGCACTTTCCGGGATGGCAGGGCCTGCGCCGTTCAGCTCAGTCTCCTGCCCTGCCTTGATCTTGACGTTGATGCGGGTCATGCCGCTTTCCAGATGCACAAAGTCGGTCTTGAGCCCCTGTGCCGCCAGACCGCGCTCCAGCCATGCGCCGGTCTCACCGGCCACAAAGCCCAGTGCCACGCTCTCGCAGCCCAGCTGCGCCAGCACGCCGGACACGTTGATGCCCTTGCCGCCCAGCACGCAATCCTCGCCTTGGGCGCGGTTCACTGCGCCCACCTCCAGCGGTGCGTCCAGACGCACAACGTAATCAATAGCCGGGTTAAAAGTAACGGTGTAGATCATGCTTCTGTCTCCTTTACAAAGGTATACTGTTTATATTTCGGGTTCGGGCAGCGGTTGGTCAGAATGGCACCGCCGTGCAGATCCGTGATGACCGCCGGGTAAATTTTAGCAAATTTGGCGTCATCCACAAGGAACCAGCTTTCCCGGGCGCGGCGGACGGCAGCGGCCTTTACCGCGGCTTCCTCGGGGTCCGGGGTGGTAAAGCCCGCCTCCAGCGCCACGCCGTTGGCACCCATAAACGCTTTGGTGAAGTTATATTGCTGGATGCTGCTGACCGTCGCCGTACCCACGATGGCCTCGGTCTGGGGACGCAGCAGCCCGCCGGGCAGATACACCCGGCAGCCCTTTTGCGCCAGCAGCCGGGCGTGCGCCACGCCGTTGGTCACATAGGTGGCTTTGAGCGTCGCACCCGTCAGCGCCCGCACCAGCTCCAGTGTGGTGGTGCCTGCATCAATGAATACAAAATCCTCGGCGGTGATGAGCGCTGCGGCGGCTGCCGCAATGCTGCGTTTTTCTGCCACAGCCAGCGTTTCCTTAGCCTCCATGGTGGGCTCGTCTGCCAGAAAGCGGCTGTCCGGCAGGGTGGCTCCTCCGTGTACCTTGGTCAGCCTGCCCTGCCGGTCCAGCTCGGTCAGGTCACGCCGGATCGTGGATTCGCTGGTGTGCAGCGCCTCGCACAGCTGCTGCACCGTCACGGTGCGCTGCTCGTTCAGCTGCTCTAGGATCAGCGCAAAACGTTCCTCTGCCAGCATAGTGTCTCTCCCCTTCTTTCCTTCCCACGCCTGACCGGTTTTGCGCGGTATTGGCGTGTTTTGGTTGTTTACATCTTTATTATAGCAAAAATTCTGTCAAAATCAATCAGTTTCGGTCATTTTCGTGCACAAAAAATATCTTCGATTTTGTGCACCGTTGCTAATAAGTTGGATGCAAGAACTTTTGCACGCAAAAAGACCACCGCACTTGTGTATGCGGTGGTCTTTTCTGCGTTTATGTGACCGGTTTTGGCGTTCAGGCTGGTTTACCTCAGGCGTCCGAGCGGGAATAAGCATTCTTCATCTGGCTGCTCAGCTCAAACAGCACCTTGTCCAGCGTGTCGGCAGCCTTTTCCTGCAGCATGGCGGCAATGGCGGTGTTGGCTTCCTCTCGCAGGGCGGCGCGGCGGGCAGCGTCCGGCTCGGCGGCAAGCTTTGCGTCGTACTGGTTCACCAGGGCGCGGGCAGCGGAGAGCACGGCCTCCTCATAGCGCTCGAGGTGGAAGAGGGATTTATTATAGGAGGCGTCTGCCATGGCAGCGATCAGACGGCTGGTCCAGTAGAAGTTATCGGTGGACACAGTGCCGGTGGTGTTGGCCAGATACTCCGGGGTGCGCTCCACGTTGGCGTAGAAGGGCACCATGGTGTTGAAGGCGTTGGAGGCATAGGCCACCCACTCCACAGCGCGGGACTCCTCCGGCTGGTCGGGGCGCATCTGCAACAGCGCCATAAAGTCGTTGCGGTTGATGCCGATGGAGCGGTATGCGCCCTTTGCGGACTTGTCGCCGTAGCTCAGGTAAGGATCATAGGGGGTGCCCTGATAGTGGCTGGACAGCATATACTTGATGTCCTCCGGGGTCACCTTGCGCTCCGGCACCATGCACCACGGCAGGTCGTCGGACATGGGAGTGTAGTCGGCGTCGGCACCCTCCCACACCCATGTGCGGGGGTTGAGGTAGCGCAGCATATACCATGCGCGGGGGGTGTTGTAAACGTGGTCGGCGTCATCGTGGCTGCCAAAGGCGTCCCGGGGGTTCAGTGCAGCGTCCAAAGAAAGGTCGAGGTGATTCTTGGCGATGAACTCCCGCAGGTCGGCAGAGCAGAGGTAGTTTTCCTGTGCGCCGAAAGCATCTTCCAGATCAAAGGTGTCGATCCCCAGCTGGTTGGGCATGACCACATACACATCGTCCGGCACGCGGCGTGCGATCCAGTGGTGACCGCCGATGGTCTCCAGCCACCAGATCTCGTTTACGTCCTGAAAAGCGATGCCGTTCATCTCGTAAGTACCGTACTGCTCCAGCAGGCTGCCCAGACGCAGCACGCCCTCGCGGGCAGAGTGGATGTAGGGCAACACCAGATAAACGATATCCTCCTCGCCGATGCCGCCGGGCACCTCGGGCTTTTCACCCTTGGCGGGCTGATACTCCACCAGCGGGTCTGCGCCCAGCACGCGGGGGTTGGAGGTGATGGTCTCGGTGGCGGTCATGCCCACGTTAGCGGCGTTGACACCGGAAGCCGCCCAGATGCCCTTGCCCTCCACGGCGTTGGGCATGGCGGTAAACCGCAGTGCGCCTTCCGGCAGGGGGATCTCCACATGGGAGAGGACGCTGCGGTAGGTCTTGGGCAGATCCTCCGGGTGGATCACAGTGAATTTTTTAGCGGTGAAATGGCCGGAGCCGGAGTCATCGTTGCGGGCGATCATGGTAGAGCCATCGTACGATGCTGCCTTGCCGACCAGAATGGTAGTGCAAGCCATAAATTTCCCTCCATATTCTATAATGTGACTCTATTGTAGACCTTTTGCAGCGGAATTGCAACCGGGAAACAAAAACCGCCGCGCTGCGTACCACGGCAGAGCGGCGGGAGATGGAATGCTTTTTTCAGGCTGTTACTGGGCTGCCCAGTAGAAGTCCTCGCCGGGCAGCGTACCGCCCACGGCGGCAGGGTCGGCATCGTAGAGCACCTGCAGGTAACCGGCGGCGTCTGCCTTCAGTTCCTCGCCGGTCAGGCAGACGATGTTGCAGTTGGGCAGTGCCTTTTTGGCAATGGCGGCTTTTGCCACCACGCCCTGCTCCTCGCACAGGGCGGCGGTGCCGTCCAGATCGGTGTTGGCGGCGTTCACGCTCTGGGCGTAGTCTGCCAGAAAGGCGGCTACCACGTCCGGATGCTCCTCGGCGTAGGCCTTGCGCACCACGGTCACACCGGTGATCAGCTGGGTGTCTGCCACCTTGTCCCACTCGGCGGTCAGGTCAAGGGCTACCCGCAGGGTGTCGTCCTTCAGCCCGGCAGCGGTCACATAGGGCTGGGGCAGCACCGCAATGGCGTCCTGCGTGGCGGCCATCTGGGCGGTCACCTCGGTAGCCTCGCTATAATACTGGATATCCACATCTTTGTCCGGGTCAAGGCCGTTGGCGGTAAGCAGATAGCGCAGCACATACTCCGGGGTAGTGCCCTTGCCGGTGGACAGGATGGTGCGTCCCTTGAGGTCGGCCATGCTGTGGACGTTGTCGCCCTGCTCCACCACATACAAAACGCCCAAGGTGTTCACTGCCACGGCCTGAATGCCGCCATTTGTTTTCTGGTACAGGGTCGCAGCCAGATTGGCCGGGATAGCAGCCATGTCCAGCTCGCCCTTGATGAGCAGCGGCACGATCTCATCCGCAGCGCCGTAAAGCTGCAGATCGTAGTCCATGGCGGCGGTACCGGCCTGCTCCATCGAGAGCAGGTTGACAAGCCCCATGGTGGTGGGGCCCTTCAGCCCGGCGATGCGCAGCGGCTCGGTGGCAGACAGCGGCGCTGCGGTCTCTTTCTCAGAAGCAGCCGCAGAGGAAGCAGACTCGGACACCACCGTGCTGGAAACGGCAGAGCTCGCGCTTCCGCCGCAGGCTGCAAGGCTCAATGCAAGGCTGAACGCCAGCAGTAAGGACAGGATCTTTTTCATGAAATACTCCTTTTCACACCCGGCACGCCCCGGTACGGGAAGCGGAAACCGGTCTTTTTTTGAAAAATTTTGCAAAATCATTTGCTTTGCGCGTTCCAGTTTACTATAATAGGGGTAAAAATACCGTTGCGTGCGCAACGCAATTGCAGGAGGCTGCAGAGAACGCTGTTTTCTCTGCGGAGTTGCGATGAATAATTATCTGCCGCTGTTACAAAACACCACGCTGTTTGCGGGTCTTTCCGCTGCGGAGCTCAGCACGCTGCTGTCCCGGCTGGGGGCCAGTGTGCGCAGCTACGGCAAGGGCGAAGCCCTTGTGCTGGCGGGGGAGCCCAGCCGCCGGGTGGGCATCGTGCTGTCCGGCGAGCTGGAGGCCTACCGCCCGGCACCGGGCGGGGTGCGCATCCCCATCGCCCAGGTAGAGCCGGGCGGGGTGTTCGGGGACGTGCTGGGCGGTTCCAGCCTGTCCAGCCCGGTCACCGTGCTGGCTGCTGCCCCCTGTGAGGTGCTGCTGCTGCCCTACGAGCGGCTGCTGCTCTCAGACGGCAGCCCCGCCCACCAGCGGGTGGTGCAGAACCTTGTGCGCACCATCAGCGATAAATATTTTTCCCTCTCCCGCCGCATCGACCTGCTGGTGATGAAGAGCCTGCGCGCCAAGGTGGCGGCCTATCTGCTCAGCGAGGCCGCCCGCGCCCACAGCCTGACCTTCAGCATCCCCTTCTCCCGCATCCAGCTGGCGGATTACCTCAACTGCGACCGCAGCGCCCTTTCCCGGGAGTTGAGCACCATGCAGAAGGAAGGGCTCATCGACACCTACCGCAGCAGCTTCAAGCTGCTGGAGCCGGATGCCTTGCAGCAGATGGTGCAGTGACCCTCTGACTACTTTTATCAATAAGGAGCGATAAAACAATGTCCAAGCCTGTTCTCTGGATCGTGATTCCCTGCTACAACGAGGAGCAGGTGCTGCCCATTACAGCACCCATGTTTCTGGAAAAGATCCGCAGTCTGACCGCACAGGGGCTGGTCAGCGATAAAAGCCGGGTGCTCTTTGTCAACGATGGCTCCCGCGACAAAACGTGGGAACTGATTCAAGGCTTTGCCGCACAGGACGAGCACTATATCGGCATTTCCCAGAGCCGCAACCGCGGCCACCAGAACGCCGTGCTGGCGGGGCTGATGGAGGCGCTGCACAGCGACAGCTGCGATATTACCATCTCCATCGACTGCGACGGTCAGGACGATATCAACGCCATGGACGAGATGGTGAAAAAGTATCTGGACGGTGCCGAGGTGGTGTACGGTGTGCGCAGCCGCCGGGACACCGACACCTTTTTCAAGCGGTTCACCGCCGAGGGCTTTTATCATGTGATGAACGCTCTGGGCGCGGATATCGTGTTCAACCACGCAGACTACCGCCTGATCAGCACCCGCGTGCTGGAAAGCTTTGCGGATTACAAGGAGGTCAACATCTTTTTGCGGGGCATGGTGCCGCTGGTGGGCTTTGCCCACGATGTGGTCACCTACGAGCGTCACGAGCGCTTGGCCGGCGAGAGCCACTACCCCCTGAGCAAGATGCTGGCGCTGGCTTTTGACGGCATTACCAGCCTTTCCAACAAGCCTATCCGCATCATCACCGGAGCGGGCATCGTGGTGAGCCTTGTCAGCTTTATCGGAGTCATCTGGGCCATCGTGTGCGCTGCCATGGGCAGCAGCGTGGCAGGCTGGGCCTCCACCGTCTGCATCGTCTGCTTTATGAGCGGCGTGCAGCTGGTGTGTCTGGGCGTGATCGGTGAGTATATCGGCAAGATCTATATGGAAACAAAGGCCCGCCCGCGCTATATCATCTCGGAGCGCACATGGGCTCCCTACGAAAGGAAATATCACGGATGAGCAAGCAAAGCTGGAAGGGCAGCACCCTTTTGAACCCGGAGCCGCCGGTACTGGTATCCTGCGGCGGGCTGGATAAGCCCAACCTTATCACCATCGGCTGGACAGGCACCATCTGCACCCAGCCCAGCATGGTATCCATCAGTGTGCGCCCGGAGCGGTACAGCCATCAGCTGCTGTGCGAGCGCGGGCAGTTCGCCATCAATCTGCCCACCGAAAAGCTGGTGCGTGCCATCGACTGGTGCGGCGCGAAGAGCGGCCGCGAGGTGGACAAGTTTGCCGCCTGCGGCCTGCACGCCGCCCCCGGCAGCGTGCTGACCGACTGCCCGGTGCTGGAGGAAAGCCCGGTCAACTTGGAGTGCCGCATCACCCAGCGCATCCCGCTGGGCAGCCACGACCTGTTTTTAGCCGAGGTGGTGGCCTGCGATGTGGACGAGAGCCTGCTGGACGAAAGAGGCAAGCTGTGCTTGGACAAGGCAAACCTCATCGTGTACAGCCACGGGGAGTATCTGGCCCTTGGCAAAAAGCTGGGCACCTTTGGTTACAGCGTGCGAAAGAAAAAGCCCGCAAAACGCAAGAAACAGTAAAAGCAACTCCGCAAAAACAAGTACAGCAAGGCTGAGCATCCGAGAAAGTCAGGTGCTCAGCTTTTTCTATTTTTCGCAGGCAGCAGCTTCGGCTCTATAATAAAAGCTTTCTGCCGAATCTGCCCAGAGCAGCGCGGCAGGCATTTTCAATCGTCCGATTCCCGTTGCATTCCGTCCGATTTTGTGATATACTCCCTACTGCTGTGCTTTTTTGTACAGTATCCTCAAAGAGCAACTTAGGATTTTAGGCTCCCCGGTGCCACTCGAGCGGCACCGGGCAAAACCCACAGGAGCTGGCGGTTCCTGTGCGGTCAAAATCAAACCGCTGGAGTATTATCATGAATCAGAATTCTTCCGTCCGTAAGCTGGTGCACTGCGGTGTAGTGGCAGCCATCTATGTGGTGCTGTGTCTGGCACTGCAGCCCCTTTCCTATGGTGCTGTGCAGGTGCGTGTGGCCGAGGCTCTGTGCCTGCTGCCCGTGTTCGGTGCAGAGTACATCGTAGGCGTGGTGCTGGGCTGCTTCCTTGCAAACCTGCTGGGCTCCACCATCGTGGATGTGATCTTTGGCACACTGGCTACCCTGCTGGCCTGCCTTGTCACCTACAAGCTGCGCAATGTGCGCTTCAAGGGTCTGGCCATTGCCGCCAGCCTGCCCCCGGTGCTGTTCAACGCGGTGATCATCGGTATTGAGATCGCCGTGATGTTCCCGGACCCCACGTCCAGCGCCCCCATCTGGCTGGCCTGCATCACCAACGGCATCTCGGTTGGCATCGGTGAGCTGATCAGCTGCACGGTGCTGGGCGTTGTGCTGGTAAAGTTGATCGAGAGCAACGCCGCACTGCGCAAGGTGTTTGTGACGGAATAACGCAAGGAGGTTTCCATGCAGCCAAACGGTATGATCTTCTGGGACTGGAACGGTACCCTGATGGACGATGTGGATTTTACCCACAGCTGCCTGAACTGGATGCTGGAGACCCACGGCTACCCCCAGCGGTATAATCTGGCAGCCTACCGGGAGCTGTTCGGCTTTCCCATTGAGGACTACTACCGCTGTGCCGGGTTCGATTTTGCGCGGCACCCCTACCCGGAACTTGCCGCACGCTTTATGGAGCACTACAACGCCGGTGTGCCCGGCTGCGCTGTAACGGCACACGCCGTTGACACCCTGCAAACGCTGGCCCGCATGGGCTGGCAGCAGGCTGTACTTTCCGCCTCCCGCCGTGATTACCTGATCGAGCAGGTATCCGCCCGGGGTCTGCAAGGCTTTTTTACCGAGTTGCTCGGCCTTGCGGACATTTACGGCGTAAGCAAGGTACAACTTGGCACCGACTATCTGCGCCGCACCGGCATCGACCCGGCGGCCTGTGTGATGGTTGGCGACACCGACCACGATGCCGCAGTGGCTGCGGCCATCGGTGCAACTTGTGTGCTGTACACCGGCGGGCATCAGTCCCGTGCCCGGCTGGAAAAGGCCAGTCCCTACGTCATCGACGACCTCGCCCAGCTGCCCGCACTGCTGGAAACGATATGATATTAGTGGCTCAGAAACGCTTGTCTGTGTTTCTGAGCCACTTTTTTACAACCTATTCGCGCAAAAATAAAAAAGCAGACACACAAATGTGTGTCTGCTTTTTTTGGTCGGAGCAGCGGGATTTGAACCCACGGCCTCCTCGTCCCGAACGAGGCGCGCTACCAACTGCGCTATGCCCCGAAAATACCGCAGCCGATTGGGCTGCGGTCTGGTTGGGGATGAGAGAATCGAACTCCCACAAGTAGAGTCAGAGTCTACCGCACTACCACTATGCAAATCCCCAATATTCGGTTGTGTCAGCCGCGCCGTGCGTTGCTGACAAGGGATATTATACACGCCGACGGGCTGCTTGTCAACCATTTTTTCAGTTTTTCTGCAAAAGTTTTCGCAGCGGTTTTCCCATGCACACAGGCTTGTAAATTTTTGGTTTTTCTCTTGACAGCACTCCCCTTTCGGAATACTCTAATACTATAAAAAGGTAGGACCCCGGTCAGCCCGGCACCCTTTGCCGGACCGTTCGGCTTTGCCTGAATGATAATGAAAGAGGGTATTTGAATGAAGAAACGTGTTGGTATCCTGACTTCCGGCGGCGATTGTCCGGGCCTGAACGCCACCATCCGCGGCGTTGCAAAAGCACTGTACGCCCGCATGGGAGATAACGTGGAGATCGTGGGCATCGCCAACGGTTACAGCGGCCTGATCAACGGCGACTACCGTGAAATGAACGAGGACGACTTCCGCGGCATCCTGACCTTAGGCGGCACCATTCTGGGCACCAAGCGCACCCCCTTCAAGCTGATGCGTGTGGTGGAGGACGACAACATTGATAAGGTTGCCGCCATGAAAAAGACCTACAAGGCGGCAAAGCTGGACTGCCTGCTGTGTCTGGGCGGCAACGGCACCCACAAGACCGCCAACCTGCTCTCGCAGGAGGGGCTGAACATCATCGGCCTGCCCAAGACCATTGACAACGATATCTACGGCACCGATGTGACCTTCGGCTTCCACACCGCTGTGGACATCGCCACGGACGTCATCGACCGCATCCACACCACCGCCGGCAGCCACAGCCGCGTGATGTGCATTGAGATCATGGGCAACAAGGCCGGCTGGCTTACCCTGTACTCCGGCATTGCCGGTGGTGCGGACATCATTCTGCTGCCGGAGCTGCCCTACGATATCGACCGCGTGTGCGAGGCCGTGGAGCGCCGCGCCAAGAAGGGTTCTAACTTCTCCATCCTTGCCGTGGCCGAGGGTGCCATCAACACCGAGGAAGCCCGCATGAAACGCAAGGACTGGATGGCCAAGCGTGCCGAGGCCGGCCTTGGCACCACCGCCACCAACCGCATTGCACAGGCCGTGCAGAAAAAGACCGGCATGGAGACCCGCGTGTGCATCCCGGGTCATATGCAGCGCGGCGGCAGCCCCAGCGCCTACGACCGTGTACTGGCCACCCAGTTCGGCAGCTATGCTGCACAGCTGGTGGAGGTGGAGCGCTACGGCGTGACCGTGGCCATGGTGAACCGCCGTGTGACTGAGAACCGTCTGGCAGACATTGCCGGTAAGACCCGCAATGTGCCCGAAAACTGCGAGCTGCTAAGCGTGGCCCGCCGCATGGGCGTCTGTCTGGGCTGATACTGTTTTCCTGTTTTATCCGGTGCCCCGGCACAGCTTTCCATGCTGTCCCGGGGCATTTTTTGTTGTATTCCAATTTTAAGCATCCTGTTGAATTTTCGCTGCTTTCTTTTGTGGAACCTGCGAATAGATTTTTTTAAAGCGGCCTGCTAGAATAAAAGCAGAAAATAAATCTGGTCGTTACTCCTCGGGAGGCGCTACCAGCAGTCAACCGGAGCATCACAAGTGTGGTGCTGGTTCTGCATATGTAGCTGCATCCGGAGGTTTTTTCTTTTTATTGCGTATTTTTCAACATTCTGTCAGGAGGAAGCTGTCCATGAAGCTGCTGCGTAAGATCAACAATAACGCTGCCGTAGCGCAGGATAATCGCGGCCGTGAGATGGTCGTTCTGGGCCGCGGGGTAGGCTTCCACTCGATGCCCTATGAGCTGACAGACCTTTCCGTGGTCTACCGTACCTTTTATGACGTAGACCCGCAGTATTACGAAATCCTGTCCAACCTGCCGGAAGAAGCTCTTCTCGCAGCGGCAGATATTACCGAGCAGGCCGAGATCACCCTGCACACCGAGCTGAACCCCAACCTGCCGTTCACACTGGCGGATCATATCGCCTTTGCACAGCAGCGGGAAAAGCAGGGTATCCGGCTGGCAGCCCCGCTGCATTACGATGTGCAGCACCTGTACCCTCGTGAATACGAGCTGGGCCTGCAGGCATTGGAGACTGTGCGTCTGCGCACCGGTTCTTCCCTGCCCCGGTCCGAAGCCGTGAGCATTGCGCTGCATATCGTCAATGCCGAGCTGGAAGGCAGCGATCTTTCCAGCACCCTGACCGCCGTGGAAGTTCTGGACGAAGTGACGGCCTCCGTCGAGCGGGAGCTTGGCATTGTGCTGGATCGCGAAAGCTACAACTATGCCCGGTTTGCCATGCACATCCAGTTTCTGGTGCGGCGGCTCTCCGCCGGGGCAGCCATGGAACAGGGCAGCGGGAAGATGCTGGACGAGCTTTCCCGCGAATACCCCGCCATCTATCATTGTGCCTGCACCGTGGCACAGAATATTGAGCAGCGCCACGGCTGGCATTGCAGCCGCGACGAGGTGCTGTACCTGATGCTGCACATCTACCGTGTGCAGAGCCGCGAGAACGGCTGACAACTTTTTTGAATGTTTCCGGTTCCGGAGATGCGCGCGTCCGGCCAGATACAGATAGACTATCCACAAACGGAGGTTTTCCCTATGGATCGTGAGAAATTTCTGGCTGCTCTGCTGCCGCTGGTCGGCGGCAGAGACAACACCAGTCTGTGCGAATTTCAGGACGATGCCCTTTATATCACCCTGAAGGATGCCGGTCTGGCCGATGAAACCGCTGTGGCAAAGCTGCCGGAGGCTGCATCCGTCACTTTGCGCCGCGGCCGCCTCACAGTCACATTCGGAACTCCGGAACGAAAAGAGGAGGTTCCCTTTATGGCGAACAAAAATACGGATTACAGCGCGCTGGCGAAAGCGATCCTTGCCAATGTGGGCGGGAAAGAGAATGTTGCTAATGTAGCGCACTGCTCTACTCGTCTGCGCCTGACACTGAAGAACAATTCCCTGGCAAATATCGATGCCCTTGAAAAAATCCCCGGTGTTTTAAAAGTTATTTCCGGGATCGAAACTCAAATCGTTATTGGTAGTGAAGTCATCTATGTGTATGAAGCTGCCAAAAAGCTCTGCAGCACCGCTGACAAAAATTCTGTTGCAGTGACAGCGTCCGAAAAAGTCACTGTAAAATCCATTGGCAAAAAAATCGTTGAATTTTTGATGGCAATTTTTTACCCGCTGATTCCCGCCATGGCCGGTGCCGGAATCCTTAAATCTCTTCTGGTTTTAGGAAGCATGCTTGGGCTGTTCTCTGCCAGCTCCACCACCTACACCATCCTGGGTTATATTTCCGATGCCGTTTTCTATTTTCTTCCCCTGCTTATCGCTTTTACGGCAGCCGACAAGCTGAAGTGCGATAAAATCGTCACAGTATGTGCGACTTCTATTCTCATTTTACCCAATATGACCGCCCTGGTCAGTTCTGAAACTGGTGCCACACTGTTTGGCTTTACTGTCAAAAGCATCAATTATGCAACACAGGTATTTCCTGCAATTCTTTGTGCCTTGTGCTGCTGTGTAGTCGAACGTTTTGCAAATCGTATTGTACCGAAAGTTCTGAAAGTTATTTTTGTTCCCCTTATTACATTTATTGTGTCTGTTCCTGTCACAGTTTTGATTCTTGGACCTCTGGGCAATACAATTGGTGGTTATCTGGCTTCTTTCCTCGTTTGGTTCCAAGTCCACCTCGGCTTTCTGTCCGTCGGCATCCTGTCTGCCACTCTGCCTCTTCTGGTTGCTACAGGTATGCACAAATCGTTTAATCCTATTACGATCAACAACTTCACCACACTTGGTTATGACCCCTTGTATACACTGGCAACTTTGGCGCACAACTGCGCAGAATGTGGTGCAAACCTTGCTGTTGGTTTGAAGTCCAAAAATCCTGCTCTGAAAAATATTGCGTTGTCCGGTTCTCTTTCTGCGAGCCTCGGTATTACCGAACCTGCACTTTATGGCGTCACCTTAACGCATAAGTCTGTTCTGTACAGCATTATGGCCGCTTCCGGTCTGGCAGGTGCCTTTATGGGTGCAATGCAGGTCAAGGATTGCGTTTTGGGTGTTACCCCCTCTGTTTTCAACTTTATCTGCTTCACCCAGGAGGGGAACCCTCGCAACTTGATTTATGCAATCATTGGTCTTCTGATTTCTACAGTGGGTTCTTTCATTCTGTCCTTTATCTTCTTCCATGATAAAAAAGACCTTGCTAAAAGCGACGATCTGAACAGCAAGTAAAGGAGCGACATCATGGTCTGTGGTTTTCCGGAAAATTTTTTATGGGGCGCAGCTTCTGCGGCAAATCAGGTCGAAGGCGGATGGAACGAAGGTGGAAAAGGAATAAGCGTATCAGACTGCGCTAAAAGCCATTTTCATACCGATTTAAGTGACTACAAAAAGCAGAACGAAGTAACATTAGATGACATCCGTACCGCTATGGCATCTTCTGATGAACACGCCTACCCCAAGCGGCATGGCAGCGATTTTTATCATCATTATAAAGAGGATATCGCTCTCATGGCTGATATGGGATTGCGTGTATTCCGGATGTCCATCGCCTGGTCACGGATCTATCCTCATGGCGATGATGAGCAGCCAAACGAAGCAGGTTTACAATATTATGATTCTGTATTTGATGAACTGCAGAAGCATAACATCGAACCCCTGGTCACAATTTCTCATTATGAACCCCCCATCGACCTTCTTTTAAAATATCGTGGCTGGTACAGCCGAAAAACGATAGAGTTATTTGAACGCTATGTGCGAACCATTGTGGAGCGTTACAAAAACAAGGTGAAATACTGGATCACATTCAACGAAATCGATTCGATGGAGCGGCATCCTTATACGACCGGTGGCTTTCTAAAAGAACAGTTCGATGATTTGGATTTTCACACTGTCATAGCACAGGCCATGCACCATCAATTCGTTGCCAGTGCCCTTGCAGTAAAAATTTGTCATGAGATGATTCCCGGTGCGCAAGTTGGATGTATGTTGACAAAGTTGACCTATTATCCTTATAGTTGCAAACCAGAAGATGCACTCCAAGCGCAACAGGAAATGCGCCGCATTTATGCTTTCAGTGATACACAAGTTTTTGGTGAGTATCCAGCATATCTTTTAAATCATTGGAAGAAAGACAGCATCGAAGTATCCATGACAACAGAGGACTTACTGTTAATGAAGCAAAATCCTGTTGACTTTGTTTCGTTTAGTTACTATACATCGTCCTGCTGTGCAAAGGATCCTCAAGGTCTTCCTCATGCACCCGGAAATACGATCACTGCCGTAAAAAATCCTTACCTCGCATCCAATGATTGGGGCTGGCAGATCGATGCATTAGGATTACGGATTTCGCTCGTCGATCTTTACGACCGTTACCATAAACCCCTGTTTATCGTTGAAAATGGCATTGGTGCCAACGATCTGTTAATTGACGGAAAAGTGCACGACCCCTACCGCATTGACTACTATCGTGAACATATCAATGCAATGCGCGATGCCATTGTGGAAGATTCTGTTGATCTTATCGGGTATACATGTTGGTCTTTTATTGATCTTGTCAGTGAATCCACAAAACAGATGTCCAAACGTTATGGCTTCATCTACGTCGATGCCGATGACCATGGCAACGGCACTTACAATCGCTATAAAAAAGATTCGTTCGACTGGTACAAAAAGGTCATTGCCACCAATGGCGAGGATCTGAGCTGAACGCTCCGCACCCCATAAGAAGGCAAAGCAAAGCACCCCGCCGGGCATCCAGACCCGGCGGGGCGCTTTGCGTAAAAGTTTATTTCATCGTCACATCATGCCGGGTGGGCGAGCCCTCGGCAAAGGCGGCGGCGCTTTCCAGCACGCCGCGCACCATGCTCTTTACGTCCTCGTAGGTGTAGAAGGCCGTGTGGTCGGTCAGGATCACGTTGGGCATGGCGCGCAGGGCGGCCAGCTCCGGGTTGGGGATCACATCGCCCATGCGGTCGTAGTAGTACAGGCCGTTCTCGTTTTCCAGCACATCCAGACCGGCAGCACCCACCTGCCCGCTTTCCAGCGCCGCCAGCAGAGCGTCGCTGTCGATCAGCTTGCCGCGGGCGGTGTTCACGATGGTCACGCCGGGCTTCATCTTGGCAAAGGCCTCGGCGTTGAGCAGGTGGTGGTTCTCCTCGGTAGCGTTGGTGTGCAGGGTGATGACATCGCTCTCGGCAAGCAGGGTCTCCAGCGGCACATACTTTGCGATCTTCTTCACCTCGTCGTTCTGGTACAGGTCGTAGGCCAGCAGCTCGCAGCCAAAGCCGGACAGGTGCTTCAGCACGGTCTGCCCGATGCGCCCCGTGCCGATAACGCCCACGGTGCAGTTGGAGATATCGCGGCCGATCTTGCCCTTCAGGGAGTAGTCCTGCAGCTCGCCCCGCTTGAGGATGTGCCCCGCCTTGCGCAGGCTCATCAGCATCAGCATAATGGCAAAGTTCGCCACGCCATTGGGGGGATAATCCACGTTGGACACCTTCATGCCCAGCTCCCGGGCCTTTTCCAGGTCCACATGGTCGTAGCCGATGGAGCGGCAGCAGACCGCCTTTACCCCAAGGTCGTGAAAGCGCTGCAGCATGGGTGCGCTCATATCACAGGGGGTCAGCGATACCGCATCGTAGCCTGCGGCCAGCTGGGCGTTTTCCATGGTAGGATACGCCTCGGTATAGCCGTACTCGATGCCCCGCTGCTTTGCCAGATCCTCCAAGATGCCCTGCTCATCGTAGGGGCGCAGGGTGTAGAAAAACACTTTGACTGCCATAAAATTCTCCTTCCGATCCTTCTTTACTAAAATGCGTGCCTGTGCGGCGCGTCCTGCAGCGAGCGCCTGCACCTTTATAAGTATGCCTTTATTGTAGCACGTTTGCGGGTGGAGGACAGCTTTTTCGAGGTGAATTTTGTTCATTTTGTTGTTGAAGCTGCGCTTTCTGTCCCAAGTGCGCAAAAAAGGTTGTCAAAACACAAAAAACAGGGTATGATAGGAGGTGGATCACTGCCTGTGATCCTTGAATACTGCTAAAGGAGTGTGCTTTGTTATGCGCGCCTATGAACGACTGCTTGATTACGTCAAGGTCTACACCACCTCGGATTCGGAGTCCGGCACCCATCCTTCCGCTGCGCGGGAGTTTGATCTGGCTCACAAGCTGGTGGAGGAGCTGAAGGCTCTGGGCGTAGAGGATGCCCGGGTGGACGAGCACTGCTACGTCTACGGTTCCCTGCCCGCCACCCCCGGCTGCGAGGAAAAGCCCGCGCTGGGTCTGATCGCCCACATGGACACCGCCCCGGATGCCAGTGGCGAGAACGTGAACCCCATCCTGCACGAGAACTATGACGGCGGCGACGTGGTGCTGCCCGCCACCGGCAAGGTGATGAAGGTCTCCGCCTTCCCCTTCCTTGCCTCCATGAAGGGCGAGACCCTCATCACCACCGACGGCACCACCCTGCTGGGTGCAGACGACAAGGCCGGTGTGGCTGAGATCATGACCGCTGTGGAGACCGTCATCCGCGAGGGCCGTCCCCACGGCAAGCTGTGCATCGGCTTTACCCCGGACGAGGAGATCGGCGAGGGTGCCGACCTGTTCGATATCCCCGGCTTTGGTGCAGACTTTGCCTACACGGTGGACGGCGGCGATGCCGGTGACATCGAGTACGAGAACTTCAACGCCGCTGCTGCCACCGTGACCATCCACGGCTTCTCGGTGCACCCCGGCTCCGCCAAGGACACCATGATCAACGCTTCCAACGTTGCCATGGAGTTCCACGGTGCCCTGCCTGTGATGGCACGTCCCGAGACCACCGAGGGGCGTCAGGGCTTCTACCACCTGTGCCAGATGTACGGCGACGTTACCACCGCAAAACTGGGCTACATCCTGCGCGACCACGATGCCGCCAAACTACAGTTCAAGAAGGACAATATGCAGGACATTGCCGATTACCTGAACGGCAAGTACGGCGCAGGCACTGTGGAAGTGGAGATCAAGGACAGCTACCGCAATATGCTGGAAAAGATCAAGCCCCACTTCCACCTCATCGAGACCGCCCGCAAGGCTGTGCGCATGGCCGGTCTGGAGCCTGTGGAGGTGCCCGTGCGCGGCGGCACCGATGGCGCTACCCTGAGTTGGATGGGTCTGCCCTGCCCCAATCTGGGCACCGGCGGCTTCAACTTCCACGGCGTGTGCGAGTGCACCACCGTGGAGCGGATGGACCGCTGCACCGAGATCGTGCTGAATATCATTTCCCTGTACGCAGAGTAAATTTATTTTCAGATATAACAGAATAGGGGCCGTAAAGCCTCCTGTAAAAAAGCAATGTCGGGCAACCTTCGGGCTGTCCGACATCGCTTTAGTCAAAATCCTTTCCGCGAAAATGGGCTGACGGAGCGTCCGCAGACGCTCCGTCAGCCCGAAGTAAAAAATAATCTTCCTTAAAATATGGCCAAAGCGCACGCGGAGGCCATTCAAAATCGTTTAACACCAAAAACGGCGGCTGCACTGTGCTTTGTGCAGCCGCCGCTTTTCATTTAACCTACGTTGATATGCCCCACCGGCATGATCTTGCGCTTGTTGTCGTCCGGTTTGGCAGTCAGGCTCATGGCAAAAGCCACCGGGCCCACACGGCCCATGAACATGACCAGCATATACAGGATCTTTGCCCCGTTATTCAGCTGGCTGGTCACGCCTACGGAAAGGCCCACCGTACCAAAGGCCGAGCAGGACTCGAAGATGGCATCCACCACGGACACGACGTCCGAGGTGTTGTAATACACCACGATGGCCGAGCCGATGGCTGCCGCCGCGCCCAGCACGATAATGGTCAGGGCGCGGTAGACCGTCTTGGACTCGATATGATGGTCCGCGATCACGCAATCGTCGCGCCCCTGCGCCACGCTGCGGATGGTCAGGATGATGACCGCGAAGGTGGTCACCTTCACGCCGCCGCCGGTAGAGCCGGGCGCTGCGCCGATGAATTGCAGCACGCTCATAAGCAGCTTGCTCAGGGTGCCGCAGGAGGCCAGATCCACGGTGTTCATGCCGGCGGTACGGGTGGAAACCGACTGGAACAGCGAAGCCATCACCTTGCCGGGCACCGACAGTCCGCCCAGCGTGGCGGGATTGTTCCACTCCATCAGCCCCAACCCCAGCGCGCCGCCCAGCCACAGGATCACCGAGAAGGAAAGCACCACCTTGGCGTGCAGGGACAGACGGCGTTTCTGGTACCACTGGCACAGCTCCACCCAGACCATAAAACCCAGACCGCCGGAGATGATCATAAACATGATCACCGCCTGCACATAGTAGTTGTTGACATAGGGTGCCAGCGAGGAGTACGCCCCGAACCGTCCGAACAGGTCGAAGCCCGCATTGCAGAAGGCCGAAATGGCGGTGAACACGCTGATCCAGACACCCTCCAGCCCGAACTGCGGCACAAAGGCGAACATCAGCAGCAGCACGCCGATGCCTTCAAACATCGCTGCCAGCCCCACCACGATCTTCAGCACACTTTTTGCCTGATCGTAGCCGTCTGCCGAGACGCTTTCGCCCAGCAACCGCAGATCCCGGAAGCCCATGCGCCGGCGCATAGCCAGCGCAAAAAAGCTGGTAAGGGTAACAAGACCAAGGCCGCCCACCTGAATAAGCAGCAGCACCACCGCCTGCCCGAACCATGTGAACTGCGTCCACGTATCCCGCACCACCAGACCGGTGACGCAGGTGGCGCTGGTGGCTGTGAACATGGCGTTGAGCACATCCAGCCGTCCGTGCCTGCTGGCAATAGGCAGGGTGAGCAGCAGCGTGCCCAGCGCGATGACAGCAATAAAGCTGACGCAGATGATCTGGGTCGGGGTGCTCAGTCCCAGCTTTCTCCGCCGGACCGACCTCTGGTGCCGCAGCTTTTTGCGGATATTTTTTATCTTTTCCATAGCATCCTCCCTGCGCAGCACGCAGCCGCTTTGCATTCCTTTATAGCATACACCATTTTGCCCGCAGGTTCAACTTGATTTTACAGCCCGGTTGCGGTATTATAATAAGGTACTGCGTTTTTGGGGGCGTTCTGCCCCCAAGGATGCAGACCCATGTCTCCGTAGCTCAGCTGGATAGAGCGTCCGCCTCCTAAGAATTCGGTCAACCTGATACCTTGGGGGCAGAAGTGATTGCTCTAATCAAAAGCAAGACCGGGAATCGAAGTTTTCTCAACAATTTTTGATGCAACAAGTTTAACACCGTTCCGGTTGCAACGCAGTCGGTCACTTCGTTGTGAAAAGCATTCCATACAAAGTGCAGAAAAGTCAAAAATCAACGATAATACATATATGTCTCTATACCTCAGCTGGATAGAGGGTTCGCCTCCTAAGCGAAACGCCCCCGGTTCGAACCCGGGTAGGGACATCCTTTTAAGAAATGCGAAGGTCATTTTTCCATGTGAAAGACGATCTTCGCATTTTTCATTTTGAACCTATCACCAAAATTAGCCAGCTAATGCCATTAGCAGAATTTTCGGTTCCAGCTAATAAAATCAGGCTTCCAGCTAATGAAGCCCCATAAAGCACCTTTTGAACTCTGTTTTCCGGCTCTCTGCTAAAATTGGTAGCCGCTTTCCTGTAAATCCATGTAAATACAAGATAATTTGTGTAAATCTATTTTCCACATTCCCGCCCAAAACCGTGCAAAACACTTTTCTCCATACATAGCGCGTTCACTCGCTGTTCTCTCGGAACAGAAGGAGGAACGCGCTTTTTTGTTTTCGGGCTGAACTTCCCGAATCCATCAAAGGAGGGTTTACCAATGAAAAAAGTTCTGACCGTCACGATGGACGGTATCCGCTACCATGCTTCCCGCCCGGCAGATTGTCGGCACTGCTTCTTCTGGAAGAACCGAAAGAAGGGCTGCGTTCTCGGTAAAGAGAACTGCTACTATTTGATCGAGCCGCCCAAAGGCCCCAGCAAGTGCGAAGGGTGCCCCTACAAGCGGGCAAAGCCCTGTGTGCTGGTTCCCTGCTACAAAGACCTGATGGCACCGCTGGAGAAACGAGGTGATGCCAAGTGAGCCACAAGCGAAACGAAGCTCTGCGCCATGTTCAGCACTCCATGCACCATGTGATCGCCGCTGGCGAAGGTTCCGACCGTGCCCCGGACAGCTGCAAGCTGTGTCCGTACTACCGGCCCGATTTCAAGTTCCGCACCTGCCTGTACGCCCACTGCCCTTATAAGAAGCAGGTCAATGTGTTCCGTTCCACACCTGAAAAATGGGATATTCTCTATGCCCGAAAGAAAGCCGACAAGAACCGCAGACCTTGATTACTTCTATGGGCAGTCCAGCGAACTGTTCTCCTTCTACCGGATTCCCAAGCTGTTGTTTCAGGACAGCCGCTTCCAACCGCTTACCACAGATGCCAAAACGCTGTACGGTATCCTGCTTGACCGCATGAGCCTGTCAGCCCGGAATGGTTGGTTGGACAAAGCTGGGCGGGTGTTCATCATCTATACCGTACAAGAGGTGCAGGATTCACTGGGCTGTGCCGATAAAAAGGCAACCAAGCTGCTGCGAGAACTGGAAGAGTACGGCCTGATTGAACGCAAACGGAGGGGGCTGGGCAAGCCCGATCTCATCTATGTAAAGAATTTTTCGTCAGAATCGTCAAAAACGCCCTACTTGAATCGTGATAATGACGATTCTGGAACCGGCGAGAATACGTTTCAAGACCCGGTCAAACTACGATGTAATAAGACTGAGAGAAATAATACAGAGATAAGCGATACTGATCCTATCTATTCCGATGAAAACGACTGGATGAGCGAACGTGAACAACTGGAAGAATATTTTTCTCATTCTTTGGAGGTGGATCTTCTGCTCCGGCTCTGCCCGGATGATGAGGATACTATCTACCAAATCGTGGATTTGCTGGTGGACACCTGTGCCACCAACCGCAAGCTGCTGCACATTGCCGGGGACGATAAGCCTGCCGAGGTGGTACGCAGCCGGTTTATGAAGCTGAACGCCGACCATATTCGCTTTGTGCTGAAGTGCCTTGCAGAGAACAGCAGCCCAATCCGTAACATGAAACAATATCTGCTTGCTTCTCTGTACAACGCACCGACCACGATGCAGCTGACCTATCAAAATCGAACGAACCATGACTTTGCGCACGGTTCCCCAAGGAGGTGATTTTATCGCAAAGAAATGTACCACGATTGCCGTTGTCAATCAGAAAGGCGGCACCGGCAAGACCACTACCTGTGAAAATCTGGGCATCGGGCTGGCGATGGAGGGCAAGAAGGTCCTGTTGGTGGACGCTGACCCGCAGGGCAGTTTGACCATCAGCATGGGCTGGCAACAGCCCGATGAACTGCCCACGACCCTTTCCACCCTGATGGCAAAAGCCATGAACGACCAGAGTATTCCGCCCGGCGAGGGCGTTCTGCACCATGCGGAGGGCGTTGACCTGATTCCAGCCAACATCGAACTGGCAGGGCTGGAAGTTTCCCTTGTCAACTGCATGAACCGGGAAAAGATGCTCAAGCAGGTGCTGGAAGGTGCAAAGCACGAATACGACTTTATTCTGCTGGACTGCACCCCTTCCCTTGGGATGCTGACCGTGAATGCACTGGCAGCAGCCGACACCACCCTGATTCCCGTGCAGGCGCAGTATCTTTCCGCAAAGGGTCTGGAACAGCTTTTGCAGACCGTGCAGAAAGTCCGGCGGCAGATCAACCCGAAGCTGAAAATCGAGGGCATCCTGCTGACCATGACCGACAGCCGCACCAACTATGGACAGCAAATCGACAACCTGATTCGAGGTGCCTACGGCAGCAAGATTAAAGTGTTCGACCAGACCATTCCGCGGTCTGTCCGTGCTGCGGAGATCAGTGCCGTGGGCAAGAGCATTTTCCAGCACGACCCCAAAGGCAAGGTGGCAGAAGCCTACCGCTCTCTGACGAAGGAGGTGATGGCGAATGTCGAAAGGCAGCTTAAACGTGTCGCTGAAAGGGGCAGATGACATTTTCTCCACCGAGGAATCACGACAGGAGCAGCAGCGAGAGCAGGTGCAGCAAATCCCCATTGGAGAGCTGTTTCCTTTCAAAAACCACCCCTTTAAGGTTTTGGACGATGAATCCATGCAGCGCACCGTAGAGAGCGTAGAGCAGTACGGTGTGCTGTCTCCACTGATTGCTCGCCCACGCCCGGAAGGTGGCTACGAGATCATCTCTGGGCACCGCCGTCAGCACGCTGCACAGCTTGCTGGGCTGGATGCCCTGCCTGTCATCGTCCGTCAGATGGATGATGATGCCGCAGTTTTGCTCATGGTGGACAGCAATCTCCAACGTGAAAACATCTTGCCCAGTGAAAGAGCTTTCGCCTACAAAATGAAGCTGGAAGCAATAAAAAATCAAGGTGCTAGGTCGGATTTAACTTCTGGACAAATTGTCCAGAAGTCGAAGTTGTCCATTGAACGGGTTGCGGAAGATGCTGGCGAGGGATATAAAACCGTCCAGCGTTTTATCCGCCTGACCAACCTTATTCCCGAATTGCTGGACATGGTAGACGAAAAGAAAATTGCCTTCAATCCCGCTGTGGAGTTGTCCTATCTGGACGAAAGCCAACAGCGGGATTTTTTAGAAGCGATGAACGACACCCAGAATGCACCGTCCCTTTCCCAAGCGCAGCGGCTTAAAAAGCTGGCGCAGGAAGGGCACTTTTCGTATGATGTTGCCTTTGCTGTCATGGGAGAAGAAAAAAAGGACGAGCTGGACAAGGTGGTCATCAAAAACGACACCCTGCGGAAATACTTTCCCCGCAGCTACACCCCGAAACAGATGGAGGACACCATCATCAAGCTGCTGGATCAGTGGCAACGCAAACAGCATCGGCAGAATGAACGCTAACACACATTTTGAATGTAAGACCCAACCGGGTCTTTCTTTTTTGCAAAAATTAGGAGAAAAAGCACTATGAACACTACCATTGATCTCAAGACCGCAAAGACCATCGAAGCCATGAACCAGAAAATCAACCACATGGACAATGCTGTGACCGACTTCTTCAACAAGATGAGCGATGTGCTGGAGCGGCAGCTCGGCGATGATGAAGTTTACGCCGCCGTGATTGCCCCGGAGGTCGAACTGACCATCACTCCGCTGTCGAATGTTCGCAGTTACCTGCCTTGCTTTGATGAAACTGATTCCTGCTACAGCATCAGCGAAGATGTGCCGCTGGCTCTCTGTTATGATCCTCGTCAGGTCATCACACTGGCTGGCAAGCGTTACCTGTCCGGCGCAGTCATCTTTGTACGCTACGACACCGATGGCAATTTTGTTGCACTTACCACCGCCGACCTGTACCTGATCCAGTGTTATCTGGGCGAGAACAGTGTTCCTCTGATGGCTGGCCGCGAGAAGATGGTCTGCATCTGCATTGACTGAGAGGTGCAGTATGGATACTGAAATGACCTGCTATGCGAGTTTCGCAGAAGTCACGGAGGACTTTTACTGTTCCGCCGTTGATGTTTTGAAGATTCTGGTTCTCCGTCTGCACGACTACCATGCTTGTTGCTTCCTTTCTCTGCGGGATGCTCTGTACGACTATTTTTCTACCGATGCCGCACCGCATACTCATGCCAATGTTTCCACTAAGCATACCGTTATCGCATCTTGCGTTCCTCGTCCTCCCTGAGAGATTTTTTCTCACAGTTCAGTCAATGTAGGAGGGTTGTTATGAATTTTATTTATTCGTTTATCATTTTTGAAGCTGGTGCCCTTTGTGGTTTTTTCATCGCCGCACTGATGAATGCCGCTCGTGCCGGGCAGGAGATCACCATCAAATTCGAGGAGGAAGATAATGGAGCAGAACGAGAACACTCTGTCGGTGCTGAAAATTGCACCGGGACAGTATCCGCAGCAGGTCGAGATCGATAACGACCTGAAAGCATTGCAGCAGGCTGTCGGCGGCTCCATCGGCGCAAGCTACCCTTTTGAAGATCCGGTTGCCATCGTCTACAACGATGACGGCAAGCTCATGGGTCTGCCGCTGAACCGTGCCCTGTGGGACGAGGACGGGCTGATGTACGATGTTATTGCCGGAACCTTTCTGGTGGTAGGTCTGGGTGAGGAGGATTTTGTATCGCTCTCCCCGGAGCTGGCGCAGAAGTATGAAGAAGAATTTCATCAACCCGAAGCCTTTCTTCCTCTGGGGCGTCGCCTGATGGTCATTCCGGTTCCGGATGAATCGGTTCAGAATGACGCAGAAAAGGCCGTAAACAAGCCCCCGGTGGAACATGACCGCTAAGACGATTTTCTGCACAGGAGGTGGTAACGATGCAGGAAGAAATCGAGCATAAGACGGTCAACCTTGCCATCTCGACCACAAAACTGTCCGCCCGCACCCTGCTGCGCGGGATGCAGTTTCTGTTGCGGCAGTACGACAAGCACGCTTCGCAGGGCAAGCAGTCCATGAAGCGGTTGGTACGGCAGAACCGTGGCGTGACCAATGTGGAGATTCAGAAAACCGGTATCAAGGATTTTGACCGCTATGCTAAGCGGTATCACATCGACTACTCCATCCAGAAAGACCTGTCCTGCAAGCCGCCCCGGTATCTGGTCTACTTCAAGGCACAGGACACGGATGCCTTGAGCGCAGCGTTCAAGGAATATTCGGCATCGGTGCTGGATAAAACCAAGCGTCCTTCCGTGCTGGCAAAGCTGCATGATCTGGCGCAGTCCGTTGCAAATCTGCCGGACAAAGTGCGGCACAAGCAGGAGGAGCGCGGCCTATGAGCAAAAAGAAGCTTTCCAAGCTGCTGGCGCTCTATCTGCCCTATGTGGTAATTGGCTTGCTGGCAACCAATCTGGGCGAGGCGTGGCGGCTGGCCGTGGGCAAGGAACTGGGCGATAAAATCGTATCGCTGATGGAAACTATCCCGGCAGCGTTTGCCAATCCGCTGCCCAGCCTGCACCCATTTGACTTGTTCATTGGTCTGTGCTGCGGCGCTGGAATGCGGCTGGCGGTGTACCTGAAAGGCAAAAACGCCAAGAAGTACCGTCACGGCATGGAGTACGGCTCTGCCCGGTGGGGCGGACCCAAAGATATCGAGCCGTTCATGGCTCCAAAGTTCGAGGACAATATCATCCTCACCAAAACAGAACGCCTGATGATGTCAAACCGCCCGCCGGACCCCAAGAACGCCCGGAATAAAAACGTGTTGGTGGTCGGCGGCTCCGGCAGCGGCAAGACAAGGTTCTTTATCAAGCCGAATCTGCTGCAATGTGATTCCAAGAATTTTCCGGTATCATTCGTGGTTACAGATCCGAAAGGTAGTATCGGCGTGGAATGTGGAGAAGCCCTGTTAAAGCACGGCTACAAGCTAAAATTCTTCAACACGATCAACTTTTCCAAGAGTATGCGCTATAACCCCATGGCGTACATCCACAGTGAAAAGGATGTTCTGAAACTTGTCACCGCGCTGATGACCAACACCAAGGGTGAGGGTCAGGGCGGCGACCCATTCTGGGACAAAGCGGAACGGCTTTTGCTGGTTTCACTGATTGCCTATCTGCATTATGAAGCCCCAGTTGAAGAGCAAAACTTTGCAACATTGCTGGAAATGCTAAACACTATGCAGGTTTCGGAAGATGATGAAACCTATCAGAATCCGGTAGACCTGTTGTTTGAGGATCTGGGCAAGAAGAAGCCAAAATCCTTTGCCGTGCGGCAGTACAAACTTTACAAACTAGCTGCCGGAGATGTATGCTCTAAGTGACTTCTTAATCATGGTTTTTGTCATGGTTAGTGAAGCAGTCACTTAGAGCATTTTCATTTCAGGAGGTACAGCCATGAGAAACGAGAAAATCACCCCTCTGTATGAGCGTTTGAGCCGCGATGATGAGTTACAGGGCGAGAGTAACTCCATATCGAACCAGAAAAAGATGTTGGAGGACTTCGCCCGCCGGAACGGGCTTCCGAACCCCACTCACTTCACCGATGACGGCGTATCGGGAACTCGTTTTGACCGCCCCGGATTTTTGGCGATGATGGAGGAAGTCGAGGCCGGACGGGTGGAGGCCATCGTCATAAAAGACATGAGCCGCCTGGGGCGCGATTATCTGAAAGTCGGCCAGGTCATGGAGATTTTGCGGCAGCGCGGCGTCCGACTGATCGCCATCAACGACGGTGTGGACAGTCTGAAAGGCGATGACGATTTTACGCCCTTCCGTAACATTATGAATGAGTTTTACGCCCGCGACACCAGCCGGAAAATCCGCTCTGTGTTCAAGTCCAAAGGCATGAGCGGCAAGCACCTGACCGGCACCGTTATCTACGGCTATCTGTGGGACGAAAAGCGGGAACACTGGCTTGTGGACGAAGAAGCCGCCGAAGTGGTACGCCGTATCTTTTCCCTGACGATGGAGGGCTATGGCCCCTATCAAATTTCCAAGCTGCTATCCGAGGCAAAGGTTGAAATCCCCGCTATCCATCTGGCACGCTTTCACGAAGGAGTAAACAGGACGAAGCCGGTCAAAGACCCCTACGGCTGGGGATCATCCACCATTGTGAACATCCTGAAAAAGCGGGAATACCTGGGCCACACCATCAATTTCAAGACCCGCAAGCACTTCAAGGACAAGAAAAGCCACTATGTTGACGAAAGCGAGTGGACAATTTTCGAGAATGCCCATGAGGCCATCATTGACCAAGAAACCTTTGACAATGTGCAGCGTATCCGGGCAAATGTTCGGCGTTACCCGGACGGCTGGGGCGAGGCCCACCCTCTGACCGGCCTGATGTACTGCGCCGACTGCGGCGGCAAGATGTATGTCCATCGCGTCAATAACGGCAAGCGTGACCCACAGTTTACTTGCAGCCAGTACAGCAAAATTCCATGCGGGACGCTTTGCGGCACACAGCACCGTATCAAGGCCGAAGCTGTTCTGACCCTGATTGCCGATATGCTCCGGGCCATCGCGGAGTATTCCAAGAATGACCGGGCCGAGTTTATCCGCACTGTCCAGGAAACGCAGGTCGCCCAGCAGACCGCTGACATCTCCAAGAAACGGAAACGGCTGGCCGCCGCACAGAAGCGGGCCGGGGAACTGGAAAAGCTGATTTGCAAAATCTATGAGGACAACGCCCTGGGTAAGCTGCCGGATGCACGATATAGGGCGCTTGATGCACAGTATGCCAAAGAGCAGGACGCACTTGAGATTGAAATTTCGGAGCTGGAAAAGGCTGTTACCGGCTACGAGCAAAGCCAGAAATCAGCGGAGAAATTTATAGCCCTGATTGATAAGTACGAGAATTTTGACACGCTGACAAACACCATGCTCAATGAGTTTGTAGAGAAAATCCTTGTCCACGAACGCGCCCGAAAAGGCAGCCAGGACACTACGCAGGAGGTTGAAATCTACTTCAATTTTGTGGGCCGGTATATCCCGCCCGTCTTGCAGCCGGTTCCCCTGACCCCGGAAGAACAAGAAGAACTGCGGAAGAAGGAGGAACGCAAGGACAGGCTTCACCAGAACTACTTACGCCGCAAGGCCAACGGCAAGCAGAAGGAATGGGAAAAACGCTACAACGCCAAACGCAAGGCCCAGGTGGAGGCAGCAAAGGCCACAATCCGGGCCGAGGACATGGAGAAGGGCATTTTTACCACCGTCAGCCAGTTACCCAGGCAGGAGCCGCGCAAGGCCACCGTATCGGCCAGTTCCACAGTTTAACCATTACAGTGCAAAGGAGAATGAACATGAGCGAATTGACTTACACCCGCTGCGGAGATTACTACATCCCTGATCTGAAACTTTCCGAGCAGCCGGAGGCCCCCATCGGCAAGTATGGCCGTATGCGGCAACGCTACCTGAAGGAACACCGGCCCGGCCTTTACAGCAGCTTGATTTTGAGCGAAAAGCTGTACCCGCACCTGTTGGAGATTGATCGGGCGGCGCGGGAGCGGATGGACGCCATGCTGCCCCGGATGATGGAGGCGGCGGGCGTCACCGAGGAACTGAAATCCCGTGACCCCATGCGCTGGGTGGGGCTGATGAATACGCTGAAAGCACAGGTGGAGGAAGTCATACAATCCGAGTTGATATTTCAATAATAGGGTGAGTGCCAGAGAACAATCCCTGGCGCTCATTTTACTTTCGCTGTGCTGTTTTTCTGTACTTAAGGCTTTATTAACAAATTCTTTATTGACATTGGGGCGTAAAAGCGGTATGATTACACTGTAATTGATTACGGTGTAATCATGAAAGGAGGATTAGTTATATGGCATTAAAAGACCATTCCCTTGACGATAAGATTATTAAGGCGGCCTTTGATGAATTTATGGAATTTGGTTTTCAGAAAGCATCAATCCGAAAAATAGCTGATTGTGCAGGAGTGACACCGGGAGCTGTATATACCCGTTATGACAGTAAAGATGACCTATTTTGTAGTCTGGTGAGCAATTTTCTTTCTGCGGTCAAGGCTCAATCAGAACCAATCGGCAAAATGTATTTTGAGCTGTTGGAAAGTAAAAACGTGGATGCTCTTTTGGATGCAATTCGTAAAGAGGAAAAAATCTATCTGGATATTCTCTTTCAGTATTACGATGAATGTATACTGTTTTTCTGCCGCAGTGAAGGAAGTTCTATTTATGCCATGGTACAAAAAATGATGGAACATAAAACTGTGGAGACAGTGAATTTTTTGAAAGAGATGGCGCAAAGTGATATTGATCTGGATGGTATTGGCATGATTATGGGAGAGCAGTTTCACTATTATCAGCAGATTTTAGAAAAAGGCTACAGTAAAGAAAAAGCGGTCTCCTGCATGAAAACCGTTGAGACCTTTCTTGAAGCAGGCTGGAGAGACCTGTTTGAAAGAATACTGCAATAAAGCAGAAAAAATTTTACCTACAGGTTAGATTTGTCTAACTAACAGGCTTATATACAAAAAAACATATTGATTTGGAGGTTTTCTCATGAACAGAAAAATTGGAGCAAAAGATTTAATCACCTTGGGCATTTTCACGGTCATCTATTTTGTGATCGGAGCAGCGTTATCCCTTCTCGTTTCTATTCCCATTATGGTCCCTTTTTTCCCGGCAGTTTGGGCGCTCATCAATGGAACTGTATTTATGCTGTACACAACGAAGGTTGAAAAGTTTGGCTTGGTTACTCTTATGGGTGTATTGACCGGACTGCTTGTGGGACTTACAGGAATGGGCTTTTGGTGTGTCCCTACCGGCTTGGTCTTTGGACTGCTCGGTGATTTCATCATGAAAAAAGGAAACTACAAAAGCTTTAAGCACAATTTGATTGGATATGCCATTTTCTCAATTTGGACATCTGGCTCTCTAATTCCCTGGTACTTCTTTGCACAGGACACACTGGCAAAGTATACCCAGGGTGGATACAGCGCGGACTATGGCACACAGGTGCTGGCTTTTACTCCATGGTGGAGTTTGGTGCTTTTTGTGGGACTCAATTTTATCTGCGGTCTGCTTGGAGCATTGATTGGCAAAAGGATCATGAAAAAGCACTTTGAGAAAGCGGGGATTTTATAATGCCCGCCACAGAATTATTAGCATCACCTTCTAACAGAAAAGGAATACGGTTTGATCCGAGGACGAAATTGTTCCTGTTGATTACTTTATGCACCCTCATACTCAGTACAGATAACAGCGGACTGATGCTGTATTTGAAGCCTATCCTGGCTCTTATTCCGTTTGTCCTCCTGCTCCTGTCGGCTAAATATCTGGCTGGGTTTTTGTATTTTGTTTTATATGTTCTCGGATTTGTGCTGGAACTATCTTGGGGAGCTTTTGGAAATGGGGTGTCTGGTTTTATCGTGCTTATGGTGTCTGCGATCTTAACCAGATTTACTCCTTGCGTCATTGCAGCATTTTTCCTTATGACAACCACATCCGTCAGCGAATTTATAGGTTCGATGAAGAAAATGCATATTACTGACAAAATCACGATTCCGTTATCCGTTGTATTTCGCTTTTTCCCTACGGTTAAGGAGGATGCGGGAGCAATCAACGACGCAATGAAAATGAGAGGGATCACTCCTAAAAATCCAATGCTCATGCTCGAATACAGAGTCGTGCCTCTGATTATTTCAACTGTGAAGGCGGGTGAAGATCTCTCCTGTTCTGCACTTACAAGAGGGCTTGGCTCTCCCAAAAAGCGCACCAATATGTGTGACATAGGCTTTCATCTTTGGGACTGGCTGATTTTTGGAATCTGTTTTTGTTGTATCCTTATCTTCTGTTTCCAGAACCAAATCTGTTCTTTATTGAATCTTTAAGGAGGCGCACTATGATTGAAATTGAAAATGTGAGTTTCTATTATCAAGGAAACGAACAGATGGGCGCAGTCAATCATCTGAGCCTCTCTATACCAAAGGGGCAAGTAGTGGTTCTTTGCGGCGAATCTGGATGCGGAAAAACCACAGTCACACGGCTTATGAATGGCCTGATTCCCAATTTTTATAAGGGCGATTTGACGGGGGCGGTAAGGGTAAACGGCAGAGATATTACGAAAATGCCCTTATATGAGATTGCAGAAAATACTGGCAGTGTGTTTCAAAATCCGAGATCCCAATTTTTTAATGTGGATACGGACAGCGAGCTTTCTTTTGCCTGTGAAAACCTTGGGTATCCCAAGGATGAAATCATCGCAAGAGTAAGAGAAACGGTAAAAGACTTCAAAATTGAACGTTTGCTCGGAAAGAGCTTATTTCATCTGTCTGGCGGTGAAAAGCAAATGATAGCCTGTGCATCGGTATGCGTAACAGCGCCCGATGTTATGATTTTAGATGAGCCATCGTCAAATTTGGATGTCAGGCACATTTCCATACTCGCAAAAATCATTCAAAAATGGAAGGCACAGGGTAAGACCGTAATTATATCCGAGCATCGTTTGTATTATCTGCCCCACATTGCAGACAGGTTTGTATGCCTTGCGAAAGGAAAAAAAGTCTTTGATTTGTCTGCGGACGAATTACGAAAGCAGGATACGGAAAAGCTCAGTGCCCTTGGACTTAGAACACCGGACATCCGCTGCCTGGAGCCTGAACCTGCGGGTGCGGCGGGTAAACAGTCGTTGTGTTTTGAAAAATTCCGTTTCTCCTATAAACGGCAAAAAGAGTGCCTGCAGCTTGAAAATTTCTGCGTTCCCAAGAATGAAATCATAGCTATTATTGGAAACAATGGGGCAGCTAAAAGCACCTTTGGGCGGTGTCTTTGCGGGATTGAAAAAGCAGGAATGATGCGTGATGGAGATATGACCCTTTTGTATAAAGAACGCCTGAAACAGTGCTATATGGTCATGCAGGACGTCAATCATCAGCTCTTTACCGAGAGTGTTATGGATGAGCTGCTGATCAGCATGAAAAATCCAGATGAACAACAAGCTCTTGAGATATTGGCACAGCTTGGATTGTCTGAATACGCAAAAAGGCATCCCATGTCCCTATCCGGTGGAGAAAAACAACGGGTTGCGATTGCCACTGCGTTAGCCTCAGACCGAGAGTATGTTGTAATGGACGAACCTACCAGCGGGTTGGATTACAAACACATGAAAGAGGTAGCTTTGTGTCTAAAACAGCTCAAAGAACTTGGAAAATCCGTTTTTGTTATCACCCATGATGTGGAGCTGATTTATCATTGCTGTACCTATGTAGTACATATCGAAGCTGGAAAAGTGATCAATCAATATGCAATAGATAAAAGCACACATACCCTTTTGAGGGACTATTTTCTGTTGCAATAAGTTGATAGGTGTCTACTTGGCAATCACTTAAGGAGGGAAAGCAATGAAAAAAGAGCCAAAATCAGAAAAACCATCTTTCTTTAAAGAATTGGGTGAATATATACGCCCTTATCGAGGACAGTTTGCGCTGTCAATTATCGTCAGCCTGCTCGCCGTATTCTGCGGTTTAGCCGTATATGGTGTTGTTGGGGTATTGTGCGGGGAAATTTTTGAAGGAGACAGATCGTTTGTTCAATTACTTCTCATCATAGGCGTAGCTGGTCTGTGCAAGATTTTGAACGCTGTTTTTTTGAACCTGTCCACTTATATTTCCCATAAAGCGGCTTTCAAAACCCTTAGAGATATACGGCTTGCTCTGTCCGGCAAGCTGATGAGGCTGCCTCTTGGCTATTTTGAAAGGAAAGGGAGCGGCAGGCTGAAAACCGTACTGGTTGACAGGGTTGAAGAAGTGGAAAAAACTCTGGCGCATTTTCTACCAGAAATGACCGCAAATTTATGTATTCCCATCGGCCTTATCATTTGGATGTTTTCTATTGATTTCCGGCTGGCACTTTGTGTCCTGCTGTGGATTATCATAGGATTGGCCGCAAGCAGTGGAATGATGAAAGATTACGATAAAAAATTTGCTGGCCAGATTGCTGCTGGAAAAAGTATGAATCAGGCAGTAGTGGAATATGTGGGCGGAATTGAAGTCATCAAAACTTTCAATCAGGCTGAGTCAAGTTATGAAAAGTATGCCAATGCGGTAAAGCACCACGCCTCATACCCTGTCGGTTGGATGAAAAGCACTCAGATATATGCCTCTCTTAGCTATAGCATCGCACCTGTTTCTATTTTTGGTGTTTTAATTTTCGGCTTGATTTTTTACGGAAACGGCACGTTGGCACCTTCTGTCCTGTTTTTATTTATGATTATATCCCTTGGTGTGTTCGGGCCTATTTCAAAGGCATCCTCCTATATGGATCAATTATCAAGCATGAATGTTGTTGCAGGAGAAATAAAAGATATATTGGATGCGCCTGAACTTGAGCGGGCTGAAATCGCAACAGCCGATGTTTCTTCTTTTGATATTGGAATGGAACGTATTACCTTTTCCTATGAGAATAGCGAAAAGCCTGCAGTAAAAGATGTATCCATCACCATTCCACAAAATACGATGCTGGCGTTAGTAGGCCCATCAGGAAGCGGCAAATCTACAATCGCAAAATTGCTGGCAGGTTATTGGGATGCAGATGATGGAACTATTACGATCGGAGGTACACCGATTAAGGAGCTGTCCATTGAGCAGCTTAATTCTTTGATTGCCTATGTAGATCAGGATACTTACCTTTTTGATATGAATATCATGGAGAACATCAGGATTGCCAAACCGACAGCAACAGATGAAGATGTCATAGATGTTTGCAGAAAGACCGGCTGCCATGACTTTATCAGTAAACTGCCTGGCGGCTATCATACCCAAGCAGGAGTGGCCGGAAACAGATTGTCCGGCGGTGAAAAGCAACGCATAGCAATCGCAAGAGCCATGATGAAAAACGCTCCCATTATGATCCTCGATGAGGCAACGGCCAGTTCCGATCCAGAGAATGAAGTGGCGATTCAGGAGGCATTGGCAGCGGCAAGCAAGAGCAAAACCCTGATTGTGGTAGCCCACAGGCTGCAGACAATTATAAACGCCAACCAGATTGCATTTGTGGAAGATGGGCAGATATTATGCTCAGGGACACACGAAACCATGTTGAAGAATTGTGCCGGTTACAAGCGGCTATGGGATATTTCAAATATAGGGGGTGAAGATACGTCATGTTAAATGCGTTTAAGCTGATATGGAATTTCAGCAGCAAAAGAAAAAAGGAATATAGAAATGCAATAATATTCTCTTTCCTTGAAGGCTTGTTTTTAATGGCAAAGATGTTTGCCGTTATCATAGCAATTTATGCGCTGTTTGGCAGATACCCTCTTTCAAATGCAGTGATCGCGGTTTTTGCACTGGCCGTTTTTTATATTATTGGGGTCTTCATTTTCAGCTACAAGATGCAGCTTACATCTATGTCAGCCGGATTCGGAATGGTGGGAGATAAAAGATTTGAATTTGGGGAAATCCTCAAAAATGCTTATTTAGGTTTTTTTGATAACTTTTCTGTGGGACGAATTAACTCTGTCCTGACGACAACACTTTCTGAAATCGAAACATCTGCGCCATCCGCTTTGATCCGAGTTGTGGGTGGCATTTTAGGTACGGTGTCGTTGCTGATTGGATTGTTCTTTTATGAATGGCGAATCGCCCTTATAAGCCTATTGGGAATGGCAGCATACCTTTTAGTAGTAAACTGGCAGATTCGTGTGTCGAGAAGAGATGCGCCCAAAAGAAGCGAAGCACAGAGCAAATTAAGTGCTGCTGCACTTCTATTTCTCCAAGGTATCAAAGTAACAAAAGCGTTCAGCTTCAAAAATGGGGACAGACGCTTAAAGGATGCCATTCAGGGTAGCTGTAATGAAAATATCGCTCTGTCCAGTGGTTCCATTCCGTCACAGATTGCTGCCGGTGTAGTGCTCTCTATTTTTGAAACGGCTATTATTTTTACTTCCGTTATTGGATATACAGAGTTTGATATTTATTCTGTGGAAAAGTGCCTTGTGCTGATTATTCTTAGCTTTATGGCATTTTCCTCAATGAATCAGGCCGGCTCTGTACTATCCATGATCGGTATTCTGGATAGTGCCTTGAAAGAAACAAATTCATTGACACAAATGGAACAAATTCAAGTGGCATCCCCGGAGCAACATATTGCATCCGATGAAATTATATTTGAAGATGTTTCTTTCTCCTATGGTGACAATGAAGTTTTGAGCCATATTGATACTGCAATTAAGGCGGGATCTTTTACCGCAATCATAGGACCGTCAGGTTCGGGGAAAACAACCCTTTGCCAGTTAATTCCGAGATTTTTTGATGTGAAGAAAGGCCGAATCCTAATTGGCGGCGCAGATATTCGTCACATTCCAACAGAAGAATTGATGAGCAAAATCAGTGTGGTCTTTCAAAAAGTGTATTTGTTTGAGGATACGATTCTCAACAATATTCGGTTTGGTAAACCAACTGCCACATTGGAAGAAGTCCGGGCTGCTGCAAAAGCGGCAAGATGTGATAATTTTATCATGGCTCTGCCAGAGGGGTATGATACGCTTGTGCAGGAGGGCGGCAACAACCTATCCGGTGGAGAAAAGCAGAGGATTTCCATCGCAAGAGCAATTTTGAAGGATGCCCCTATTATCATTTTAGATGAAACAACCAGCGCGTTGGATACCGAAAACGAGCATGAGGTTTTAGCGGCCATCGAAGAATTAACACAAAACAAAACGGTCATTATGATTGCCCATCGTATTAAAACTGTTGAAAAAGCAGACCACATCATTGCGATTGAAAATGGCCGGATTGTTCAGGAAGGAACGCATAAGGAACTTCTCCATCGAACTGGAATCTATGCAGACTTCATCCACGCCCGTGAAAAGGCATCTGGTTGGAAATTGGGAAATTAGTTCCTATATGCATAGAAAAAAGTAATCTATATTTTCTAAAACAGAAGTTGAGGCATCTGAATGAATTTATTGCCAACGATGGAGAACAATTTTAGAAACAGTCTTAATTGAACACATCATCAGCGATGAGAGCTTTTCACGGCTGAAAGAGGCAGCCGAACAGGAACAAACCTAAACCAAATAAGACAAGCGATCCTGCCCCGCAAGACGGGGAAAGAAAAAAACCGTTGCAGGGCAGGCAGCTTCGTGCGCCCATAATGGATTTTCCGGGTACTGCGGCGGTTTTGAGTAACATCAAGGCCGCCGTTCCTTATGCCCTCAACAAAGGAGTGACGACTACACGCTGACACGGCGGCTTTAGGAGGGAACCGCCATG
>ERZ1034691.100-NODE-100-length-65498-cov-9.314472_pt1 | contig 65498 bp, 53 predicted proteins | sample MGYA00520638_ERZ1034691 | MGnify/ENA primary metagenome ERZ1034691 (study PRJEB33766, sample SAMN09781763) | gut metagenome | biome: gut microbiome | host: Homo sapiens | place: Madagascar | study: EMG produced TPA metagenomics assembly of the PRJNA485056 data set... | reverse complement strand
AGGAAGCCCTCGACAACGCGCTGGAGAGCTTGGGCAGCGACGACGAGATGCCGGAGCCCACGCATGGAGGCTCGCAAGCCAGCCAAGACGCCGACTACGAGGAGACCGTGTGGGGAGACACCACGTCGTTTTACGACAAGCTGAAGGAGCAAATGGGCGAGACCGAGCTCACCGAGCGGCAACGGCAGATAATGGAATATCTCATAGGCTCGCTCGATGGCGACGGCCTGTTGAGGAAGAGCCTCGACGACATCGACGATGAGTTGGCCATATACCAAGGCATTGACGTGCCCGTGGAAGAGATAGCCAAGGTGTTGCGCATGTTGCAGTCGTTTGACCCGGCGGGCATTGGCGCGCGCTCGCTGCAAGAGTGCTTGTCGCTGCAGATAGCGCGGAGGCCCAGCGGCAAGCTCAAGGACATGATGATGGAGGTCGTGGAGCGGCATTTCGACGACTTCATAAAGAAGCATTGGGACAAGATAGCGCAATCGATGGGGCTAACCAATGACCAGGCCGCAATCATACACGACGAGATAAGGAAGCTAAACCCCAAGCCCGGCGCCGCCCTTGGCGAGACGGAAGGCAGAAGCCTGCAGCAGATAACGCCCGACTTCATCGTGGACACCGACGACGACGGCAACGTGACCTTCACCATCAACGACGGGCGCATACCCGACCTGAAGGTATCGCCAACGTTCACCGACATGGTAGACACCTACCGCACCAACAAGCAGAACATGAACCGCAAGGAGAAAGAGGCTCTGCTCTACGCCAAGGAGAAGGTGGACAAGGCGCAAGGCTACATAGAGGCGGTGAAGCAGCGCAGGCACACGCTCTTCGTGACGATGAAGGCCATAATAAACTGGCAAAAGAGATTCTTCCAGAATGGCGACGAGGCCGACCTGAAGCCCATGAAGCTGAAAGACATAGAGGAGAAGACTGGACTTGACAGTTCCACCATATCGCGCGTGAGCAACATGAAGTATGCCCAGACCCGATGGGGCACGTTCCCCTTGCGCTTCTTCTTCACCGACGGCTACGTCACCAAGGACGGGGAGGAGATGTCGACACGCAAGCTGAAGCTGGCGCTGAAAGACCTCATCAACCACGAGGACAAGAGCAAGCCTCTCAGCGACGATGTGCTGGCCAAGGAGATGAAGAAGATGGGCTATCCGCTGGCGCGGCGCACCGTGGCCAAGTATCGTGAGCAGCTGGGACTGCCCGTGGCAAGGCTGCGGAGATGTTAACCTGAGTAAAAAATGATATGCGAGAAAAAGACATTATAATAGCCGCAAGGGTCGTGAGCATGGTGTTCACGCCGTTCTACCTGCCGTTGGCAGGGCTGCTGGCGTTGTTCATCTTCAGCTACATGAGCCTCATGCCGCTTTTCTATAAGACCCTGGTGATGCTGACGGTGTATCTCTTCACCATACTCTTGCCCACGCTCTTGATCCACGCTTACCGCAACTACCAAGGATGGTCGCGATGGCAACTGGGCAAGCGCGAGAGCCGCATGGTGCCTTATATCATCGCCATCATCTGCTATACGCTGTGCTATTTCGTGATGAGCTATTTCCACGTGCCGCAGTTCATGGCCAACATCCTTGTGGCGGCGTTGCTCATACAGGTGGTGTGCGCCGTGGTGAACGTTTGGTGGAAGATTTCCACGCACACGGCGGCGATAGGAGGGTTCGAGGGTGCCTTGGTGGCGTTCTCCATACTCTTCGCCTTCAATCCGCTGTGGTGGTTCTGTGTCATCCTCGTCTTTGCCGGGACCGTGGGCACGAGCCGCATGATATTGCGGCAACACTCACTGTCGCAAGTCGTTGCGGGCTTCATGTCGGGAACGGTGATAGGCTTTTGGGCTATAATTTGACAAGTAACTTACAACATAATTATTAATAGTATGAAGCCGTTAGTTAGTATTATCATGGGTTCCACAAGCGACCTTCCGGTGATGGAGAAAGCTTGCAAATGGCTTGAGGAACAGGAGATTCCCTTTGAGATGAACGCCCTTTCCGCCCACCGCACCCCGGATGCCGTGGAGCAGTTTGCCAAAGGAGCCAAGGCGCGTGGCGTGAAAGTCATCATCGCTGGCGCCGGCATGGCCGCCGCCCTGCCAGGCGTGATAGCGGCATCTACGCCGCTGCCTGTCATTGGCGTGCCAATCAAGGGCATGCTCGATGGCCTTGACGCCATGCTCTCCATCATCCAGATGCCTCCTGGGATTCCAGTGGCCACGGTGGGAGTGAACGGAGCACAGAACGCCGCCATCCTCGCCGCGGAGATGATGGCCCTGGGCGATGAGGCCATTGCCAAGAAGGTGGACGCGTGGAAAGCCGGACTCGGAAAGAAGATAGAAAAAGCCAACGCCGACTTGGCTTCGATTACCGACTATAAATTCAAGTGCTGAATGGACTTGTTCAATTATCACCGGCGTGAGTCTTCCGTGGTGCATATCGGTGCCTTGGACATGGGTGGCGACAACCCCGTGCGCATACAGTCGATGACGACGACAAGCACCGACGACACCGAGGGCAGCGTGGCACAGGCGGAGCGTATCATCAAGGCCGGAGGAGAACTCGTGAGGCTTACGACGCAAGGCGTGAAAGAGGCGGAGAACCTGAAGAACATCAACGCCGGCATACGGCGCGACGGATTCTCCACGCCCCTCGTGGCCGACGTGCATTTCAACCCTCGCGTGGCCGACGTGGCGGCGCGGTATGCCGAGAAGGTGCGCATCAACCCGGGCAACTACGTGGACCCGGCGCGCAAGTTCGTGAAGCACGACTACACGGATGAGGAATATGCCAGCGAGCTGAAGAAGATAGAGGAGCGGCTGGTGCCTTTCCTCGACATCTGCAAGGAGAACCACACCGCCATCCGCATCGGCGTGAACCATGGCTCGTTGTCGGACCGCATACGCAACCGCTATGGCGACACGCCAGAGGGCATCGTGGAGAGCTGCATGGAGTTTTTGCGCATTTGCAAGAAGCATGACTTTGGCGACGTGGTAATCTCCATCAAGTCGAGCAACACCGTGGTGATGGTGCGCTCGGTGCGCTTGCTGGTAGACACGATGGACAAGGAGGACATGCATTATCCTTTGCACCTCGGCGTGACTGAGGCTGGAGAAGGCGAGGACGGGCGCATAAAGAGCGCCGTTGGCATAGGCGCGCTTCTTGCCGACGGCATAGGCGACACCATACGCGTGTCGCTGACCGAGGAGCCCGAGGCGGAGGTTCCCGTGGCACGGCACTTGGTGGACTATATCGACCGCAAGGCCGGTCACCAGCTCATTCCAGCCGAGACCTATGAGGGCTTCGACTGGCTTAGGCCTGAGCGAAGGACCACAAAACCGGTGGACAACATCGGCGGTGGCAACGTGCCCGTGGTGATGGTGAGCGAGAACGCCGACAACGCCGCTCGCGACGAGGATGCGTCGAAGGCCGATTACATATATGTTGGCTCCAACCTCCCTAAAGAGAGAAAGGAAGGCAAGAGGTATGTCGTGGATTATCAACTCTACGTGCAGGCTGACGACAAGTCGCAACTGTATCCCATCTTCCCCGTTACCGCCATGCCGTTTGTCAGCATGGTCCAGGCTAAGCTGAAGTTCTTGGTGTTGCAGTTTGGCACTCCGGCCGACGAGTATCTCGCTTGCCTGAAGACGCATCCGGAAATAGTGGTCGTTTGCGTGAGCAACCACCAGAACAGGCTTGGCTCTCAGCGCGCCTTGGTGCACGAGATGATGATTGCCGGCGTGGAGAACCCCGTGGTGTTTGCGCAAATGTATCGTTTGAACGACGCTGAGGAGTTCCAGCTTGAGGCGGCAGCCGACATGGGCGCGCTGATGATAGATGGTCTCTGCGACGGAATATGGCTCATGAACGACGGCGACATAGCTCCATCGACAATAGAGGGCACGGCCTTTGGCATATTGCAGGCAGGCCGCTTGCGCACGTCGAAGACCGAGTATATCAGTTGTCCGGGTTGTGGCCGCACGCTTTACGACTTGCGCGACACCATCAAGCGCATTCACGAGGCCACCAAGGACATGAAGGGCCTGAAGATTGGCATCATGGGCTGCATAGTGAACGGCCCTGGAGAGATGGCCGACGCCGATTATGGCTATGTGGGCGCGGGACCCGGAAAGATATCGCTCTATAAGGGAAAGGAGTGCGTGGAGCACAACATACCCGAGGGCGAGGCCGTGGAGCGCCTGCTGAGACTCATAAAGACGGACAGGCCAGAGATTGGCAACAAATAGGTTTTTAATACCTTGAGATGACAAAACTTGTATATTGTATATTCTATGGCATCAGCACCTTGCCTTTCAAGGTGCTGTATGCCATTTCCGACTTGCTCATGCCTTTGCTTTATCATGTAATAAGGTATAGGCGCGGCGTAGTGAGGCGAAACCTTGTCACGTCCTTCCCGGAGAAGTCGACGCGCGAGGTGGTGGCCATAGAGAAAGAGTTTTATCATTGGTTTTGCGACTATTTCCTTGAGTCGATAAAGCTGTTGAGCATCAGCGACAAGGAACTGAACCGAAGGTTGCGCATCAAGAATCCGGAGGTTCATGAGCAGTGGTATCTCAAAGGCCGGAACACGGCCGGATTCCTTGGACATTATTGCAACTGGGAGTGGCTCTCGCGCGTTGGCAAGGACATGAACCCAGAGCGTCGTGCCTGTCTCATCTACGATCCGTTGCACAGCAAGGCTATCGACTATCTGTTTCTTCGTATTCGCTCTTACGCCCCCACTGGCGTGCCAACGCCAAAGAAGGACATCTTGAGGCAGCTCTTGACATGGAAGCGGGAGGGAAGGTTCAGCCTTTCCGGATACATTGCCGACCAATCGCCCAAGTGGGAGAACATCCATCTTTGGTTGCCTTTCCTTAACCATCCCGAGACACCCGTGTTCACGGGAGCGGAGCGCATTGCGCGCAAGATGAACGATGCCGTCTACTACGTGAAGATGACGCGTCCGCGTCGCGGCTACTACGATGTGGAGTACGTGCCCATCACTGACGACCCGGCGAGCCTTCCCGATGGCGAGGTGACGCGAAGGTTCTTCAAGATGTTGGAACAGTCAATCAAAGAGGCTCCGGCCTATTACCTTTGGACTCACAACCGATGGAAGCGTACCAAGGAAGAGTTTGACCGCCTCTACACGGTTGAGAATGGCAAGGTGAAGAGACGCGCTGATAACGCGTAGGCTTCTTCATGGTTGCCAGGGAAGGGTATTTCCCAAGTCAGGATTCAAAGCACTATGGTAATGCCATCACCCCAATTTCCGGAAGAACCATAATAATTGGCATAAAGCAAGAACTAACCCTTAATAGGGAAAACCCAACCGCACGGTAGGGTTTTCCCACCATGCGTATCGCGTTTTTGGTTTTATCTTTGCATCGTCTTTCAGGAAAGAGACGATGCATGTTCATATTCAGGTAATGGACGATTAGCATATAGGATTAAATTAAGACAACACAATTAAAAATTAGGAGACAAGATTATGAAAAAGTTTTTAGCTTCCGCTCTGATGCTCCTTGCAGCATCAACCACGACATTCGCGCAAAACGCAGTTGGTTCTTTCTCACTGCAGCCAAAGGCTGGTATCAGCATCGCTGACATGACCGACATTCAGGGCACTACAAGCCGCATCGGTTTCGTGGGAGGTCTTGAGGGTGAGTATCAAGCCTCAGACATCTTCTCGCTCTCTCTTGGCGTGAACTACTCTCAGGAGGGTTTCAAGATGAAGAACTCCGACAACAAGATCAAGCTCGACTACATCAACGTGCCTATCTTGGCAAACGTTTACCTCACAAAGGGCCTTGCCGTAAAGGTTGGCGTGCAGCCTGGTTTTAACGTTGGCAACAGCGTCACTGTTGATGGCAACACCACGAGCTCAAGCAAGAAAGACTATGATGGCATCAAGTCTGTGGCTCTGTCCATTCCTGTAGGTCTCTCTTACGAGATTAGCAATGTGGTGCTTGATGCACGTTACAACTGGGGCGTGACAAAGGCGTTTGACGGCCTTGACAGCAAGAACAGCGTGTTCCAGGTAACGATTGGCTACAAGTTCCAGCTCTAAACGGAGAACACCTCTAAACATAAATTTGAGAGAATAAAAAAAAGCAGGGCGGCCCGATGATGGGTCGCCCTGCTTTCATTGTTGTATTTCCGTAGCCAACCGTAAACCTGATGGTTGGCTCTTTATGCTTATCTCTTCACCGTGTGCTTACTTCACGGTGATGAGGAAGTAGTTTTTCTTTCCTTTCTGCAAGAGGAGGTACTTCCCGTCTATGAGGTCTTCCGACGTAATCTCTTGGTCGAAAGCCGTGAGCTTCTCCTTATTGAGGCTTACGCCGCCGCCTTTGACCAGCTTGCGCATTTCGCCCTTTGATGGGAAGATGTTGAAACCATCGGCGCAGAACAGGTCAATGGCCTTGCCGCCGAGTTGCGCCTTTGGCAAGTCGTAGTGAGGCACATCCTTGAACACGTCGTTCAGCGTAGCCTCGTCGAGGCTTGCCAACTGGTCTTTCGTGGCCTTGCCGAACAGGATGTTAGATGCCGCGATGGCCATGTCGAGAGCCTCCTTAGAGTGTACCATCGTTGTAACCTCTTCGGCGAGACGGCGCTGCAGTACGCGACGTCCAGGATCCTGCTTGTGCTCTTCCACAAGCTGCGCGATGGTCTCTTGGTCGAGGTCGGTGAAAATCTTGATGTAACGCTCCGCGTCGTCGTCGCTCACGTTGAGCCAGAACTGGTAGAACGCGTATGGAGTGGTGCGCTTGGGGTCAAGCCAAACGTTGCCGCTCTCCGTCTTTCCGAACTTCTTTCCGTCGGCCTTGGTGATGAGAGGGCAGGTGAGGCAGAAAGCCTCCGCCTCGTTGCCAAGCGTGCGACGTATAAGCTCTGTTCCCGTGGTCATGTTGCCCCATTGGTCGTTGCCGCCAAGCTGGAGACGCACGCCGTAGTGCTGGTATTGGTACAGGAAGTCGTAGCCTTGAAGCAGCTGGTATGTGAACTCGGTGAACGAGAGGCCGTCGCGAGCCGTGCCGTTGAGACGCTGCTGCACGCTCTCCTTTGCCATCATGTAGTTCACGGTGATATGCTTGCCAACGTCGCGAACAAAGTCGAGGAACTTGTAGTCCTTCATCCAGTCGTAGTTGTTCACGAGCTCAGCCTTGTTAGGCTCGTTGCTGTCGAAGTCAAGGAACTTTGACACTTGCTTCTTTATAGCCTCCTGGTTGTGGTAGAGCGTGTCGCTGTCGAGCAAGTTGCGCTCAAGGCTCTTGCCCGAAGGGTCGCCAATCATGCCCGTTGCCCCGCCCACGAGGAGGTAAGGCTTGTGTCCGCAGCTCTGCAAGTGGCGGAGCATCATTATTCCGCACAGGTGGCCGATATGAAGGGAATCGGCGGTAGGGTCTGTGCCGAGATAGGCTGACACGAGATGAGTTTGCAGATACTCCTCGGTGCCTGGCATAATCTGAGCCAGCATGCCGCGCCATTTCAGTTCTTCAACAAAATTTTTCATTGATATTGGTTTTTCTTTATGCTCCCCCCATTTGTGAGGCGGGAATATTCTTTAATAGCTATGTCGTTGTGGCTTGCGAGCTTTTGACACAGGTTCAAGGCACAGGGTCGTAACCGCTGCCACCCCACGGATTGCATCTCAGTATGCGCCAAATGGCGAGCGCAAGCCCCTTGATAGGTCCATGCTTCATTATCGCCTGCCTCGCGTATTCCGAGCAAGTCGGCGTGAATCGGCATGAGGCCGGAGTATAGGGAGTGATGAACTTTTGGTAAAAGACTATCGGCAGGACGAGCAACCACGACATGGCGTGGCTGACGATTCCCATTAACCTTTTAGCCGTTTTCATTTGTCTTCTCCTTTACCCTGGTGAGCAAGCTCTCCACTCGTTGTTCCACGTCGGCGCTGTCCCACAGTTTTGCGTCGAGCCAAATAAACGCCATGGCAAGACGCTTGTCGCCCACGATGTCCTTGTGAGTGCGGTAAGCCTCCCTCACCTGCCTTTTCACGCGATTGCGCTTGTTGGCGCGGTGCAGGTTGCGCTTTGGCACCGAGACGAGCATTTCGCAGCGGTCGCCATCTTCCATGGGCATATACACCAAGCGGAGCGGAAAGGCTGTCATGCTTTTGCTCTTACCGCCCTTGAAGAGACTGTCTATGGTTTTCTTGTGGTACAGTCGCTCGGTTTTTGGCAATGTGTTTCCCATGTTTGTGATGGTTTGACGCTTTATGCTTTTTTGCTGACTTGACGCTTTATGCTTTCTTTCCGTTTTCCTTGTCGAGGAAATCCTTCAACGCGCTAATCATGGAAGGATACTCCGGCGTGCCTGCCATGAGGTCCACGTTGAGGTTGGCATCCTTGATGGCTTTTGCCGTGACAGGGCCAAACACGCCTATCTTCACTTGGTCCTTCTTCATGTCGGGGAAAGCCTGTGTCAGGTATTCCACGCCCGTAGGTGTGGAGAAGATAAGCATGTCGTAGTCGAAATGCTTGATTTCTTCCTCAGTGAACGGGTCGGAGAGCGTGCGATACATCACGCACTCGGTGAAGCGCAGTCCCTTAGCGGTGAGCTTCTTGGCTATGTCGTCGCTGTGCACGCTGCTCAGTGGCACGAGATAATTTTCCGTCTTGTGCTTGACCATCAGTGGTATGAGGTCGTCTATGCGACCGCTGGTGCCAAAGAAGACCTTGCGCTTGCGATATTGCACGTATTTCTGGATGTAAAGTGAGATTGTCTCCGTGACGCAGAAATACTTCATCTCCTCTGGTATGTTGAGACGCAGCTCTTTTGCCAGTTTGAAGAAGAAGTCGATGGCATGGCGTGACGTGAACACCACGGCCGTGTGTGAGAGAATGCTGACTTTCTGCTGACGGAATTCCAAGTTGGTAAGTCCTTCCACCTTGATGAACGGTCTGAACACCAATTCCACCCCATATTCTTTCTCCAAAGAAAAGTAGGGTGAGGTCTCGCTTGTTGGTTTCGGTTGGGATATCAGAATCTTCTTTATCATCTTGAATTTGAATCCTATGAAATTATCCTATTTTGTCCTAAAAAATTGTCTTTAAATATTCGCTTGTTGCCATTATTATACCCCAAAGTATTCCTAACGGCATTAGTTCAAGTGCACAAAAGTACAAAAAACTTTGCAGAATGGCAGCGTTCCTCGCGAAAAAGATTATATATGTCTTATAAAAAGACAATAACTTGGATATAAAGACTACTAAAAGTGTGTAAATGACCGCGCTGCTGACACTTATGTGGAAGAAGGCGAACAGCAACACGATGGGGAAAAGAAGTATGCCCTCAGTGGATATTATGAAGATGAAAGACTTCATCCATTGTATATTTTTTTTCTTGTCGAAGAACACCCAGTCCACGATGCTGTATAGCAGGAATTTCACGGTGAAATAGCCCACGTTGATGGCTGCGAAGAGGCCCAATATCTGGTAATGAGCTATCGAGAACGACTCCTTGGCGAAGTCGTGCGAATAGATGAAGAGTATCAGCGCGAGCAGCATGCACGTCTGTGCCACGAGGAAGAGCTGGAATCTCATCTCGCTGCTTGTCTCGGTTATTACCGTTGTCCCCTCCCTTTGCGTGCGGAAGAAGTTCTTGAATTGCCGTTCCAGGAAATGTCCCGCTTGGGCTATGGTGATGGTGGCAATGACAAAGCAAAACAGCAGCACCGAGGTAATCAACGAGTCTCCGGCTATGGTGTATGGCACGGGATCGCCCGCTACACCATGTCGATATACGGCGTATTCGGGCCGGTAAATCGAGTCGGGTTGCACGAGCGAGTGGCTATGGTAAAGCGGCTTGGCGAGGTTGCCCGAAAATTTCGGGTCAGCCTTCGTGGTTGGCGTGCGCATGGGGTTGTGCATGTGCAGCCAGTCTTTCTCCACGAATTTATAATTGGCCCTTATCGCCGAGTCTTGTTGCCAGGGCGTCGCTGTCTTGGGCAGCCAAGACAGGATCTGCGCCGGCGAGTGCCATCCTTCATGGTGGGTTGGTGCCGTGCTCCGCGAGGTAACCTCCGGTTGCACGGCCACTTGTGCTGAGTCTTGCTCTGTTATCATTTTCGTTTATTTGTCCGCAGGCCTTTATTGTGGTCTACAAGCCAAACTCCTTCTTTATCCTGTCCACTTGGTCGAGTTTCTCCCACGTGAAGAGCTCCACCTTCATGGTCTTCGTCTCATGGTAGTGGGAGGTGAAGGTCTTCTCCACCACCTCGTTCTTCCTTCCCATGTGGCCATAGGCAGCGGTCTCGAGATACATGGGCTGTCTCAGTTTGAGCGTGCGCTCAATGGCGTGCGGTCTCAAGTCGAACATCTCTTTTATCTTTTTCGCTATCTCGCTGTCGCTCATGCCTACATGGCTCTTGCCGTAGGTGTCTACATACACGCTCACCGGCTCGGCCACGCCAATGGCGTAGGCGAGCTGCACCAGCATCTCGTCGGCCACGCCAGCCGCCACCATGTTCTTGGCGATGTAGCGTGCGGCGTAAGCGGCCGAGCGGTCCACCTTCGACGGGTCTTTGCCCGAGAACGCGCCACCGCCATGGGCGCCCTTGCCTCCATAGGTGTCCACTATGATCTTGCGGCCCGTGAGTCCGGTGTCGCCGTGGGGGCCTCCTATCACGAACTTGCCGGTAGGGTTGACATAATACTTTATGTCGTCGTTGAACAGCGCGAGCACTTTCTCGCCGAGCTGTGCCTTCACGCGAGGTATGAGAATGTTTAGTACGTCCTCGCGAATCTTGCCGAGCATCTCCTCGTCGGCCTTGAGCTGCGCCTCTTGCGTGTCGTCGGCGGGTTTCACGAAGTCGTCGTGTTGGGTCGACACCACGATGGTGTCGATGCGCTGTGGCACGCCGTTGTCGCTATATTCTATCGTGACCTGGCTCTTGGAGTCGGGGCGGAGGTATGTCATCTCCTTGCCCTCCTTGCGAATGTCGGCAAGCGTGCGCACTATGAGGTGTGCGAGGTCGAGCGTGGCCGGCATGTAGTTCTCGGTCTCGTTTACGGCATAGCCGAACATCATGCCTTGGTCGCCCGCGCCTTGCTCATCTTCTTCCTGGCGCGACACGCCACGGTTTATGTCGTCGCTTTGCTCGTGTATGGCGGTGAGAACGCCGCACGAATTGCCGTCGAACTGATATTCCGACTTGGTGTAGCCAATCTTGTTGATGGTCTTGCGCGCAATTGTTTGCAGGTCGATATATTCTTTTGAGCGGACTTCGCCCATTATGATTACCTGACCCGTGGTGTTGAATGTCTCGATGGCGCAGTGAGACTGTGAATCGTAAGCGAGAAATTGGTCGAGTAGCGCGTCGCTAATCTGGTCGGCTACCTTGTCGGGGTGACCTTCCGACACTGACTCTGAAGAAAACAAATAACTCATTGTTGCATTACTTTTTTACGTGGACCAACGCAAGTAACTGTGAAATCTGAGGGACATTTCCCAGTTTTAGCATTTTTTTGTGTGGTTGCAAGCAGCCAAATCCTTCCACAATTGTTAAACATATTTTTATTGGACTGCAAAGTTACTCACATTCTTTGAATTGGCAAAGCCTTTTCCTTTGTTTTATGCCATTGTCGGGCAATTATCGGGCTAACTATTCAATCAAAACCGTGTTTTGCTCAATAGTCTTCTTCCTCTTCTATATAGTCGTCTATTTCTATTGGGTCATAATCGTCACCCATGTCATAATCACTGGCAGAGGTTGAGCCATAATCATCGGTGCGTGGCTTGTCGTCGCCAAAAAGCCCATATTTTTTGACTCTTCCTGAATTTGGAGTGATGGGTTACGTAAAGAAGGTAATGCGGCCTTGCGTTAATCCACGACAAGCGACATGCACGCGCGCGGAAATGTAAATTATTATTGCCAAAATTTAACACTTGGAAACAGGTGCATTTAGAGCGGAAAAAGGGTAGCCTTCCGCCTCTTGGCAACACCGTCAGCCGGTTTTCTGCCATAAATTTTTGCCGTTACGGCGTTATCGCGTCGCGATTACACTGTAACGGCAACGCGATTGCACCGTAACGGCGATGCGATTACACCGTAACGGCAACGCGATTACACTGTAACGGCGACGGCTTTTTAGTGGATTTGCAACGCCGAAAAACCTCTAAAAACATAATCTCTTGATAGCCAATAGTTTACCAAAATGGCCCATAATCGCGTCATTTACAACCAAGAGATGGCTTGGTTGAAAAAAATCGATTCTCAGACGACCATTTGTAAAATATTATTATCATTATGCAATGCCATTCCCATTCGGGCCGCAACAAAAAAACGGGTCACGCCAAAGGCGCACCCCGTTTCATTATAAAATATGTTGGCGTGTCGTGCTTATTCCGGCAGCATGATTACGCTCACCTTGTTGGCACCGGCGAGGAACTCCTTCACGAATGCGGAAATCTTCTCCGGGGTCTGGGCCTTCACGGTGTTGACGTAGTCGGTGTGCTCGTCGCGTTTCATGGTGTAGTTGTCCCAGACCACGCTTGCCCAATAGCCATTGGTCTTCAGCGCACTGTCATACTGCTTGAGCATGAGCTTCTGCACCTTGCTGAGCATCTCGGCGTCGCATTTCACGGCGAGGTCCTTCACGGCCTGGTTCATTATCTGTATGGCAATGTCCTTCTTCTCAGGCTTCATGGGGCAGTAGGCCGCTATTTGCGCCATGTGGTAGCCGTCTTGCGCCTGGCTCATGCCGGCTTGCGCTCCACAGCTGTAGGCCGCGCTGGCCTCCTCGCGAATCTGCTTGAGGTAGACCATGGAGAGCACCTGGCCCGTGATGGAAGCCTGGATGCCGCGCTCCATGGAGTAAGGCATAGATGAGTTGAACCACAGTATCTGCGCCATCGACTTTGGAGTCTCCATCTTGCGGGTGAACGTGTTGTCGACGTTTTTCTTTGTGGGTACCACCTCACGCTTGCCTTCGGGGTTCTTGCCCTTTGATGGCAGCGAGCCGAGATACTGGCAGATGAGTGGGCGGATGGTGGCCTCGTCGAAGTTGCCTATGATCTCGAACACCCAGCCGTTGGCGTTGGCAGTGCGCTCCTTGGCCATCTGCAGTATGCGGTCGTATGACACGTTCTTGAGGTCTTTCAGCAGGAACGGGCGCATCCTCCAGTTGTTGTCGTAGACAGTCTTGGTTATCGAGTCGGAGAAAGCCGTTGTCGGGTCGAGGTCGCGGTTCTTCAGCTCCACCTCGTTTTGCTGCATGAGGCTGTTGAAGGCGTCTTGATCCTTCTTTATGTTGGTGAAGTAGAGATAGGCGAGCTGGAGCATCGTCTCCACGTCCTTAGGCGTGGCGCTTCCGCCCAGGCTCATCTTCCTCGCGCCCATGCTGAGTGACGCGTTGGCTATCTTTCCGGCGAGTGCCTTGCCCAGCTCTATTGAGCCGAAGTCGCCGAGGCCACTGTTGTCGATGACGCTGTTGAACATCTGCAGGTTGGCGAAGTCGGCCTTGCCGTAGTTGCCCTCGCCAGAGCCTCCCGTTCCGCTCATGGTCACTTGGTCTTTCTTGTAGTCGGTCTTCTTCAGCAGCACGGTGACGCCGTTGGAGAGCGACAGTATCTGGTAGTCGAACTTCTTGCTCTTCACCTCCTTCTTTATCTTTCCGGGCTTGGGCAGGTTCTTCATGATGGGCTCGTTCTTCACGTTGTCCACGTAGGCGTCGACCTTCGTGGCCCTTGCCTCGTGCACTGCGCCCAGCAGCTGGTCGGCTGTGGGATAGACGGCCCCTTCCTTCTCGTTGTTGAAGTTGAGTATCACGAGGTTGCTGTCGCTCTTTGCCACGAGCTGCGGCAGCACCTGGTTGATGGCCTCCAGCGGAATCATTGGCACGACCTGCTTCATCATCTTGTAGTTGAACTCCAACGAAGGCATAGGCTCGTTGCTGAGGAACCATCCGAGTGCCTGGTTGTAGAACGACGTGTTGCTGCGCTTGTCGCGGCCTTCCCACATCTTGTCGAGCGAGGAGAGCATCGACTCCTTGAAGCGTGCGTATTCCGTGGCCGTGAAGCCATGGTCGGCAGCCTGTTTCACCACGAGGTAGGCGGCCTTCACGGCGTCAGCCGTCTTGCCCATGTCCTTTGGCGCCACGTTGAGCGAGAAGGCGTCTTTCGTCTTGGCGAAAATGTAGTTGCCGTCGCCGGCCGACGCGCCCACGAACGGGCAATCAGCCTTCTGCGCGGCCTCGGCGAAGCGTGTTGACAGCATGCCTAAGGCGGCCTGCTTCACGTATTGCGAGAGAGAGTACTCTATGCTCTGCTTTATTGAGTCGGGATCGGTGTCGTGCTTCATCATCAGCATCACCACCGACTGCTGATACTCCTTGTCCTTGTCGATGATGACGATAGGGTCGGCGTTGTCGGGCACTGGCTCCTCCACTATCTTCGCCTCGTTGTCGGGGTTCTTGATGCCTCCGAAGAGCTTCTTTATCTCCGCTTCCGTCTTGTCCACGTCGACGTCGCCCACCACGATGATGCCCTGGTGGTCTGGGTGATACCACTTGTGGTAATAGTCCACGAGCTCCTTGCGCTTGAAGTTGTCAACCACCGACATCAAGCCGATGGGGTAGCGCTTGCCGTACTTGGAGCCTGGGTATAGCTTCTCGAGGTTGCGCTCCAGCATGCGGCTCTGCGCCGACGTGCGCAGTCGCCACTCCTCGTGTATGACGCCACGCTCCTTGTCGATCTCGTCTTGCTCCAGCAGCAGGCCGCACGACCAGTCGCGCAGGATGAGCAGGCACGAGTCGAGGGTCGAGGCCGACGTGGTGGGCACGTTGTCGATGTTGTAGACCGTTTGGTCTATCGAAGTGTAGGCGTTGAGGTCGCGGCCAAACTCAATGCCCTTTGAGCGGCACCACTCAATGAGGTCGTTGCCCTTGAAGTGGTCGGAGCCGTTGAAGGCCATGTGCTCGAGGAAGTGGGCGAGACCGCGCTGGTCCTCGTTCTCCTCGAGCGAACCCACCTTTTGCGCGATGTAGAAATTGGCGCGGTGCTCCGGCCAGTTGTTGTGACGGATGATGTAGGTCAGTCCGTTAGGCAGCTTGCCGATGCGGAAAGCCGTGTCCACTGGTATCGTCTTGATGGGCATTTGCGCGCTCGCGGTAACCACCGCTACGAGCAAAAGCAACACGGAGACGATAGTGTGCTTAATGTTTTTCATGAGATTAAAAAAAAGTTGTACAGTTTTTCCTTTATTGTTATTTCATGGAATATGACACAAAGTTACTACAATAAAATGTGCCAAAACCATAAACATGAGAATTTTTTTGTCATTGTCGTTCTTTTAGCTTAAATTTGCACACCATAATAGTATTGATTTGTCAAAATGAGTCTTACAAAGATAGCAAGTAAGTTTTTCAGCCCCCGACAGAAAGAGCTCGAGAAGCACTTCACTGAACCCGAGCAACTGCAACGCTCGGTGTTGAACTACCTTGTCTCCAAGGGACGCGACACGGAATATGGCCGTTCGCACGCGTTTGTGAACATCAAAGGCTACGACGACTTCATGAAGAGCGTGCCCATAAACACTTATGAAGAGCTGAAAGGCGACATAGACCGCATGCGCCACGGCGAGTCAAGCGTGCTGTGGCCGGGACTGGTGAGATGGTACGCCAAGTCGTCGGGCACGACCAACGACAAGTCGAAATTCATACCCGTGTCGTCGGCCGGACTTCACAACATCCACTACAAGGGCGGCTCCGACGTGGTGGCGCTCTACCTGCGCAACAATCCCGACAGCCGCCTGTTCGACGGCAAGTCGCTCATCCTCGGCGGAAGCCACTCGCCCAACTACAACGTGGAAGGCTCGCTCGTGGGCGACCTCTCAGCCATATTGATAGAGAACATCAACCCCGTGGTCAACCTCTTCCGCGTGCCCAAGAAGCGCACCGCCTTGCTCTCCGACTTCGAGCTGAAGCGCGACCGCATAGCCCGTGAGTGCATGGGCAAGAACGTGACCAACATATCGGGCGTGCCATCGTGGATGCTGAGCGTGCTCGTGAGGATGCTGGAGCTGTCGGGCAAGAAGCACGTCGAGGACGTGTGGCCAGACCTTGAGGTCTTCTTCCATGGCGGCATAGCATTTGAGCCATACCGCAAGCAGTACGAGGAGATAATCACGTCGCGGAAGATGCACTACATGGAGACTTACAACGCCTCGGAGGGATTCTTCGGCATACAAGACGACCCCAACGACCATTCCATGCTCCTCATGCTCGACTATGGCGTGTTCTACGAGTTCATACCCATGGAAGACGTGGGCAAGCCTAACCCCGACATCGTGCCGCTGGAAGCCGTGGAGACCGGCAAGAACTACGCCATGGTGATATCCACCTCGTGCGGGTTGTGGCGCTACATGATAGGCGACACGGTGACCTTCACCTCTACGCGGCCATACAAGTTTGTCATCACCGGCCGCACCAAGTATTTCATCAACGCCTTCGGTGAGGAGCTCATCCAGGACAACGCCGAGAAGGGCCTTGCCTACGCTTGCGAGCGCACCGGGGCGCAGATTCTTGAATACACCGCCGCCCCAGTTTACATGGACGAGAACGCCAAGTGCCGCCACCAGTGGCTCATAGAGTTCTCGAAGGAGCCCGACGACATGAAGGCGTTTGCCGATTGCCTCGACAGAAAGTTGCAGGAAATCAACTCCGACTACGAGGCCAAGCGCTTCCATGACGTCACGCTACAGCACCTTGAGGTGGTGAAGGCGCATCCGCACCTGTTTGAGGAATGGCTCAAGGCCAAGGGCAAGCTCGGCGGACAGCACAAGGTGCCAAGGCTGAGCAACTCGAGGAAGAACATGGACGAGCTGCTTGAGCTTAACGGCAACTACAAGGGGCAATGATAGACAATGATAGACAGGAATAGACTGTTATAGACAGAAATAGACTTTGACAGACGTTTTATGATTGTCAACAAACGAAACATAGACAAGGGCAGGACGGCGATGCTCATGGGAGCGTTGTCGGTTGCGGGCTTTCTCATGCTTCTGCTCTTGCAAGGTTGCGCGCGCATGGGAAACCCCGACGGCGGATGGTTCGACGAGACACCGCCAAGGGTCATTGGCGCCGATCCCGCCGAAGGGGCGACAAACGTGAAGAAGAAAAAGGTGCTCATCAATTTTGATGAGTATATAAAGATAGACAACCCCACGGAAAACGTGGTGGTGTCGCCACCGCAGCTCGAGGCTCCAGAGATAAAGGGCGAGGGCAAGCGCATAAGCGTGCAGCTTGTAGACTCGCTGAAGCCAAACACCACTTACACCATCGACTTCTCCAACGCCATAAGCGACAACAACGAGGGAAACCCTCTCGGCGACTACGCTTACACCTTCTCCACGGGCGACCATATCGACACCTTGCAAGTGTCGGGATATGTAGTCGGGGCAGAAGACCTGGAACCCGTGAAAGGCATCTTGGTGGGACTCTACGACGACCTCAGCGACTCGGCATTCCAGAAGAAGCCGATGATGAGGGTGTCGAGAACCGACTCGCGCGGACACTTCACCATAAAAGGCATTGCGCCGGGCAAATACCGCGTGTATGCCTTGCAGGACGCCGATGGCAACTACATGTTCAACCAGAAGAGCGAGATGCTGGCTTTCAACCACGACATCGTGGAGCCGTCGTTCAAGGCCGACACGCGGCAAGACACCATCTGGACCGACTCGCTGCACATAGCCTCCATCAACGTGACGGGCTACACCCACTTCCTTCCCGATGACATCTGCCTGCGCGCCTTCAACGAGATCCTGACCAACAGGTATCTCGTGAAGAGCGACCGCACCGACGCCAACCATTTCACGCTGTTCTACAGCTACGGCGACAACGCGCTGCCAAGGATAACAGGACTTAACTTCAACTCCGACAACGCCTTTCTCGTGGAGCCTACGGAAAAGCGCGATACCATAGTGTATTGGCTTCGCGACACCGCCCTCGTGAACCAAGACACGCTGAGGATGCAGGTGGTGCACAACATCACCGACACCGTGGGCGTGCTGCGCGAGCAGGTAGACACGCTCCAGCTCATTGCCAAGACCTCGTATGAGAAACGCGTGAAAGACGCCGAGAAAAAGCGGAAGGCCTGGCAGAAGGAGCAGGAAAAGAGGAAAAAGAAAGGCTTGGACTACGACAGCGTGATGCCGCGTGAGGAACTGAAACTGAAGATAACGCCTTCCGGCGACATGGATCCTGACCAAAACGTGACGATAAGCAGCGACGTGCCGTTGGTGCCGGTGGACACCGCCCACATACACCTTTATTCACATCCCGAGAACGACTCGCTTTGGTATGCCGAACGCTATGAGCTGCGCAAGATAGACAGCAGGAGTTACCGGTTGCTCGCCGAGTGGAGGCCGGGAATGGAGTACAGCCTCGAGGCCGACAGCGCCACGTTCGCCTCCTTGTATGGCGAGGTGTCGAAAAAGCTTAAGCTTGGGCTGAAGGTGCGCCCCAACGACTCTTACGCTTCCATATTGATGACCCTGTCGGGCATGAGCGGAAAGCATGTCATAGCCCAGTTGCTCGACGGTTCGGGCAAGACGGTGAAGGAGGCATACACCGACAATGGCCAGGCGGAGTTCTATTATCTCAAGGCCGGGAAATACTACATGCGCGTGATAGTGGACGCCAACGACAATCACCGTTGGGACACTGGCGACTACGACAAGGGCGTGGAGCCTGAGGAGGTGTATTATGACCCGGATGTGATAGAATGCAAGGAAAAGTGGGACCTCACGCTCACGTGGGACCCAACGGCGAGACAGCTGTGGCGGCAAAAGCCGGAGGCCATAACAAAGCAGAAGGCCGACAAGCAGAAGACCATACAGCACAAGAACCTCGACCGTGCCAAAAAGCTCGGCATACAGTATGTACCGAAGCTTTGACAAAGGCGATAATGATAATTGTTTTTTAATTTAAGGATAATAATGACAATGACTTATCAGGAAAACAAGATGACACAAGCAACAAGACGTATTAAGATATCGCTTCTCTCATTGCTCGCGCTTTTCTCGGTGTCGGCCTCGGCGCAGTGCACGTTCCGCAACACGGCGTTCAAGTCGGGCGAGCGACTTTCCTACAACCTTTATTTCAACTGGAAGTTTGTTTGGGTGAAGGTGGGTACCGCCTCCTTCGACATCGACCAGACAAGGTTCCTTGGCAAGCAGGCTTACAAGGGAAGCTTGATAACGAGAGGCAACAAGCGCGCCGACCGCTTCTTCGTGCTACGCGACACGCTGCTGTGCTACAACACGCTCGACATGGCACCGCTCTACTATCGCAAGGGAGCCAAGGAGGGCAAGCGCTACACGGTGGACGAGGTGTATTACACCTATCCAAACGGCAAGTGCCACGTGAAGCAGCACAGGTTGAAGCACGACGGCACTCATTCGAGGTCGCAACACACGCTCAACGAATGTGTTTACGACATGATGAGCATCTTCATGCGCGCGCGCTCATTCAATCCCACGGGATGGAAGAAAGGCTATGCCGTCAACTTCCCGATAGTGGACGGAAGGAAGGTCTATGCCGCGCAGCTGCGCTATCAAGGCGTAGTGAACATAAAGGCCGACAACGGACACACTTACCGCTGCCTTAAACTGGCTTACATGGACAAGGACGACGACAGCAACAAGTGGGAGAAGATAGTTGACTTCTTCGTGTCGGACGATGAAAACCACATACCCGTCCGCCTTGACCTGCACCTGAAGTTTGGCTCGGCAAAGGCCTTCATGACCAACGTCACGGGGTTGAGAAACGCCGAGAAGGCGAAGGTGAAGTGAGCAAGGCTATTTATCTAAACTGGATAAACTTCAAGTTGCCATGGCCGACGTCTCTCTTGCAGCGTGCCAAAAGCATGCGGGGAGACTCTTGTGTCGTGGAAGGGGTGAAACTTGCTTCAATATCTTCCCTGCCACGGTAGACTTAGTTGTTTCTTGCTCATTATGGTTTTGTTATCCTGTTTTATGAAACTGGCATATTCGTAACTTTGCGAAATAAGAACAACAGTGAGGAAACATATGAAACTGAATAGGAAACACGCGCTGAGATTGTCTTTGGCGTTGGTGGTTTTGATGATGTCCGCCATAATTGGTGGAAGCGTTTATTTGTTGAGTTTCGCCCTACACCCGGCTAACAACAAGGGGCGCGACTATGCCGGGCAGTACGCCATGATGCGTGAACGCTATCCGTGGATAGTCACTTGGCTCGACTCCGTGAGCAGCCACAAGGCCCTTCGCGACACCTTCGTGACCATGGCAAACAAGCGCACGGGACTTTTTCTCGCCGACAGCACACGCTTGCACGCGCTCTTTGTAAAGGCACCGCGCAAGACCGCCCTCACGGCCATTGTCATCCCAGGGTATACCGACTGTGCCGTTGGCATGCTTCAATTCGCCTGCTTCTATAACCGAGAGCTTGGCATGAACGTACTGGTGCCAGACCTGCATGCCAACGGGAAGAGTGGCGGAAAGGCAATGCAGATGGGGTGGAACGACCGTGACGACGTGTTGAGATGGGCGGCGATAGCCGATAACATGTTCAGGGACTCCACCGGCCATGCGAGAATCGTGATACATGGATGGTCTATGGGCGGGGCCACGACAATGAATGTGGCTGGTGAGAATACGCCCGACTATATAAAGTGTTTCGTAGAAGACTGTGGCTACACGTCAGCTTGGGATGAGTTCAGCTATCAATTGGGTCAAATGTTCGGGCTTCCCGACTTCCCGTTACTCTACACGGCTTCTGCGCTATGCAAGGTTGGCTATGGCTGGTCGTTTGGCGAGGCGTCGCCGATGAGGCAAGTCACGAAGTGTCGCAAGCCTATGCTTTTCATACATGGTGGCAACGATGACTTTGTGCCGACACGCATGGTTTATCCATTATACGCCGCCAAGCCAGCACCAAAGATGCTCGTGGTGTTTCATGGCTCGGCACATGCCAAGAGTTTCAAGGACCACAAGGAACTCTATGGGCTGTGGGTAAAGACGTTTCTCCGTAAATATCTCCTCAACTGAACAATCACAGTTCCAGTTTGAATTTCACCTTGTGGCGTTTTCTGTACCTTGTCCAAAATTTTCGGCGGCTGTACATTGCAATGCCGATGGCCTCTTGCTCGTCGAACTTACGCAGGCGCGCGTATTCGGCAACAAGAATCTCTATAAACCTTTTCGGACCCCAAAGGCGCGCGAAGTTGGCGCAGTCTTGCTTTATCCCAAATCGCTTTCTATGTTAATATCCAAATGTTTTGACCATTATTTTCAATTTATGCTGAGATTTTATATTCAGGGGTGAATGTTTGGCGATTTCTGACCATGGCTGTGACCAAATGTACAAGTTTGTTCTTGACATTGTTCAGTGCAACCTGCTTCTTCTTTCCTCGTTCTACGAGGCGCATGTAGTACCTCGCCATAATGGGATTGAAGTTGACGGCAGCTAGTGCCGCTTGCGTCAGCATGGCCTTTATCTGGCGGTTAGCCATATAATGTACATGCGGATCGGAATGCACACTGGTTCCCGAATCTTTGCCGAATGGAGCTAGGCCGTAATAGCAGGCAATCTTGCGTGAGTCGTAGTTGAAACGCCGGAAGTTGTCGGTGTACACCATCAGGCACACAGCGTTCTGCGTTCCTATGCCAGGCACCGAGGTCACGATGGTGAACACCTCGGTGAGTTCCTCGTCCGACTTGATGAGATCGGCAATGCGCTTATCTATCTTCTCTATCTCCTTATTGAGTTCAGAGACGATGTGCCGTCCGCTCTGCGAAATCATTGTCTTGACTGGCGACTTCTCCATAGTGAGTCGCTTTTCGCCTCTACGCACCTGGAAACTGCATCTGTGTCTTACGATCATCTGACGGTATAGGAACAGCTCACGCAGTTGTGTAAGCGACTCGCTAAGAGGCTCGTACATAACGGCTTTATCGTAATTCCTCATGGCGTATTCTGCAATCATCGAGGCGTCAGCACGGTCAGACTTCAATCGTCTAAGACCAGATGCGTCTTTGATGCTCTTTGCGTTCTCAAGCCACATGTCGTAGCCTTTACCGTAGAGGAAGTTGCACAGTCCCTTGCTGTAGTCGCCCGTGTTCTCGCCACAGAAGAGCCACAAGGACGAGTCGATACCGCAGGAATTCTGCTCAACCCACTTGACCAACTGCCTATAGCCAGACACGGTTGTCTTGAACTCGTTGAACACTCTAGCAGCGGTTTCTGCCAGTCCGTCTGCAAAAAGGATAGCCACATCAACTTTTTCTTTCGAAAAATCAACTCCGATAAATAAATTCTTCATAACTTTGTACGAGTTTTATTGTGTAGAATTGGTCAATAGTTGTATGGACTAACACTCTAACAAGGCTCAGAGCCGATAACTTTCTATCTGGTCTTTGCAACTATGTCGATGAGGACCTAAACGATTTATAGCTTTACGGCTGGGTCATTAGCTGGTTTACCTCTTCGACAGACCGATTCTACCTTTTTACAACAAAGGTACGAAACTGTCTTTAGCAATCATAGTTTTACCTTGATTATTTTGGAGTTTATGCGACTTCGTCGCAATCTTCTGCAAACTTAGAGGTCATTAGGATTTCTCTTTGCCGTACGACACAGAGAAATCCTAATGACCGATTTGGGCTAAACTGGAGTTATAGAATATCTCATAAAAAAATCCAAGTCTTACCTTCTTTTCTAAAGAGGAAGAAGGTAAGACTTGAAACTTTTTGTATATAGCTATATAGCAAGATGGCAAGGGAGTGGATTATTTCAACAATGCGATGGAACCTTTCTGGTATCTTTTCGTTTGTTGAGTGAGATTCACCGGATTTTTATCCTGCTCTCTGAAAGATCTATATTTCAAGTTTCTAGGTCCTACATCCTTCTTGTAATGTTTCATGAGGTAAATATTCTCATTATTTATATTATAGCTAGATGTAGTAAATACTTCCTTCTTGCCATAATATAAGGCAATGGCCTGGTTTACCCAATAGCCCGGATCTGGCAATGCATCATAATGAGTATCTGAAGGAAGTTTGGTAATCAGAGGTTTCAATTCAGTAACGGCATTGCTGTGTGAACTCAGAATCTCTTCTCTTTCTTTCATCTCCTTATCGCTGGCCTGTATCTTGCCTTTAACCAAGAGGCTGAGGGTGCGGTTGGAAGTAGATGGCTTCACGACAACAATCAGCGCATATATGATGATGGCATAGATATATGAATATTGGAATGTCTTGTTGTATTTGCTTCTGGCAGCATCAATAAACTGATATATGGCAGAACTTAGAGGAGCCTGAGCTTCTGCCTTTCGTGCCAAGGCACCTGAGAGGTAGAACATATTGGTGAGTATGAACCAGAACAAGGCATAGGCATAGATATTCTTCACTCTGTTCGGACCCTCGTATCCCATGGCATAGCAATGTGGGAAAAAGAAGGAACAGTATATAACCAATGTAATGATGAGGCAGAGCCACGGATGTGAGAACTTGAACTGTGACTTGCGAGCCAGTCTGTTTATGATAGGAATCAGAGTAACAAAAGTCAACGACATCAGACTGATGAATCTGTCGCCGATAAAGCCAATGCTTTTGCTCAGGGTGATTCCGATGGCAGCGATGATGTTTGGATGTGATTCTTCTACCGCCAACTCACGGAAGGCGTTTCCTGGAGCCAGGATGCTGAAGGAGAAGGCTGCCAGATAAACCAGCATAATGCAGGTGAGGAATTTTGGTAATTTCTTCTTCTCCAGGTAGGTGATGGCAATGGCGATGAAAAGGATTGCTGCAGTTCCAAAGCCCGATACAAAATTACCTCCGGCAATGAAGATGGTGAGGAGCACAGCCAGGATGCCGACAAAACACTTTTGTATTTTGCCGGATAAATGATATGCTATCAGCAAGGATGCCAGGCATAGTGACATGCTGAAGTATAGGGTGTAGTACATGGCACCATTATACCAATAGAAAGCATCGTATGCAGAATCAACAAACTGTAAGTTGATGAGCGCAAAAACGGAGGATACTAGCAGGAACTCAGTTCGGGTGGTATGCAGCAACTTCCTCATAATCAGGTATAGCAACGCATAGGTTGACATGATGAGACTTGAAGCAAGAAGGATTGGAACAATCCAGTAGGCACCAAATGCTCCCGGCTGTAAAGCCATGAGGAAGCAGGCTGAATAGGTGCCCTGCCATATATGATACATATTGACAGCCACATTCCACGCTCCCTGGATGCAGGCGCTTATAGAATGCGTGGCATTCCATATCTTATAGACCTCTGCTCCAAAGACATAGTCATCTGAAAATGGGTGTAAATATTGTCCTATCCAGAATACTGGAATGATGGATACGATTAGAACTGCAATTGCTACTCCTGTTACAATTTTCAATTGCTTCTTATTCATAACTGCTTTAATCCTTTTATATTACTTTCTTTTTACTTCTTGTTCTTTCTTTACTTCTTACTTTCTATATATTATAATATCCTTGTTTCCATAATCTTGCATGCAAGATAAACAATAAATGTTAAAGCTTATATTGTGTATGGGTGTAAAAGTACTAAACATAATTGAGTATGGCAAATATTTCTGGATTGCTATTTGGATAGTTTTTCGTACCTTTGCAGAAAAAGAGAATAATAGAGATGATACCAAAACTCATTCACATTTGCTGGTTTAGCAATGACCCTTATCCTGTGGAGATAAAGGTCTGTTTGGATTCGTGGAAGCGCGTTATCCCCGATTATGAAATAAAATTGTGGGGATACAAGGAAGCCAAGGCCATTGGTTGCCAGTTTATAGACGAGGCATTAGAGGAAAAGCGTTGGGCTTTTGCCGCGGATGCAGTAAGATTCTACGCGGTATATAAATATGGCGGCTTGTATATGGACAGTGATATTTTCCTGTTCAAGCGATTCGATGATTTCGTGCCCGACACTGGCTTCATGACATTTAACGAGAAAGTTGATGCTGACAACAGGGAGTTTGGGCTTCAGGCTGCATTCTTTATGGGAGAAGCGGGCAACTCATTGTGCAAGGCAGTGTTTGAGCATTATCAGTCGACACATTATCGTAACGAGGATGGCACGTTGAATAATACCATTTCCCCTCTTGTCATGGCTCGCATCGCAGAGAAGAAATTTGGGTATCGGCGCGAAGACACTTTCCAGGATTTGGGCGAGATAAAGATTTATCCTACTCATTTCTTCGCCCCTCGAAACAAGTATAAGATAGACAAATACACTTTTGGCATTCACCGTATATACGGAAGCTGGCGAAAGAGAAAATTTGGGAGAAAAGTCGAGATTTGGATTCGTCATCAACTTCATGTTTTAAGATATGCTCTTTTCAAAAGATAGAAAAGAGCATACCTGAATGATGATTTTCACTTCAAATGAAGCAATTCCTTGTACAATTCAAGGTATTGCCTTATGTATTTGTCGTAATTGAAGCCCATGGAATATTCTTTCGCGGCAAGAGCCTCCTCACCGTTCTTGTCCCAGGCTGCCAGTCCTTCTTTCACGGTTTTTGCCATGTTTTCCGGCTCGAAAGAGTCGAAGTAGCTTGCGTGATTCTTGCAAACCTCAGGCAAGCTGGTGAATCGAGACGAGAAGACCTTGCAATTATAGCGCATTGCCTCAAGAACGGGGAGGCCAAATCCCTCCAGTCGGCTTGGAAACAAGAAAGCCTCGCTATGGGCATACATCCAATTGCGTTCTTCATCGGTAATCTCACCCGTCATTATGACATTGTCGGCATGGCAACGTTCTTTTATTTCGTTTAGCTCCTTGAAGTAACTCGTGCGTTTTTTCCCACATATAAATAGTTTATGTTCAGGGAAGTACTTCATCATGGGTATCAATAGGTGAAAGTTCTTCTTCTTTCGAGTTTGACCTATGGTGAAAAAGAACCTGTCGTTTGCATTCACGAAGCCTGGTCGTGTCTGTGCCTCTTCGGTGGTGTCTTGTATTCCATTATAGATGACCCTAAGAGGCTTATCCCCTATATTTACGTGTTTGAGTAAATCTTGTTTTACATATTCAGAAATGACGGTGACATAATCCGAGCGTTTGATGAACCATCTGAGTTTCAACAAATTCTTGATGCGGTGTATGCCTTTTTTCTCCTTGAGGAAGTTTAAGTCGTGTACGGTGAGAAGATTGATCATGCCCTTTGCATGACGCCGAGCTATGAATAGTTGGTCGGTGGTGTGCCATAAGTCTATTAGGTGTCCTAAGGCCTTGAGATCCTTGTCCAGATGCTCTACGGTGACATAATCCACGTCGTCTCCCAAGATACCCTTGTACTTCTCCGTCATAAGAACCGTGAAATGAATACCGTCAATGATGCCACGCTTGAGATATTCTCCTACGTTGTTGGCTATTTCCCCAAATCCACATTTCTCTTGATAGCGTGTCAAGTCAACCAATACGTATTTCATGCTGTTAAACAGTTATGTTAATAAGAATTATATATTTACCTGCCGATGCCCAGCCCTTGCGGAGGTTTCCGGGTCATTCCATTGTGTTTAAGGCAGGATGTTGCAATATTCTCGCTTGAACCAAAGTTCGAAGACGGGGTCAACAATCTTGAAGCCTTCGCCCGATTTTCCGATGAAGTCTCTATCCACAAGCGTCTTCTTGTTCTTGGTGATGGTGCGAGGAGCACCTAAGCCATATTCCGCCACTACTTGCCGTGCATTGAGGTTGGTCTCCCCCATGCATACGGCACGTAGGAAAGCTATTTGGGAAGCGGGCATGCCGTCAATGTCGGCAATGAACATATCAGCATTGGTGTCGACGACTTACCCAATCTTCTTGGAGAGATCAGCATTACGTTGACGCATCCTCCAAGAAAAGTCTTGAGGTCTCTGCGATCTTCTATACGGTCGATGAAGTACTCGTCTTCCGCGATAGAACCATACTCGAAAGGTATCTTGTTCATAAACTAACAAGCTGATTTTCTACAAAGTTACTAAATTATACCCCAAGGTATTATACTTAAGGGTATAATTTATGAAAAATTAAAAGGCTATGACGGCTATCCGTCTTTTTGCGAAGGTCTCAACGCTACATGGAGCTTGTCGCGATTCGCAAGGCTTCTTTCAGGAAATATCCTTGGTTTAATCTCATTGCCATCTGTCTTGCCCTTTCTTGCATATCGGAGTAGTCTTCTTGCGAAAGTCTTGGCAATATGTTGTCAAGTTCTTTCAACGAGCCTACGGCAATGCCACACCCGTATTTCTTGATGATTGGCGCCACGGCAGACTCTTTCCAAACAATGACAGGCAAGCCGGCGCGGAGGTTGAACGAGACCTTGTGGGGCGAGTTCAAGCGAAGGTAGTTGCCGTATTCGCCAGAACAGGTGTCGAGTGAGTCGCCGTCCCACACCAAGCCGAAGTCGGCGTCAACGTGGGATATGAATTCTTCTGATGGCAAGAAACCTCTATAGGTGACGTGAGGGTTGTCCTCAAGTCCCCGCAAGCCTTCCTTGTTTCCGACAATGGTTAGGCTCCAAGCGCTGAGGCTCTTGGTGAGTTCTACCAAAAAGGAGTTCTTGCGCATGCTAAGCGCTCCGGCATATACGATGGTGGGGTTCAGGGTCGTGTCGGAGGACGAAGCTTGCGGTTCATGGAAGGAAAGCGAACGATAGTCGAAGAGACCCAACGAGCCTATAGGCTTCTCTAATCCATGAGCCAAGAGCCAACTTTTCATGTTCTCGTTGGACGCTATGATGTAGTCGCTATGTGACAGACGGCTTATCTCTTTCTGTATGGAGAGTTTCTTTCGGCGAAAGGAACCGAGGTCATGGATTAGCGATACGGTCTTTGCCCCTTTCCGTCTTGCCACATCGCACAGGAAAGAAAAATATTTCTTTACTGGATATTGCAAGAAAAGCACGTCACCTTTCCTTAGCAAGAAGCAAGCTCGGATGATGCCTGCCAAGTCGAGGAAGAAGGCCAATATCTTGCTGTCGTGAACCGTGCGATGAAGGCCGAGGTTGACAGCCCCCATCTCCATGAGCGTGTCCTCGTTGTCGGTCTTTGCCTTGTTGCCCGCTGATGTGAGGTTATAATAGTTGCGGCTGATGTAACATAACCTATGTTGTTCCATATGCTTATAGTTCCAATTTGAATGGTATCTCATGCTTTCTGCCGTATTTGGTCCAGAACTTGGCACGTTCCCTCATTACATAATCCACCGACTTGCCCACGTCAAGGTTGCGCAGCAAGGCATATTCCGTGACCATAATCTTGATAAACTCCTTTGGCCCCCAAAATTTCCGCAGGTTGTAGAGTCCTTGCTTTGCGCTCACTTGGCCGAAGTGCATGCGGTTGATGTCCACGAGCGAGAAGTGGAATCCCTCGTCGTCTTGTTTCCACAGCACATTGCCAGGAGTGAAGTCCTTGTGAAGCACGTTGCCGTTGTGTATCTTTGCCGCGAAATGCGCCAAGGCCTTGGCAAGTGTCTCGTAGGTGCCAGCCTTTGCGTCGCCCACTTCATAGAGCGTGTGGCCATAGTCGCATTGCATGGTTATCAGGTAGCTATATCCCAACAAGCCAAGCCAGTTCCTCTCTTCGATTATGGCAATCGGCTCTGGGGTCTCTATTCCCTTGTTTTTCAATATCATGGGATAGTCAAAAGCCCGTTGGCATTTTGGCTTCCTTATTCCCCATGAATATACGAGGCGGTTGGGGCCATGTGGTACGTGATAGCGTTTCACGTTCACGGCTGTCCCGTCTGGGGCCGTCAGCATCTTTATGAGGTTGCGCTTGTTGTATATCTCCTTGCCCTCTTGCTCGAAAATATCAGGGACGCTCCCTATGAAACTTCTCCAGTGCTCGTATCTCGGGTTAATCTTTGTAATTCTCATTTTTTGTACATAAACATGAAATTCATACCTCCTCCATCCTCTTCATTTCCCACCCCGCGAATTGCACTATTATCTTGTGCAGGGTCGTGCCTTGGCGCAGCGCTTCTATTCTCGGCGCGGCCGCATAACGGTTTATTTGCCCTACCGCCTCTTGCCATTGCGCTTCGGCCTTGGTCTCATAGTCCTTGGCAGGCAGCATCTTCAGTTCGATGATGTAGCTGTGCTTGGTAGGGTAGTGGGTCAGGTCGGGCAAGAGGAAGAAGTCGCAATAGCCGTGGTTCAGCTCCAGTTCCGGTGCCGTGATATAATAGTTGCTCAGATAGAGGTATGCCATGAAGAATCCTTGCAGGTTGCGTTCCGCCTCGATGCCGTCGCGCACGGAGGCTACCTCGGCATAGGCTTTTGACATGAACCCCAACACGTCTTCCCATTTGCCATAGAAGGCCATGCAAGTCATCATATATCCGAAATCGTTCAGATTGATGTGGTTGATGTCTTGGTATTGCTCCTGCAGATAGCCATAATATTGACGGCGGACGTTGTTGTTCGGGATTCCCAAGAGCAACTGGTCGCCGAAAGTATCCTTGATGGTAAGCATGCCGTAATAGAAGAGCAAGCTTGGGAAAAACTCCGGCTTCACGATGTCGCTTGCGGGGAATGTCTCGTACAGGTTTGTCACGATGCTGCCTTCCTCCGTAATCCTGCGGATGATGCCCTTGCGGTTGCCGTCCAGCTTGTCGAGCTGGAGCAATCGCTTCATCTTGTTGTAGTCGGTCTTCGTGTTTGGGTCTATCATCTGTTTTGGGGCTTTACCATCGTCCATGTAATTACGGAGATAATATAACACCATATCGCAATTGAAGACCCTGACCTTGCTGTTTAAGCATGCCTCTGAGAAGCAATAGTTGTCATACCACGGCTTGATTTCTGCTATCATTGCCTCGATGTCGCTATCTGCCGGTATTTGTCCCGCATCACGATAGCGGGTAAACATGGCTCGTACATCTTCCGTGCTGAAGCCCAGCATCTTGTCAAACTCAGGTTTGGTTGATATATGCCAGCCGATGTTGAAGCCGCTTGTCACGTCGTCGAGCGTTACAGGGCTGACGCCCATCATGAAAATCTTGGTGAACGAGCCCTTGAACTTCTTGAAGTAATCTCGGTAGAAGCCGCTGGCATGGGTCATGGCGTGGTACACTTCTTCGCCTTGCTCATTGAGCACCGTATTGGTGAAGTTGTCGTATTCGTCGATGATGAGATAGAGTTGGTATCCGTTTTCCTTTGCGCACTTTTGAATCATGGCAAGCTTTTCAGACGCTACTTTCGTCTCATACACGCCCTTTTCAATAATGTCTTTGTATGACTCTGCGTATCTATTGACAAAACTGTCGAAGCAAATGCCGCAATATGAGTTGAAACGCTCTTCAAGGTTGTTGATATTACCTCCCACTTGTGAGAAGTCGAGCGTAAGCACTTGAAACTGTCCTTGAAGTGGAGTGGGATGGCTGCCAATCCACAGCTCCCCGAAAATCTCTTGGAACTGGTCCTTCTTCTTGCAGTCGTAGTAAGTCTCGAGCATGCTGAGAAACAGGCTCTTGCCAAAACGGCGAGGACGTATGAATATCAGGTTGTCGGGTTGATTCTCCAACAACGGGATATACATGGTCTTGTCTACGTAATACTGATTCCCACGTATTACCCTTTCAAAGTCAGACACCCCATATGGTACTCTTTTCGGCTCTAACATGGCACAAACATTATATTTGCCGTAAAGTTACAAAAATATGTCCAAACAGTTATGGTCTTTGATCATTATTTTAGGTTTTTCCGGAATTAGGCATTACCGTAGTGCTTTGCAGGGGTCGCACCCTGCAAAGCAGACGAAACAGCGCGGCCACTACCCGCGTCATGCAAAGCGTCAGCGAGATAAAATGTAAAATATTATTGCCGAAATTTAACACTTGAAAACAGGGGCAAATAGAGCGGAAAAACGGCTTCGAGGTGCCCCCCGGCAGCACCGTCGGCGGCATTTTTCTGAAAAACCGTTGCCGTTACGGTGCAATCGCGTTGCCGTTACGGTGCAATCGCATCGCCGTTTCACTGTAACGGCAACGCGATTGCACTGTAACGGCGATGCCATTTTAGCGATTTTGCGACACTACGAAACTGCTAAAAATGTAATCTATTGATAATCAACTATTTACCAAAACGGCCCATAATCGCGTCATTTCCAGCCAAGAGACTGCTTGGTTGAAAAAAAACGATTCTCAGACGACCATTTGTAAAATATTTTGATATACAAGGCATCACTCTAAATTCCGGAAGCCCCTGAAAAAAGCCCTATGCGCCATAAGCTTCCTTTACCATGCCTTCCACGCGGCTTGGCACCATGCCCGTGATGGGCAAGCCTCGTTTGACGTTATCCCTTATCTTGGTGCTGCTTATTTCGTATAGCTTGGTATCGTATAGCCGCACGTTGTGGGGCAGCGTGGCCGTGTCGATGTCGCAATCTGGTCGCGCGTAGACGGCGATGTCGCAATTGGAAAGAATATAGTCGGGTCTTGCCCAACGGCTGAACGAGAGCCAGTTGTCAGCCCCTATGATGAGTGTGAATTGACAGTCGGGATGGTCAGCCTTGAGATGTTGCAGCGTGTTCCAGGTGTAAGAAGGCTTGGGCAGGCGGAACTCGTAGTCGGAAGCCATGAGCCCCCTCTCCCCCTTGAGGGCTATCCGTGTGATGGCGAGCCGCTTGTCATCGTCGAGAAGGTCGGTCGCCGCCTTTTTGAAAGGGTTCAGCGGCGACACCAAGAACCAAACCTCGTCGAGGTGGGCGAGGCCGAGGATTTGCCTCGCCAGGCCTATGTGTCCCACGTGTATGGGGTTGAAACTGCCCCCGAAGATGCCTATGCGGCGCGGCTGGCTTATGGTCATCGTCGGGTTAAGCTTTAAGGAAGTCGCTGACGAGGCGGTAAGTGTCTTGCTTTGCCTTCTCCAAGTCGTCGTTGACAACAATGTGGTCAAACTCCTTGGCGAATGTCAGTTCGTAAGCGGCCTTTGCCAATCGTTGCTCTATCACCTCCGGTGCGTCGGTGGCGCGATGCACGAGCCTCCGCCTGAGCTCCTCTATCGATGGCGGCTGTATGAAGATGCTCAACGCCCGCGTGCCATAATGCTTCTTGATGTTGCATCCGCCTTTCACGTCAACGTCGAACACCACGTTCTCGCCCTTCTCGGTCTGGCTCTCCACCTGCGACTTCAGCGTGCCATAGAAGCGATTGGCGTAAACCTCCTCGTATTCCAGGAACTCGTCGTGGCTTATCTTGTCCTTGAATTCCTCAGGCGTGAGGAACAGATACTCAACCCCGTTCTTCTCGGTGCCGCGTGGGGCGCGCGTGGTAGCGCTGATGGAAAAGGCGAGGTTCAGCTCGGGGTGCTCGCTCATCAGCCACTGCACGATGGTGCTCTTTCCAGACCCGCTCGGGGCTGAAAAGATTATCAGCTTGCCAGTCATGTCAATTCTTGTGATTAAAGACGTTAAACAATAAGTTTACAATGCGTTGAGCACTTGCTCCTTTATCTGCTCCAGCTCGTCCTTCATCTTCACCACGATGTTTTGCATCTCGGCCTGGTTGCTCTTCGAGCCTGTGGTGTTGATCTCGCGACCCATCTCTTGCGCTATGAACCCGAGCTTCTTGCCGTTGGGTTGCTCTTCGGCCATGGTCTCGCGGAAATATTTCAGGTGGTTGGCCAGGCGCTGCTTCTCCTCGCTGATGTCGAGTTTCTCGATATAATAGATAAGCTCTTGCTCAAGGCGGTTCTTGTCGTATTGCACTTCCGGGATTTGCTCCAGGCCTTTTATTATGGTCTCCTTTATTTTCGGCACGCGGCTCTTCTCGTAAGGCTCAATGCTGTGGAGCAGCTTCTCTATGTTGTCCACCTTCTCGTGGAACTTCTTCTCCAGCGCGGCGCCTTCCTGCTTGCGGAAAGCCACGAGGTTGTCTACGGCCTGCTTTATCGCTCCTTTCACCACTTCCCATTCCTCGTCGCTCAGTTCTTCGACATTGGTCCTGGTGAGCACGTCGGGCATGCGGGTCAGCGTGCTGAACCAGTCGGCTGGCTCAGGTATGCCCACCTTTTCAGAAATGGCTTTCAGCTGCTTGTAGTAGTCCTCCACGAGGGCCGCGTTGACAGGCGTGGCATCTACCACGGTGTCTTTCTCCGTCCAGAGAGCGAAGTCGACCTTGCCGCGTGAGAGCTTTTTCGCGATATACTGCCTTATCTCCATCTCCTTCTCGCGATAAAGAGGAGCGACACGCGCTGAGAGGTCAAGGGCCTTGCTGTTGAGAGACTTTATCTCAACGTTGATTTTCTTGTCTTTGTAAACCACTACGGACTTGCCGTAGCCCGTCATAGAGAGTATCATATTTATTTGTGCGTTAAATTTCTGCAAAAGTACAAAATTGGATGGAAAAAGGAGTAAATTTGCACTTTATTAAGAATATTATCGACATAATACGCGTATAAGTATGTCTTGTATATTGAATATTGAGACAAGCACGAATGTTTGTTCTGTGGCTGTAAGCCAGGACGGTGCTTGCATTTTTGAGAAGGAGGATCACTCTGGACCCAACCATGCTGAGCGTTTAGGCTCTTTTGTTGACGAGGCGTTGTCGTTTACCGACAACCATGCCATCCCGTTCGATGCCGTTGCCGTGAGTTGTGGCCCGGGCAGTTACACCGGCTTGCGCATTGGCGTGAGCATGGCTAAGGGCATTTGCTATGGCCGTGGCCTCAAGCTCTTGGGCGTGCCCACACTCGAGATTCTCTGTGTGCCCGTGCTCTTGCGTGAGATGGTGGAGGAGGAGAACGCTTTGCTCTGCCCGATGCTCGACGCCCGACGCATGGAAGTGTATGCCCAACTCTTCGACCGCTCGCTGCACGAGGTGCGCCCCATCCACGCCGACGTGGTGGAAGCCGACACGTATAAGGAGTGGCTCGACAAGGGCCCCGTGTATTTCTTCGGCGACGGAGCCAGCAAGTGCAAGGAGGTGATAACGCACCCCAACGCCCGATTCATCGAGGGCATTGAGCCATTGGCAAAGAACATGATGCCGCTGGCCGAGAAGCGCATGGCGGAGCAGAAGTTTGAGGACGTGGCCTACTTCGTGCCTTTCTACTTGAAGAATTTCGTGGCAAAGCTGCCTCGCAAGCTCCTTTAAACACATAATCCATAATTTCGTTTGATGAACATCCAAGGTTTAGACTATAACACCCAGCGTGAGAAACTCGTGTTGCCGGAATATGGGCGCGAGATACAGAAAATGGTCAACTATTGCATGACCCTGCCCGACCGTGACGCGCGCCTGCGCTGCGCTTACGCCATAATAGACACCATGGAGCAGATGAACCCACAGCTGACGCAGACCGACAACTATAAGCAGAAGCTTTGGAACCAGCTCGCGTTGATAAGCGACTTCAAGCTCGACATAGACTGGCCCGTCGACATATCCAAGGCAAAGGTGATTAGCGAGAAGCCACAACCGCTCAAGCATGAGACGGGCACGATACCGGTGCGCCACTATGGCAAGCTGGTCTTTGAGCTTCTCGGCAAGCTGAAGACCATGGAGCCAGGCGAGGAGCGCGACCAGCTGATGGCGCTCACGGCCAACCAGATGAAGCGTGATCTCGTGCAATGGGGACATGGGCTTTGCGACGACGAGAAGGTGGCGAGCGACCTTGCCAACTTCACCGACGGGAAGATACAGCTCGACCTCGACCATTTCAAGTTTGAGCGAGTGGACATGCGGGCCTTGGCGCCAACCAACAATGGCAAGAAACGCAAGAAAAAATAAACAGGACTTATGGAGTCATTCATAATAGAAGGTGGACATCAACTGGAGGGAACCATCACACCGCAAGGCGCCAAAAACGAGGCGCTGGAGGTGATATGCGCCTCGCTGCTCACCTCTGAGCCAGTGCGCATAACCAACGTGCCCGACATCCTGGACGTGAACAACCTCATAAAGTTGTTGCAGGACGTGGGCGTGAAGGTGACGCGCAACGACCGTCACGACTACACGTTCCAGGCCGATGACGTGAACCTGGACTTCCTCGATAGCGTGGAGTTCGTGAAGAAATGCTCTCGTCTGCGTGGCTCGGTGCTGATGTACGGGCCGCTGCTCGGTCGTTTCGGCAAGGCTACCGTGGCCAAGCCCGGTGGCGACAAGATAGGGCGCCGTCGCCTTGACACCCATTTCCTCGGGTTCAAGAACCTCGGCGCCAAGTTCGTGTTTGACGAGACTCGCAACGTCTACCAGATTCATGGCTACCGCCTAAAGGGCACCTACATGCTCCTCGACGAGGCTTCGGTCACCGGCACGGCCAACATCATAATGGCGGCTGTCATGGCGAAAGGCACGACCACGATATATCACGCGGCGTGCGAACCTTATATACAGCAGCTCTGCCACCTGCTTAACCACATGGGAGCCAACATCTCTGGCATAGCCAGCAACCTCATAACCATCGTGGGCGTTGACCATCTGCATGGGGCCACTCACCGTGTGCTTCCCGACATGATAGAGGTGGGGTCTTTCATAGGCATGGCCGCGATGGTGGGAAATGGCATACGCATAAAAGACGTGTCGCTTAGAAACCTCGGTCCCATACCAGACGCTTTCCGCCGATTGGGAGTGAAACTCAAGGCTGAGGGCGACGACTTGGTCGTTCCTCACCAGGCCCATTATGTCGTCGACTCTTTTATCGACGGCACGATAATGACCCTTGCCGACGCGCCATGGCCAGGACTCACGCCCGACCTGCTTTCCGTGTTGCTCGTCGTGGCGACGCAGGCGCGTGGCACGGTGCTCATACACCAGAAGATGTTTGAGAGCCGGCTCTTCTTTGTAGACAAGCTCATCGACATGGGCGCACAAATCATACTGTGCGATCCTCACCGCGCCGTGGTGGTGGGTCAAGACCACCGCATACAGCTTCGCGCCGGGCGCATGTCGAGCCCCGACATCCGGGCCGGCATAGCGCTGCTTATAGCGGCCATGAGCGCCAATGGCACCAGCCGCATAGAGAACATAGGGCAGATAGACCGTGGCTATGAGGACATAGAAAAGCGTCTTAACGGCCTCGGGGCAAATATCCGGCGTGTAGATGATTAAGCTAAGTGACGTATATCGCATAGGCTGCCTCGGCAAGCCTCATGGAGTGAAGGGGGAGATAGCCTTCTCTTTCGACGACGACGTGTTCGACCGCCAGGAGGCCGATTTCATGTTCGTCATGATTGACGGATTGCTGGTGCCGTTTTTCTTCGAGGAATACCGTTTCAGTTCCGATGTCGTGGCGTTGGTGAAGTTTGAGGGTGTCGACACCCTTGAGCAAGCCGCCGACCTCGCGGGGTGCGACGTCTACTTTCCGCGCGCTGCTTCCGACGATGACGCCGATGCCGTGTCAAAGGCGGAGCTGTCGGGCTTCAGGCTCATCGACGCGGCCACGGGCGCCGTGGTAGGCGAGGTGACGGCCATCGACGATTCCACAGCCAATCCGCTTTTTGTAGTAGACACGGCGAATGGCGAGATGCTTATCCCGGCAAGCCATGAGCTGGTAAAGGCCATAGACAAGAAAAACCTGACCATCACCGTAGACATTCCCGAAGGACTGTTGCAACTGTAGCGACAGTCCGCGTGATGGATTATTATCATAGTAGAAAACGTTTAGATGAAGAAACAAATTTGCATACTTGGCTCCACGGGTTCAATAGGCACGCAAGCCCTTGATGTCATAAGGCAGCACCCTGACCTTTACGAGGCTTACGCGTTGACTGCCAACGACAGCGTGGAGAAACTTGCCGAGCAAGCCCGTGAGTTCAATCCAGCCGCGGTGGTGATAGCCAACGAGACTCGCTACGAGGAGCTGAAAGCCAAGCTCGCCGACACCGACGTGAAGGTTTATGCCGGCCACAAGGCTTTGTGCGAGATAGTTGAGGCCGGGCCCGTTGACATGGTGCTCGCGGCTCTCGTGGGTTTCGCCGGACTGGAGCCCACCATTCGTGCCATCAAGGCCCGCAAGAAGATTTGCCTTGCCAACAAGGAGACGCTGGTCGTGGCAGGCGAGCTGATTCTCGACCTCGTGAGCAAGTATCACGTTGACCTATTGCCTGTCGACTCGGAACACTCGGCCATATTCCAGTGTCTTGTCGGCGAGGAGATGAACGAGGTCGACAAGATTCTCCTCACCTGCTCAGGAGGGCCTTTCCGCAACTTCACCCACGAGCAGCTTCTCACGGTGACGGCAGCCGACGCCCTTCGCCATCCAACATGGAAGATGGGCGCGAAGATTACCATCGACTCCGCGTCGCTCATGAACAAGGGCTTTGAGGTCATGGAGGCGAAATGGCTCTTTGGCGTGCCAGCCGAGAAGATAGAGGTGCTGGTGCATCCGCAGAGCGTTGTCCACAGTGGGGTACAGTTCAAGGATGGAGTGGTGAAGGCGCAGCTCGGCGTTCCAGACATGCGGCTTCCCATACAGTATGCCTTCTCTTTCCCTAAACGCCTTCCGCTGAATGGCGACCGCCTCGACCTTTTCAGCATGCGGAAGCTTGAGTTCTTCAAGCCCGACGTGCAGAAGTTCCCGTGCCTCCGCTTGGCTTACGAGGCCCTCAGCGAGGGAGGCAACATGCCGTGCATCTTGAATGCCGCCAACGAGGTGGCCAACGCCGCCTTCCGCCGTGGCGAGTGCTCGTTCCTTGGCATGGCAGAGGTCATAGAGCGCACCATGCGGCAAGCCTCGTTCGACAAGACCCCGAATCTCGATACTTATTTCCAAACCGACGCCGAGGCACGCCAGATAGCCGCCTCGCTGCTGAAGGTTTAACACATTAATTATAAAAACAAATGGAAGTTTTCCTCATAAAGCTATTACAGTTCATCCTCGCCATCTCTCTCCTCGTGCTCCTTCACGAGGGAGGCCACATGGTAGCCGCGAAGCTCTTCGGCGTGAGGGTGGAGAAGTTCTTCATCTTCTTTGATGTCAGCTTGGGCAAGTGGAGCGGCAAGCTCTTCAGTTTCAAGCCTCGCAAGTCAGACACCGAGTATGGCATGGGGTGGTTGCCATTGGGCGGCTACTGCAAGATTGCCGGCATGATAGACGAGAGCATGGACACCGAGCAGATGAAGCGTGACCCGGAGCCATGGGAGTTTCGCGTGAAGCCGGCGTGGCAACGCCTCATTATCATGGTTGGCGGCGTGACGGTGAATTTCATCCTTGCCCTCTTTATCTATTCTATGATAATGTTTCATTGGGGCGAGAGTTACGTTCGCGTGGCAGACATGTCGCAGGGAATGAAGTTCAACAAGGAAGCCAAGTCGTATGGCTTCAAGGACCACGACATCCTTCTTGGCACCGACATCCGCCCGTTCAAGGACTTTGGCGGCGACGTGTTCCGCGACATATCCGAGGCACAGTATTGCGACGTGCTGCGCGACGGCAAGAAGGTGCGTATAAACCTTCCGGGCAATCTCAACTTGCTCGACATGCTGAAGGTGACCCCACAGTTTGTGCGTCCTTTCGTTCCCGCGGTCGCCGATACCGTGTTCCGGTCAGTACCGGTGTCCGACAACGACTCGGTGGCGTCTCCGGCTTGGAAGGCCGGCATGCGCAAGGGCGACAAGATTCTCGCCGTCAACGGCAAGGCCATCGACTCTTACAATGAGTTCACCGAGGCAGTGGGCGTGATAAGCGACCAGCTTGCAGCTGTCAACACCCATAAGGACAGCTTGCGCCTTCGCACGGTCTCGCTCGTGATAGAGAAGGCCAACGCCAAGCGCGACACGGTCATGGCCGTGCTCACACCCGACGCTAAGCTCGGCTTTGCGGTAGGCGGGCCGGAGTATATGTACAGGGACAAGATTACCCACGTCAGCTACAGCTTCTTGTCGAGCTTCCCCGCGGGCGTGAAATATGGATGGGACGTGTTGTCGGGTTATGTCAGCGACATGAAATACGTGTTCACCGCCGATGGCGCCAAGAGTCTTGGAGGCTTCGGGGCCATAGGCTCCTTGTTCCCGCAGACATGGGATTGGCACGCCTTCTGGATGATGACCGCGTTCCTCAGCATCATTCTCGCTTTCATGAACATCCTACCTATTCCCGCCCTCGATGGCGGCCATGTGCTGTTCCTGCTCTATGAGATGATCACTCGCCGCAAGCCATCAGAGAATTTCCTCATCAAGGCGGAGTATGTCGGCATCACGGTGCTCGTCTTGTTGATGGTCGTGGCCAACTTGAACGACATATTGCGCTGGATAGGAGTCTTGTAGGGTTAAAAAACATGAATAATCATGCTTTTTGATGCCCCTTTCGCATACATTGACGTATTAAAGATAAAACAACAAAAAGAATACCATACAATCAATGAAAAAACTATTGACACTGGCCCTGTTGATGCTTGTAGGCATCATGGCCAATGCCCAAATGCTGGATCCCGTGAAGTTTTCCACTACGTTGAAGACTAACAACAGTGCTGAGGGCGAAATCGTTTTCACGGGAAAAATCAGTAGCGGCTGGCATGTATATAGCACGGGCTTGGGCGGTGACGGCCCAACCTCTGCCACGTTCAATGTCAACAAGCTCGATGGCGTGCAGCTTGTGGGCAAGTTGCAGCCTCGTGGCCACGAGATAAAGAAGTTTGACCCGCTCTTCGAGATGAACCTTCGCTATTTCGAGGGCAGCGTGGAGTTCGTGCAAAAGGTGAAGTTCACCAAGCCCAACTATCACATCGACGCTTACCTTGAGTATGGCGCTTGCAACGACCAAAACTGCATGCCTCCCACGAGCGTTGACATAAAGAAGAGTGGCAAGAGCCCTGCCGTGGCCGAGGACGCCAAGCAAGATGCCAAGGACGCCGCGGCCGATGCCGCCGACGTGCCTGTGGGCGACGATGCTGCCGCTACAGCCACTGGCGCCCAGGGTGCCGATTCCGTCAATGCCGACTCTCTTGCCGCAGCCAACGCCGCGGCCGCGGCCTCTCTTTCCCAGAGCGACAAGGATGCCCTTTGGCAGCCAGTAGTAAAGCAGCTGCAACAGTTTGGCGGCACCAACGACCTGGCCAACCACTCATTATTATATATATTCCTCATGGGCATAGTCGGCGGCTTGCTGGCTTTGGTCATGCCGTGCATCTGGCCAATTATCCCAATGACGGTGAGCTTCTTCCTCAAGCGTTCCAAGGACAACAAGAAGCGTGGCGTGCGCGATGCCGTCATCTATGGTGTCTCTATCATCGTCATCTATCTCGCGCTGGGCATCGGCGTTACCGCCATCTTTGGCCCGTCCACGCTCAACGCGTTGTCTACCAACGCCGTGTTCAACATCTTCCTGTTCCTCTTGCTCGTGGTCTTCGCCGTGAGTTTCTTCGGCTGGTTTGAGATTAAGCTCCCCGACAGTTGGGCAAACAAGGTAGACAACAAGGCCTCGAGCACCACGGGTCTCATCTCCATCTTCCTCATGGCTTTCACGCTCGTGCTCGTGAGCTTCTCGTGCACTGCGCCAATCATTGGCCTCTTGCTTGTGCAGACCGTCACCTCTGGCGACTGGCTTGCCCCTGCCGTCGGCATGTTTGGCTTCGCCATTGCCCTTGCCGTGCCATTCGCCTTGTTCGCCATGTTCCCCACGCTCATGAAGAAGAGTCCGCGCAGCGGCTCGTGGATGGATCAGATAAAGGTGGTGCTGGGCTTCGTGGAGCTGGCGTTCTCGCTAAAGTTCCTTTCCGTGGCCGACCTTGCCTATGGCTGGCACATCATGGACCGAGAGGTGTTCCTCTCCCTTTGGATTGTAATTTTCATTGCTCTTGGCGCCTATCTCGTGGGTTGGCTCAAGTTCCAGCAGGATGCCATCGGCGGCGACTTGCAGAAGCCGATGCCCGTTCCGGCCATCATGCTCGGCTTGTGCTCGTTGGCGTTCGCCATCTACATGGTACCCGGACTTTGGGGCGCTCCTTGCAAGGCCGTGTCGGCTTTCGCGCCTCCTGTCACGACCCAGGACTTCAATCTCAACAACCATGTGGTTGAGGCTAAATACACTGACTATGAGGCTGGCATGGCCGCGGCCAAGGCACAGGGCAAGCCCGTCATGCTCGACTTCACGGGCTTTGGTTGCGTCAACTGCCGAAAGATGGAGGCTTCCGTATGGACTGACCCGTCAGTGGCTGACAAGTTGGAGAAAGACTACGTGCTCATTTCGCTCTACGTTGACGACAAGACCAAGTTGCCACAACCAATGGAGGTGACCATGCCTAATGGACAGAAGCGTACGCTTCACACCGTTGGCGACAAGTGGAGCTATTTGCAGAGCCATAAGTTCGGGGCCAACGCCCAGCCTTTCTACGTCACGCTCGACAACAACGGCAACGTGCTGTCAGGGTCGTTTACCTACAAGGAGGACGTGTCGGCTTATCTCGACTTCCTCAAGAAGGGTCTCGACGCTTACAAACATTAATATGATGGAGGCTTGACGGTCAACGTGGCTGTCAAGCCTTTCTTGTGACTATATGGAAACATCAATAATTTTACTCTTGAATCATGCTCGACAAAGACATACGTGAACAAATCATCGCGCTTATCAAGCGGCAAGTGGTGCCGGCAGTGGGCTGCACGGAACCAATGGCAGTGGCGCTTTGCACGGCAAGGGCCACCGAGGACTTGGGCCGGCGCCCCGAGAAGATACGGGTGTTGCTCAGTGGCAACATGCTGAAAAACGCCATGGGCGTAGGCATACCCGGCACGGGAATGATAGGCTTGCCAATTGCCGTGGCGCTGGGAGCCATAGTGGGCAAGAGCCAATATCAGCTTGAGGTCATCAAGGATCTCACGCCCGAGAAGCTTGAGGAGGGCAAGGCGTTTATCGCTGACCCTCACCGTATCGACATCAAGTTGAAGGAGAACATAACGGAGAAACTGTATATTGAGGTCACGTGTTCGGCTGGCGACGACAGCGCCACGGCGGTGATAGCCGGAAGCCACACCAACTTCGTTTACGAGTGCTGTAATGGCAAGGTGCTGCTCGACAAGCGTCAATGCACCGAAGACACAGAGGAGCATAAGGGCGTGGACCTTGACATGAAGACGGTGTGGGAGTTTGCCACGACCACTCCTCTTGAGGAGATAGCCTTCATGGAAGAGGCCCGCGATTACAACATTCGCGCGGCGGAGGAAAGCCGTAAGGGAAACTATGGCCATTGCTTGGGCAAGACCATCGACCGCCCGCTGAGCCACGGCATCTTTGGCGACTCCATATTCTCGCATATCATCTCGGAGACGGCGCTTGCCTGCGACGCGCGCATGGGTGGCGCCATGATTCCGGTGATGAGTAACAGTGGCTCGGGCAACCAGGGCATCTGCGCCACCAATCCCGTGGCGGTGTTTGCCAGGGAAAACGAGAACACTGAGGAAGAGCTTGTTCGCGCGCTAACCCTCTCGCATCTTACCGCCATCTATATCAAGCAGAGCCTTGGCACGCTGTCGGCACTCTGTGGCTGCGTGGTGGCAAGCACGGGCGCGAGTTGTGGCATTGTCTATCTCATGGGAGGCGATTACGGACGCGTGTGCGCGGCCATACAAAACATGGTGGCCAACCTCACGGGCATGATTTGCGACGGCGCGAAGCCATCGTGCAGCATAAAGATTTGCTCGGGAGTTTCTTCCGCGCTTCTCTCCGCCCTCCTCTCCATGCAGCGCCATCAGGTAACCGCTGCCGAGGGCATCGTAGACAACGACGTTGACAAGAGCATTCACAACCTCACGTCAATTGGCAAGGAGGCCATGAATCCTACCGATGACATGGTGCTCGACATCATGACGCACAAAAGCTGCTAAAGTCTTTTATCTATATTTGAGGTCTCGCTCACCCTTCCCGGTTATGGTAGAGAGTGGGCGAGACTTCTTGTTTTCCCACCTTTTTCCAAATAACGTGTTTGTATCCTGCCCGATTGCGCCTCGATGTCAATGAGGTTTCTTGGGAGAATTGTCTTTAGTCAATCCGTAGTCTTCGTTGGTGTTATTAAGTGACTTGTCATCATGTTCACTCTTCTTTCCCTTTGATAGGTAACATGTGGCAGTAAGCAAGACCAGAGAATGCAAGGGTTTCCATTCTGTTGTCTTTTTATAGTTGAAATCCTTTACCTTTCCTGATGTATATTCGTTATGACCAGAGTAATGCCATTCCATGCCAAATGACCATTTTTTGTACTTATAAAGTAATTTGGCGGCATATTGTGCGCTCCCATGTTCTATTAAATCTCCTTCGGCTTCTTTGGTTGGTGAGTTGGCATAGATGCCAAGGTTCCAGCTTTTCAATGGGAATGTAATTCCTCCTCCATACCGGAAGTAAGGCAAGCACACGTGTTGCTGTAAGGTGCTATACGATGTGTGGTAATACTCCAAGTATGGTGCCAGTTCCAACCAAGGGAAAGGATGCCAACTTCCTGTAAGGCTCATCTGGTGCTTTACCACATCGGATATTTCCTGTGGTTGGGAGTAAGCCATTCCATCTTTCATATAGAGCGTGGTAGCAAATGGGCGACGCGAGTAAGAAGGAGCATATGATAAATTGATGTAATTGTCGTTCTTGCCAAAATACAACAGGTATAACGTTATGCTACCATTCCAATAAGGCTTGAGTTGTGGATTGCCAATTGACACAAATTGACGTTCCAAATACGTTGGTGATGACAACAACTGACCACTTGTTGGACATATTGTGTTTACCAAAGTTGTCATTTGTACGCTAACCCCCTCTAATTTCCCTTTGCCCCACCAGTCGGTGTAAAGCCTTAGGTAGGGAATCGTGTTATGTATGTTGTTTCCTTCCGTTTTTGTTTCAATTGAGTTGATGCCAACGGTTGGGTAGACCGTGACTCTGCCAATTTTTTTGTGCAAGCCAAGATATGCAAAGTTACTGATACAGGAAGACCGGTATATGTCATTTAGATAATGCTGACGATTATTTTTGTATTCGGATCTTTCTCCAATACTCCATTTTACACCCCATAATGATAATTCGTAAGCAATGTTGCCTATCAACGACTCGACATGATTGCTGAAGAATGATGATGTAGATATAATGCCATCCTGTTCTATCTGGTTGTCTACAGTAGAATAAGAGTATGTATTGACAATGTTGAATGCCAATGACTGTTTGTCAGAAAACTTACATTTATAATAGAGGTCGGCAACGAATGATTGCAGCCGGTTATTCAAAAGACTATTGTTGTATGCCGTAATGTATTTGCCTTCTGATTTATATCTTGCTGTGGTAGGCTCCTTTTGCTTGTCGCCATCATGGGTATAGTTTAATTCTATATTGAACAAATGCTTTCCCCAACTGCGTTGGTAAGCCGTTTGCAGATATTGGAAGCATCCTTCATAAACATTGTTTTCGCCTTCATAAACATGTGGCTCGGGATAGTTGTATACAGAGCTTTGGCTTTTGTCACCGATATGGCGATAGTCTATAATATAATTTACTTTCACCTGGTTCAGCGAATCGGCAAAGGTTAGCCCCAGCTGGTTGGTGCCGAATCCTGTATTCACGGAATTGCTGGTTGAAATATCTACAGATACGAAACGGTCTATTCTATTTTTCAGGATGATGTTTGCCACAGGACCGGATGTTATTGTCATGTATTGGGCAGGGGCTACCGGGTAATATTCTACGCATTTGATGTCATCACCCTTATAAGACCGGAGTTCATTGGGAGTGGCAGGTACACCATTTATCAAGACGTATATGCTTTTTCTGTCTGCAGACAATAAGTTCGATGCGTTTATGTCTGTTTTAAACTGAGCCAAAGAAGATACCGCATCCAAGGCATTCGTTCCAAATGAACGATTTTTGTCAGACATGAAAATCAGCTCATGGTCACCTTTTGATATGGTTTTTCTTGCAGTAACAACGATTTCGTTCAAATCAACTTTTGAAGCTATTGAGTCTGTCTTTTGTGCCATCAGGTTTACAGACAATAACAAGAGTAATATTAAAATCGCACTACTTTTCATAAGCTTGATTAATGTAGTTTATAATTGCCGTTTTAAAGTCGAATTCCTCGGCTTCATATTTGCAAATATTTATGCCATCAATGAAGTCATGGGGACATACCCCCATGCAAATAGGAAGTTTTTTACATGCAAGGCATTTTGCGTTTTCATATGATATGCATTGGTATTGTGAGCGAGGCTTGTTCCATGCGATTTCTCCATTGTCCAATAACTTGCCTTCTGTTATGCTATCATACAAGTCATTACAAGCTGTACGATGTAGGGTATTAAACCAATAACTATATTGGTCATCATAATATACCAAGTTGTAATAACTGTATTTCATAATCATGCGAATATAAATGTAAAGTTCGCCATTTTATATAGGCTAACTTAACATTTAGAAGAGTAATAATTTAACCGCAGGCATAAACTGCGTTTATGCAAGATGCTTGATTTGTATTTATACCACATCCTCTAGCTTTGTTGATGCACCCTGCCTGGGCTTCAGAAATGAAACCTGTGCCTCCCATGATTTTCAGAGTTTCTAATTCCGATAGCTCTGAGTCTGAAAACAAAAAATTTCCCATAAGCTGTATGTTTGATATTTATATACTAAAAACAATACAAATGTAATAAGAAAAAAGAAAATGGAGAAAGAAAGCGCGTTAAAATACCCAAAAAGTAAGCAATGTTGATTATTGCTCTGACATTTTGGTTTATAATTGTGAGTATAGCAATCAATATGATATTGTGTAATACGTTGAAATCGCAATCGCATTTTCACTTGCGAGTTTTTTTGTAATTAACAAGGCGGTTTTTTCGGATGGTTACTTTTTTATTTGCCTTCACAAAATGGTATCGGCCCCAGCCTTAGCGACTATGTCGCCATGACTGGGGCCGATGCTATGTGTAATCAGCCTTGATGGTTAAAAGGCACTTCCTACTGTTCGAGAACGTTGAACTCTGCACATGTGGCGAAGTCTTGTCCGTCTTGCGAACTCTTGGCGGTGAAGCGCACGTAGCGGGCACGCACGGGCTTATTGAAGATCACGCGCTTGAGCGAGCGATCGTTGGCAAAGGCTCCGGAGGCTACGGCCTGTCCCCATGTCTTTCCGTCCATGCTGACTTGCACCTCATAATCCTTTATGTTGCCGTTGTTGCTGTCTTGGCGTGGCAGGTAGCTGAAGCCCTTTAGCGTCTTTGCCGTGCCGCAATCGAAGTCGACCCAGTGGGGATAGTTGGCCACCGTGACGCTGTACATCGTGTGCCAGAAGGTGTTGGGATTGCCGTCGGTCATGTGCTCGGCATCGCCCTCGCCACTCTCCACTGAGCTGGCAAACTTCACCGTGACTGGTATGGCCTCGATGCGGTCGAAGCGCTGCTGGTAGTTGAAGCTCGACCCCTTGACAAAGGCCACCACGCTGCCGCCATCGCGCAGGGCGAAAGGCTGGGTGTAGCGCAGGAGGCGCTTGCCGTTGTTCACCTTATAATAAATGGGTTGGTCTGTCGGGCAACTGATGCTCACCTTGCCGTCGAGCGAGCGGCTGATGCTGAGTGGTGCCTGTCCGTCGAGCGACACGTTTGCCAGTTCGGTCAGCTTGTCGTCGGCCAGCGATGTGGTTGGGCGTATGGCGAAGCCAAACTGCTGGCTGGTGCTCTTCACGCGGTCGGCCTCAAGCGGGCCACCCTGTCCGCAGCTGTTGCCGCCAAGACCCGTGATTGCATGGTCGATGTGTAGCCATACGCCATCGCTGGCGGGCAACTCATGTGGATGGTTGGCCATGGCGAGCTGCTGTGCCGAGAAAGGCAGTGCCGAGAAGCTCATCACGCTGTCGGCCACGAATATTGCTCCATGCAGTCCGTCGCTGAAGGCCACCCAGCGGCTGTCCTGGTGGTTTGCCATGTCTTGCGGCTTGGGGAAGTTCTCAAACTCGCGGGCCACGTCGGGTTGGTCCCAGATGGCTACGGCCTGGCTTGTCTTTCGGTCGGGATAGTTGTCCACGGGGCCGCGACCGTAATACTTCATGTGCTTCATTGTTGTGGGCAACTTCATCACATAGCCCAGGCGGGCCAACGTGACGTTGGCCCGCGATGCCGAGACGGCGCTACGGTTCTCCACGGAGCCGTCGGGATGGATGGTATAGACCACGTTGGTGGTGAACTTGAAGTCGGGCTTGCGTCCTGTCGTGGTCAGCTTCTTCCAGTTCTTGTCGGCACCCTCCAAGTGTGCTGAGTCCTTGCCCTGGCTCTCCACCACGAACTTCACCGACACGGAGCCGTCGGCGTTGGTCACGACATGGCTCTCAAGTGCCTTGTGTTGCAGGTCGTGGAGCCCGTTCTCATACCATGCCTGGTAAGCCCAGTTGTCGTTGTTGACCCATGCGCGGAACGCGTCGAGGCGCGGGCCGCAATCGTCGGCGAAGACGGGTTTGCCGCCATAGGTCAGCGAGCGGATGGAGCCCGTGGCCTTGTCGAAATCGACATTGAAGGCCTTGCCGCCATCCACGGCTATGCTTGTGGCGGTCTCCTTGACGCTCACTTTGCCAATGGTCTTAGCGTCGGCGGAAAGGGCCTTGCGCTCGGCCGCTGTCTGCACGAGCAGTTGCTGGTCGGCCTGCACATATCCGGCCTTTGCCCAGGGCGTGTCGTGCCTTTGGTGGAACTGCACCAGGAGTTGGTAGTCGCGGTTCGCGTCGAGCGTGCCCTTGGCCAGTGCCGGCACGATGACCGTGGCGTGTTGGCGTGGTGCCACGCTGCCCACGGCGAGCTTGCCCGTCGCCACCTCGAGGCCATCGGTCGTGAGGCTGTATGTGGCATCATAGTCGGAGAGGTCGCCGGCGTAATAGTTCTTGTTGAAGATGTCGAGCGTGCCCTTGGCCTTGTCGGCCCACTTCACGCCTATGTTCTGATATACCTTCTTCACCTCATAGTATTGAGGCTTGGGCTCCATGTCGCCGAAGATGATGCCGTTCATCACGAACTGGCCGTCGTTGGGCGTGTCGCCGAAGTCGCCGCCATAGGCGAGATAGCGCTTGCCGTCGCGCGTGTAGTTGTACATCGACTGGTCTATCCAGTCCCAGATGGCACCGCCGCATAAGAAGTCGGTCGACTCTATTGCGTCCCAGTAGTCTTGCAGGTTGCCGACGGCGTTGCCCATGGAGTGGGCATACTCTGATATGTGGAACGGATACTTTATGCCCATATTGCCACGCACGGCTGCGCGCACCCAGTTGACCGACGGATACTGGTTTGACCCCATGTCCACGATGTCGTTGTTGCGCTCATATTGCACTGGGCGCGATGTGTCGAAAGCGTGCACGGCGGCGTAGCTGGCCTTGAAGTTGTCGCCCGGCCCGGCCTCGTTGCCCAGGCTCCAGATTGCTATGCAGGGGTCGTTGACGCGGGCGTGTGCCATGGCCATCATGCGTCCCACGTGCTGGTTGCGGAACTCGGGCACGTGGCTCAGGCTGGCCTTGCCATAGAAATACTCATGGCTCTCCACATTGGCCTCGGCCTCGAGCCAGATGCCATACTTGTTGCAGAGATAATAGAAGTAAGGGTCGTTGGGGTAGTGGGAAGTGCGCACGTGGTTGATGTTGGCGCGCTTCATCATCATCACCTCTTCCTCCATCTGCTGCCGCGTGATGGCATGTCCGCGTGCGGGGTTTGTCTCGTGGCGGTTCACGCCTTTTAGCTTCAGCGGCTTGCCGTTGACGAGGAAGTAGCGGCCGGCCAGACCGAACTCGTCGTCCTTGGCCGCCACGTCGCGTATCTCCACCGTGCGGAATCCCGTCTGCGTGCTCACCGCCTCTACGGTGTTGCCCTTCTTGTCGCGCAGCTCGCAAACAAGCGTGTAGACGTTTGGCTCCTCTGTGGTCCAGGGCTTCACGCCGGCCACGGTGAAGTCGGCGTGGCGTGTCAGCGTGTCGGCCTTGGCAAGCGTGAGCGTGCCAAGCGTCGACGTCAGCGTCTGGCCCAGGCCCTCGGCGTCGCCATAGAGCTTGTTGGCAAAGAGCTTGAATATGGCGGTATAGTCTTTCACGTTCTTTCCGCTGACGTTGGCCACCGAGAGGTCTACGGCCAGCTGGCCCGTGCCGTCGGAGTGCCAAGCGGGAATGACCTTCAGGTCGCTCACGTGCACCTTTGGCTTGCTGTATACCGCCACCGTGCGGAATATGCCGGGCAGGCGGAACATGTCTTGAGCTTCGAGGAATGAGCCGTCTGACGAGCGGTAGACCTCCACGGCAACCTCGTTCTTGCCGGCCTTGGCCCACTGGCTGATGTCAAATTCTGCCACGTCGCGCGAATCCTTTGAGCAACCCACGTAGTGGCCGTTGACCCAAAGGTAGAAGAAGGAGTCCACGCCATCGAAGCTGATGTAGGTCTCGCGGCCATTCCATGTGGCAGGCAGGGTGAACGTGCGGCGGTATGAGCCCACCTCGTTGCGATACTCATAGGTGGTGTAGTTCTTGGGGGGCTCGCGCATCACGCCCTTTCGCCAGTCGCCCACGGCGATGTTATACTTGAAGATGACCCACTGGTTGACATATATTGGCGTGCCATATTTCTGGCTTCCGTCTTTCTGCAGGCCGTAGATGTTCCACGACATTGGCACCTCCACCTCGTCCCATCCCTGGTCGGGATAGGCAGTCTGGAAGAAGTCCTTGGGACGGGCGTCGGGGTTCTTGGCGAAATGGAACTTCCACTTGCCGTCGAGACTCTGCCAGTAGCTCGACTTCTCTGGCAACACGCCCTTGGCCTCGCCCTCCGAGGCGAAGCTGGTGAAGCAAGCATGGGGTTGCAACTTGTTGTAGCCCAACAGTTCGGGCTGTTGCCACTCCTGCCAGGTGGGGGCAGTGGCTGAGCCATACTCATAACCCGCCAAGCGAGTCTGGGCAGACAGCGTGGTTGCCAAGAGACAACCCGCTGCGGTTAAGATATTACGAATGATCATTTATTGAGTTAGATTGTAGTTGTGTCTATCGCTAATTTTCCACAAAGGTAACCCTTTTATAAGGGCTACCCAAACAAATACGGGAAAATCGCACTACTATTTTAGGCAAGGCATGTTCATGTAACCCACCTTTGTTCTTCTGAAAGGTGGGTTGGCAGGATAACGGCAAACAGGTTTTATCTTATTCCCCCAGCTTCCTCCACACCTCAAGAAACTCGCGGTGGTCGAGCTTCTTGTCGAAAGAAACCTTAATGCCCGCGCCTGTCAACGTGTCGTAAGCCTGTTGTGATATGTATTCCGCGAACACTTGCGCCACACCGCCGTCTGCCATCATCGAGGCTGCCGACCTGCCAACGGCCTTTACCGCTACCTTGGCATCGTAGAGCAGTTCGGGCTCCTCGTTCATGATGTTGTAGAGGCGGCGCACTCCTTGGCCGTCGTAAGTGGTCACGCGACCGTCGTGGAGAACCACGAGCGTGTGTTGCTCGTTGTGTAGGGTATCTATCAGTTGTTGCATCATAGGGCTATTTGTCTTTAATAAGGTTTATGTTGCAAATATAGGTAATATTTCTGACATCTTCCGTGGTTTGGCTTGAAAAAATAAGTCGCATGAACCAAAAGAGAACGCAAATGCTTAATTTTGCGTTGAAATACGATTATGAACAATGAAAAACATTTTTAGGCATTCTGTATTCTTCGCTGTCTTGTTGTCTATGGTGGCCTCTTCGTGCGCTGACAGGGCCGACAAGTCGGTTCCTCGCAGTTTTCGCAATGAGGTTGTGCTGAAGACCACCCCGGTGAAAGACCAAGGTAGCAGCGAGCTTTGTTGGGCCTATGCCATGCTTGCCACCATTGAGACCGAGCGACTGGAGATGGGCGACTCCGTGAACCTCTCGCCCGACTATCTCGCCCGCTTGTGGTTGCAGAATCAGGCGCGCGCTTGTTTTCTCACGCGTGGCAGGGTGGGGGTGTCGCTTCGCGGCATGGCGCCGATGGCGTTGAGGCTCATTGAGCGTTATGGCATGGAGCCTTACGACAGTTACCATCCCTTAGGCAGCATAAGCTACAGATCCCTTTCACGTGCCGCCATGCAGGTGGCGCGCGCCTCTCGGAGCTTGCGCATGCTCGACACGCGTCTCGGCTCCATGCTCGACCGCCAGATAGGTTACCTTCCTCCCACGCTCTTCATGCTTGGCGTGGGCTACACTCCCCAGGAGTTTGCCCAGAGCGTTTACGTCGAGGGCGACTACGTGGCGTTGACGAGCTTCACCCATCATCCCTTTGGCACGGCGTTCGTGATGGAGGCGGCCGACAATCGCATGCTCGACACCTTCCGCAATGTTCCTCTCGACAGCTTGATGAAGACCATTGTCAGCTGCCTGCGTCATGGCCATCCCGTGTGCTGGGAGGGCGACGTCTCCGAGTCTGGCTTCAACTTTCGTCGCGGTTGCGCCACGTTGCCCGATGAGCGTCACGAACCTACCCAAGCGGATCGGCAGCGGGCTTTCGAGCAGTTCCTGACCACCGACGACCACTGCATGGAGCTGTGCGGACTGGCTCGCGACGCCAATGGCCGATTATATTTTATCGCCAAGAACTCATGGGGCACGGGCAATGCCTATCGTGGCTTCATGTACCTAAGCTACAACTATGTGCGCATGAAGACAATAGCCATTGTGGTGAGAAACGGCGAATGAGTTATACCTCTATTTTATCGAGTATATTCGATAAAAACGACCTGTTTTTGTCGAATATATTCGATAAAACTTATTAAATCGGGCAAAAAGCATTAACTTTGTCCACAAGAAAGATCTCATCATAGAAATCTATCCGTTTTCTTTCCAGGAATATCTTGGTTTTAAGCGTGTTGATTTGAACAACAAGAACGCTATCTATAAGTATAGGAATGATATCATAAAGAGTTACGAGGAATATTTCAGGGATGGCGGATTGCCTGAAACATTGATGATGAGCGACAAGCGTTCGTGGATAAGCAGTTTGTTCAACAAGATATTCTTTGGCGACTTGGTGGCTCGCCATCAGGTGCGCAAGATTTCGCCTTGCGCATCATGATTCGCAAGTTGGCTGAAAGCGTGCCAAGCAGCCTCGAATGTATGGCATCCCCTCTGTCGTAGATATGAGCAAGTTCAACATCATGGAACCCTATCAGGCTCCACCCAGTCTGCATATTGGCATCGAGGGGTATGGACGCATATCGAAGCGCGCGGAGTCTGAGGACGTGCGTGCCTGGCGTGCGGACGAAATCTCCAAAGAAGAACTCATCGCTAAGTACTTCTCACGAGAGATAGAGGCTGCCCTCACCCGTCGGCTCAGCCGTCTGAAAGGAGCCTGTCTGACAGCGGAGGTAAAGAAGATAGAGAACACCATGTACTTCCGTCTGCCCAGCATTCTTCGCATACCTTGTTCGCTGAACATCCCCGTTGGTTCCACCTGCGACGAGAACCCGAATGTCCGTCACCGCAGCCGCGAGGAGCTCCTCCGCGAACTTGTTGACCAAGGCTACAACATCAACCAGTATAAGCTATAACATATGTGATAACTCACACAATCGCATTCTCACATACTAACAGAATGGATTGTGTGAGTAGTTCTATCGCATAATGTTGGCGGGCACAGCATTTTATCTCAAAAAAGTCCGCCTTTATGTTGCAAATTTAAGGAATATTTCCTAATTTTGCCAACGAGATGCTAACTCATTTGTTTGAGTCGGCAAATCAGACATCGATGGAATTGAGTCTTCAAGGCAGCAGGATATGTATATCCCAAGGCCTTTGGCTTAGAAAGGACGTTTACGAACGTTATCTTCCAGTCTAGAATCTCGCAAATTCATATTCGGAGAAGATACGGCAACGAAAGCGTCCATGTTAGGTGTATTATATCTACAACCTTCGTATGAAGTTGTACCTTATAATATCTCTTGGCGTGGGCTTCTTGTGTTGCTTATCCTCCGAATAGGCAATGCGAGAGCCTTAGACTGGGATAAGCGAGTACAGACTCCCACGTCTTTTCATATCATATAAGTTAATCAGCCGAATCAGGGGGGCTATAGGCATCGAAAACATTTAATAAATGGCAGAGGTGTTACCTTCGGCATTTTACCATTACACGTCAGTGGCCAGCCTTTTCAAAATATTGTGTTGCAAAGCATTAGAAAAAGAAACTATTTCTATTAAGCTAAGTAACACAATGCAAAGTAATGACCCCAAAGAAGTACATTTCTTTAAGGATTATGTTTTTAATGACACAAAGAGTGGTAAAAAAATGAATTCTCTAAAAAGTAAATTAGATTTTAATAGAGAGCCATTCTCGTTTAGCCTCATTCATCATTATGAAGGTAATGAAGTAAAGTTGTTCGGTAGAAAAGGCTATCCACATTGTGAAATCCCAATGTGGTCAATGTATGGCGACAAGTTTAAGGGTGTAAGATTAAAATTTGATGCAAAAGAGCTAAAAGCATGTGTTGAAGAAAAAATAAACTTTATATTACATAAATGCGCTTACAAAACAATTTCAGAGGTAAAAGAATTAGGAAAGGATATAAGAACGCAATTCAGAACCGGCGAGATTGGTGATGAAGATTTAATATCATTGTACAAAGAAGCTTGCTTTTACAAGCCATTTAGTTGGGCTTATGAATGCGAATGGCGGATAGCAAGTTTTGTAAACCGCAACGATGGAATCTGTATAGACGAAAATAATGGTAAAAATTACATTTTGACTTATCTGCCATTGAAATGCCTAAAGGCTATAGAAATAGGTCCTTTGGCAGACTATGGGCAAATACAGAGTAGCTTGAGTGTTTTACAAGAAAAGCCCACGCAACTGAAAAATGTCAAGATAATTAAGTCTAACTTACAAGTTAAATATTGATATGGAAAAAGACATGAACCGTCGCGACTTTTTGAAAAAAGCCGCCAAGGGAATCCTCCCAATTTTGGGAGCCATTGCATTAGCCAATGTCCCAATACTTAGCAGAGCTAATTCACATGAGTCGCACACAGAGACCGGATGCTACTATGGCTGTAGCGGAGGATGCGACTTCAGTTGCCAAGGCGGATGCGCGGGATGTACTGGCAGTTGCCAAGGCGGATGCAGCGGTAGCTGCGGCAGAGGATGTACAGGTATGTGTACCGGGTCATGCTACTATTCTTGCCAAGGAACTTGCCAAGGAACTTGCACAGGATCATGTAGTAGTACTTGCAGTGGTGCATGCACATGGTTAAGTTACTAATAATGAAAGAAAGAGATACAGAAACTTGGAATGATATCATTACAAAGCATGTAACTTTTATCGTTACCAAGGATTGTCAGCTTGCTTGTAAATATTGCTATCTCGTGGGAAAGAACTCCAAAGAGCGAATGTCTTTCGAGATAGCAAAGTCAGCCATTGATTATATCCTTTCGCATACATCCTACTTCCCTGAGAGGTCTGTTGTATGGGACTTCATTGGTGGCGAACCTTTTTTAGAGATTGATCTTATCGATCGGATATGTGATTATCTTAAAAAGGAAATGTTTCGCAGGAACCATCATTGGTTTAATTCCTATAGGTTCAATTTCTCGACAAATGGCATCAACTTCGGTAGCGAAAAGGTCCAACAGTATGTCAAGAAGAACATAGAGCATATCAGTGTTGGCATAACAATAGATGGTACACAGCGCAAGCATGATCTTAACCGCGTTTACAAAAACACCGGTAAAGGATCCTATCTTGATGTTGTAAAGAATATTCCATTATGGCTGAAAGAGATTCCAGGCGCTAGTACAAAGGTTACCATCAGTTCTGCTGATATACCTTACATAAAAGAGAGTGTATTGCATCTTTATAGTTTGGGGATTCACGAGGTAAACATCAATTGCGTTTTTGAAAATGTTTGGAATGAAGGTGATGATGAGAAATTCGAGGAGCAGCTGATGGAGCTGGCTGATGCCATAATAGACGGTGGCTTTTATAAGGAGAATGCATGTTCTTTCTACCAAAGTAATATAGGTCGCCCTCTTAATCCAATCACTGAAAACAACAATTGGTGCGGTGCCGGCATGATGCTGTCTGTGGATGCTGCAGGCAACTTCTATCCCTGTACACGTTTTGCCGCATACTCTCTGCGTAGTAAGAAGCCTATTATTATCGGTAATGTTCGAGACGGAATTGATCAAAACAAATTGCGTCCGTTCCTAACCCTTGACCGTATGACGCAATCTCCTGAAAAGTGCAGGAATTGTGAGGTGGCAAGCGGATGTGCATGGTGCCAAGGCGAGAACTATGATGCTGCCGATACACCGACCATCTATCAGAGAGCAACAGCTATCTGCAAGATGCACAAGGCACGTGTTAGGGCGAATAACTATTATTGGAACAAGCTTAACCACAAGTTAGCGAAAGAGAAAGATCCAAGTTATCGTCATTTGCAAAACGCACAAAACGCTCAAAATTGTTAGTTATGCTTCAATACTTAGTGATATTACTGGATGACACCAGCACATCTTTCTGCCATTACGCTGTTCCAAAAACAGATAAGCGGCTCATGCCATTAGATACTCTAAAGGCTGGCATCCTCTTTGCAATGAAGGAGAATCTATCGGTACAGTTTGTCTATCCAAACTATTCGTTGCCAAATGAATATATGGAGGCCATCGACTCTGTTGACCATTATAACATTATTCCAGCTTCTATTATGGACAGCAGTTCGGATGCTTTAGTTGCCGATGGATGGGAGGTAGATGTATTTAACGATGTGCATGTGCCGATAATCGTCAGAACAGACAAGCAAGATTTCTTTGCTAACTATAAAAAGCTAAGCCATCTGTTAAGACAAACAACGAGGGTGGATGTCATGATAACAGACATAAATAAGTTTGGTGACAATGATTTCAAACTCTATAAAGAGGCATTGCTTGATTTGGCGAACGATATCGAGACTATGTACGTAGAGGGGTTGTCGCCTCAATTAAACATTCTAACTGACCGTATGATGCTCAGAGAAATGAATAATTGTGGTGCAGGCAACACCTCAATTACTCTGGCTCCCAATGGAAAGTTCTATGTATGCCCTGCGTTTTATTATGAAGATGCAGAGGATAGTTGTGGCGACCTTGAACACGGTCTTGACATCAAAAATAGACAACTCTACGAATTGGATTACGCTCCAATCTGCCGTCATTGCGACGCATGGCAATGTAAACGTTGTGTATGGCTGAACAGGAAGACAACCCTTGAAGTCAACACGCCATCACACGAGCAATGCGTTGTAGCCCACATTGAGCGGAATGCCTCTATGACGTTACTTAAAAATATTCGGAAGCATGGCGAGTTCTTGCCTGACTTCGAGGATATAAAAGAGATAGACTATTTGGATCCATTTGAAAAAAGAAAAGATTGGAAATGAAAAAGAAAGTAGGACAAGTAACCGAAGAAGAGAAGTTGACTATACAACAGCTCTTCGAGAGGCGTAACGGCCTGAACGAGCTGGCCAAAATCGTAACATCAGACAATGACGAGTTGTATGAAAAGCTGGTCAAAGACCTTGGTGAGACTGGAACTAAGTTTCAGCAGTGGTGGGATGCAATGAGTGATAAATATCAATGGGAGTCAGCCCCCAATGGCCATTGGGAGATTAACTTCAGTACAAACGACATTTATCTTATAGTTGAGGAGTAACAATATGTTTACAAGTTCATTATTGATGATTGGTACATCGGAGCTCCTTCTTGTTGCAGGGATAGCACTTTTGCTTTTCGGTGGGAAGAAGCTTCCAGAACTGATGAAAGGAATGGGTGAAGGCGTAAAGAGTTTCAAGGATGCCGTCAATGGGAATTCTGATACGCAAGACAAGAAAGACGACAAGACTGACGATATCAAAGAAAACGAGAAGAAAGAAGACAATACTAATGGCAACGAAGCATAAAGAGCCAGATATGATGACGTTTGGCGGGCACCTTGAGGTGTTCCGCCAAATGTTGTTCCGTATTATAGGGGTTACAACTATTCTTGCTATTGCTATCTTTTGTCTAAAAGACGAGACTTGGAAAATTATACTATGGCCCACACAATCTGACTTTATCTTGTATAGAGTATTGCAACATTGGGTCGATTTAGCTGGCATTCATCTCGTAGTTAATCAGTTCCATGTAAACATGATGACCACAGAGTTATCATCACAGTTCATGACCCATTTGTCCACCTCCCTATATTTAGCTTTGCTATTAGCGTCTCCCTACATTGTCTACGAGATATATAGGTTCATCTCCCCGGCTCTCTATGATAATGAAAGACATGGCTCTAAAATAACATTGACAGCAGTGTATCTGCTTTTCTTCTTAGGATTGATTGTCAACTATCTTATTATACTACCATTGTCATTCCGCTTCCTTGGGACGTATCAAGTGGCTCCGATGGTGAAAATCAATATTACGCTGGATAGCTATATCTCTACTTTTCTCTCATTGTCTTTGATAATGGGGCTAATATTCCAGATGCCAGTTCTGTCTTATTTTATGGCAAGATTTGGATTGATTAAGTCTTCACTACTTATAAAATATCGCCGTCATGCCATTGTCCTTATTGTATTGTTGTCAGCAATAATAACACCTCCTGATATATTCTCGTGTATTGTTGTTTCTATTCCTCTATATGCCTTGTATGAAATCAGTATACAAGTCATAAGACATGTTGAGATTAAGTCGCTATCTGGCAGTATTGATAATAAAAGACAAACTCTATAGAATCATTTCTGCCCTTTTATTAGTATGGCAGCACATACTTGGCAATGTCAATCTCCTTTATCTCCACTGTAGAACCGTGATATAGTTTCATACCAATGCCCCTCCGTGGCGATGACAGAAAGCAGTTAGGTCGTCAGTGATGTCTTTAAAGCTCAGCGTATGCATGACGTCGTAGAATTTGTCGAGCATATCCATCCCCTGAAACCGTTTGAGATAGCGGTATGCTTCAACATGCGATAGTCCGTGGCGCTTGCCGAACTCGCTGATAGCGGCTATCACATACTCTACCTTGTCGCTGATGTCCGTTTTATCCATAGTTGCTTATTTTTCGACAAAAATAAAGGAATATTTTCAAAGAAGCAAATGGATTGGCGAAAAACGAATGAAAATGAATGGGAACGACCATTATCGAACGGCACTATATGCAGACAAATCCAATAGAAATGGAGCAAATATGGAGCAAGTCGGGAAAAGAAAAATCGCTAAAGTCTTTGTTTGTAAGGCTTTAGCGATTATTGTGATGTAATAAAAGTACCCAGACTCGGGCTCGAACCGAGATGCCTTGCGGCACTGGTGTTTGAGACCAGCGCGTCTACCTATTCCGCCATCTGGGCAAAAAAATGATGAAAACGGACGCTTGAAAGACCATATCCATACAAATGTGGTGCAAAGGTAAGATATTTTTTTGAAAGCAGCAAGCCTATCGTGGGTTTTTTAATAATTTTGCAGTATGAAACGGTTAATAATAGATAATTTGACCATTGGCTATCGCCACAAGGTGATAGCTGGTCCGCTATGCGGCCTGTTTCCCTGCCAACAACTGGTGTGTCTCATAGGACGCAACGGCTCGGGCAAGTCGACCTTTCTCCGCACGTTGGCTGGCTTGCAACCGCCCCTTTCCGGAGACGCGCGATGGCAAGAGTGCGACTCGGCGGTGTCGTGCCGCTCGCTCTCCAAGGAGGAGCTGGCGCGCGTCTTCAGCGTGGTGCTGACTGAGCAACCCGACGAGGTGAACCTAAGCGTGCACGACGTGGTGGCCATGGGGCGGATGCCCTACACGGGCTTCTTCGGTAACCTTGGCCAAGACGACGAGGCGATGGTGGAGCGGGCCTTGAGGCTCACGGGCATGTCGGCGTTTGCTAGTCGTGGCATCAGCACCCTCAGCGACGGCGAGCGGCAAAAGGTGATGATAGCGCGCGCGATAGCGCAACACACGCCGGTGATGCTCCTCGACGAGCCAACGGCCTTTCTCGACTACGAGAGCAAGAAGACCACCATGGCCATGCTTCACGCCATTGCCACCGACATGGATAAACTCGTGGTGGTGTCGACCCACGACCTCGACATAGCCTTGCGCCATGCCGACCGCTTCGTGACCATAGGCGGCTATGGCCTTCGCGACCTTGCGAAAGCCGATGTGGAGAGGATGACTGGCGCGATGGGGTAGCGACAGACGGGACGCGTCGCGTTTAGCAGAATTGTAAAATATTATTGCCGGAATTTAACACTTGGAAACAGGGGCAAATAGAGCGGAAAAAAGGTAGCCTTTTGCCGCTTCGCGGCATCGTCGGACGGTTTTCGGCCAAAAAGTTTTGCGATTACACTGTAACGGCATCGCGATTACACTGTAACGGCATCGCGATTACACCGTAACGGCATCGCGATTGCACCGTAACGGCGACGCGATTGCACTGTAACGGCGACGCGATTTTAGCGAATTTGCAACGTTGGGAAACTGCTAAAATCATAACTTCTTAATAATCAGATATTTATCAAAACGGCCCATAATCGCGTCATTTACGACCAAGAGACTGCTTGGTTGAAAAAAATCGATTCTCAGACGACCATTTGTAAACTATTTTTTCTATTTGCAAGGGCCGGCATAAAACCGGCCCTTGCAATGCCATTCCCGTTCGGGTTGCGGACGGGAATGGTTGGTGTTTCTTTCGGGTTGCTGACGGGCACAGGGCCGGCCCCTGCCTTGTGTCAGGCGGAAGCCTTCATGCCCATCCTCGCCTCCACGACGTTGACAACATAGTCGCCAAGCTTTTCGCACTCCTGGATGATGTCCATGTACATAGAGCCGGAGGCGTAGTCGTATTGGTGGTTGTTGATGTCGGTGAGGTTCTCGTTGCGCAGCTGGTTGCGATAGTTGTTTATCTCGTTTTCGATGTTGAACGATCGCGTGGCGTTGAGCTCTTCCCTGTGGCCTTTCAGCAGCACGTTCATCTGCGAGAGGGCGTCGTCCACAAGCTCGAACATCTGGTGAATGTGGTCGTATTGACGCTCGTTGAAGTCCTCTTTCGACTTGAACTTGCGGTTGATGGTCCTGCCCATGTTGTTGCAGGCGTCGCCGATAGACTCCAGCTCCGAGATTTGTCGCAGCATGGAGCGAATCTTGCCTTTCGTCTCGTCGGAGAGGTGGGCGTTGCTCACCTGGTCGAGGTATTTGGCAATCTCTATTTCCATGTTGTCGGAGATGTTCTCATACTTGTCTATGCGGTCGTAAATCTTCACGAACTTGTCTTCGTTCTTCTCTCCGAGCAAGTCTCTCACCATGCCGAACATGCGCTGTATGCGCTCTGCGAAGCTCTGTATCTCTTTCTGAGCTTCCAGCACTGAGAGCTCCGGCGTCTTCATGATGCCACTCTGTATGAAGCGCAAGCGGAAGTCGTCGTCGTCAGTGTTGGCTCTTGGCTTCCAAACCCAGCAGCACACTTTAGCCACATGCTTGACAAATGGCAGCAATATGATGGTGTTGGAAACGTTGAAGCACGAGTGGAAGGCGGCGAGGGCGAAGGTGAGCTGCGTTCCTGTGGGGGCGTCGACCATCGGGTTGAAACCCACGAGGCCGCAGGCGAAGTTGACGAAATGCTTGAAGACGCACAGCACCCAGATGACGCCGAAGACATTGAAGAAAAGGTGGCCGAAGGCCGCGCGGCGTGCCTCGGTGTTGGCGGTGAGCGCCACGAGGTTGGCGGTGAGCGTGGTGCCTATGTTCTCGCCCAGCACGAGGGCTATGCCAAGATATATGGGCAGTCCGGCCTGGGTGCACAGCATCATGGTGATGGCCATGAGGGCGGCTGAACTTTGAAGGATGCACGTGAGAATGGTGCCGAAAAGGAGGAACAACAATATGGTTCCGAAACTGTTGGGGTCAAACGAGGCGAAAAAGCCTTTCAGCGCGTTTAGCTCCTCAGGAGGCAGTTGACTTTCACCAAGCGTGGCAAGAGCGAGAAACATGAACGCCACACCGAAAAGGAAGTCGCCTACATAGCGGTTTTTCTTGGAATAGATGAGCAATAGTCCGATGAGGAAGACAGGCCACACGAAGTCGCTTATCCTGAACGAGAAGCCTGCCGACATGATCCACGCGGTGAGCGTCGTGCCGATGTTGGCACCCATGATTACGGATATGGCTTGAACCAAGGTGAGCAGCCCGGCGTTGACAAACGATACGGTCATCACCGTGGTGGCTGTGCTCGATTGTACGGCAACGGTGGTGAGCATGCCCGTGAAAACGCCTGAGACGCGGTTGGTGGTCATGGCGCTAAGCACATGGCGCAGCTGTGGACCAGCCAGTTTTTGCAGGGCCTCACTCATCACCTTCATGCCATAGATGAGGAGCGCGAGGGCACCAACAATCTTTAATAAAAGAATTGTCATATTTTAACTATGTTTATAATACGGCTATTGCTCTGCATGACGGAATTTGCTAATTTTACACCGTGAATATCATTCATGGAATCATGTTAAGTCTAACATAAACGTGTCGCAAATGAAACAGGCATTACAAATCCGTTGCAAAAATAATAAAAAATTGATTAACATTGCTCCTGGAAGCACATTATCTGAAATTTTTTTTCAGTCTGGATTGAAAATGACCACTCAACCGGTATGCGCGAAGGTCAACAACAAGGTTGAGGGAATGCACTTCAGGGCATACCGCGACAAGGACGTGGAATTTCTCGACATGACCTCCGGCTCGGGGTCGCGTTGCTACACCCGCACGCTCTTTTTCATTCTCTGCAAGGCGGTGCACGACCTCTACCCTTGCAGCAGGGTGGTGATAGACATACCGGTGAGCAATGGCTACTACGTGAACCTGGTGATAGGGCACGACATTACCGACGACGACACCGCGAGGATAAGAAAGCGGATGCAGGAGATAATAGACGCCAAGATAGACATACACCGCCATGAGGTGCCGACGGAAGACGCCGTGAGGATGTTTGCCGAGAAGGGCGACACCGCGAAGGTGAAGCTGCTGAAGAGCTATGGCCGACTGTACACCACATATTACCAGATGGCCGACTACGTGGACTACTACTACGGCTCGCTGCTCACCAACACCTCGATGATTTATCTTTTCGGACTGGAGAAATACTATGACGGGCTGTTGCTGCGCATCCCCGACTTGAAAAACCCGCAGGAGCTGCCAGAGATGACAAGGCAGGACAAGATGTTCGGCATATTCAAGGAGCACCATCATTGGCAGGACATCATCGGCGTGAGAACCGTGGGCGACTTCAACGAGCTGGTGGACAAGGGCGAGGCCACGAACCTCATCAACGTGTCGGAGGCTTTGCAGGAAAAGAAGATAACCGAGATTGCCAACGAGATATCGGCGCGCGAAGGCATAAAGCTCGTGCTGCTGGCAGGGCCGTCGTCGTCGGGAAAGACCACCACCTGCAAGCGGCTGTCTATTCAGCTCATTGCCAATGGCCTGAGGCCCTTGCCCATATCGCTCGACGACTATTTCGTGGACCGGGAGCTAACGCCAAAAGACGTCGCCGGCGAATACGACTATGAGAGCATCTACGCGCTGAACCTAAAGCTCATAAACGAACAGTTCAACAAGCTGTTCAAGGGCGAGGAGGTGGAACTGCCGAAATACGACTTTCAATCGGGCAAGTCGAGACCGAGCGGCAGAAAGCTGAGGATGGAGCCAAACAACGTGCTCGTGGTTGAGGGAATACACGCCTTGAACCCGGAGCTGACCTCCGAGATTCCAGAGGAACAGAAGTTCAGGGTGTATGTGTCGGCTCTCACCACCATCCTGCTCGACGACCACAACTACATACCCACCACCGACAACCGCCTGTTGAGGCGCATCATTCGCGACTACAAATACCGCGGGGTGAGCGCGCGAGAGTCGATACACCGTTGGCCGTCGGTGCGCGCCGGCGAGAACAAGTGGATTTTCCCGTACCAAGAGAACGCCGACGCCATGTTCAACTCGGCCATGCTCTTCGAGCTTGCCGTGATAAAGCAGCAGGCAGAACCCTTGCTGACGCAAGTGCCGGAGTGTGCCGAGGAATACTCGGAGGCGTACCGGCTTAGGAAATTCCTTGAATACATAAGGCCGATACCCAACCGCGACATTCCGCCAACAAGCCTCTTGAGAGAGTTCTTGGGCGGCAGCTCGTTCCACTATTAACTGCGAGCATTGGGGTATTATAATAAAGGGGCGGCCATGTGGCCGCCCCTGCCTTGTATCACCTATGTTTTGTCAGGTTTCAAGCTGCGATTATGCCTTCCACAAGCCGTGGAGGTTGCAATACTCGCGTGCCGTGACTTCCGTGGCATCGGTCTTGAACTCAGCCACGGGCTTGTCGTCGGGTGTCAAGTAGCGACGCTGTACACCCGTGGGAGTCAGCAGCTCAATCCACTCAATGTAGTGTTCGGGCGTCATGGGGTGGGCGACGCTGCCCACGCTGACGCGGTAGCCACCGTCTATCTTCTCGACCACGGGCACGTGCTTCTCCTTGGCGCCGTCGGTCGTGTTCTCTTTAACCAGGGTCATGGGCTCGCCACAGCATACGGGGTTGGCGCCATCGTGCAATATTTCTAACATGGCACCGCAGTGCTTGCATTTATAAACTTCACCTTTCTTTGCCATAATGTTTTTGTTTTTTAATGGTTTGATTATACATGTATTGCCTTGTCGTTTGCGGTTAATATCAACAAGACTTTTTGCAAATTTACAAATATTCCAATTATTATGCAACTAATATTGACTAAAATAATCCATGTCATCCCACGTTTTTATTATTTTTGTACTATCTTTGCAAAACCATGAGAAAACATATCCATCTAATCGTCTTTCTGCTTTGCGCTTTTTCAGTATGCGCCCATAGTTTCAACTATACCAAGCGTCACGCCATGATTGCCATGCGCGACGGCGTGAGGCTCTACACCGAGATTTATGAGCCTGCTGGCAACGACCACGCGCCTGTGCTTATCATGCGCACGCCCTACTCGCTACGGCCATACAACGACGACTCTTTCAGCAAGAAAAGCTTTGGGCTCGACAGCGTGTACCTGAACCATGGCTATATCATCGTGAGGCAAAACGTGAGGGGCACGTATCTCAGCGAGGGGTGTTTTGAGCAATCGCGCCCGTTCAATCCCAAGAAGAAAAAAGACGATACGGATGAGGCGACTGACACATGGGACACCGTGGACTGGTTGCTCGCCCACTGTCGCACCAACGGGCGCGTGGGCGTGAAAGGCACGTCTTATCCTGGCTTCTACGCTTTCATGGCGGCGCGCTCCGGCCATCCGGCCATCAAGGCGGCTTCGCCACAGGCACCCGTGAACAACTGGTTCATGGGCGATGACATTCACCATAACGGGGCGTTGATGCTCATGGACAGCTACGGCTTCGGCTCTTCTTTCTTCAGGCAGCGGCGGAACCCTTCGGTGAAGGCGATGGGCAAGCTCGCGCCTGTCGACACCACGGTCGACGTGTTCTACAAGCGGCCGATAGCTGATATCCTGAGCCCAGTGATGGAGGAAGGGTCGTTTTGGAACGACATAGTGGAGCATCCTGATTATGACAGCTACTGGCAAGCCCATTGCTCAACGAGCAGCTTGGGCAAGATAAGGCCAGCCGTGATGATTGTTGGCGGCCTTTACGACGCTGAAGACAACTATGGCACTTGGACCACTTGGAGGCAGATAGCCAAGCAGTCGCCCAAGACTCCGCTTTATCTCGTGGAAGCGCCATGGTATCATCATGGTTGGGGGAACAGTGGTTACCAGCACCTCGACGACGCGTGGTTCGGTGCCGGCACGGCGGCCTATTTCATCAACGAGATAGAATACCCGTTCTTCGCCCATTATCTTGAGGGAAAAGGCAAACGGCCCGCGCCCGTGACATTGCTGCCCTCTGGCGAGACACGCAAGGAGATAATGAAAGACCGCGACGTGGAAAGCCAATGGCTGACATTGGATTGCTGGCCACCCAAGGACGCTCGCGCCAAGAGGTTGTGTCTCGGCGGAGGCACGGTGGTGTCGGACCCCGACAACCCCGTGCCATATTATAATAATGTGACGACTCGCGGTCGTGACCGCGCGTATATGGCAGGCGACCAGCGGTTCGCCTCTAAACGTGGCGACGTGCTCACCTTTTCGTGGCCCGCCACGCGAGACACTCTCCGGATGATGGGCCCCGTGAAGGTGAACCTCGTGCTCAATACCGACGCCACTGACCTATTGGCCGTGGTGAAACTCATAGACGTGCGCCCTGACGGATACGAGATGCTTGTGCGTGGCGACGTCATGCCGGCGCGCTTTCGCCACTCTTTCTCGAAGCCAAAGCCTATAACGCCCAACAAGGACTTCAACATCAGCTTTACCATGCCCGACATAGCCCACGTGCTGATGCCGGGACACAAGCTTATGGTACAGGTGCAGTTCAGCTGGTTTCCGCTCGTGGCGGTGAATCCACAGACATACATGAAAAATCCCTACAAGGCGACCGCGTCCGATTATCCCAAATCGGTCATTAGAAAAAGCTTCTTGTCATTTTCTAATGACCGCCAT
>ERZ1034691.99-NODE-99-length-65705-cov-8.865347_pt1 | contig 65705 bp, 44 predicted proteins | sample MGYA00520638_ERZ1034691 | MGnify/ENA primary metagenome ERZ1034691 (study PRJEB33766, sample SAMN09781763) | gut metagenome | biome: gut microbiome | host: Homo sapiens | place: Madagascar | study: EMG produced TPA metagenomics assembly of the PRJNA485056 data set... | reverse complement strand
TAATAATATTTTACAAATGGTCGTCTGAGAATCGATTTTTTTCAACCGAGCTGTCGCTTGGTCGAAAAAACGCGATTCTTGAGCGTTTTTAATAAGCCACTGATTATCAGCAGATTGCATTTTTAGCTATTTCAGGCGATGTCTTTACACTGATTTTGCGTTGCCGTTACGGTGTAATCGCGTTGCCGTTACAGTGTAATCGCGTCGCCGTTACGGTGAGATCGCGTTGCCGTTACGGTGTAATCGCGACGCGATTGCACCGTAACGGCAAAACTTTTAGGCCGAAAACTTGCTGATGGTGTTGCCAAGAGGCGGAAGGCTACCCTTTTTCCGCTCTATTTGCCCATGTTCCCAAGTGTTAAATTTTGGCAATAATATTTTACAATTCTACGTGGGAGCCACGAAAAAGCCGCACGACCGTTTTATGGTCGTGCGGCTTTTTCACTTATCCGTATGTTGATACGCCGTTGGTCCTTGTCAAACTCCTATTTTGCGCAAACAGGGCGAATGCACATACCGTTGTATATGTAATGGTTCATCACCGTAGGGTCGGCTGAGCTGTTGGTCAGGTAATAAGCCCAGTTGTCGTCAGCGTGTATCGGCAAGTCGTTATATGTGCCGCTCCAATAGAAGCACTTGTTGTCGCTGCTTAACGACGAGCCCATGTAGAAGCCCGTGAACGGCAAGAAAATCTCGTTGCCATTCTTGCCCTTTATCTTGAATCCACCATCTGTCTTCGTCCACGTGCAGTTCTTGACAAGTTCATTCATCTCCGTCTCCGTCGGCATGCGCCACGTGCCGCCCCACAGCTTCACGGCAGCGTCGTTGTCGGTGTTGGATATGTCCGTGCTTGGGATGTTGAACGTTTGTGTTGAAGCGTCGTACCATTTGTATTGGCTCAGGCTGAAGTCGTTGCCAGTGTCGGTGCTGCCCCATGAGAAATAAGAACCAGGTTCGGTCTCCGACTTCGCACCAAGGTTATATGTTGCCCATTTCACGCTCAACCCAAGGTCGACTGCCTTTGCCAATTTGCCAAGGGCGGTCGTGTCCCTTGTCTCTATTATCGGGGTGTCGGGGTTCGATTTCTCTCCGTAGACAGGGCGAATGAGCATGTGCCAGCCTTTTTGGTCTTCCGGCTCAAACGTGCAACTGACTATTCCAATCATGACGCCCTTTGCCCATGTCTCCGACGTGTTCTCGGAAGTCCAATAGTCAGCCGAATTGTTTACGTCTTGAAGTCCTCTGTTTGTCTCGTATCCACCACATGGGAGGTAAATGAAGTTGCCGTTAGCAGCCGTAACCTTGAATGCCATGGTGCCATTGTCAAGCGTGACAAGTTCCTTGGTAAGCTGGTCGAGCTCTTTCCACTCGGCAGGGGTTGGCACGCGCCATTTGTCTCCCCATTGGGTCGTGGCCACGTCGTACTTGGTGCCGGATATATCGCTGTAGTCGTTAGGATAATGACTGTTGTCAAACGACTGATCTTCGCCCGTAGGGTCTCCCCAAGCTATATATGAACCATACTCATCCTCTGAAGAGGCGCCTATGTTCCATTTGGCCCATTTCACGCTCAGTCCGAGATCTACCATCTCGGCAATCGGGAACTTGGCCTTGGTCTTCAGGTAAGATGTCGCGCCCAAGCTCCTTTGCCCTTGACAGACAATATAACCAGCGAAATAGTATGTGGTGTTAGGGTCAAGGTTGATGACATGGAATGTGTAAGTGCCGTCTTCGGCTATATCAGCAGCCTCAGCAGTCACCTTGTTGTTCTGGTCCGGGTCAACGCTCGAGGTGGTGCCATAGCAAAGACCTATCTCAGAGGCGTCAGCGTAACCTCCCTCGAAAGTCACCTTAACATAGGCATCGTTCATAGAGACATTGGTCACCGACACGCCTTTCACTTTCGCGCCTTCATAGAAAGGTCCGTAGACAGGACGAATCTGCAAGCCCATATAGCGGAGATAATCACCAGTAGCGTTGTCGGTGGCGTGCAAGACGAGTGCCGATGCCTTTTGGCCATCGGTCTTGTTCAGCGAGCCTGTCCAGTAGGCCCCCAACGAGTTGTCGTTTATGGTCTCCGTTCCATTGCGGTAGCCTTGCATTGGCAGGAATATCGACTTAGACGGGTCTTTCCTTGACGCGACTTTCCAGCCATTGCGTGTCTCGTCGTAGGTCCAGTCGCAATTCTCGATAAGCTCGTTCACTTCTTTCAACGTTGGCATACGCCACTGGTCGCCCCATAGCACGTGCACAATGTCGTAATTGCCGTTCACGATGTCGGAAGTGGGGTGAAGCACGGGGAAATAGTTGAGAAGGGCAGATTGGTTCAAGCCAGTGGCATCGCCCCATCCAACGTAATAGCCCGCTCCGGCTTCGGTTTCAGCGCCGAAGTTCATGGGAGCCCATTTCACGCTCAGGCCAAGGTCCACCGCCTCTTGTTTGGTAGGAGTGGCAACGGTGCCCAGTGGCTCAAAGGTGACGTTTTGTATGTCCCAAACTTGCTTTTCAATCTTCTCGCCATTGGCGAGAGTGACGACCATCTTGTATTGCGCGTTAGAGCTGATGGCGAAGACGAGAAGGCTGAGTAAAAGGAAAAAGTATTTCTTCATCGTTTTATTATCTTATAGGATTGTTTGCCGGCCTTAATGATATATACGCCCGCTGCTTGATTGGCTAAGTCCACGACGGCTCTTCCATTGCTTATGTTGATTCTTGGATTGGCTTTGGCACCCGACAAAGAGTAGACGGTGACGTGCGTGAAGTTGTCCAAACCATCAATATACACCGTAGTGCCATCGACAAAGCGGAACGTGAAGGGCGCGGAAGCATCTGCCGCATTGCCTTTATTTACCGCCTTGATGCCTGTAGTGGTCTCGGTCTTGAAATAAAACTCTTGGACATTGCCCAATTCGGCGCTGAAATCAGAAGTGTTGATATAAACTTTCTCCGTGTCGAACGTGATCGCGGGCTTGTCGGCAAGGATGAATATCTTCTCGGTATTATCCTTGAGTTTCACGACGAGTTGGCTTGGCTCATTGCTCGCGAAGACTGGCACGCACAATGATATAAAGAAGAGCAGACTTAGAAAGTGTCTTGGAATCCTGTTCATGGATAATTTTTTTTATGGTTTGCAAGCAACCTTGCCCTTAAAGTAGATGAAGAGAGGACTTTTCTTAGAGTTGCTGTAAACACCGACTTTTTTCTCATAAAAGCCAGTGAAGAACCCAGTCAAGTCTATAGTCACCTTTAACGTGTCGGTACCGTTGGCAGGTATTCGCTTCCGTGGATAGGCTACGGTGGTGCAGGTGCAGTCGGTTCTTGCCTCCTTAATTTTTAATGGCTCCTTTCCCTTGTTAATGAAGGGAATCGCAAATGTTCTCACCGCGCTGTCGGTGTATATCGTGCCCATGTCGTATTTCACCTTCTTGATAGAGAGTTTGGCATGGCCTTGAGCCATGGCAAACTGGACCGAAGATGACAATAAGACGATGGTCAGGGCAAGCTTAATAGCTGTTGACATTCTTATCATAGACATTCTTTACCCCCTCAGCATTCTCGTCCAACAACGTGAGATACCACTTACCGTTCTTCACGACTGGATTGAGCGACATCTTGGAGACACCTATGCCCTTTTCAAGGTCGCCGTTCTTTACTATTTGTATCAACACGTCCACTTGATTGTTCTTATCAGAGCGCAACACGAACGAGTTAGTCTTTGCGGCATAGATTGGCATCTGCGAATAAGCCTCTATGAAGCCCTTGCGCTCCTTAGCCGACAATGGCACCACGCTGTCGTTCCTTACCTTGTAGAGCATGTTGGCAGCCTTCTCAAAATCTTTCTTCTCCACCAACTCCGTATAGCGTTGCACTATATAGTTGATGTTGAAAGAGTCTTTCTTGGTATAGGTCATGGTAGCGGGGCGGAGATACTCGTAAACACCCGCATCCTTGGTCTTCTTCTTGCAACCTGCCAATGAAAGAATAATGCATGAAACGATGATAAATGACTTTGTGAAATTCATATCGCTGTTTTGTTTGATGAAAAAAGGGAGAGGAGAACGAATCTCCTCTCCCTTTGAGATTATTTTAATCCTTATGGATTAGTGCTTCTTTGCGTTAGAGTGTGTACGCTTAACGGTTACGGTGATTGTCTGAGGAACCTTACCCCAATCGTATGTCACGACAACAGGAATCTGAACCTTGAAGTCGTCGGTCGTTGAGTTGTAGTTCTTGTAAGTCAACTTGCCGTATCTGTAAACAAAGTCGATAGCACCGTTAACATTCTGCAGAGGAACCATCTTCTCAGTGTTGCCGTTCTGGTCTGTCAAAACGTCAGGGTTGGTGCTGATCTTCTGACCGTTTTGCACACCAACAACCTCTACGTCCTTGATGCCGTAGAAACTCTTGTAGTCTTTCTTCCAGAGGTCACGCCAGTCAGAGAATGTCAGCAGGTTCATCAATTCGATTTCCTGAGCAGCGTCACCAGCGTCCTCAACCTCAGCTGTAGTGTTGGTGATGTTCAATGGGCGGAGGAAGCGAACATTGAATGTGTTGTCGGTCAAAGGAAGCTCGTGACAAGCGTTCTGGGCGTAGATGCCGACGATAGCTGTCAGAGCGCCCTCAAGGTCATCGTGCTTCTTGTAGTTGAGGAGATCCTTGGCGAAGTCGGTCGGCTGATAAACAGCCTTCTGGGCGTTGATACCCTTATTTTCCTTGTCCTCAATCTTAACGATTGCCTGCTTATCAGTCTTGCCCTTGATGTTAGCCTCAAGAGTCTTGCCATCGGTAGACACGCTCAACACGTATGTATTGCCAGAGATACCTTGGAACTCCTTGCCAACGTTAGCCTTGTCGAACTTGAGGTCAAGCTTAAGCTCGCTTGCCGCATACTCCTTCTTGGCGGTCTTGTCAACCAAGTTGGTGATGATCTCAGCGGCGTTGATCTTGTTGCCAACGAAAGCCTCGGCGAGAATCTTCTCGAATGGCTTGTCACCATTTGGCTTGATGTTGTGGTCATCTGGACTGTCAACGTTCATGTCGAACTCATACTTGCCAGAACCAGCCTTGCCGTCCTTGGCTGACCAAATGGTAGAGTTCTTGGCTGGGTCGAGGTTCAGGGATGCTGAAGGCAATGTGCCCACGAGCTTGCCTGTCTTGAAGACAACGTAAACGTCTGGGCCAACTGAGCCGTCGGCTGACTTATACTTGATGGCGATGCTTGTGCCGGCCTTCTTGTCTGTGACGAACAGCTTGTAAGCCTGCTGTGAAGTCAACTCCCACTTGAGGGTACTTGACTTAGTGCCATCAGGATCATTGCCCTTGTCGGTAATGGAAGAAGCTGTACCAATCTTCTCAGTGATTTCATGGAACTTGCCGTTGGCATCTGCCTGGAACTGTGTGAGATTATTCACGTTGCCTACGAGAGTGTAGTTGTCCTCAAACTCCTTACGAGTCAAGCCAAGCTCCTTGTAGAGGTCTTGCTCTGTGACATACCACTCTGTTGAGTAAGACCAAGCGTTAGGTGTGCACTCGCCATTGTATGAGTAGTCCGAGCCCGTATAAGAGATGCTCTTGTCGGCTGTGGTTGGAGTGTCGCCAGTAATCTCGATGCGGATGTAACCGTAGTCGTAAACCTTGCCAGTCTGCTGGTCAACCAATGTGACGCGAACGACAGGAGTACGGCCAACCTCTTGCGCGCGAACCTGCTCTGAGCCATAAGCTGCCTGCTTACCGTCGGCTGTAGGAGCCTGTGGGCGGAATGTGACACCATCGGAAGCAATTGCTGCGTGAGCTGACTCATCGGTAGCGTTGGCACCCTTGTAAAGGGCTGTCAGCGTGAACACATACTTGAAGTTGGCGTTGAATGTAGCGTCGTCGAGCTTAGCGAAATTGCCCTCAACGTTCTTGTAGTGAGTCTCAACGAGAGTCTTCAAGTCGAGAGTCTCATTCCACTTACAGAACACCTGAGCGTCAAACGTGTTGCTTGCCTCGTTGACAGTCTGCATCAAGTGGCCATAATCCGTGCCATTTACAATGTGGCAAGGAGACTGCACGCTCTTGTCTGCACCAGGGATGATATGACCATTGACATCGTTGTTGGTAAGAGCCAACTTGAGGTCAGAAACCTTCTCGGTGTAAAGAGTAGCGTAGTCGGAAGTGATAGTGGTATCCTTGTCGTTCTTCGTGGCTACGTTAACCTTCGTGGCGAAGTTGGTGATCATCTGGTTCTCCTTGACGCTCTTAATCTTCCTAGGATCGTTAACGTCGAGGTTAACTGTCAGGATGCCATTCTGTGCAGCCCAGCTCTTAACGCTGATGCCAGCGGCGGCAGCCCTTGTGTTGATGTAGTCGAGGTCGCCAGACTCAACGCTAACCTTAGTGGTCTTATTGTCGAGCTTAGCTGAAGATGGGTTCATGTGATATGTGGCAGCGAAGGTAAGAACCTTTGTGCCCTCGGCTGTGGCATAACGTGTGTTGCCGTCATAACCCTTAGCCTCCTTCTTGTCCCAGTTCATGTCGCTGATCCAAGCCTCGTCGTCGACATAATTGAAGCCAAGATAGAGAAGCTTTGTAGCCTCAACACCCCAATAGTAAGACTGCGGGATGAATACAAGGCTGCGAAGGCTCTTCTCCAACAGCACGTTCAGCACGTTGATGTTGGCGTTGATCTTATCGATGCTGTTTGAGAGACCCTGCAACTGTGAAGTCAGAGCTTCCACGTCCAAATCCTGTGTCTTCTCCTGAAGAGCCTTGACGTCGGCGAGCAACTTCTCGTAAACGGTCTTGGCGTCGTCGACACTGCCGTTGCCGATAAGCTTGTTCAAGGCGTCGATCTGCTGCTGCAAGTCAGCGTCAGCTGCAACGCGGTCGTCCTTCTCGCTCTTCAAGCTCTTACCCAAGCCGTCGGTCACAGACTCCAGCTTACCATAGATAGAAGCGCAAGAATCCTCAAGGGCCTTCTGGTCAGCCTTGAGGGCGAGTGTCGTGTTGATGCTCTTGATAGCGTCCTCAGCTGTTTTCAAGCGAGACTCCAAGCCAGCGATGTCAGACTTTGCCTTCGTGATATCGGCAGTGTTGGCATCGACCTTGCGTGAGAGAGCCGTCAATGTACCGTTGGCGGTCTCGAGCTGGGTCTTCAATGAAGATATCTCCGACTCCAAGTCTGTCTTAGCCTTTGCAAGGTCGCTCTGAAGAGCCTGAATGGCAGACTTGTTGTTGTTGATATCATCATCGTAGTCCTTACAGGAAGTAACAGTACCTGTTGCGCCTGCAGCGAGCAGACCCATGAACAGGTAACCGAAAATCTTCTTTTTGTTCATACGATTAAAAGATTAATTAAACATTTAAAAATAAATTTCCTTTTGGTTTTCTTACGGCTGGGGCATGTACCTTTGCGGTATCAAAGTGCCTTGCCGTGGGGCTCGTCAGCACGCAAGCAGGGGAGAGAACCCTGCATGGTTTTGCGAATCTCCCCGTGGGGAGACTTTGAAACGTGTTGCAAATATAGACATATTTATGATAACTCACAAGCAATCTTAATCTTTTTTTGTGCCAAAGACCCAAAATTTAACCATTGAGCCAATTCAAACACAAAAAAGACCAAAATTTGTTCGTAGTTTCATTTACGTCCGTCATTCGCTTTTGCGCTTTCTTTGTGCAAAGTTAGCAGTTCTTTCAGACATAGACAATATATTTTAATCTTTTTTTGAAAAATATTTTAGTCTTTATGTCGATTCTTGCACACGTTTATCGTTCTCACATTTCTTTTGCACCCTGATTTGAGAGATTATACAGATGTCGGCAGAAAGGCCGCGTCTTACTTGTAGAGCAAGTCTACTATCTCGCGATTCGCGCTATCCACCCTGCCCACGTCGATAGAGCCGAGATAGACCTGCGTCATCCTCTCCGACACGTGCCCCATGGCTTCGCTTATGAGAGCCGTGGGCACGCCCGTGCTTTTTGCCACTGTCGCCCAAGAATGTCTGGCCACGTAGAGCGTGAGATGCATCGGCATGTTGAGGCGCTTGCCAAGCTTGCGCAGATGATAATTGACCATTTGCGAGCTGCGCTTGAATTGTCGCCAGCCCTCCGCTCCATCCGATGATATGAGCGGAAAGAGATAATCGCCGCCGGCATGTTCGTACCTGGTGGCAATCTCTTGCATTTCGGCAATCCATTCCATCGAAATAGCCTGGCCTGTCTTATGGCGCATGTAAAACAAACGGCCCGCCGCAATGTTTGCTTTCAGCAGGTGCGCCATGTCGATGAGCGCCATGCCACGTGTTATAAACGAGAAGATGAAAAGGTCGCGCGCCAATTGCTCTTTTTCGCTCTTGGTCTCCGCGGATGCGATTCTGCGTATGTCCTCTATCGGCAAGGCGCGTTTGCGTGTTCGCGCCTTACCCGTGTAGACGTTATCGAAAAGCTTGTCGTGCAGTTCCGCCTCTCCCGTTTCCCGTGCCCTGTTGCAAACGGCGCGAAGGATGCGGAAATAAAACGACTGCGTATTCTTAGTCGCGCCCCGCTTTTTTAGGTAATCGGCAAACAATGTCATTGAACGTGACGTGACCATCTTCCAAGGCGTGGCCTTTTCAGGGTCAATGAAACGCAGCCAACAATTGAGGGTGGCGTGATAGGCTTCTGCCGTGCGGAATTGGCCGGCAGACTCTTTCTCCGTGATAATCCCCCTCATGAACTCCACCATGTCGCCATAGGCCGTAGGCGCAGTCTTGTTGTCTTCGTTCTTAACCGTGATACATATTTCCAAGTGATGCCCCACAATATTGAGCAGTTCCTTTGATACGATAACTTCGATGTCTTTCTTTTTCATGAATTATATATAATAATGTGTAACCGCAGTTTGGTGTGGCAAATATAATATATCCCCGAAACAAGGACTGACATTATTGGTCGAACATTTTTAAGGGCCGGCATAAAACCGGCCCCTGCAAGAGGGATGGTTTTCAAAGTCTCCCCACGGGGAGATTCGCAAAACCATGCAGGGTTCTCTCCCCTGCTTGCGTGCTGACGAGCCCCACGGCAAGGCACTTTGATACCGCAAAGGTACATGCCCCAGCCGTAAGAAAACCAAAAGGAAATTTATTTTTAAATGTTTAATTAATCTTTTAATCGTATGAACAAAAAGAAGGTTTTCAGTTACCTGTTCATCGGCCTGCTCGCAGTGGGCGCAACAGGTACAGTAACTTCCTGTAAGGACTACGATGATGACATCAACAACCTGCAGGGCCAGATAAAGGCCAATGCAGATAAGATCGCCGAGATTGAGAATCTCATCAAGGGCGGTTCTGTCATCACTAACGTGGCTCAGTCGGAGACGGGTGTCACCGTTACCTTGAGCGACGGCAAGTCATTCAACCTCACCAACGGCAAGGACGGTGCACAGGGCATCCAAGGCGAACCGGGCAAACCTGGTACCGCATGGACAATCGGTGAAGACGGCTATTGGTACTGCGACGGCAAGCCGACCAAGTATCTCGCACGTGGCCCACAAGGCGAAAAGGGCGAGCAGGGCGAGCAAGGCGTGCCTGGAGCAGCAGCTTCAGTTGAGTATTATGTGCCAAACCCAGAGACCCACCACTTCGACATCTACAAGGATGGCAAATTTGTAAAGGACTCTGGCATCTCATTCGTCAGCGACCAGAGCGGCACCATCACCGGAACACTTGACAACGCACGCAAGAACCTCATTCTCTCAGGTTTGACAGGCTATAGCGATGACGTGGTGATTTCTCTGACTGGCAACCTCACAAGCCTCGTGTTCATGCCTAAGCTCTATATGGACGGTATCGAGACTGTGAATTATCCTTACCTCACTGGTACCACTTTGGTAGCAAAGGATCTTAGCGGCTTGAAGAACCATCAGGGTAAGCCTATAGCGGGTGATATCGTCGATTACCAGTCAAACCTCCTGCCTAACGAACCTATTACGGCAACAGGTGGCGAAGATTATGTCTATGGTCCTACATGGACTGTGCAGTATCACATGAATCCTGCCAACGCCAATACAGAGTATAGCGACGTTAAGGGTTACAACGTGCTGCAGCCTGAGGTGATGTACATGAAGACACGCGCAGAGGAGGATCCTGCAAAGGTGCTTGGCGTGACATCTCCTGAGAAGAAGGACAATGGCGCAGCCGCATTCTTGAACAGCAACGGTATCCTGACAGCAGGTCTTAAGATTGCACATCCAGACAAGCTGAACGCAGACCCAACGAGCAAGACTTATCAGAAGGACAACACGATTGCCCTGCAGGTTAAGTCTAAGGACAATAAGCTCGCTACCGAGGAGGCTACCATCACTTCAGACTATGCTCTCCTCAACCCACTGAAGGCTAAGCTCGAGGCTCTCGCATGGGCCATCAAGCCAATGTACGGAAAGATGGATCTTGACAAGCGCACCGAGACAGGTGATGAGAAAGGCCTGAAAGACTTTGGTGACGCTAACGAAAGGGTGCACATATGGGATTCTCCAAAGGAGGCCCTTGCAGACACACGTGGAGCTGCGCTTGAGTTGTATTACAATGGCGACATTGACTTGAAGCAATACATCAACATCCACTATGCCGTGCAAAACTACAAGGAGTATGGCAAGACTAATGAGTTTAAATCCATGACTCTTGACGAGGCTCGCGAATGGGGTCTGACCTATGAGTTCAACCTCGTGGACTACAAGGTTGACGGCAACAAGACCGCCGACAGCAAGTTCGCAACATGGAAGGACGAGGCCAATGGCGTGCTGAAGGCCAACAACGTTGACGAGAACGGCAATCCTGCCAAGGACAACCGCGCGGCCATCGACCGTGAGCCTTTGGTACAGGTGCTCGTGAAGAACGCTGACGGCAACGTGGTGCTTGACGGTTACATCTTGCTCCACATCACGGAGAAGGCTCCTGAGGACAAGATTGCCACACTCGATACTTATCCTGCTGGTGATGCTCAGTTTGACCTTTGCAACGCTGTTGACGGTGTACAGACAACATGGTCTCAATTCAACAAGTTCGTGCTTTCAGACTTCTTCACAGAGGTTGATGCCAACGGCTTGAAGAAGGAGGAGTTTGATGCCATGTATACTCCTGAGGTGCAGACAGAAAACGCAGGAACAACAGCAGATGGCAACAAGTTTGACTACTTGCAGCTCTATACCACAACAGACGGCAAGACCTTCACCAAGTCAGAGCTTGGAGATCTCGCTTATGTTGCAAACAGCGAGGGTACAACCAACCACACTTGGACATGGACACTTTCTGAGAAAGAGGTCGAGGAGTTGACCCACCATGCCGCTAAGTATCCTGTAACAGTGACTCGCTACTTCCGCTACAACCTCAAGGAGGCTGTCGTAGGCACCAAGGTCGCTCCTTACAAGTATATCTATGTCAAGGTTACGGTTAACCTCACACGTAAGCAGAACACCGCGGTTGCCCTCACAGAGAAGATCAGCAATCACTGGTTTGATGCCGTAACAGGTGCTGATGGTGGCAAGACAGCCATTGTAAACGACATTCATGAGCCTATCAGCGGTGGTTATGCCAATACCTTCAACAACAGCATTGCTAAGACATTCGTAGGTAACAAGGCTGCTACCGGCACATTGACGAACAAGTACTACTTCGTTCCTAAGAATGTTACTATTACCGCTCAGAACGGTAAGACATACACCATCACAGCCAAGAGCTCTGCAACAGACGCCAAGTGGAATGCATTGGTAGACAAGTATGTGGAGAATCATACTGACGTGTATGATGAGACCAAGCTCGCTGATCAGCTCAACGCTTGCGCCGTGGACTACAACGAGGGTGTGTTCACCAACAATGCTCTCTATGCAGTGTACAATGGCAATTACTACAAGATTGCCACTCTCACTCAGGATGGCTCCAACGCTGGCCAGTTGAAACTCATCAACAACGCAGCTACAAAGGATGTGCTCAACGCTATCGGCTATAAGGCCAACCATGGCAACATCGCTGACGAGCTTCGCACATACGTTGGCGTTATCGCTTCAAGCGGTTGCGGTGTCGCAGTTCCTGTGACCGACGGTTCATTCCTCGTTAGCTGGCAGCGTCCTATCAACCTCAACACAATTGCTCCTCAGCAGGTAATTGACGCTAAGGAAGACGGTAACATCATATACCTGAGTGACCTGTTGAACCTCTACGACTGGCGTAACGACTCCATGGAGGGCGCAAACAAGTGGTACTGGGCATATTATGGCGTGAATGCCGTTACGGTCAACGTCAACCCATCAGTTGTTGAGACTAACATGCACCAGGCAGACGAGAACACATTCGTCAAGCTTGGCACTATCACCAAGAAGGCTGAACTCTACACTCACAACGGCACATCTACCGTAAACAAGGGTGCTAAGAAGTTCACATTCGACCTCTCTGCTTATAACAGCTCTGACAAGAATCAGGATCTTCTCAACAAGATCGCAGCTGACAAGGCTATCTTCGGTGCCATCTACTACAAGAACAACGGTGAGAACGTGACCAAGTTCACTCTCAAGATTCCTGTGACAATCAGCTATACTTGGGGTGACTTCTACACGACACTTGTCGTGACTGTTGACAGAACGAAGAACAACTAATCGCACGTTATTTCTTATATCAAATATAAGCTCTTAATTGAGAGGGTGTGTCTACAAAAGAGCAGACACACCCTCTTTTTTATAATATAAACGTTTACCTATGAAAAAGACATTCAGTTTATTGTTTGCTTTAGGCATGCTCTCTTCGTCTTTCTTCACTTCTTGCTCCTCCTGCTCTTCCAACAAGGAGAAGCCACGCGAGGAAAGAGTGGCGGAATTCAGAAGCACGCTCAACCATGAAGACACCACCCAGATGCTTAAGCTTTGCGACGACGCCATGGCCCAGCTCAAGGCTGGCCAAGTGGAGAGAGTCTTGAGCAGCTTGTATGAATACAACGACTCCACCAAGGAGGTGAAGCCGTTGACCAAGCAGACTGCCGACCGCTACCGCAAGCGTTTTCGCATGTTCCCGGTGCTCGACTATAGCCGCCAGTTTTTCTCTTTCCAGTTGGAAGGATGCAACGACGTGCGCTACAACGTGACTTGGGCAAAAGCAGAGCAAACGGGCACGGGTACGCCAGCGAAGACCGCATATATGTTTAACCCAGTCAAGGTAGATGGTTCTTGGAAACTTTGTGTTAAGACGCAATCTGATGAGACCGATCCTGACATGAGATAAAAACACGTCTTGTTTATGAAACACTTTTTACTGTTATTGACGTTGCTTTGCTGTCTTGGCACTTATGGTCAAGGCAAGAAGAGCGTCACGTTTGATTTCTCCAAACCATCCAAGTTGAATCCGTCATATCCCGACAAGGCCTTTAACACTGATGCTGGCACTTCTGTGAAGGTCTCCGACGTGACGTTCAAGTCTGGAGACGTGTCGCTGTCTTTCGCTGAGACTGGGAACTGTCCAGGTGTATGGCTCACTAAGGAGGATAATGGATATTGGTTTGAGCCAAAGGTCAACTCCTCGGTCATATTCTCAGTACCGAGCGGTGCTAAGATAGAGTCTATAGTTGTTGATAAGAACAGCGACCAGGGTGGTTTTAGTCCTGACATGAACCAGGGTGGCAAGTTCGATTTTGCTTCTCCTGAAAAATATTGTTGCAAGTGGTCCTCCAATGGCGGGACTTACACGTCGGTAAAGTTCTTCATTACTGGCGAGGGAACAGAAATCAACAAGATTACCGTAACCTACACTCCACGCGCCGACGTGCTCACTCCCGTCTCCACTTCCATAGCCAATGGTGCCACGGTAGGCAGCTTCTCGTCTATTGACCTCACATTTAGCAACACCATTTCCTTGAACAGCGGCGTTGTTGCCACTTTATCGTCAGAAGGCGCTGAAGCCCAGACCATGACGGCCAGTGTCAGCGGTTCCACGCTCACCTTGAGCATCGCGAATGTCATCACGGAGAACGGCCAATTCGTTATCAGCGTGCCGGAGGGCATGGTGTCTACGAGCGACGGTTATACCAATACCGCGTTGAGTTATTCTTTCACAGTGGTGAAAGACCAGGCTACGTTCAATCCCGTGTCTGTGTCACCTGCCGAGGGTTATCAAGAGAGCATGTCGTTGAATGATCCTATCGTTATCACGTTCCCTGACTTTATAGGCACAGTTAGCGACAAGGCCTTGCCCCTCTATCTGGACGGGACACCCAAGAACGGTGTTACCTTTACGGTCGGGCAGGACAGCAAGACCATCGTTGGCAAGTTCAACGTGGAGCAACCCATGAAAGGGGTAGGTACATACACACTGACCATTCCAGAGGGTTTTGTACACAACGCATTGTACAATGTCGAAGGCTCGGACGCATGGAACAAGGCCGTGACATACACATGGGTGGTATCCAACAAGAAGCCGGACACTGAGACCATGAAAGCCGCGAAGGAACTGCTCAAAAAGACAGGCGTTGGTTATCCGTCAGCTACGAGCGTGTCTCGCGCGGCGTTGGAATCTGCCGTTGATGCTGACGATGTGCCAACCGACGAGCAGTTGGAAACGTTGATGGCTGCTTTTTACGGCGAGACAGACGTGGAACTGCCTGCCAATGGCAAATACTATAAGGTTTGCGGTGTCAACGACAAGGGTGATAAATTGTATCTGAGCTATGACGGTTCCAAGGTCGGTCTTACCGCTTCTGCTTCCGATGCTTATTCATTCAAGGCTGAGAAAAAAGGAGAAGGCAAGGTTGCGTTCTCTACTATTGACGGCAAGTACCTGCACCTGCTCACGACAAGCGACAAGTACACGGGCACGTCATCGAAGAATGTGACTGAGGCTTATGACGCTTCCGTAAACGACCTGGCTCTCGCCCGCTTCTCAATCGAAGGGGTGGAGAATGCCAAGACTTTAGGCATGTTCAGTGTTTATGGCAGTCTTGGCACTGACCCCGTGACCAATCAGGCGGTATCGGCTTTCAACCTGCTCGACTTCTCCTTGAAGATGATTCTCACAGACACATCATATAAGACACTCATGTTCAACGACAAGATCTCCAACGCCTTTGTCTTCGAGGAGAGCGAGAAGCCAGCCTTGGAGAGTGCCGACATTGACGTGAAGCTCGACAAGACCGTTATCTCAAGTACCGACGAGACCATTCGCCTGACATTCACCCACGATGATGGAGTGACATTGAAAGCTGGCGTAGCACCTACCATTACCGATGCCAACGGCAATGTGGTAAGCGGAGCCACGGCAACCATAGCCCCCGTGGACAACTCCACAATGGACTTTGACATCTCGTTCAGCGGCCTATCAGATGGCGATTATTTCCTCATCATACCCAAGGGGGCATTCAGCTTCGCGCAAGATGGCAAGCAGGTGACTTCCAATGAGTACAAGACTTCGTTCAAGGTCTCGAGCAAAGAAGACCCGACACCAGGCCCACTGCCATCGGGTTTCAAGCATTACCAGAGTTGGAGCAAACTGCCCAAGGAAAACCAAGACGAATATCCAGCCGATTACCTTACGCAGTTTATTGTTTACATAGACCGCGCACAATCAAAAAACGGTCTTGTCGGCAACCCCAATGTCAAGGTACAGCTTAAAGAGAATTGGAGCAACAAACTGGTGGGCGAAGGACATTTCGAGGAAGACCCCGAACACACCGATGACATTAACTATGCTGTTAAGCTTGTTTGGGATTCACCTATCGACATTGTAAAGGTCAGGTCAACCCAATACATCTTCATCATCCCCGAAGGCGCGTTTGGCGACGGCAACTATGGCAAGTACCTGCAAAATGCGTCGAGCGTCAGTCCGTCACAATGCACTGTCAACGAAAGCTACACAAGGTGCTATGACATCAATACTACGCTCACGGGCATCCGTGACATCAACGCAGATGACAACGCCGCCAAGGTCATTTACGACCTTCAGGGCCGTCGTGTGGAGCGTGTCACGAAGACAGGCATCTACATCGTGAACGGCAAGAAGACCGTGATTTGGAAGTAATAATCCGTTTCCATAACGGGAGCCATGACAAATAAGGAGGCGCGCCACAAAGATTGGCGCGCCTCCTTTGTTTTTGATATTATCTATCAACTAATACTTCCAACGCAAGAAATATGTCCGAAGTCCTACAAAAAATACGGTTCAATAATTACCTATTCACTATCTAAAGTTTCGCGACCACCTCCTCACTTAAACCAGTGTATTTGGCTATCAAGGCCGTGGGCATACCGTCAGCCTTCATGGCCTTGGCGCTTGCCATGGCACTGTCGTGCGCACCTTGCGCCAAACCCTGCTTCATGCCTTCTGCCAAACCTTCTGCCTTGCCTTGCTTCATGCCTTCTGCCAAACCTTCTGCCAAACCTTCTGCCTTGCCTTTCTCGCGTTCTCTTCTCACTGAGGAGTGAAGTGTGCGCTCAACGCTGACCATGTCCCAGAAATGGTCATAACCTGCCATCTGCGCGTCGCTGTAAGCCGACTCCTCAACGATGTCGAGCGCTTTGCGGGTCTCTGGGTTCTCCAGCAGTTCCTTGGGAGCGATTTTCGTGTCCCCGTCTATCTCGGTCAGGAATCGGAGCCACAGTGCCGTCATCTTCTTCTCAGTGAAAGAATGCGGCTTGAACTTCGGCAGCTCGATGAAGATGACGTGCATGTCCTCGATGACATGGCCGGGATACTTGAACTCCATTAACCCGTAGTCGTGATACCACTCATCGGTGTCGTGAAGGAAGGCCTCGTTGATGAGGTTGAGCGAATACACGGGCTGCAGGTCGGAATAGTCATCCCCGCTCTTGAGCTGCTTGACGTAAGCCTTGGAGGAGTTGAAAAGCACGCGCTTGAAGAAGTCGGCCGTCCATATCATTTGCATCTCAACGATGAACTGCCGCTTCAGCTGGTCCTCGCAACGCACGTCGACGATGGTGTCCTTCTTCAACGGCATGGTTGGTATAAGCTCAAACGGAAGGTACTCGATGCTTGTCACCTGCCCGTCGTCGGGCAATGGCAACATGGCATTGAGGAAGCTTATCATCAAGTCCTTGTGGTCGGCAAAGACCTTCTTGAATGTCAAATCGGCTCTTGGATCAAGGTATTTTCCCATACTCGTGCTGTTTTCCGCAAAGTTAATGATTTTATTCGTTCCGAGAAAGTTTTTAGCCTATTTCCGCAACAATGACTTTAATGATTTGCGGTATCAGAGCCGAACCATCGGGATTAAAACAATTCAGGGAGGAGCAAACCCACCGGCTTGCCCCTCCCTGAATTGTTTATACGGATGCCACTTAGGGCATTACCAAATAGTCATTGGCTAACGAGCTTACCACACGTGGGCACGCTTGTTCTTTGGCACGAACATCTTGTCGCCTTTCTTCACGTTGAAAGCCTTGTACCAAGCGTCTATCATAGGAAGCGCGGCATTGACGCGAGCGTAGTTCGGAGAGTGGACATCCACGGTGAGTAGATACTTCACCACCTCGTCGGTCATGTTTGAGGCCCACACTCTACCCCACGCGAGGAAGAAACGCTGCTCAGGCGTGAAACCGTCTTTCACGGCCAGTGGATGCTCCTTCATGGAGTTCTGCAAAGCGCGGAACGAGATGTTCAGTCCGCCGTTGTCGCCAATGTTCTCGCCAAGGGTTTGCTTGCCGTTGACCTTGATGCCTGGCAGCACGTCGAACGAGGAGAACCAGTCGGCAAGCACCTTGGTGCGCGCGTCGAAATTTTTCTTGTCTTGCGCCGTCCACCAGTTGCGTTGGTTTCCGTACTTGTCGAATTGTGAGCCTTGATCGTCGAAGCCATGGCTCATCTCGTGCCCTATAACTCCGCCAATGGCACCGTAGTTGACGGCATCATCGGCATTAGGATCGAAGAATGGCGGCTGCAGTATGGCCGCGGGGAAGCAAATCTCGTTTGTCGACGGGTCGTAGTAGGCGTTGATGGTCTGTGGGGTCATCTGCCACAACGTCTTGTCCACCTTCTTGTTCACGCGCTTGGCTATATAGTCATCTGTGGCCCAGCGAGAGATGTTGCACAGATTCTCGTAGAGCGAAAGGCTGTCGTTGACCTGCAAGCCGTCGTAGTTTTTCCACTTGTCGGGATAGCCAATCTTGACGATGAAGTTGGACAGCTTGTCCTTAGCCTGCGCCTTCGTGGCATCTCCCATCCACGTGGCCTCATCGATGCGCTGTGCGAGAGCCGTCTGCAGGTTGTGCACGAGTTCAAGCATGCGTTTCTTGCTCGACTCTGGGAAATACCTCTCCACGTACATCTTGCCTATCGCCTCGCCCAACCTGTCGCTCACCACGGCCACGGCGCGTTTCCATCGCGGCTGGTCTTGCTTTGAGCCGACCATGGCCTTCCTGAGCTCGAACGAAGCCTTGCGGAAGTCGTCGCTGAGCTTGCTGGTGGCACCACTGATGACCTTGGCCTGAGCATAGGTCTTGAGGTCATCGAGAGGCGTTTCGGCGAGAATCTTCTCTACGGCGTGTATAGGCTCAGGCTGGCCAACGTCAACATAATCGAAAGCCGGGAAGCCAGAGGCGAGGAACACGTTGCCCCAGTCGATGCCGGGGAAGTCGCTGATGAGCTGCGTGTATGTCATCTTATGATAGTTGGCGTCGATGTCGCGCTGCTTCACCTTGTCGTAGCTTGCCTTGGCAATCTCCGTCTCAATGGCTATGACGGCCTGCGTCTTCTTCTCCGCCGTGGCCTCGTCGGCTCCGGTCAGCGTGAACAGCTTTTTCAGGTATTGCTTGTAAGCCTCCAGCACGCGCTTGTTTTGCGCGTCATCGGAGAGATAATAGTCGCGCTCGCCAAGTCCGAGTCCGCCCTGCCCCACGGCCACAAGGTTCCACTCAGAGTCTTTTTGGTCGGCCCCCGCGCCAATGCCGAACATCATCGTCGACTCACCGTTGCGGTCGAGCTGCGCGCACACCAGCTGGTATTCCTTGCGGTTCTTTATTGCCGCTATCTTGTCGAGCGTAGGCTTGATGGGTCTCCATCCCTCACGGTTCAGGCGAACGGAGTCCATCAAGAGGTTGTAAAGAGAGCCTATCTTCTGCCCCAGCGTGCCTTGTTTTTGCGGTTTTGAGGCAAAGTCGAGAATGATGTCCTGGATGCGTTTCTGGCTCTGCTCGTACAAGTCGGTGAAGGCACCGTTCTGCACATGCTCAGCGTCGAGCGGGTGCGACTTGAGCCATCCTCCCGCGGCATAGTGGTAGAAGTCGTCGCCCGGCTTCACCGAGGTGTCGAGGTTCTTCAGGTCAATGCCCGAGGAAAGGTTGCCCTGTGCGAACGCGCCCGTGGCGCACAGCAAGAGCCCCAAAAGAAAAGTCTTTTTCTTCATTTTTCGTGTTATATTAAAAAAGCGAACCCCACCGCGCCCATTATTATCATGCGCCCGATGAGATTCGCGTCGTTTAAGACATTGTTACTTATTTCACGTTGCCCACCTTGATGAGGTATTCGGCAATCTGCACGGCGTTGAGCGCCGCGCCCTTGCGTATCTGGTCGCCCGTGAGCCACAGCGTGCAACCGTTGTCGTCGGCCAAGTCCTTGCGCACGCGTCCCACGTAAACGTCGTCCTTGCCCGCGCTCTCCAATGGCATGGGGTAGACATACTGGTCGTCGGGATCCTGCACGAGAGTCACGCCCGGCGCGCTCTTCAGAGCCTCTTGGATGTCCTTGACCTCCAACGGCTTCTCTGTCTCAAACCACACGCTCTCTGAGTGGGAACGAAGCGATGACACGCGCACACAGGTGGCTGACGTGCGAACGTCGGAATGCATTATCTTCCGGGTCTCATTATACATCTTCATCTCCTCCTTGGTATAGTCGTTGGGCGTCATCTTGTCGATTTGCGGAATGACGTTGTAAGCCAACTGGTGAGGGAATTTCTCCACGGTGCTGACGTGGCCCGTCTCCACCATCTCCTTGTATTGCTGCTCCAGCTCCTTCATGGCCGCCGCTCCGGCACCCGACGCGCTCTGATAGGAAGACACGTGAATCTTCTTGATATGACTGAGCTTGTCTATCGGGTTCAGCACCACAACCATCATTATGGTAGTGCAGTTAGGGTTTGCGATGATTCCCTTCGGGCGGTCCAACGCATCCTCTGGATTTATCTCAGGCACCACGAGCGGCACCTGCGGATCCATGCGCCACTGCGAGCTGTTGTCTATCATCACCGCGCCATGTTTCGTTATGGTCTCCGCAAACTCCGCCGACGTACCGCCACCGGCTGAGACAAAAGCGATGTCCACGTCCTTGAAGTCATCGTTGTGCTGCAACTCCTTCACGGTATAAGCCTTGCCGCGGAAGGTGTATTGCCTGCCCGCGCTGCGCTTGGAGCCGAAAAGCAGAAGGTCATCGATGGGGAACTCTCTCTCAGCAAGGATGCGCAGGAACTCTTGTCCCACGGCACCGCTTGCGCCTACAATAGCTACTCTCATAATTGTGTAATAATTGAAACCTTTGGGGCAAAATTACAACAAATATGCGAAAATATGAGTAACTTTGCCATTAAAATAGGAAACAAAGATAACAAATGGCAACTTTTGCCTCATATTTCCCCATCACCGACCCCACGCTGGTGTTTTTCGTGGTGCTCATCATCATTCTCCTTGCCCCTGTCATCATGGGCAAGCTGCGCATACCCCACCTCATAGGCATGGTCCTCGCCGGCGTAGCCATTGGCAAGTATGGCCTCAACGTCCTCGTGAGGGATTCCAGCTTTGAGCTCTTCGGCAGGGTGGGACTCTATTACATCATGTTCCTCGCCTCCTTGGAGATGGACATGGAAGACCTTCGCAAGAACAAGTGGCGAACACTGACCTTCGGGTTGCTCACCTTCGGCTGCCCATTCTTCCTGACATGGCTGATGGGCATCGACATCCTCGGTTATGCGCCCATCGCAGCCCTGTTGCTGGCTTGCGTCATGGCATCAAACACGCTTGTCTCCTACCCCATCGTCTCTCGATATGGCATACAGCAGCAGAAGAGCGTCACACTGTCGGTGGCTTCCACGATGGTGAGCCTCTTCCTTGCCCTCGTGGTGCTCGCCGCGTTGGTGGCTTCCAATGAAGGCAAGAGCGACGTGTTGTTCTGGCTGTGGTTCGTTGGCAAGCTCGCCATATACGTGGTGGGCATACTTCTCACCATCCCACGCCTGACACGATGGTTCCTCCGCCGCTACAGCGACGCGGTGATGCAGTTTATCTTTGTAATGGCCGTGCTCTTCCTCTGCGCCGCGCTGTCGGAGCTTGTCGGCTTGGAAGGCATCTTCGGCGCGTTCTTCGCCGGTCTGGTGATGAACCGCTACATACCGCAACTCTCGCCTTTGATGAACCGCATCGAGTTCATAGGCAACGCACTGTTTATCCCCTATTTCCTCATCGGCGTGGGCATGCTCATCAACGTGCGACTCCTCTTCCACGGCGGAGGCATCCTGTTTGTGGTGGCTTGCATAGTGGTCTTCGGCACGGTGGGCAAGGCCATCGCCGCTTACGTGGCGGCATTCTTCTTCCGCCTGCCCACATTGGCCGGGCACATGATGTTCGGCCTCACCTCAGCCCATGCCGCCGGAGCCATAGCCATGGTCATGGTGGGCATGAACATGACCACCGCCAACGGCAAGCCCCTCATAGACGAGGTGATGCTCAACGGCATCGTCATCATGATACTCTTCACCTGCGTCATCTCGTCGCTCATCACGGAATGGGCGTCAAGGAAGACCGTGCTCAGGGAGCGCGAGCTGCCATCAGAGGACGTGCCCGATGACGATGAGCGCATTCTCGTACCCGTGAAGTACAAGGAGTATGCCAACCGCTTGGTCAACTTGGCGATAATGGCACGCAACCAAAAGCTCAACCGCTCAATAGTGGCCATCAACGTGGTCTACGACGACTCCAACATGCGGCGCAACCAGAGAGACGGGCAGCAGCTCCTTGAACAGATACAGCAGTATGCCGCTGGCTCCGACGTGAAGGTTGATACCCAAGTGAGGATTGCCGCCAACATAGCCAATGGAATCAAACACGCCTTCAAGGAGTTTCAAGCCTCAGAGATTCTCATAGGCATGCACATGCACGACATAGAAACGACGGCTTTTTGGGGACAGTTCCACCGGAGCCTGTTCAACGGCGTGAACCGGCAAATCATCATGGCGCGCCTCTACCATCCTCTCGCCACGCTGAGGCGCATCGTCGTAGCCGTGCCCTCACGCGCGCAATATGAGCCAGGATTCTTCCGCTGGATGGAACGGCTGTCGCGAATAGCCGAGAACCTCGAGTGCCGCATACAGTTCCACGGCAGGATGGACACCCTGCAGATGGTAAACCAGTTCATCACGAACCGCCACCCCAACCTCCGCGCCTCATGCGTGGAGATGACCCACTGGAACGAGCTGCCTCGACTCGCCTCCACGATAGCCGACGACAATCTTTTCGTGGTGGTGACGGCGCGTCAAGGCACAGTGTCGTTCAAGTCGGCAATGGAACGCTTGCCAGAGGAGCTGACAAGGTGGTTCAAGGGGAAGAACCTCATGATAGTGTTCCCCGACCAGTATGGCGACGACAAACAGACCATGACGTTCGCGCAGTCGCAGCACACGGAGGAAACTTCGGCCTACGACGCCCTGGCAAAGTGGCTGAGAGGTGTCATAGGAGGCAGAAGGAGATATAGACGAGGATAGACGCTTATAGAACTATATAGACTGAGTAGACAAAACAGGCAGGATAGACCAAATAGACTGATATAGACTAAATAGACTGATATAGACAGAATAGTACAAACAATGATAGACGTTAAAGGAATAACCAAATCGTTTGGAAAATTGCAGGTGCTCAAGGGCATTGACCTGCATATCGACAAGGGCGAGGTGGTAAGCATAGTGGGGCCGTCGGGTGCCGGCAAGACCACGCTCCTGCAGATTATAGGAACCCTCGACAAGCCCGATGGCGGCACGGTCGTGGTAGACGGCATGGACGTGGGTGGCCTTTCAGCCAAGAAACTCGCCGACTTCCGCAACCAGCACATCGGATTCGTGTTTCAGTTTCACCAGTTGCTGCCAGAGTTCACGGCTCTGGAGAATATCATGATTCCGGCGTTCATAGCCGGCAAGGGACGTCAAGAAGCACGCAAGCGCGCAGAAGAGTTGCTCGACTTCATGGGCCTGAGCGAACGTGCCTCGCATAAGCCCAACGAGCTGTCGGGCGGCGAGAAGCAGCGCGTGGCTGTGGCTCGCGCCCTTGTCAACAACCCGGCCGTGGTGCTTGCCGATGAGCCGTCGGGCAGTCTCGACACTAAGAACAAGTCGGAACTGCATCAGCTTTTCTTCGACCTCAGGGACAAGTTTGGCCAGACTTTTGTCATCGTCACCCACGACGAGAGCCTTGCAAAGCTGACCGACCGCACCATACACATGAAAGACGGACTGCTGGAAGCCACTGTCCAAGCGTCCGACCAACCCTCCACGACAGATGAAGGGGAAAGCATGACCGAGACAGTATGAGCAAACACTCTGTCATGTCCTCACCTATCATGGAGGTGAGTGACACTTGCAGTATGCAGAGCGGCATATTCCTCGTTGCCCTAAGCGGAGGCCCCGACAGCGTGGCATTGCTACGCATGCTCATCGACAAGGGTCATAAGGTGGAAGCGGCCCACTGCAACTTCCACCTGCGTGGCAAGGAAAGCAACCGCGACGAGGCTTTCTGTAAGACCCTTTGCGAGAAGTTGGGGGTAAAGTTGCACATTGCGCATTTCGACACCAAGGAGTTTGCCAAACTGCGTGGAATCTCCATCGAGATGGCTGCGAGGGACTTGCGCTATCGGTGGTTCGCGCAACTCGCGCAAGACACAAACGCCGCAGGGGTGTGCGTGGCTCACCACAGCGACGACCAAGTGGAGACCATACTCCTTAACATGCTTCGCGGCACAGGACTTAAAGGACTGCTCGGCATGAGACACCGCAACGGCATATTCGTGCGCCCGTTGCTAAACATGTCAAGGCAGGATATCCTCGCTTACCTCAAACGCATAGGACAAGACTATGTCACCGACAGCACGAACCTCGAAGACGACGTTCAGCGCAACAAGCTGCGGCTTGATGTCATTCCCATGCTTGAGACCGTGACACCCGCGGCAAAACAAAACATCCTGCGCATGGCCGACAACCTTGGTGACATAGAGAAGGTGGTGGAACAAAGCCTCAGCGTGGCACTGGAGAAAGCAAAAGCGGAATGCGCCATTGGCGAGGCTTATTCCATGAATGCCGTAAGGAGTTATGCCAGTCCACGACTGCTTCTCTGGAAGATCCTGTCGCCCATTGGCTTCAACCGCGCGCAAACAGAGGAGATACTCTCATCAGCCCAAGGCGGAAAGACGTGGACGGCAAAGCGTCATGTCGCCGTGATGAGCAACGACAAACTGTTTGTCTATCCGAGTGAGGCGTGGGACAAGGCTTTGCCCAAGCTGCGCATCCCGGAAGAGGGGCTATATGGCCTTGGAGAGCACAAGATACGCGTTTCAATAGACACGGCAGCCAACTGTCCACATCCCTCAAAAGACAGCCTAATAGCCACATTAGACGCCGACGGCATTGCCTTCCCGCTAACATTGCGTCCCGCGAATGATGGCGACCGCCTGTCACCCTACGGCATGAAAGGCACGAAAACCGTGGCCGACTACATGAAAGACAAGAAAGCCGAACCAATAGAGCGGCGCGGGCAACTCGTGGTGACTACTGCCAATAACGACATTATATGGCTTGTGGGACGGACAATAGACGACCGCCATAAGATTGGGGAAAGCACCAAGAGGATAATGACCCTGAAGATTGAAAGTTGACAAACATGGGAAAAACGTCAACCGGTAAAAGGCAAGGACCATTACCTAACTAATGACAACGACAACAAATTTGCGACCAACAAATAATCGCTGATAATAAATCAACAAACAATCAACAAACAATCAACAAACAATCAACAAACAACAATCCCCGGCTTGCGACTGCAAGCCGGGGATTTCTTATTTATTCCCTTCGAGGGAAACTGTTGGCTTATTAAGGCTCAGCGATCATGATAGTCACACGGTTCTTGTCGTTCTCGGCGAACGGCTGTACGCGTGAACCCTTGCTGTCTGACGTGATGCGGCTCTCAGCGATACCCTTGTCCTTGAGGGCCTTAACCACTGTAGCGGCGCGCTGTGCGGCCAGACGGTCGTTGATCTTGTTGTTACCTGTGCCAGCGTCAGCGTAACCAGTCACGGTCACCTTAGCCTCTGGGTGCTCGTTCATGTAAGCCACGATGTCGTCAACCTTTGGCTGCTCCTTAGATGTAACGGCAACCTTGTTGATTGTGAAGAACACGTCGCGACGGATAGGTTCAACCTTCACAGGAGCTGGTGCTGGAGCCGGTGTTGGCTCAACATACTCTTCCTTCTGTGGCTCTGGTGCTGGAGCTGGCTCTGGAGTCTTCTTTGTGTAGCTCTTGCCGAGGTTGATGCGCAGACCTGCGAGGGCGTTGAAATACCAGTCGGCATTGCCAGCCTTCTTAGAGTTGTACTTATCTGAGAGGACGTTGGCATTACCCTCGAGCATGATGCTGACAGCCTTGCTGACGCGGAAGTTCAGCTCAACGCCACCACGACCCACGGGACGCACCTTTGTGCCTTCCCAGTTGTAACGCATCCCATAGTCCTTGGCCAGGGTGTTAGCCTCGTCGTTGTCGAAAGCGATGTTAGCGCCGCCACCGATGAACGCGCTGAGGTTGAACACGCGGTTAGGATTCCAACCACAGAAAGCGTTGCTGAGGTTGAAGATGAAGTCGACGCCAGGAGCGACATACTTCCACTTATAAGTGACGTTGGCAGGAGCTGCATTGCCAGTCTCCGTCACGCCATTGTAGCCACCCTTGCTCTGCCAAGCGTTTACAGCAACGCGAGCGCCAAACCAAGGATTGAACTGATAGCCGATACCAAGCTGCACGTTAGGTGAGATGAGGTCGCCAAACTTGGCCTCGCCGAGAGTGTACTGTGCACCACCCTGTAAATCGAGGAATGCGTGCTTCTTGAATGTGTACTCGTTGCCAGCCTTATCCGTATAAGTGGCTTGAGCCATGGCAGCTGAAGATCCACCAAGGACCAACGCTGCGACCAATAAAGTCTTAATGCACTTCATAAAGCGATTAATTTAGTTAATATTCTCTTTGTTATTTCTCTCAAATACAAAAGCCACACTAAAATTCTTTTGCAAAGTTAGCAAATAATTTAATAGCTGACTGTCTTTTTACTGTTTTTTTTCTAAAATCTTAGAATTCCGCGTTTTTCGGCGTGCGTGGGAACGGTATGACGTCACGTATGTTTTGCATTCCTGTCACGAAGAGGATAAGTCTCTCGAAGCCAAGGCCGAAGCCGGCGTGTGGGCATGAGCCGTATTTACGGGTGTCGAGGTACCAGCTGTAGGTTTCCTCCTTCATGCCGCGGCGTTCAATCTCGTCGAGGAGTTTCTTATAATTCTCCTCACGCACGGAGCCACCGATAATCTCGCCAATGCGCGGGAAAAGCACGTCGGTGCCCTGCATGGTCTTGCCGTCGGGGTTTTTCTTCATGTAGAACGCCTTTATCTCCGTGGGGTAGTCGGTCATGATGACAGGGCGCTTGAAATGGCCCTCCACGAGATAACGCTCATGCTCAGAGGCAAGGTCCATGCCCCAGCCCGTGATTGGGAACTCGAACTTATGGCCGTCTTTCACGGCTTGTTGAAGGATGTTGATACCCTCCGTGTAAGGCAATCGCACGAAATCCTCATTGACGACATTCTCCAAGGTCTGTATCAAGGTCTTGTCTATCATCTTGTTGAGGAATTCAAGGTCGTCGCGGCAGTTGTCGAGTGCCCAGCGCACACAATACTTGATGAAGTCTTCCTCAAGGTCCATCAGCTCCTCCTTGTCCATGAAAGCCACCTCTGGCTCTATCATCCAGAACTCGGCGAGGTGCCGTGGCGTGTTGCTGTTCTCGGCGCGGAACGTGGGACCAAAGGTATAGATGGCTCCAAGCGCGGTAGCTCCAAGCTCACCCTCAAGCTGTCCGGAGACGGTGAGATTACACTTCTTGCCGAAGAAATCCTTGTCGTATTCCACCTTGCCGCTCTTTGCCACGCGGTCGAGGTCGAGCGTTGTCACCTGGAACATTTCGCCCGCGCCCTCACAGTCGCTGGCGGTAATAAGTGGCGTGTTGAAATAATAGAATCCATGCTCATGGAAATACTTGTGCACGGCGATTGCCATGTTGTGGCGGATGCGGAACACCGCGCCAAACGTGTTGGTGCGCAAGCGCATGTGGGCATACTGGCGCATGTACTCAAACGACTGGCCCTTCTTCTGCATGGGATAGTCGGAGGGGCAGAGGCCGTAGACCTCGATGTCGGAAGCCTGTATCTCCACTGTCTGGCCCTTGCCTTGGCTCTCAACGAGGATGCCAGTGGCACGGATGCACGCGCCTGTGGTGATGCTCTTCAGCATTTCAGCGTCGAACTTTTCGGGGACCACTACCACCTGGATGTTCTTGATGGTAGAGCCGTCGTTCAAGGCGATGAAGTCTACCGCCTTGCTGCTCCTGTGAGAGCGCACCCAACCCTTAACAGTGATTTCCTTGTTATAATCGGTGCTCCGGAGAGCATCAATGACTTTTGTTCTCATGTTATCAACAGCCTCGCCAAGACAACCTGGCAGAGAAGCTTAGCGATTCGCTAAGCCACCCAAATTGGCTTGGAGAGGCACTTTATTTAATGGTTAATCTTCTGTTTTATGCCACTCGGCCCTTACTCGAACATTCCGCTACGCAGCATGTCGACTTCCTTCTCGGTGAGAAAACGCCAGTCGCCACGACGGAGATTCTTCTTCGTGAGGCCAGCGAACTGCACGCGGTCGAGCTTTACGACGCGATAGCCGAGCGACTCGAATATGCGGCGCACGATGCGGTTGCGGCCACTGTGTATCTCGATGCCGACCTGTGAGTGGTCGCGCTCATCGGCATACTCTATGGAGTCGGCATGCACCTCACCGTCCTCCAGCTCTATGCCGTCGGCAATCTTCTGGAGATCCTCGGTGGAGACGTTCTTGTCGAGGAACACGTGGTACACCTTCTTCTTCAAGAACTTGGGATGTGTCAGCTTCGAGGCCAGCTCGCCGTCGTTGGTAAGCAAGAGCACGCCCGTGGTGTTGCGGTCGAGACGGCCAACGGGATAGATGCGCTCAGGGCAAGCGTCCTTCACGAGATCCATCACGGTCTTGCGCTGCTGAGGATCGTCGGACGTGGTTACATAATCCTTGGGCTTATTGAGCAGGATATAGACTTTCTTCTCTATCGACACTGGATTCTCGTTGAACAGCACCTCATCGGAACGTTTCACCTTCGTGCCGAGCTCGGTGACGACCTCGCCATTCACCTTCACGGCTCCAGATGTGATGAACTCGTCTGCCTCACGACGCGAGCACACGCCGGCATTGGCAAGATACTTGTTCAAGCGGATGGGCTCGTCCGGGTCGACGTGCTCCTCTTTATATTCGATGCGCTTCTTCAGGCTGTACTTGGCATTAGGGTCGTAACCCTGGCGCGGTCCGTTGTTGAAACCACGGTAGCCGTTGTTGCCGTAGCCGCCCTGACGGTTGTTGTAACCGCCCTGACGATTGCCGTAGCCACCTTGCTGGCGGTTTCCGTAGCCACCCTGCTGACGATTGTTGTTGCCATAACCACCTTGACGGCGAGGCTGATAACCGCCCTCCGCGTTGTAGCGCTGGCGTGGTTGGTATTCGCCTTGCTGACGGGGCTGATAGCCACCCTCGGCATTGTAACGTGGGCGAGGCTGATAACCGCCTTGACGCGACTGGTAGCCACCCTGCTGACGGGGCTGGTAACCGCCTTGGCGAGATTGATAGCCACCCTGCTGACGGGGCTGGTAACCGCCTTGGCGTGGCTGATAGCCACCCTGCTGACGAGGCTGGTCGGCATCTAACGCCGCGCCAAAGCCTTCCGGACGGAAGCCGCTGTCGGCAGGCTTGCTCATCGACACGCGACTGGCGCCATACTGTGGACGCTGAGCAGTGGCGTGGATGCGCGGACGCTGCGTGCGCCCTGTGCCTGGATTGAAGTCTCTCTGATTCTGATGTCCGTTAACGTGTGAATACCCCTCACGGGCATCTTTCTGCGGCCCTTGGGCCGCCTGCGTCTTTTCCTGTTCTTCTGACATAGTAGTAACTTGCTTGATCCGCGAAGACTATATCACTATAGGCCTTCACAGACTTAATACATTTTGAAACTAAATACCTGTGTAATTATGCGGAGTGATGGCAAGGAGCTCTTGCTTAACCTCCGGTTTGACATTTAAACTGTTGATGAAATCGTGGATGGTCTCTTCCGTCATTGCCGTGTTGGTACGGGTGAGCTGCTTCAAAGCCTCGTAAGGATGAGGATAGCCCTCGCGACGGAGGATAGTCTGTATGGCCTCTGCCACAACCGCCCACGTGTTGTCAAGGTCGGCGCTTATCTTCTCCTCGTGGAGGATGAGCTTGCGCAAGCCCTTTAGCGTAGACTGTATGGCGATGACGGAGTGGCCGAGTGGCACGCCAACGTTGCGCAGCACGGTGGAGTCGGTAAGGTCTCTCTGAAGGCGGCTGACAGGCAACTTGGTGGCAAGGAACGTCAGCACGGCATTTGCCATGCTGAGGTTGCCCTCGCTGTTCTCGTAGTCGATTGGGTTGACCTTGTGAGGCATGGCCGATGAGCCCACCTCTCCGGCCTTGATCTTCTGCTTGAAGTAGTCCATGGAGATGTACATCCAGAAGTCGCGGTCGAGGTCTATTATTATGGTGTTGATGCGACGGATGCCGTCAAAGATGGCGGCGAGATAGTCGTAGTTGGAAATCTGGGTGGTATACTGCTCACGCTCCAAGCCGAGCTTCTCGCTTACGAACTTGTTGCCGAAGGCACGCCAGTCGTAGTCGGGATAAGCCACGTGGTGGGCATTGAAATTGCCCGTTGCGCCGCCGAACTTAGCGGTTATCTTAGAGGCCTTGAGGGTGTTGAGCTGCTCGGTGAGCCTGTACACATACACCATTATCTCCTTGCCGAGACGCGTTGGAGACGCTGGCTGGCCGTGGGTCTTGGCGAGCATCGGCACGTCTTTCCACTCATCGGCGTAGGTCTGGAGCTGGGCGATGAGCTCCTCAACTTGAGGATAGAACACATCATGAAGCGACTCCTTCAACGCCAATGGCACTGACGTGTTATTGATGTCCTGCGAGGTAAGGCCAAAATGGATAAACTCCTTGTAGCTCTCCAAGCCGCCTATCGCGTCAAACTGCTCCTTGATATAATACTCAACCGCCTTGACATCGTGGTTGGTGACCTTCTCTATGTCCTTAACGCGTTGTGCGCCTTCCTCGTTAAACTTGAGGTAGATGTCGCGAAGACGCGGGAAGAGGTTATGGTCGAACGATTTCAACTGCGGGAGAGGAAGCTCGCAAAGAGTAATGAAATACTCTATCTCCACACGGATGCGATAACGAATGAGCGCGTACTCTGAATAATAATCGGCAAGGGCTTCCGTCTTGCCTCTGTAACGTCCGTCAATAGGCGAGATTGCCGTCAATACATCAAGATTCATTTGACTATTTATTATAATACGTATTACCTGACTGTGATTTCCATGCTTAATGTAAACGCGATTTGCAATTCACATGGATGCAAAATTACAAAATCCTTATGAAAAGACCACAAAAGTAATGATTTTTTAGAAATGGTAACATAAAAAAAATCCCGCAGCGACCTAAGTCACTACGGGAACCACCCCTGTGGGCGTTGACGGATTCGAACCGCCGACCCTCTGCTTGTAAGGCAGATGCTCTAAACCAACTGAGCTAAACGCCCTTGTTTCTTGTTTGCGGGTGCAAAGGTACTAACAATTCGCGAACCCACCAAACTTTTTCCCGACTTTTTTTCAGAAAACTCTTTGTTTTGCCTACATATTATATAAGCACACTTCTTATATTAGGGCTTTCATGGCATGTATAAGTGCAGCAGAATGATTTTCAGCCAAGCATGGTCTCTATGTCTTTCTGCTTGATAATGCACAACGTGGCACGGCCATCTGGGGTGTAGTTGACATTGGAGCACTGGAACAGGCGATTGGTGAGGTCCTCCATCTCATCATTCGACAGCACCTGACCGTAAGGAATGGCGGCTGCTTGCGCGAGCGACGCGGCCATGCCCTCGTGAATCTTAGCCAACGGAGACTCGGCGTCGGTATCGGAAAGCAAGTCATGAAGGAGACTGGCCACATCGATACCCTCCAAGCCTTCTGGTATGGCGTTAATGCCATAAGACGACGCGCCCAACGGCGACAACTCAAAGCCGAACTCAGAGAAAGCGTCCTTGACAGTGGTCAAGGTGACCATTTCCTTTGGCGAGAGTTCCACTTGCTGTGGGAACAGCACCTTTTGCGAGGCTATCTTATGGTTTGACAACCTGCGGAGGTAATCCTCGTAGAGCACACGCACATGGGCACGGTGCTGGTCTACGACCATCAAGCCCGACTTCACCGCGGTCATGATGTACTTGCCCTTATATTGGTAATGGGCAGGAGCCTTGTCTTCCAGTTCTGGAGCTGAGCCTTCTTGCACGGGACCAGAGAAGAGGGAGTCTGGGGCATCCTGGGCGGGCGCGTCTTGGCCAGAGAACAAAGCAGACGAGCCAACGCCGCCACTAAAAAAGTCAGCGCCGTCAAAGCCGCCGCCAACATCATGGGCACCCGTCACACCCAAGCCCAAGTCGGCCTTTGGCGTGGCACGCGGCTTGGACGCCGCGAAGGGATTGTATTGAGGGTCAAAGTCGACCTTGGGCATTGCGAAATCGGAAGGTTGACCTTCGGGCTGAAACATCGGGATGTCGGGTTTGCCCTCCACGTCAAACTCTATGGCCGAAGCGCCACTGAACGTCCCTACCGCGTCGCGCACGGCGGCGAGAAGAATCTGGTAGACCGTTTGCTCGTTCTCAAACTTTATCTCCGTCTTCGTGGGGTGGATGTTTACGTCGATGTCGTGCGGGTTGATGTCGAAATAGATGAAATAAGGCACTTGCTCGCCTTGCGGCACCATTCGCTCGTAGACGCTCTGCACCGCCTTGTGGAAATAAGGATGGCGCATGTAACGCCCATTGACGAAGAAGAACTGCCTCACGCCTTTCTTCTTTGCCGACTCCGGCTTGCCCACGAATCCCGACAAACCGCAGACCGACGTCTCCACGCTCAAGGGCAGGAGATCGGCATTGATGCGCTTGCCGAAGACTTCCACGATGCGCTGCCTCAACGTGCCGGCGCGCAAGTTGTAAAGCTCGCTACCGTTCGAATGAAGGGAGAAAGCGATGTCGGGATAGACCAACGCTATACGCTCAAAGGCTGTGATGACATGGTTTAGCTCGGTGGCGTTCGACTTGAGAAACTTCCTGCGCGCCGGCACATTGAAAAACAGGTTTTCAACCTTGAAGTTGGCGCCCTGCTGACAAGCGCACGGCTCTTGCGACAGCACCTTGGAGCCGGAGAAACAGATGTCGGTGCCAAGGGTGTCGTCGGCGGTGCGGGTCTTGAGCTCCACCTGCGACACGGCGACGATGGAAGGCAACGCCTCGCCACGAAACCCCATGGTGCGAAGGTTGAAGAGGTCTTCCGCATGACGTATCTTGGACGTGGCATGACGTTCGAAAGCCAGCCTGGCATCGGTCTCCGACATTCCCTTGCCATCGTCGATGACCTGTATCGACGTGCGTCCGGCGTCGACCACCGACACGTCGATATGGCGCGCGCCGGCATCCACGGCGTTCTCCACCAGTTCCTTTATGACACTGGCAGGACGCTGTATCACCTCACCGGCCGCTATCTGGTTGGCCACGGAATCGGGCAAGAGCTGGATAACATCAGACATACGCTTACTTTTGAGCTTTGTTTATTTTGGTGTTCCCTGTCGCGGGCTTTTCATCGGCATTTTCTTTCTGTCGTGGCTGCTTCGCCTCGCCGCCAGGCAATTTCTGCAAAGGAGGCGCATGGCGCTGCAACACCTTGAGCGATGTGCCATTAGGCTTGCCACGCCACACGAACACGTCGTCAGGCCCCGTAGGACGCAAGTCGGCAAACCATTGAAACACGTCGAGCTTGTCCTTGCCGGGCGGTATCTGCGTCATCGGGTAAAGCGTGCCCTGGGCCTTGGGCATCCAGATGCGCTCAAGCTGCCTCGCGGGCGAGACGTACATCCTCATGGTGTCCGACTCCACATAGTTGAGACCGATAAGCGTGGTATCGCCCTTGTCGGTCGGGTAGAATATGGCGCGCACATTGCCCACGGCGTCGCTACGGCGGATGTTGCCGCCATTGAAGTAGGCGTAAATCTCTTTCGACGAGACCTGGCCATAATGCACGCTGTCCTTCATTTGCTCAATGGAGAGAGCCTGGCCTATGACGTGGGCCAACTTGATGGTGGAGTCGTTGGTGAAGATAAGGATTTTCTCGCCCGTGAGTTGCCTGCCATCGCTCCACGTGATAGGATCCTTGTACATCGTCAGGCACGAGTCGCGCGTGTCGTAAACTAGCGAGTCGCACATGGCCTGGAAGTCAGCGCGATAAGCGCGCACGTGGTCATAGCCATGCACGCGGCGATGCACGCTGTCGGTATTGATGTTGAATGTCTCTATGCGCAGCGTGTCGGCGTGCATGTAGAGCGTGTCTTTCTGCGAGAAATCCACGACGAGGGCCTTCTTGGTGGCGAATCCCTTGCCCGTCTTCTCGTTGTAAGCCACTTCGCCCGCCGTCAGCTTGTTCTTGTTTTTCGTGTCGACGAACACCACGTTGCCATAACCATGGTTGCGCCCCGTGGTGCTGTTATAAAACAACGTGTCGCCCGTGATGGTCTTCTCCTTGTCCACCACCGTCGAACGGCCGTAGAGACGCGCCCTGTCGGTCTTGGTGTTGAAGAAGGCGTCGGTGGTCTTCACCACCCCACCCTGGTTGTGTATGATTGACGGCCCGGCATGTCCCTGCCCACGGTTTGGGGTGTACATGCCGACGATATGGGCTATCGATTTCTTGGTGTCATAATACAAGGTGTCGGTAGAGACGCGGTTCTTCGGCGTGTGCAACTGCACGTCGTAATAGAACACCGCCTGACGGGTGTTGGTGTTATACTCTCCCCAGTCGGATGAGAGCTTGTTCTTGCCGTCGACGAGTCGTCCGCCCTTGAAGAAATAAGCGTTGTCGTACAGACGGTCATAATTGAGACTGTCCGTGTAAAGCACTTGCCTACGATGATGCAACACCACATTCTTTCGCGCTTGCATCATCTGTCCCTCTCCGTCGTACCACGCGTTGTCGCACGTGAGCGACAACGTGTCGCCCTGACGGAAACGCACATGGCCAAAGGCACGGAAAGAGTTGGTGGCTTGGTAGTAGTAGGCACTGTCGCACAGCAACGTGGCCCCACGGTTGATGAAATGCACATGTCCCTTCGCTATCTGCGCGTCGGGATTGGGGCCGAACTGGTCGTACTTCAACTCGTCGGCATGCCTAAGATAAACGCGCGTGTCAACCTTGCGAAGCGCCCTCCGCCTTTTGCGCGAGGGGGTCATTCCGCAAACCACCAGCACCACAAAAAGGAAGAGTGCCAACACCCTTCCCCTATTTCTTAAGATTTCACCCATCCCTGGTATTCATATTTCCCCGGCACACGATACTGCGGCAACATGCGCACGTAGGTATGCTTAATCTTGTCGACCACCCAATCGTGTATGGTCTTCTCGCGCTCCTTGTTGAGCACCACGTCCTTCATCACCTGGAAGTCCTCGGTAATGGTGGCCTTGTGGCCGAGCACGCGGCTCTTGAGCTTGACCACCGCCGCTACGGTCTTGCCCTTTGAGTTGATCATCTCGAAAGGCTTGGAAATCTCGTTCACCTTCAACGTGTCGACCACTCTCGCCACTTCCGTGGGCAGGTCTTTCATCTGGAAACGAGACGTCATTCCGTTGGCCGTGCTGTTCGACATCAGTCCCTCGTTGTTGCGGGTATCCTTATCATCAGAGAGATACGACGCGGCCTCCTCGAACGAGAACTTGCCGGAACGAATGTCGTTGCTTATGGAATCGAGCCTATGCATCGCGCCCTCAACCTCGTCGGCCGACACTTTCGGCTTCAGGAGGATATGGCGCGCGTTGATCTTGTCGCCACGCTTGTCGATAAGTTGTATGATGTGATAGCCAAACTCCGACTCCACTATCTTCGACACCTTCTTCGGGTCGGTGAGGTTGAACGCCACGGCTGCGAAAGCCGGGTCGAGCACGCCACGCCCCGTATAGCCCAGCTCACCGCCCTGACGGGCCGAGACAGGGTCCTCTGAATAGAGGCGCGCGAGAGTGGAGAACGTGGTCTCACCCTTGTTGACGCGGTCGGTGAAGTTGCGCAGCTCGTCCTTGACCCTTTTTATCTCGCTCTGCTTGATGCGAGGGGCGCTGACAAGAATCTCAACCTCAACCTCCGTGGGCACGAAAGGTATGCTGTCTTCTGGAAGATTACGGAAATAGGCACGCACGTCGGCCGGAGTGACCTTGACGTCCTTCACCAAGCTCTCCTTCATCTTCTGAATCAACTGCTGGTCACGAAACTGGTCGTGAAGCTCGGAGCGCATGTCGCTGATGCTCTGCTTGCGATATTCCTCCAGCTTCTCCTTGGAGCCGGCCATCTCGACCCAACGGTTGATTTGCTGGTTCACGCCTGTCGCCACCTCCGACTCGGTGACTTCGATGGAGTCTATCTCAGCCTGGTGCAGGAAAAGTTTCTGCACGGCAATCTGCTCGGGGATGGAGAAGTCGGGGTCGCTGCCGAAGTTGATGCCCTCGGCAAGTCCCTGCATTCTCATCTCCTCGACGTCTGATTTAAGTATAGGCTCGTCGCCCACCACCCAAATCACCTCGTCGATGACCGACTGTTGCGGGACGACGACCTCCGCCGCCTTTGACGTGTCGGTCGTGACTTTGGACGTGTCGTCTGCCAACGCGTTGAAAGACGACACCCTTCCTGACGGCACAGCCATTGCCCCGATAGTAGCAATGGCCGCCATAGCTGATAAAAGTGTATTTCTTATTTTCATGCTTTATTCTTCGCCCGGACGCGAGTAGTTTGGTGCTTCCGAGGTTATGGTGATGTCGTGTGGATGACTCTCCATGACACCTGCGTTCGTGATACGCGTGAACTTGGCCCCGTGCAGCTCGTCGATGTTGTGCGCTCCACAATAGCCCATGCCTGAGCGCAAGCCACCTGTCAGCTGGTAGAGTACCTCCTGCACTGTGCCCTTGTAAGGCACGCGGCCCGCGATGCCCTCCGGCACCAGCTTCTTCACGTCGGTGGTGTCGCTCTGGAAGTAGCGGTCCTTGGATCCGTTCTTCTGGCCCATGGCCTCAAGCGAGCCCATGCCACGATATGTCTTGAACTTACGTCCATTGTAGATGACGGTGTCGCCAGGGCTTTCCTCCGTGCCAGCCACAAGCGAGCCGATCATGCAGCAGTTGCCACCGGCGGCAAGGGCCTTAACGATGTCGCCTGAATAGCGCAAGCCACCATCGGCGATGAGAGGCACGTCGGTATCCTTCAGCACGCTGAACACGTCGTAGACGGCTGAGAGCTGCGGCACGCCGACACCTGCCACCACACGCGTGGTGCAGATAGAGCCAGGGCCGATACCCACTTTCACGCCATCGGCGCCATTGTCGTACAAGTACTTGGCCGCGGCGCCTGTGGCCACGTTGCCCACCACGACGTCGAGCTCGGGGAACGCGCTCTTCACTTCATGGAGCTTGCCCACCACGCCAGCGGAGTGGCCATGGGCGGTGTCGATGACGATGGCGTCAACGCCAGCGTCGACAAGAGCCTGGGCACGCTCCAAGGTGTCGACGGTAACGCCTACGCCAGCCGCCACGCGAAGACGGCCCTTGTCGTCCTTGCAAGCGTTTGGCTTGTTCTTTGCCTTGGTGATGTCCTTATATGTTATCAAGCCAATGAGATGGTTGTCGCCATCCACGACCGGAAGTTTCTCAATCTTGTTCTCTTGCAGAATCTGCGCGGCGTTGGCAAGATCGGTCTGCTGGTGAGTGGTGACAAGGTTCTCCTTGGTCATCACGTCGTCAACGAGGCGATCCATGTGGCGCTCGAAACGCAGGTCGCGGTTGGTGACGATGCCCACGAGATGATTCTCGCCATCCACCACGGGGATGCCACCGATATGATACTCGGCCATCATCCTGAGAGCGTCTTGCACGGTCTTTCCGCGACGTATGGTCACGGGGTCGTAGATCATGCCGTTTTCAGCACGCTTGACGATAGCCACCTGTCGAGCCTGCTCGTCGATAGGCATATTCTTATGGATTACGCCAATACCACCCTCACGAGCAATGGCAATGGCCATCGACGACTCCGTGACAGTGTCCATGGCAGCCGTCACGAATGGGATGTTGAGCTGAATGTGTCGAGAGAAGCGGGCCTGAAGGCTTACTTGTTTTGGCAATACATTGGAATAAGCAGGGATAAGTAGGACGTCGTCAAAAGTAAGACCGTCCATGACAATTTTATCTGCAACAAATGATGACATATAAAGTGACCTTATAAATTTATTGCATGCAAAATTAGCAATAATTCAGCAATAAATCATCAATATGGCATAAATAAATGCTATAAAAAGAGTTAAGAGGCGACCATTGGCCGCCTCTTAACCCGCAGGATATAATATGCATGATGATTTAATGTGGAACGCCGGCCTAATCAGTTGCCAGCGTCAGAGAGGAACTTGATGAGCACGAGCCGCGCCTTCTCCTCGGCGGTGAGGCCCTCATCGTCGTCGTAGATGTCAACCGTGTCGATGGCCGTGTCGATGTCGTCGGTATCGGAATGGCGGAAATAGTCGAGTATGTCTTGCATCTCGTCTTGGTCTATGACGTCCTCGTCGGTAACGTAATAGTCGATGTTGACCTTCGTGCCACTGTTCACTATCGACTCCATGTCGTCGAGCAACTCGTCGAAATCGAGGCCCTGGGTTTCAGCTATGTCGTCCAACGGTATGCGACGGTCTATCATCTCTATGATCTTGAGCTTGCGCTTCGACTTGTTTGGCAAGGTGATGACCCTCATAATGTCGGAGCGCTCGATGTCGTTCTCCTCGCAATATTTCTTTATGAACTCTATGAACGGCTTGCCGAACTTGTGCGCCTTGCCCTGCCCCACGCCCTGTATTTGCTGCAGCTCCTCCATGGTTTGGGGGAACGTGGTAGCCATCTGCGTGAGCGATATGTCCTGGAAGATGACATACGGCGGGAGGTTATGCTTCTTGGCCACGTCGTGCCGCAAGCCTTTAAGCTGCTGATACAGGGGCAAGTCGAGCGCGGAGGTGCCGCCATCGCCGCCATCATCGCTATCCACGAACTCGCGGTCGGGCACGACGGAGAACGGGCGCGGCTCCTTGAGCCATTCCTTTCCCGAAGACGTGATTTTCAGAAGTCCATAGTGCTCAATGTCCTTCCTTATGTACCCGGCTATCATGCCTTGGCGTATGACAGGATTCCAGATGGAGGCTATGTCGTTGTTTATTTCCTTTCCGTTGCCAAACTCAGGCAGCTTGTCGTTGCCGTCCCTGACTATATGGTCGGTGGCGCGTCCACGCACGAAGTCAACGACATAGTTTTGCTCATACTGCCCTTTCAGCGCCTTGATGGCCGAGAGCACGCACTCCAAGGCATCGGTAGCCTCGATGAATTTCTTTGGACGCTTGCAGTTGTCGCAGTTGCCGCAATTGTCCTTTGTGTACGCCTCGCCAAAGTAGTTGAGCAACACTTTCCTTCGGCACACTGAAGTCTCGGCGTAGGCTTTCGTCTCATCCAAGAGCTGACGGCCTATCTCCTTTTCCTTCTCGCTCTTGGTGTCCATGAACTTGCTGAGCTTTTTCAGGTCCTTCGGGGAATAAAAGGCCAGGCAGATGCCCTCGCCGCCGTCTCGGCCGGCGCGGCCAGTCTCCTGATAGTAACCCTCAAGGCTCTTGGGTATGTCGTAGTGGATGACAAAACGCACGTCGGGCTTGTCGATGCCCATGCCGAAGGCTATCGTGGCCACGATTATGTCGATATTCTCCTTCAAGAAGTCGTCTTGCGTCTTGGCCCTGACCTCGTTGTCCAAGCCGGCGTGATAGGGGGCCGCGCGAAATCCGTTGAGCGTCAGCTTCTTGGCAAGCTCCTCCACCTTCTTGCGTGACAGGCAATAGATAATGCCGCTCTTGCCCTCGTGCGACTTTATGAACTTTATGATTTGGCTGTCGGTATCCTCATCGCTCACCTTCTGCCGGACCTCATAGTAAAGGTTCGGGCGGTTGAACGAGCTTTTAAACTCCTTGGCGTCGGGCATTCCGAGGTTGGTCTTGATGTCTATCCTCACCTTGTCGGTAGCGGTGGCCGTGAGGGCTATCACCGGGATGTGCCGCACGTTGCGCGCCACGGCTATCTTCTCCAGCGTGGGCTTGATGTTGCGGTACTCGGGACGGAAGTCGTGTCCCCACTCCGAAATGCAGTGAGCCTCATCCACGGCTATGAAAGAGATCTTGAACGACTGGAAGAAAGGCAGGTTGTCCTCCTTGTTGAGCGACTCCGGAGCCACATAGAGCAGCTTCGTCTTGCCGCTCTTGACGTCGCTCTCCACGCGGTTTATCGCCGCGCGGTTGAGCGAGGAGTTGAGGTAATGCGCCACCGAGTCGTCCTCGCTGTAGCCATTGATGACATCCACCTGGTTCTTCATCAAGGCTATAAGGGGAGACACCACGATAGCGGTGCCTTCCATAAGCAGCGACGGCAATTGGTAGCAGAGGCTCTTGCCTCCTCCTGTGGGCATGAGCACAAAGGTGTCGTTACCCTCCAAGAGGTTGGCGATGATGGCTTCCTGGTCGCCCTTGAAGGCATCGAAGCCAAAATATTTCTTCAGCGCTTCTGTAAGATCAAATTTCATACATTCACATTTTAGGGATGGTCAAACGGTATCACGCAGACTCAAGCTTCTGCAGGTGTGCCTTGTCAAGCTGCCGCTTGGCATAGTCGAGCGTCACGTTGAACTTCTTCACTCGCTTTGACGGAATCTCATACATCGCGTCCATGATGATGGCCTCGACGATGGAACGCAGTCCACGGGCGCCAAGCTTATATTCCAACGCCTTGTCCACGATGAAGTCAAGACACTCGTCCTCGAACGTGAGAGTGATTCCATCCATGGCAAACAGCTTAGTGTACTGCTTCACGATAGAGTTTTTCGGCTCCACGAGGATACGGCGCAACGCCTCCTTGTCAAGGGGATTGAGATATGTGAGCACCGGCAGACGGCCAATGAGCTCCGGTATGAGACCGAACGACTTGAGGTCTTGCGGCACGATATATTTCATGAGGTCCTTCTTGTCCACGTTGCGCGCGTTTTGCACGGAGTTGTAACCCACCACGTGGGTGTTGAGCCGCTGGGCTATCTTGCGCTCTATGCCATCGAAGGCTCCGCCGCAAATGAACAAGATGTTCTTGGTGTCGACATGTATGTACTCCTGGTCGGGGTGTTTGCGTCCGCCCTGTGGCGGCACGTTCACCATCGTTCCCTCAAGGAGCTTGAGCATCGACTGCTGCACGCCCTCGCCACTCACGTCGCGCGTGATTGACGGGTTGTCGGCCTTGCGGGCTATCTTGTCAATCTCGTCGATGAAGACGATGCCTCGCTCTGCCGCCGACACGTTGTAGTTGGCCACTTGCAACAAGCGTGAGAGGATGCTCTCCACGTCCTCGCCCACATAGCCGGCCTCGGTGAACACGGTGGCGTCGACAATGGTGAAAGGCACGTCGAGAAGACGCGCGATGGTGCGCGCCAGCAAGGTCTTGCCCGTGCCGGTGGAACCCACCATGATGATGTTGCTCTTCTCTATCTCAACGCCGTCGTCGGTCTCGGGCTGTTGCAGACGCTTGTAGTGGTTGTACACGGCCACGGAGAGGTATCGCTTAGCCTCATCCTGGCCGATGACATACTCGTCAAGATATTTCTTTATCTCCACGGGCTTGGGGACATCCTTCTTGGGGCGATAAGGCTCGCTCTCGTATTGCCCATTGCCATAGGCGCCTGCCTGCTCAGATATTTTGTAAGCCTGCTTCGCGCAATCCTCGCAGATAAAGCCGTTGATGCCCGTGATGAGCAGCTTCACCTGGTCCTCGCCACGGCCACAAAAGCTACAAGTCTTCTTTTTCATTTATTTCTTCTTCAATACCTGGTCTATCATGCCATACTCCTTTGCCTCGTCAGCTGTCATCCAGTAGTTGCGGTCGGAGTCCTTGTACACCTTGTCGTAAGGCTGATGCGAATGTTCTGATATGATGGTGTAGAGTTCTTTCTTGAACTTGAGAATCTCCTTCGCCTCAATCTCGATGTCGGACGCCTGGCCCTGCACGCCGCCAAGGGGCTGGTGAATCATCACGCGGCTGTGAGGCAGGGCGGAACGCTTGCCTTCCTGTCCCGACACGAGGAGCACGGCGGCCATCGACGCCGCCATGCCTGTGCATATAGTGGCCACGTCGGAGGTGATGAACTGCATGGTGTCGTAGATGCCGAGACCGGCGGTGACGGAGCCGCCGGGGGAATTGACATAAATGGAGATGTCCTTGCCGTTGTCCACCGAGTCGAGATACAGCAACTGCGCCTGAAGGGTGTTGGCGGTATAGTCGTCTATCTCCGTGCCAAGGAAGATGATGCGGTCCATCATGAGACGTGAGAACACGTCCATCTGTGTGACATTAAGCTGGCGCTCCTCAAGGATGTAGGGGTTAAGGTATTGCTGTTGCGCCTTTACCACGTCGTCGAGCACCAAGCCATTCATGCCAAGCTTTTGAGTAGCGAATTTTCTGAAATCGTTGTTCATGTTTTTCCTTCTATTATATATTAACGAACCAAGGGAATTATCCCACAATGGTTCATTAAATAACAAACTTCGTGCCAAGGAGAACGCCCCTGCACATTGTTTGCCAAGTCCTTTCGTTTTACAAAGATAACCATTTCCGCATAAAAAACAAATATATTCAAGATGTTTTTTATGCAAATGGCGAAAAAACACGTTTTTACACAATCGAGAAAGCCCCGTACGCATGTCTCACACGCGCACGGGGCCACCCTTTTGTATCTTTATTAAGCGTTATGCCTGCTCGGCAGTAACCATCTTGTTGAAGTCCTCAAGAGAAATCTCCTTGTGGTTCAGCTTAACCACAGGCTTGATAGCTGCCACGAGCTTCTCGTCGACGGCACGCTCGGCAAACTGGTTCACCGTGTCGCGCTGCTTGAGCAGCTCCTCAGCGTAGTTGTTGACGTATTCCTCGCCGACATTCTGCATTCCATATTGCGCGAACTGTGCGCGAGCGATCTCACGTGCAACGTTCTTCACGTCGTCGTCGTTGACCTTGACCTCAGCCTTCTCGGCGAGCTTGTTCTTGATAAGGCTCCATGTGAGATCCTTGAGGCTTGCCTCATAGTTCTTGTTGATGAACTCGTCGTCCTTGTCCTTGTTGTTCTCCTTGAGCACGCGCTTGAGCAGTGCGTCAGGATAAGTGAGCTGGCCGACCTTCTCCTCGGCATACTTGCGAAGGTCCTGCAAGAAGCGGAAGTCCTCGTCGGTGGCGAGCTGCTGCTTCACGCCTTCAGCGATCTTCTCGCGGAAGCTCTTCTCGTCTTTCACCTCGTCCTTGCCAAACACCTGGTCGAACAGCTCCTGGTCGACAGCGTGCTTCTCGAAGTGCTGCACCTCAGTGATTTGATAGCTGAAGTCGCCCTGGTAGTCGTCCTTCTTCTCGCGCTCCACCTTCAGGAGCGTTGCCACCTCTGCACCACCGGCATAAGCCTTGTAAGGATTGAAGGTGATGATGTCGCCAGCCTTGGCACCCTCGAAGAGCTTCTTCTGGTCGTCGTCCTTGAGATACTGTGGCATCACGGTAGCGCCCTCAACCTCAACGCCGCCTTCCTTGGTGTTGCCTTCAGCGTCGAGCTCGCGGAGGTCGCCCTTCAGCACGTCGCCCTCCTTATACTCCTCAGCCTTCTGGTAAGCGCCAAAACGAGAGGCGAAGCCGTCGACCTGCTGGTCAACGAGCTTGTCGTCGACAGTGATGTCGTAGTAGTCGATGGCGTCCTTGTCGGAAAGCTCGATGTCAAACTCAGGAGCCACGGCAATGTCGAACATGAAAGTGTAAGGTGCGTCCTTCTCAAGGTCAACAGGAGTCTGCTTCTCAGAGCCTAAAGGCATGCCGAGCATATTGATCTTGTTGTCCTGGATGTACTTGTTAACCTCCTCGGAGAGCTTGTTGTTCACCACGTCCATCTTCACGGCGTTGCCATACTGACGGCGGATAAGGCCCATTGGCACCATGCCGGGACGGAAGCCAGGCACGTTGGCGCGCTTGCGGTAGTTTTTCAGCTCTTTCTCAACATCGTTCTTGAAGTCGTCCTCCTCGATAGTGACAGTCAGCAGACCGTTGATTTTATCGGGGCAATCGAATGATACTTTCATTGTCTTTTATTTCTGTTTTTATTGTTATATATCTGCCTTGTAGGCTGTTAAAGCACAGTCGGCTTGCAAAGTTAGTGCTATTTAACGAAAGCGCCTAATATATAGATGATAAAATGTGTTTTTTTAACGGTATAAGTTGATTTACCGCTCAAAAAACGCCCTACATGCCTATTTCCTTGAGCAGCTGCTTGCGTGCCTGGGCGGCGAAAGCACGATCGTCCTCGTTGGACTGGAACTTGCGGTACACGAAGTTGTCGGAGAGGTAATTCTTGCGCACTATCTTGTTCTCCGACAGCTCCTCCGGCAGTCCCTGGAACAGTATTCGCCCCTCGAAGAGCAGGTAGGCACGGTCGGTGATAGAGAGAGTTTCCTGCACGTTGTGGTCGGTTATCAGGATGCCGATATTGCGGTATTTCAGTCGCCAAACGATGTGTTGGATGTCCTCCACGGCAATAGGGTCCACTCCGGCGAACGGCTCGTCGAGCATGATGAACTTCGGGTCTATGGCCAGGCAGCGCGCTATCTCCGTGCGGCGACGCTCGCCACCCGACAGGCGGTCGCCCATGTTCTTGCGCACCTTCTGCAAGCGGAACTCGGCGATGAGGCTCTCGAGCTTGTCAAGCTGTTGCTGATGGGTGAGCTTGGTCATCTCCAGCACCGACATGATGTTGTCTTCCACCGACATCTTGCGAAACACGCTGGCCTCCTGCGGCAGATAGCCAATGCCGGCGCGAGCGCGCTTGTAGACCGGGAAATCGGTGATTTCCTTGTCGTCGATATATACGTGGCCCTCGTTGGGGATGATAAGTCCGGTGGTCATGTAAAAGGACGTGGTCTTGCCCGCGCCATTGGGGCCAAGCAATCCCACTATCTCGCCTTGCTTCACGTTGAACGACACATGGTCGGCAACGGTGCGACGCCCATAACGTTTCACCAGTCCTTGAGTATGAAGCTCTTGGCGTGGCAACCGCTCCATGATCATCTCGTCGAGACGCTCGGCATCTTCCACTGGGCCTGCTTGCCCCTGGACGGGCGATTGCTCCAGTGGCGCGTCTTGCCCCTGGGCAGGAGCTTGCCCCTGGATGTCATCTTGCTGTTGCTGAATAATATCTTCTGCCATATCCATAGCTTGTGCTGTGTATTTTTGCCACAAAATTAATAAAAAAAGGAGTAATAACGACGCGAAAGGGAAAAACTCTCCATTAAATTACGGTTTTAAAGGGATTTTGGGTACTTTTGCACACATATTAGGGTCTTTCTCACACATATTTAATATTAAGGAAAAGCATGTTCATCATACGTTTAGCACACCGTTACCTCACCACCTTCGGCAGCTACCTCATGCTTATGGGGCGCACGTTCTCCATCCCGGAGCGCATGCGGATGTTCGCCAAACGCTACGTGAAGGAGATGTCGCAACTCGGCATCAACTCCATAGGCATAGTGCTGCTCATAAGTTTCTTCATCGGAGCCGTCATCTGCATACAGATGAAGGTGAACATCCAAAGTCCGTGGATGCCACATTGGGTGACGGGCTACGTGACACGAGAAATCATGCTGCTGGAGTTCTCGTCTTCCATCATGTGCTTGATTCTCTCTGGAAAGGTGGGCTCGAACATAGCTTCGGAACTTGGCACCATGAGGGTGACACAACAGATAGACGCCCTCGACATAATGGGCGTGAACTCAGCCTCCTACCTCATCTTGCCAAAGATATTGGGGTTGGTCACCATAATGCCTTTCCTCGTAATCTTCTCGTCGGCGCTTGGCGTCATCGGCGCTTACGCCACGGCTTTCGTGGGCCACATGATGTCGCCCGAGGACCTCACCTCCGGCATGCACCACGCCTTCAACGAGTGGTTCGTGTGGATGAGTATCATCAAGAGCCTGTTTTTCGCTTTCATCATATCAAGCGTCTCATCATACTTCGGCTACACGGTAGAGGGCGGCTCCGTGGAAGTGGGCACGGCCTCTACAAACGCCGTGGTGTGCTCCAGCGTGCTGATTCTCTTCTCCGATGTCTTCCTAACTGAATTACTGTCATGATAGAAATAAAACACTTGACCAAGAGCTTCGGCGACAAGACGGTGCTCCTCGATATCAACACCACGTTCGAGACGGGCAAGACAAACCTCATAATCGGACAGAGCGGATCGGGAAAGACGGTGCTGATGAAAAACATCATAGGCCTGCTCACGCCAACGAGTGGCGAGGTGCTATTCGACGGGAGAGACACCGTCACGATGAGCAAGAAAGCCAAAGTGGAACTAAGGCGAGAGATGGGAATGGTGTTTCAAGGCTCGGCGCTCTTCGACTCGCTCACCGTGCTGGAGAACGTGCGCTTCCCACTCGACATGTTCTCATCGCTCAACAGCCGCGAGCGCGACAAGAGGGCGCAAGAATGCCTGGAACGTGTCAACCTGCTCGACGCGCAAAACAAGTATCCCGCTGAGATATCCGGCGGCATGCAAAAGCGCGTGGCGATAGCAAGGGCCATAGTGCTCAACCCGAAATACTTGTTTTGCGACGAACCGAACTCCGGACTCGACCCGAAGACATCGCTCGTGATAGACGAACTGCTGTCGGGGATAACAAAGGAATATGGCATAACCACAATCATCAATACCCACGACATGAACTCCGTGATGGGCATTGGCGAGAACATCATTTTCATTTATAAGGGACATAAGGAATGGCAGGGAACCAAGGACGAGGTGATTGACTCCACCAACGAGCAGCTCAATGACCTCGTGTTCGCTTCCGACCTGTTCCGCAAGGTGAAGGAGGCCAAAAGGAGAAGCTAAGCCGGCACTTTACGCTCTCACGCACTGACGTGGAAACAAAGGAACGACAACACGCGACCACGCTAAAATGTAAAATATTATTGCCAAAATTTAACACTTGGGAACAGGTGCTTTTAGAGCGGAAAAATGGCTTGGAGGTGCCCCTTTGCTGCACCGCAGGCGGCTTTCTGACCAGATTTTGTTGCCATAGTAGCCAAATGACGTCGCCGTTACACTGAAACGGCGACGCGATTACGGTGTAACGGCAACGCGATTGCACCGTAACGGCGACGCGATTACAGTGTAACGGCGACGCTATTTTAGCGTAAAAACGACGCTTGGGAATCGTAAAACTTATAACGTGTTGGTATCCAATAATTTATCAAAACAGTCTATAATCGCGTCATTTCCAACAAAGAGACAGCTCGATTGAAAAAAATCGATTCTCAGAAGACCTTTTGTAAAATATTATTATCAAATTAAATTGATGTCATTTGGCGCATTGCGCCTTATCTCATATACCACACCTTGTCCACCTCCACCATGGGCACGACGACTTGTTCTTTTTTGCCATCGCCATAGGTGAACGTGAGGAAAGCGTTGGCGACATGCTTGGCGGTGTCGGCACGGCCATCGGTCACCGACACCAGCTTTATGCCTTTATGGTCTTTTTCCTGTTGCGCCACGAACATCTTGGCATTGGCTATGAGCTGCTGACGAAGGCTCTCGGGCATGCGCGTGGGTTGGTAGCGCCCATCCACGAAACTGCCATAGTCGCCTTTCAGCAACTGGTCATAATACACCTTTGCGGCCTGCGACGCCAACAATGCGGCATCGGGACCCGAAGGCTTGCCGGAACAAGCGACAAGAAGCGGGAACAGCAGGAAAAAGAAAAACTTGCGCATCATTTCTGACGGATGAACACATTGATTGGACAACCGTGCATAGACCAGTTCTCACGAATCTTATTCTCCAAGAAGCGACGGTAAGGCTCCTTGATATACTGTGGCAGGTTGGCATAGAACACGAAAGATGGTATCTGCGTGTTGGGCAACTGCGAGCAGTATTTTATCTTTATGAACTTACCCTTTGTCGATGGTGGCGGTGTCTGCTCTATGATAGGCAGCATCACCTCGTTGAGCTTGTTGGTACCCACATGTGCCGTGCGGTTCTTGTAGACATCCACTGCCGTCTGAAGCACCTTGAAGATGCGCTGCTTCGTCAGTGCGGAGGCGAAGATGACGGGGAAGTCGGTAAACGGCGCCATGCGGTTGTAAATGGCGTTCTTGAAAGTGTCGATGGCTTGCTGGCTCTTGTCCTCCACCAAGTCCCACTTGTTGACCACCACCACGAGGCTCTTGTTGTTTCGCTGAATGAGCTGGAAGATGTTCATGTCTTGCGCCTCGATGCCACGAGTGGCGTCAATCATGAGGATGCACACGTCGCTGTTTTCTATGGCACGAATGGAGCGCATCACGCTATAAAACTCCAGGTCTTCCGACACCTTGTTCTTTCGGCGTATGCCAGCGGTGTCGACGAGATAGAAGTCGAAGCCGAACTTATTGAATCGCGTGTATATGCTGTCGCGCGTGGTTCCGGCTATCTCCGTGACGATGTTGCGATCCTCGCCGAGGAAAGCGTTTACGATGCTCGACTTGCCCGCGTTAGGACGGCCCACGACGGCGAAACGCGGAAGCTCGTCCTCAAGGTCGTCCTTGTCGTCGGCAGGCAGCTTGGTGATTATCAGGTCGAGCAAGTCGCCCGTTCCGCCACCCGTGGCGGCGCTGATGCACTGAGGGTCACCCAAACCGAGCTTGTAGAACTCCGCGGACGCATAGGCCATGCCGCTGTTGTCTACCTTGTTGGCCACCAATATCACGGGCAACTTGGCGCGGCGCAGAATCTTGGCCACGTCCTCATCCCAGTCGGTCACGCCTGTCTCAACATCCACGAGAAAAAGCACGAGGTCGGCCTCATCTGATGCCACAAGCACCTGCTTGCGTATGGCGTCCTCGAATATGTCGTCTGACTTGACCACCCAACCGCCAGTGTCTACCACGGAAAACTCGCGGCCGCTCCATGAGCACTTGCCATACTGACGGTCACGAGTGGTGCCGGCCACGTCGCTCACGATGGCGCGACGACTTTGTGTGAGACGGTTGAAAAGTGTGGACTTACCCACGTTGGGGCGTCCGACAATAGCTACTAAATTTGCCATTCTGAATTGTTTGATTACTGAAGTTTAACATTCTTCGGCCCTCGCCTCTTGCGAGAGTGCGCCCTGCCTTGCAGTCAGGGGAGAAAAACATTGATTAATATACACAATCCTTATTGCGGATTGTAACCGAAATTGTCGAGTTCACGCTCTGAGTTGCGCCAATCCTTGTCTACCTTGACGAAGATGTCGAGATAAACCGACTTGCCAAAGAATCGCTCAAGGCCCTTGCGCGCCTCGGTGGACACCTTTTTCAGCGCCACGCCTTGATGGCCTATGATGATGCCTTTCTGGGAGTCGCGCTCCACGTAAATCACCGCGTTGATGTGGATGTGGTGCTCGTCTTCCTTGAATCGCTCCACCACGACCTCCACGGAATAGGGCACCTCCTTGTCGTAGTAGCGCAATATCTTCTCGCGGATAATCTCCGAGACGAAGAACCTCGCGGGCTTGTCGGTGAGCTGGTCTTTAGAGAAATAAGCCGGGCTTTCGGGAAGCAGCTCCTTGATGCGCTTCATGAGCATGTCAACGCCAAACTTGTTGGAAGCTGACAGGGGCAGAATCTCCGCGTTGGGGAGCAGCGAATGCCACTTCTCCACTATCTCGCCAAGACGCTCTGTCGACTTCGCGCCCTGCAGCTCGTCTATCTTGTTGACAAGCACCAAGACGGGAATCCTCATCTCACGCACCTTCTCCACGAAGTCGAGGTCCTTTTCCGGGTTCTCCACGACATCAGTGACATAGAGCAGGATGTCGGCGTCGGCAAGAGCCGACTCAGAGAACTGCAACATGTATTCCTGCATCTTGTAGTTTGGCTTCAGCACGCCCGGAGTGTCGGAAAAGACTATCTGGCAGTCGTCGGTGTTGACGATGCCCATGATGCGATGACGAGTGGTCTGTGCCTTGAACGTGGCGATGCTGATGCGCTCGCCAACGAGTTGGTTCATCAGCGTAGACTTGCCCACATTGGGGTTGCCTACAATATTTACGAAACCGGCCTTATGCATTGAAAAAGAATTCTATTTCATTGAGTGTAACACTGTTGCAAAGTTAGCCATTTTTCATCATAAACTCTCCTAAAAGCCGGAAAATATGTTGTAGAAATAAAATATCAAGCGCGTTTTTCCTGCCGCAACGGCAAGAAAAACGCGCTTGATATTTAAGATGCGATATAAACGTTACTTTGCGTCGGTTCCCGCGGAAGCACCGTCGTAACCCCACTTGTAATAGATGGCACCATGAACGAAACCTGCTCCGAAGGCTGTGAAGATGATATTGTCACCCTTCTTGAAGTTGGCCTCGTTGTCCCAAAGTGCCAATGGTATCGTGGCGGACGAGGTATTGCCATAGTGGTCAATATTGATAACCACCTTGTCGAGAGGCAAGTTGGCTCTCTTTGCCACCGCGTCTATGATGCGGAGGTTGGCCTCGTGTGGGATAATCCAATTGAGGTTGGTGTTGTCCAGCCCATTGCGCTGCATCACCTCTGCCACGTCGTCGCTCATGTAAGTCACCGCGTGGCGGAACACCGTGCGGCCTTCTTGATAGACGTAGTGCAGACGATTGTCAATGGTGAAATGGGACGCCGGGCATACCGAGCCTCCAGCTTTCATGTGAAGGAAAGGCAAGCCCTTGCCATCGGTAAGGAGCATGGAGTCTTGGAAACCCACGCCTTCCTCCTCAGTGGCCTCAACGAGCACGGCACCCGCGCCGTCGCCGAAAAGGACACACGTCTGGCGGTCTGTCCAGTCAACGACCGACGACATCTTCTCCGCGGAGCAAACAATCACCTTCTTGTAGCGTCCCGACTGTATCATCGACGACGCGGTGTCGAGGGCGTAAATGAATCCGCAGCAAGCGCACGACATGTCGAACGCGAAAGCGTTTTTCAGTCCGAGCTTGCCGACGACGATGCTTGCCGTTGACGGGAAAGGATAGTCAGGAGTCGTCGTTGAGACGATAAGGGCATCTATGGAATCGGGATCCGCACCGGTCTTCTTCAGCAACTGCTTGCAGGCCTTGCGGGCCATGTAGCTGGCGCCAAGGCCTTCCTCGGTGAGAATGCGACGCTCCCTGATGCCTACACGCGTTCTGATCCACTCGTCGCTGGTGTCCACCATGCGCGACAGCTCCTCATTGGTGAGGATGTAGTCGGGCACGTAGCCACCAACGCCCGTAATCACTGCGTTGACCTTAGCCATTACTCAGCGGCCTCTTTGACGATAGCGACCTTGCCACGATAGTAGCCGCAAGTTGGGCATACCGTGTGGTAAACATAGTAAGCGCCACAGTTAGGGCATACGGCCAGCGTGGGAGCTACGGCCTTATCGTGAGTTCTACGCTTAAGTGTACGAGTCTTTGACTGTCTTCTTTTTGGATGTGCCATTTTGAGTATTAATTTTAATTATTGATTTTTATTTGCGAGAGGGCAGCCCATCGCGAGTCCACAGGTTTCTCGTCGTCACCATCACCGCTTCGGGCGGCTGAATGTTCTTCAAGAATCTTCATCATGGCAGGATTGCATTTTCCAGGTGCATGCACATGCCTGAGTGGTACGGCGAGTTCTACAAACTGATAGATGAGCCACGAGGTGTCGAGCATTCCTTCTTTCTCAGGCACCGTGATGATATCATCATCCTCCGAGTATTCTTCTCCAAACTTTGCCACGAGGTGCTGGTCGTTGACGATGGGTTGGTCCATGTCGTCGAGACAACGGTCGCAAGGCACCGTGACAAAGCCTTCAACGTGGAAGTCGAGGTTAAAATAGTCATCAGTGCGGTCAACGTCTATGGACACGCTGACATTGCCTTGCTTGATTTCGCCCTCTTCGAGCGACTCAAACCAGGCATCACCGAGGTTGAAGCGGAACGTGCTCACGCCCTCACTCAAATCCTTCAAATCTATCTTAAGTTCCTCTAAACTACACATTTGGTGTGCAAAGTTACTAATATTTTCCGATATAAGCCAAAACAACTCGCAATTTATTCACAAAGTTTTTTTATTTTCTCTCATTCGCTGACCACGATGTCTCGCTCGAATGAGGTTATGTCTGTTGGCGACACCACATCCATAAGCAGTCGGTATTTGCCCGGAGCGACCGTTGTCTTGGGATTCCCCTTTACCACCGATAACCCAAACGGAGTATAGAAAATGCCTTTCGAGCGAACCTTCGACTTGTCCGCGCCACGCGCCTATGCTGTCTGCGGCAATGGTATCGGGCAACGACGGCAACTCCGTCATTCGGTATCTTGATGTCAAAGATGATTCTGACAACACATTCCCGACGCTGTCGGTCAAGAATACCGTGGTGACACCAAGTCGATTGCCAAGCGGCACGATACCCGATGGCCGGCCCTTACCTATCAACACGAGACCATTCGCCTTGTCGTACAAATACAGCCTGCTGGCGGGCAATGAACCATTGGCGTTGAGCACCTCAAACATCAATTTATTGCCATTGATGGCGCATTGCAGTTTCATCCTGTCTGGGTACGCTTGCGGAATTTCAAGCGATGTGGTCACGCCGTTGTCAGTCACAAACAACTTGTAATGCCTCGCGGCCAATGGCACGAACTTCAAATTGGCCAAACCCGATGTCCGGGTCTTACCCACGCACAGGGTGTCACCCTTATCGTTGACAACTGAAAGTTTTACTCCGCTTATGGCTTTCCCCAAATAATCCGTGACAGAGGCAACAATGCCTTGCACCTGTCCCTCAACGAGGAAGCCTCCTTCGGGATATATCGAACATCTCAACACGCCATTTCCTTTCTCTCGTTTAGTGAAAGCCTCGCCTATAAGCACTGGCTGCAAGGCGAAGTTCTCCCCCTGAAAAGTTGCGCATAAGATTGGTATAAGCTCGCACGTAATAAACGCCTACGCCCGCTACCGACACGGTGGGTATTTGAGCACGAAAACGTCCATTCTCTTCGCATCCAACCTTTTGCCGCACGATCACGGAGTCTGAAGAATCAAGCAACTCAATATAAAGGTATCGGCTATAAGGACGGATGTTTCCGCCCGCCAAACACGTGACAATGCCATTCGCCTCTATCGTGTCGTTTGGTGCCCACTCCGTCTTGGCGACACCTAAGAATATCTGCTCTGAGCGGAAGTCATGAGGCAACTGGGCTGCAAGGTTTGCAATCCAAAACAGACACAGCAAGAATGTATAAATGACTTTTAACCTCATAATAACGCAGGAGTAAAGTTTCCTAATATTGATTCATGTTAATGGAAATACATATCTCATAATAGCATTGATTCCAACCCTCTTCTAAATAAGTGTCTTGCCATGTCGTGGTATTGCCTTTTTCTTTCGGCATAGGAATTTCAAACTCATAGCGATTTGGCACATTGTCATCTAAATTCAATGTCAAACCAGCCAACGTACCTAAATAGGTAGGCTCAAATGGTCTCTGCGCCATCACCGCACTTGTGCAGAAACATACAAGCAACAATAACAAATACTTTTTCATAAGGCTATGTTTTTTTGATAATTACTATGCAAATATAAGCAAAAAAACATGCAAAGTATACGACTTAACCTTTATTGATTTTGCGTAACATTCATCCCTAATTTATTTTCCCCAGCTCAATGCGGAATGTCGTGCAGTTGAACCCTCTTGACTGGCTCACCGATGTCCTTGGCAGGCTAAGAGACAATATGGACGAAGAGGAAACTACACAACTTCTGCCATACCAATACAAAAAATCCCGGGAATAACCTCGGGATTTTTTAATCAATTACAGGACGGCCTAAATTGAATGGTTACATGAGAACATATTGTCTGACGCTCTAAAAAAGATCGGCTGACGTTCAACGGACAAATCTCCTCCGCACGTCAGCCGATGCGTATTAATGCTCTTTGTAATCAATCATTATGATCAATTATTCTCCCAGCCCGGGTTTTGAGTGAGGTTAGGATTCTTCTGAATAACCACCTGAGGTATTGGATAGAGATATTGTCTCTTCGGCCAGTCTCTTCCGGATATATTATATTTGATTAGATAGCCACCATTGACTTTTTCCACGTTGAGTACGTTTTTCTTATTTGTACCCACATACACACCTATGGCTTTATAATTATCCGGAACCGTTCCCGTTTCGTAGAAATAGGCATCATAGGTGCCATCACCATTGAGGTCAACAGGCTGATTGAGAGCTGGGATAAAAATACCCTCCCAAGGATCATCAACCCACAATTGAGCCATATTCCAGCGCTTGAGGTCATCGAACCTGAAGCCTTCCAGACAAAGTTCTATTCCCCTTTCACGACGCACTTCCAAGATAGCAGGATCTGTCACCCTGGGATAGTAGGCTTTAATATAAGGCTCTGCTTTGACGGGTTTTGTCGTAAGAGTTCCCGTCTCATCCGTTCCGCCGGTAATTCCCGCACGGACCCTCAACGCGCCGATTGTCTTCGCCCAGTCTTCGTCGGTCAGCGTTCCAAGTTCGGCTTTAGCCTCAGCATAATTGAGCAAGATCTCAGCGTAGCGCATCAGAGGATAGCTGTTGTCGTTTTTAGCGGCATTGTCGTAGCTGACATCATCATATACATATTTAGTAAACTGATAACCTGTCAGATTATTGCCCCCAATGTCCGGAGTAGTATTCACATAATTGCCGGATGTGTTCTTGCGAGTATAATCGTAGCCTCTGATCGTCTGGTTAAGCCTCAAGTCGCGGTTCGTAGTCTCTTCCTTGAATGACTTGTAGGTACCGTCAGCATTCTTATCGCTATAAGGAGAGCCATTGCGATTGAGATATGTTTTCTGGAACTTACGGCTCATCGACAACTGTACGCCTTTCGTAGAAGAGTTGTACCACCAGTTGGCATCGCCTGGCAGCGCGTTATCCGGGTCTGTGGCAATGCAGAGCATGTTTTCCATTGTCAGACCATTTGTTGAGGTGAACAAAGCACGATAAGCGCCCCGTCCATTGGCATAACTTGAAGACATATATAACTTGTATACTCCACCGTCCATCACTTGCTTGGCCGCATCGGCCGCCAACTTGAACAGATCATTAGCTGTATATTTAGAGCATCCTGTTCTGGCAAAGTCAAGATCGTCGTTGGCATGATACTTCCGCCACGATGCCTCGAAAAGGCAGACTCGAGACTTAAGTCCCAATGCTGTCCAGCGATTGACGAGCGTTGAGCCATTGGTCACAGTCTTGGTTGTGATGTGCGAGGCCGCAAAGTCTAGGTCGTCAATAATATGAGAGATAATGGTATCGCGCGAATCACGCGGGTCCATCAGTTCGGGATCATCCGGATCTTCAAACGACTTGCTGATCCATGGCACAGCCCCATAAACGATAAGTTTCTGATAATAGTAGTAAGCTCTGAACAGGCGGGCTATGCCATTATAATTATCGCGCACAGTCTGACTAACTGCCGTATTATTGTTATGGTTGATGAAATAATTGAGATTACTCAGTGCATACCACCCCCAGCTGCTGGAAGTGGTGGTAGTGTACTGACCCATATCCATATTGGAAAGCGAGCTCTTTGCCCCATAGTCGCACGATTCATCCATATGCGAAGCCGACAAGCGATCCGGCAACACATGATAAAAAGACCAAGAGAAGGTTTTCAAACCACTCTCACTGCTGAAGATCATGCTCTCCGAGGCCTCAGACTTTGGGTTCTCATCGAGATCGCAACCCACAAGCGCAAAGGCCATTACTGCCATGAAACATGACACGATGTGATTGATATATTTCATTTTTTTGATCTGTTTATACGTATCCTAAAAGCTTTCATATTAAAGGGTAATGTTCAGTCCAAAGCTAAACGACTTCATCATAGGATAGTTGTTGCCGTCGCCCATATTAGAACTGATAAGATCCGAATCACTGCCATAGATATTTGACACATTAAAGTCTTTGGAGTGCTTATATAGAGGAGACCAGGTGAACAAGTTCTCCCCAGACACATGGATGTTCACCCGTTGTAAACCGACATGACTTATCCATCTCTTAGGCAAGTCGTAACCGATCTGTATGTTCTTCAACCGCAGATAAGCCACATTTTGCAGATATCGCGTATTGGCATATTGGTTGCCTTGGTAGAAAACCTTATAGCGGGAAGCATAGCGCGGAAGAAAAGCGCTCGTATTATCTTCAGTCCAGTAGTTGCCTTCCATCCATTTAGGCATCTGATTGTATTCGCGGTTATACTGTCCCCAGAACGGGCTCTCACTGGAAGGATACCAGTCTTGTTTGCCTACGCCCTGAAAGAACGCGCTCAAATAAATGCCATTCCAATCAGCATTGAACCCGAAGCTATAGATGTATCGGGCCTCCGTGTTTCCTATCACTTTACGGTCACCCGGATCATCTACCGTATTCTTTCCACGAGAGATGTAGCCATTTCCATCGAGATCCTTTACACGAACATCACCTGGATACATCTTCCAGTCTTTGGAGTTCTGCATGAGCGTATTGTAACGCTTCTGCCCGGCCGCATTAGCTTTAGCCATATCCTCATCTATCTCCGCCTGGCTCTGATACAAGCCATCAATCACGAATCCCCATATCTCACCAAGGCGCTTCCCTTTATAATAACCGCCGCCATTGGTTGTCGTGAGAGACATCGTTGCGTTATTGTACTTGTCGATGACAGAATAGTGATCAGCAAGAGTTGCACGAACAGAATAATTAAATGGGCGACCGGCCATGTTGAACCTATCCTTCCATTGCAGCGTAAGTTCCCAACCCCGTGTTGAAAGGTCTGCATAGTTTCCTCGGGGAGAAGCAACACCAAACACATCCGGGACAGTCGGACCAGAGGTAATCATGCCTGTAGTCTTTCTTAGATAGTAATCGAACGTGGCCGAAAGGCGATCCTTGAGGAACGCTACATCCATACCCCAGTCGTACGTGGTAGCTTTTTCCCACGTCAGGCTCTCAGGAACGGCAGCAGGCCGCGAAACATAATTCTGCCGGGTTCCGTTAAGAACGTATCCCGATTTTGCCACACTCATGATTTGCTTATACTGATAATTTCCTAATCCGTTGGCGTTGCCCAGTGAGCCAATAGAGAAACGCAGCTTAATATTGCTGACTGCAGATGGGTTTACTTTGAACCAAGGCTCTTCCGTCACACGCCAGCCTATTGATCCTGATGGGAAATAGTGCCAACGCTTGTTAGAAGAAAACTTGGACGATCCGTCGAGGCGTCCGTCATACTCTACCAGATAACGGTTCTTCCAGTTATAGTTGATTCGATGAAAAAGACCGGCATACTGATAGGCTGAATACGTGTTATAGATATTGCGGTTGGTGCTGCTCATGGCCAAAGAAAGAGATGTAACGTCATCTGTCAACAGATCACTGTTATAACCATAGAGCGTTTCTGAGGAGCTCTTCTCATAATTCCATCCCGCCATTGCCTTGAAGTTATGATCCTGAGCAAACGTGTTCTCATATTCACCCCAGATATTGGATACATAAGTATCCGTTTTCGACCAAGTCTTGGCCAGATTGGTCATGGTCCCGTATGAAGTATAGCTGAGGATACTTTCTCCAAAGCTATCTACTGCCTGCGAATAAGGAGTCTTCACTAACTTCTTATAACTGTCATTCCTAGAATTATAAAAGGTAAAGTCGCCGTGAAACCTGAGCGTATTTTTCAAGAAGGACAGATCAGCAGAGGTTGTATTCTTCAAGACCTTTGTATGCGTGTCTATTCCGCTTTTGCCATAGAGCAGATCAGCTACACCGCCAATAATCGCAACGGAAGTGAAAGTGCCGTCTGGATTCCGCAAAGGCGCCGTAGGATGGCCTTCATCGTTGATGCTACGCCATACGGTTCCGCCATTATCCGAATAATTGATCGGATTATAATATTTGGAAAACCCGTACGACATATTGTTGCTCAACTTCAACCATTTTGTTGCCTGGTATCCAGCTTTTGCACGAAAATTATATTTTGTGTATTTATCCGTCTGGGTAGCACTATTAAACAATCCTCCATAGTTGAAATAGCGCCCGGAGACATAATAAGAGAACTTGCCGTCGGCCCCGGATACGCTCACGTTCTGAGTCGTAGTGAATGTATGATCCTTATAAAGAAGATCGTACCAGTCGGTTCCCTCCGGATAATAGACATAGCTGTTCTTAGCGAATATAGAACCATCAGAGATGACAGTACCAAAATCACCCTCATCATGGCGGCGCTTATACTCCTCAAGCCAAGCCATAGAGAACTTCTGACTTGTGTTCATGCTTGTCGGGTTCTTATGGTAATAGCCATATCGCGCATCATAGAAATGCTGTGCCCACTCATAACCATCCGTGACGAGGTCGGGGACATTCTGCGGAGTTTGGAAAGTGTATTCAGAGGAGTAGTTTACTTCTGGCTTACCTTTTTTGGCACCCTTGGTCGTTATAAGGACCACACCGTAAGGTGCCCTTGAACCATAAATGGCAGCAGAGGCAGCATCCTTCAAAACCGACACACTCTCAACATCATCAGGATTGAGCATATTGGCATCACCCGGCGCGCCGTCTATCAACACCAACGCACTCCCGCCGTTGATAGATCCTACGCCACGGACATTGAACGTAGAGCCTCGCCCTGGTTTACCATCTGCAAGCTGGATGTTCAGATTAGCCACCGCACCTTCAAGCATCTGAGAGAGGTTGGCAGAAGGGCGGTTTTTCAGGACCTCATTATCAATCTGATCCACAGCTCCTGTCAGATTGACCTTTTTCTGCGTTCCATATCCCACGACAACAACCTCGTCCATGAGCTTGGTGTCCTCAGAAAGAGTCACTTTGAGTGAACGACCCGTAGCCCTTACGGTCTTCGTCATAAAACCTATATAAGATATCTCGAGAACCGTTCCTTCAGGAACAGCTAACTCAAAGCGACCGGCATTATCTGTCACGGCACCGATACGCCCCCCCTGGCTCTTCACGCTCGCACCAATCACCGGATCTCCATTCGAATCGGTCACTACTCCCCTAACAGAGCCTTGCACGGCACCTTGCACGGCACCCCGGTGTCGAGAGGTGGCACTGGACTTTGCCTTCTGCTTTGATATGACGATACTATGCGACGACACAATATCATAAGTCAGACCACTTCCTCGCAGAGCTTCATCAAGAACTGACGATACTTGTGCGTTACTTCGCTCAATAGATATGGTTTTACCATTGCCAACAATGCCTGACTGATACGAGAATACGTAGCTCGTCTGCTGTTCGATAGCTTTGAACAACTGCACCAGCGTGGCTTTGCGTAGCCGGACGGTAACCGTCTGCTGTGCATTAACCGACATCCAACACAGGCATGCAAAAATTGTTAGACAACACCGCTGAAAAAATGTTTTTTCCATGTTGCTTAGATTAATAATAAAAAATTAAAGATTAATAAACTATTGTCAATAAAGGCAGACGCATAATTTTTTCAATCGTACCAAAGAAATCTTAAAAAACTTTAGGCCGTTTTTCGCCCTTCGAGCCTCCCAGCCGCAATCTCGTTCACACCATTCACGCTATCCTGACTTTTTACTTTTTGCATAGAAAAATTAGTGGTCAGCCATTAACTTCCGCACCAGCCCCAATGTTCATTATTGGTTTTTGCTCACGGATACTGGTCGTAATAGAATGCTATTCTTGCGATAGGTAGCACGCATGCCATAAGCCTTGCAAAGTATTATGACAGCTTCATCAATATTATTCATAGGCAAGGCACCCGTGAAATTATTGGGATGAGCATTCCCTACTATGGTCATTCTTACTCCATACACGCCTTTCACCTGAGCCACGACTTTTTGCAAAGGAGTATTGTGAAAAGAAAGAAGCCCACGCTGCCAACTCGTGGCTGAAAGGGTATCCATAGAACGGTTTATCGACAATTTACCGCTCGCATAATCCAATGAAGCTATCTGGCCGCGATGAAGAGCCATGGTCTGGCCACTGACCAAAGAGGTCAACGCTACATGCCCTTCAGACAACATCAATGTAGCTACCGATTGATTCCGCCGTGCACAGAGATCAAATTGCGTGCCTGTCACTTTCACTTGCAATCCACGACTATTCACATAGAACGGGCTTCCTGATTTCTTAACGACATGAAACCAACCTTCACCTTCAAAATCCACACTCCTATTCTTACTGTTAAAATCGGAAGTCTTATAGCGCAAGTGGGAATTATAATTTAGCATCACCGTAGTGCCGTCAGGAAGAGTGGCAGTGGCTTTTTCCCCTCTGCCCGTGGTGAATGTCACCACATTGGCTGACAAATCTTTATTCTGCCGGTAAAGAAGGACAGTCGTCACTATCAAGAAAGGAATAAGAGCAGCAGCTGAGAGTAAGGATATCCGCATAAAAGTGGAACGAAGAATGGAGTGCTCCCGTCCCAACCTAATATCCACACGCTTCTTTATCATACGTACAGCATCAGCATCAGCGGTCCCGGCATTGTCATCATCCATCCATTGTGCCTGCAGATCCTTGAAAAGCTCTTCATCAGTCTGATTATCGACCTGATACCTGAGGCTTTCAAGTTCTTCTGAAGTAATTGTATCTTCGATATATTGCTTTTCCAACGATTTCATATTCATCATCATTATGGTGTTTAATATAAGACGCAGTTAGTAAAAATTCGTACTTCGCCCAAGTGTTAAATCAACTCATAAAAAACAAAAACAGAGCTGAAAGAGGAAGAAGGCTGCGTCGAAGAGCCTTTAGCCCGACTGACAACTGGTTTCTGACTGTTTGCCGGCTTAGATTTAGTTTTTGGGCTATTTCCTCATTACTAAGCCCTTCATATTTAGAAAGATAGATCACCTGTTGTTGAGTATTGGGCAGAAGGGACATTTCATGATGCAAATGATCCACAAATTCATTATACTCAACAAGAGACGAAGCATCAGATGCATCGCTCCTTTCCCTTATCGAAACAAACGCCGCATATTCCGGGGAGCTGAGCGTTTGTCGATAAGAGCTAATGATAGCATGACGCGCTATCGTGAACAATAAAGCTTTCAGCGACTGCTGCTGACGGATTGTTTTGCGTATTTTCCACAACTTGACAAAGACATCCTCCACAATTTCTTCTGCATCCTCTCTTATTTTTATATATTTCATACAGAAAGTGTATAGCCTGCCGGCATAAAGATTGTATATCTCGTCGAAGGCTTTTTCGGAAGACGCTTTCAATTGTTGAATCAGCACAGGTTCGGGAACAATATTTTGCATATCATTATCCATCATAGGAATACTTGTTGCAAAGGTAACAAGTTCTATGAACATATCTTTATATAAGGATGTTAAGTTTACACATTATTTTTTGTCTGATGGAAGAAATCATTTCCGCAGTTCGATCCTAAATGTAGTGCCCTGTCCAACGACAGAGCTCTTGACGAAGATACGCCCATTATGATACTGCTCCACAATGCGCTTGGCGAGGCTCAGCCCCAGCCCCCAGCCCCGCTTCTTCGTGGTGAAACCGGGCTTAAACACCGTCTTCAGGTTTTTCTTGCTGATGCCTTTCCCCGTGTCGGTCACTTCTATTGCCACCTTATGCGCACTGTCCGTGACGACAATCGTTATCTTTCCCGGCCCTCCGTTCATGGCATCCACCGCATTCTTACAAAGATTCTCGATGACCCACTCGAAGAGGGCGGCATTGATGTTGACCATCACGTCATGGTCGGGTAATTGACACCGAATGACCACATTGTGGCTCGTGCGGCGATCGATATAATCCACTACGTGGGCCAGCACTTCTTGCAGGCTCACCATGGCAAGTTCTGGCTTAGACCCTATCTTCGAGAAGCGGTCGCTGATAAGTCGCAGCCTGCTGACGTCCTTGTCAAGTTCCGGAATAAGAGCGTCGTCGGGATATTCCTCTTTCAGCACTTCCACCCATGCCATAAGCGAGCTGATGGGCGTGCCGAGCTGATGGGCCGTCTCCTTCGACAAGCCTGCCCACACCCTGTTCTGCTCAGCGCGTTTTGAAGCAAGAAGGGCAAACACCGCCAAGACTACGAAGATGACGACCACGGCAAGCTGTACGAACGGGAAAATAGTGAGACGCTTGAGGATGAGCGACTCGTCATAGCATACGTTAATATAACTATTGTCAACGTTATCTATTGTCACCCTGATGACGTGTCCTTCGGCAATCCAGTTTAGCGCCAATTGGCGTGCGTCGCGCAAGCTGTCAGCACGATTGACGCCACGAAGACTAACATTGCGATAGTCTGTGACGTTGCCGCGACGGTCGAGTAAAATCACGGGAATGTAATCGTTCTCATTGAGCACCTTCAACACGAGACTGAGGTCGGTGTTCCCGTCAGCCTTACTTAGCGACTTCATCGCTTCCGCCCACACTTCCATGCGTCCATGTTCTTCCCGCTTCAAGTTGTCGGTAAGCGTCTTGGAGACAAAAAGCGAGCTTACGGCTACAAGAATAGCCGTAAGCACGAAAACAATCTTCACTCGTCTTATCTTATAAGTCCAGTCCATACATTAATAGAACGAGCTGAAGCATCTGATTATTTTATTTCTGGCGTTCGCGACGCAAGATATTCTGCATGTCGTATACCACCTGCGGGTTCTTCTCGGCAACATTGTCGCTTTCCCACTTGCTTGAACTGATGTCATAAAGCTGTGGCGAAGGACAGTTACCCGTCTCTATCTTCGGTCCCCATGTTATCATCTTTGGACCGTCATTAGGCTCAATGTACTTCCATTTCTTCGTGCGAGCAGAAAGCACGTGGTTCGATGATAACTCAAGGACATAATCACGACCGACAGTGCCTTCACCAAGCAGTGTCTTTATTTGGTCTTGGCTGTCAGGAGCGCTTCCCTGTGGCAAACGCGCGCCGACAAGACTGTTGAACGAACGGAAGAAATCTATTTGCGACACGAGCGCGTCTGAGGTCTGCCCGGCTTTCACCTTGCCTGGCCAGCACACGATAGCCGGCACGCAGGTGCCTCCCTCGAACGCACTGTACTTGTTGCCACGCCATGGTCCAGAAGGCTCATGGCCATTAAGCAACTCTTCGGCACGGTCTTGGTATCCATCGTCAACCACGGGGCCGTTATCACTCGTTAGCAGTATAAGAGTGTTGTCCGCTATCCCGAGTTTTTCCAGCGTCGACATTATCTGTCCCACAGACCAGTCGAACTGTACTATGGCATCGCCTCTGAGTCCCATGCCGCTCTTACCGCGAAAACGCTGGTTCGGGAAACGAGGCACATGAACATCGTTTGTGGCGAAATACATGAAGAACGGGTTGTCCTTATTGGCTTTTATGAAGTTGATAGCATGCGACGTTATTGAGTCGGCGATGTTCTCGTCTTTCCACAATGCCTTGCCGCCACCTTTCATAAAGCCGATACGGCCTATGCCGTTCACTATCGACATGTTGTGACCATGGCTCGACTTCAGGTTATAGCACAGTTCCGGATTGTCTTTGCCTGTCGGCTCGCCTGGGAAATTATGCTCATAGTTCACCTCTATTGGCGCGGCAGGGTCCCAGTTGGCAACACTACCATTCTCGATAAACACACACGGCACACGGTCGGCCGTGGCCGCCATGATATAATGGTAATCGAAACCCAAGTCGGCAAGCGAGGCAGGCAACGGCGCATTCCAATCCTGTGTCCCTGCCTTATCTCCAAGTCCAAGATGCCACTTTCCGATTGCGCAAGTGCGGTACCCCTGACTGCGGAACATATCTGCCATCGTGTATTGCTCCGGACGTATTATCATGCCGGCGTTGCCAGCAGCAATATCAGTGTCTGGGCGTCGCCAAGCATATTCGCCCGTAAGAAGCGAATATCTTGAAGGCGTACTTGTCGCAGCCACGGCGTGCGTGTCAGTGAAGCGTATGCCTTGTTGAGCCAGACGGTCAACATTTGGGGTCTTCACGTTCTTTGCGCCATAGCAGCCAAGGTCTCCGTAGCCAAGGTCATCGGCGAGGATGATAATTACGTTTGGCTTTTTAGGGTCACTGTTGGCTTTCGCCTTCTTGGCACCATAAGCTTGAGCTGCGAATGGTACCAAGAGGCCGATTGCGAAATAGGATTTCTTCATAGGATTTAAGGATATGCTTAAAAATGTATTATTCTTTCACCAATCGATCAAGCACTGGTGTGTCTACGCCAACCAGTTCTGTCTTTTTCTCATCATTAAGCTGCTCAAACACCACCACGGTGTTCTGGCCTTTGTGCAAATAGCAGCCGGGAAGATAGAGCGTTTGCTGAGGGCCTACCTTCCAGTAGCGACCGAGATTAACGCCATTGACAAAGACAATGCCCTTGCCCCATTTTTCCATGTCAAGGAACGTGTCGCCAACCTTGTCAAGTTCAAACGTGCCAAAATAAAGTGTCGGCTGACCCTTCACATAAGGCGAGCGCATCTTTGGCATCACAGGCATCTTATCCATTGGGACACCATAAATCTGCCAGTTGCCTGTAATCTCGTTGTCATTGATTGTTATAGGCTCTGTGATGCCCTTGAGGTTTGAGTTTATACGCGCTCCATAGTTTATACGGCCCAAGTTCTCCACAAGGATGTCAAGAGTAGAGTTGAACGGCACTGATACCTGCAGGCTATCCTTGCCTGTGAGACGGTTGAGCTCGCCCACTTTCTCGCCATTGACATACACAGTGGCAAAGTCTGCTATGCCAGGAACATGCATCATGCCACTTATCGGCTGGTTGAAACGACGACGGTAAAGCATATAGCCATTACCTTGATTCATATCTTCAAAGGTCAGCAACGTGTCGCTCTCAACTGGATTTTCTGACTCTATGATGTCAAACAGGCCGACAGTATTTTGCAACTTGATTATAGGAGTTATGACAGGAATGCGCTGTGGCACCGCTGGCACGTCATATTTTACGCTTTGCTTGATAACGCTGCGCACGGCATGAAATTTTGGTGTAACCCATCCGGCCTCACTAATCGGAGCGTCATAATCGTAGCTGGTGATGTCTGGCTGTATATTGCGGGCGTTTGTATAATTGGCGCCAGAAGTAAAGCCGAAATTGGTTCCGCCATGCGCCATGTAAAAATTGAAACTGACACCTGCGTCAAGATATTTCTTTGTTTGTTTGGCAACACGGTCAGCGGAAACTTTCTGGAACGGTTCATTCCAATGGTCGAGCCAGCCAGGGTAGAACTCAGCGACCATATAAGGACCAACTCCGCCATGATACTGGTTCACTGTCTTTTTGAGATTGTCCACGTTATCTTCGCCATTGGCCGTGGGCAACGCACCTTCTATTGTACCACCCTTGAAAAGCCAAGAACCGTCGGAAGTAAACATTGGAATATTAAAGCCTCCATCCAACAGCATCTGACGAATGGCTGCACTATACTTACGATGAGCTTCAAGGGGGATATCCTTACGTTGATCAACATATGAGCCAAACTCGTTTTCAGCTTGAACCATTACTATTGGGCCACCGTTCGTGACTTGGAAATCCTTGACTTGAGCAGCGAGCTGGTTGATATAAACACGGCAAGAATCAAGAAAAGGCTTGTTGTAGGTACGAATCTCCATACCTTTCACTTTCTGCAACCACCAAGGATAGCCACCGAACTCCCATTCACCACAAGCGTAAGGACCAGGACGGAGAATTACCATCATGCCTTCATCTGAAGCTGCTTTAAGAAAGCCTTTCAGGTTGTGGTTATCAGTTGTCCAGTCCCATTTGCCAGGAGCTGTCTCATGAAAATTCCAAAAGACGTAAGTAGCAACAGCGTTCAAACCCATAGCTTTCATCATCTTCAAACGATGATGCCAATAAGGGGCTGGCACGCGAGAATAGTGCATCTCACCAGAATGAATCTGGATAGGCTTTCCGTCATACACAAAATTACCGCCTTTTATCTCAAACTTATGCTTGGGCTTTGCAGAAGCCGAAGTAAATGCAAATAACTGCAATGCCAGAATAAGCAAGAAAGCAGTTACAATATTACGCTTTTGGTTCATAGATCTAATTATTATAAGAGTTTATCATTTCGTATAAAACAGAAAAAGCCTCAAGGATAATGTTATCCTTGAGGCTCTCTTCAAAGGAGGCGGCTACCTACTC
>ERZ1034691.94-NODE-94-length-68731-cov-15.973630_pt1 | contig 68731 bp, 91 predicted proteins | sample MGYA00520638_ERZ1034691 | MGnify/ENA primary metagenome ERZ1034691 (study PRJEB33766, sample SAMN09781763) | gut metagenome | biome: gut microbiome | host: Homo sapiens | place: Madagascar | study: EMG produced TPA metagenomics assembly of the PRJNA485056 data set... | reverse complement strand
CATAAATATATTAACATACTTTTTGGATAAAATACATAAAAAATAAAATTTTTATAAAATAAATCTTGAATATAACTGAATACAGGTATAAAATACTGATTAGTAACTGAATATTGTTACAGATAAGATAATGATTAATAATAAAAAAATCATACTTGTTTTGTAACAAAAAAACAAAGGAGAATGGAGGAGAACATGACATTTAGTGAAGCTATTGCCTTTCAGAAGGCAGAGGAGAAAGTCAATTCAAATCCGCTTTTGAAGGAGGCTAAGAAAAATGATCAGAACAACAGGAAAGGTGATCAAAGCAAAAGAAAATGAGAAGTATGAATACGATCCTCAAAGAATGAAAGAGATGATCGACTTCTACAACGACGGGGCTGACGAGGAAGAAAAGAAAGAGATTATGCTTTTCTTCGTTAACTCACTCTATGGTCTTATGGTCGAGGAGTGCAATAAATTTAAAAATTCCCGTTATTCGTTTGAGGAGCTGATGTCTGAGTGTCAGACAGAAGTAATCGCAAACATCGGAGGATACGAGCCAATCGGACCAAATGGTGAATTTAGAAAGCCGAGTACATACTTTGGCTATATAATTCGTCATGCGGTGCAGAGCCTCTTTAACCCGGAGTCTTTGACGGGGCATTTTGCACACATCGAAAGGCAGCTTAAAAAGGCGGCTGCTGAGTATGGTATTCCTTACGAGAAGGAATATATCAGACGACTCGCAAAGATAGCCGATGTGTCGTACCAGTCAGCACTGTCTGCTTTTGTGCGTTCAAACACAACGCATGAGGAGTATAATGGAGAGACCGCAGAGCAGTCTGAGGATTACGGGCAGCCAGAGGTGATTGCAGCTGAAAAAGCTAAGCGGGAAGCCATAAGGGAGCTTATTGACAGGCTTCCGGTAAGAGAGAGGTATGTCGTAATGCAGGTATACTTCAATGACATCTCGATTGATGAACTCGTAATTGAAATGTCAAAAGTTACCGGAGAATCGCTGAGCAAAAAGGATGTTATAAAAATCCAGCGTTCAGCATTCAATAAGCTGGAGCCAATGCTTAGAAAGCAGGGCTATGGCGGAAGATGTGGATTTTTCCACCCTGTATTCGTCAGAAGCGACAATGAACTGGAGGAGGAGATGTCGGATATTGCAAATGCATTCGACGATGATGAGGGAGCGACAATCCTCATCAAATTAAATCTTAAATAGCAAATGTCACAAAAAGAAACCGAGGCTTTACAGCCCCGGTTTTTCTTTGTCCTTCTTTTTCTCTTCCTCAAACATATGCAGCATTCCAGCGTAACACATCTTCCTATCTTCGCATTCCAGGCATTCCGTGTACAAAACGACACTATTTGTCAGTGGACAGTTCCGACTCACGTTTCACCATATGATAAAGAAATTCATCCCTTGCCGAATAGTCAAGAGATTTATGAAACAATTCAAGAGGGGTTTCGCAAATACTCTTGCGGAATGCGTCAAGAAGATTGTGGTCTTTAATAAATTTTAAGGCATCAGGACTGGAAAAAAACTTGTAGAGCTCATACTGGTTTTTGTAACTTAAAAAATTCTGAATGCAGTAACCGAGGCAGAGGGCTGTATTCTCCGGCTTGTTCCAAAAGCCTTTTGAATACGAGTAATCGTTTGGGTCGTTAACATATTTCCCAAGATGGTTGACACGTTCATACTCGTCAATTGCGCGTTTTGCGGCAGAATAACGGGCTTCTTTCGGATAAACAAGAGCTATGGCAAATTCATAGTCCATGTTTTTGGATACATGAGGACGTTTATCTGCCGGAATATGCTGGAATGACGGTTCCAGACGCATCTGCTTTACAAATTCTGAGTCGACAAACGCTATAGCTTGATCATAATCCCAGTGGCATATGTCTTTTATAGCGTATGACCACCACAAGGCAGCCACATCATCTACTTTATCCTTTTTATCTTCTGTTTTTGGAACTGAAAACTTTTTCTTGTTTCCCAGTAATACTTTTTCATATTCGCTAAGAACACAATATACGTGGTCATCCACATAACGATCCTTTAAACTGGCCATTTTTAGATAATTCCTCCCTTTAATTTGCGTTTATACGAGATAACATAATTATTTTACTACAAATAGTATGTTTTTTTAATTTTGCAATTATAGCCTTCTATATAAGTTTTGATTACATTTTACATAAATTATAAAAGAAAAACCACTGTATAATGCGAAAACCGAAAATCTCATATAAAAAACAAAAACGCAGACAAGAAAAAATCATACTTAAAGCAGAAAAAAGAAAAGGTGGGAAGATATGTGAAAAAGAAAATTTTATGCATCCTGCTAATGCTGTGTTTTACACTTGCAGGATGCGGCGCAGAGAGAGAAGAAAGCACAGAGAATACGGATGACAATTATTGCGGAGTTGTAGTCGAGGAGTCAAGATTGTACAACATATCAGTTGATACAAATTATGGAATTTATTCAAGCGATAAAGTTTTTGACTTTCTGCATGATTTTGTTCCAGCATACTCAATATCTCAGACAGGAACGGTAATTAACATCAAGTTTACAAAAGATGAAGTTGCCAAGTGGAACGAAGCTGTAAGCAGTCAGCTGTTCGATGGAATAAGAACCGACGGAATGAACATTTACGTATCCACTGGATTTGACACCCAGTTCACGGAAAAGATAGCAGATACAATTACGATGCTTAAAATAAATCAGCAGTTAAACGGTGGCGATGACGTCGTACATATATATCTGGAGGGCAAGGACCAGGCAGTAATGTCATTTTAAAAGTTTAAAACATACTTAATGTGTAGCAAAACAAGATAAAAGGAGGAACAATATGAGATCAGAACTTTTAGGGGTTGAAATCCCTACAACATTAACAGAGGACGGGCTTAACATCATAGCCCACGACACATTACGAAGGGTGGTACGTGAGTATCCAAGGCTCAATATAACGTTGAAGCCTTTAACACTCACACCACAGATGTGCGTGTTCGAGGCGACAGCGCTCGACACTGATACCGGAAAAAAAGAAGTCGAGATCGGCGAAAGTAATCCGGCGAGTCTCAAGACTGAGATTTCAAAGGAAAATCCTGCGGTCATGGCTTATTACAGAGCTTACGACAGGGCGCTGATTCAGCTTCTTGACCTGCCGGAGGGAAAGGTATACTCCAACAATGAAATCGCGAAGTATAAGCCTGTCAAGCCAGCAGTTAAGGAAGATCAGAAACAGCATCAGACGCAGCAGCCTAAACAGCAGCAGTCGCAGCAGAAAGAGCAGAAGGAACAGGCAGCAGGGCCGAAGGTCTTAGCCGAGGCTTATGGCTGTAAAATCTGTGAGAATGGCGGCAAAGTCATAATTTATGATGTTGCCAAGAAGTCATGGCTTAAACATAAGGACGGAAGCGCTTTTGCCTTCGACAGCAAGGAGAAAGCCATGAGCGCTCTTAAACAGAGGGAAGCAAAGAAATCAGGCAGCGGTAAACAGCAGGCTCAGGCGGCACTGCCTGACGACACTGTAATTGCCTTTGGCAAGTTCAAGGGTAAAAAGTTCGGCGATATTAAGGAGTCAAATGAGTTCAAGGAATTCGTGCAGAATCTTAAGGATTCGCCTGTAAGCTATGGCGACGGTGTTCAGGCACAGGTAGATGCTATAAAGGCACTGGCTGTTTAAAACAAAAGAAGAAAAAGGAAGGAGAAACGGCAGGTGAAACACCCTGCCGTAAACAAAAAATGAAAAACGCATATGAAGTTAAGGAACTTCTTGATAACGGAGGCTCCATCTGTATCTATGATACGGAGACAACAGGGCTCAAAAAGCCCGAAAGCAGAATTCTGTCATTTTCTGCAATCATTGTAAGAAAAGTTGACGGACATTTGCAAGAGGAAAAGAGGATGGATATCCTCATGGATCCAGAGTGTGATATTCTGGACTTTATTACTGATATTAACCATATCAGCAATAAAGATGTTGTTGGATGTCCAACAGAGAAAGAGATGTGCCAGCAGATTATTGATTTTCTGGAATCTGCTGACGTAATCACTGGCTATAACAGCCATAATTTTGATAACTGGTTCATCGACCAGATGTCAAGAAGAGTGAGAGGCTGTGGCTGGGAGCCACCAAAGGATGACTTTGATGTCTTTGTCTTTGTAAAGGATAAGATAAAGAAGAGTCCAAAAGTGCCTAATCAGAAGCTTGGTACGATTGCTGAGCATCTTAAAGTGACAGAAGGACTTGAGTTTCACAACTCTATTGATGATGTCATTGCAACATCAAGAGTTTTGGAGAAGGTCCTTGATATGTACAGCGATGAGGATGCAAAAACCCAGACCGCTGTTATTCCTATTTCCGCAACGGTATGGCAGAAAGGCAGTCTCAGCAGACTGTACATAAACAATAACAAGAACCACTCTGTATATTTTGACATTATTGGCAGAGAGTGGTCATTCACGAGCCCAGAGGATGAGCAGATGATAGAAAAGCTGCTTGGAGCTTACAGCCTTGAGATTCTGATCAAAAACGGCAGAACCATGTTTTAAGTTTCTGCCACAAAAATGCACTCCGGTTTATACCGGGGTGTTTTTATTTTGTGCTTTTTGCGTATCATGCAGGGTGGCTTTTAGATAATTGAGAATCGGGTACTTTGTTTATATATTTTCGCACAGCAGGTGTGTATTGAAAAAACGTTAGAAAAAAAAATCATACTTGCAATGTAGAAAATTTAATAAGGAGATTTACAAAGAAAGTGCTTAAGATTAAAGAAGACCGATTTTACGAAATTCTCGACAAGTATGAGGAGAATGGATGTGACATTCCGGAGGATAAGTACTATCCGTCCATTGATGAGATAAGGGAGCATTTGGGCTGCAATGACAGACAGGAGACAGAGGACATTGTTGATTACCTCGTTTTCTTCAGCTTCAATCCATTTAAGGGGATTGCCGGATTCGACGATGACGAAAGCTATCTTGAGACACTGCGTTTTATTGATTACATTTTGAAACACGACATTATGCTTGTCGCGTAAAACAAAAAAAAGAACATGATGAACAGGAAACTGTTTTCAGGCAACGAAAACGAAAAATAAAAAAAATATCATACTATGTGTGTAATAAAAAATAAAAGTTAAATGGAGGAAACAAACATGAACAAAGTAATACTTATGGGAAGATTAACCAGAGACGCAGAGGTCCGCTATTCACAGGGGGATAATTCACTTGCAATAGCAAGATTTTCACTTGCGGTAGACAGACGCTACAAAAAAGACGGCGAGGAGCAGACAGCAGACTTCATCAGCTGCGTAGCTTTCGGAAAGACAGGCGAGTTTCTTGAGAAATTCGGCCATAAAGGAACAAAATTTGTTATTGAGGGCCGAATCCAGACCGGCAGCTATACAAACAAGGACGGACAGAAGGTATACACTACTGACGTCGTGGTAGAGAGCGTAGAATTTGCAGAGTCTAAGTCAGCCGCATCAGGAAATGCAGCACCAGCACCTGCACCAAGCCAGGCAGCAGGGGATGGCTTTATGAACATACCTGACGGACTTGACGAGGAGCTTCCATTCAATTAAAATATAGCAGTTTTAACTGCTATATAAAAACTTAATATTGTGTTCATAAAAAGACCGCAGAAATTTAATTTTCTGCGGTTTTTCTTTGCAAAAACACAATACAGCCTGCTGAAAATCTGAAATGACTAATTCCAAATAGGAATAGAATAACCGATGGGAATACCAAGAGTGGCTATGAGCTTCTCGTCAGGGTAAAAACAATCAACATCCTCGCACACATCAGGGCATTTAGCCCATTCTCCACTTGCCGCAACAAGAATGGTCAGGGATGAGAGGATTCCATAACCAAAGTTTGAGGTACTCCCCAGTTTCGCATAATCTGACTCTTTAGCTTTGTTGGCCGGAATAGCTTTACGAAACGATGTCCGCCCACATTTCTCCCTTGCGTTGAAGATCATATCACCGACGCGGGTGTTCGCGCGGTATGAACTTATAAGGTAGTCATAGTCTCGGCAGACGAATTCAGCTTTTTTTCCTGTCTTGTCATATTCGTGGATATAATAGCAGCCGCAGAGGCTCTTTAAGCGTCTTACAATTTCGCCGCCCTCTGTGCCATTTGCTTTGATGCTTCCCTCAACAAGAAAATCTTCCCAGAATTTATCTTTTCTTACAAAAGTGTCGAAAAACTTCTTGTTTGCTTCCAGATATACAGACTCCGGGATAACCTCTCCCGGTTTCAGATATTCTGTAATATCTATGAAGTTTCCTGCAAATACAAGTACTGTACGCAGGCTTTCCTCGTCATATTTGTCAATGTCATCAGAAAAGACCATCTTGTATATGGCTTTTCTTGTCTGCCTGTGCATATAGGCAAACAGCAGGCCAAGATAAATATCCTCCCTGTAGACTCGGCGGCGCTGTACTTCAATGAGCTTTGCTACAAATCTGTAATCTTTATCATTGAGGTCTCTTGCCAGTGTTGCCTGAAATACATTGAGAAGACCTATCATGTATGAATCGCGCTCGTCCATGAGGGCAATCAGCTTATACATCCTGTGTTCCTTAACCTCCCATGTTTTTTTTATGTAATTCTTATAATCTTCAGGATACTCCCTGAGCCATTTGTCCGTTGTTACATTATAAAACTTTTTTCCATTGTAATCGGTTAGTTCTATGCTGAAAAATCCCATTTTCCGTTCCTCCATATCTAATGCAAAAGCTACTACATAGTGTAGTGCTTAATTATGTTCCTTCTATATGAATTCGTCACAAATGCCAGATTATCTGCATTTCCATATATAGTATGTTTGATTCAGAACTCATTATTGTCTTTCTATATAAAATACCACCACTTAAAGGAAAAAGCAAAGAAAACAGACAATATGTCCGGCTTTAAAAATTCTAACATACTTCTTATATATAAAGAGAAACGGAGGAAGCAATAATGAGCGCACAGGTAAATTACAACACAGAGGCAATCTGTGAAAACGTAGATACACTCGCTCTTTGTGAGATACTGGGCATCCCGGTGAAAAAGAAGGGCGCAACGTATTTTTCAGAATGTCCAAACCCGGAGCATCATGAGGAGAAGATATTTTCCCATAATAAGATATATCCAGGAAACGGGGGATGCCATTGTTTTGCATGCGGCAAGACATACAGACCGTATGGAATGGCAAAGGACTGGTTAGAAAAGCAAGGACAGATAGTATCTGGTTCTGAAATTTATGGCATTCTTGGCGATGCAGCAGGCGGAAGGGAACAGTATATTGTCAAAGGACGTTTTAAGCCAGAAGAGAAATTTCCTCTCAGCAAAAAGCTGATGGATATACTGGACTTTAAAACCAGTACAGGGTTTAACGAGATAAAATCCTGCGAGACGGATAAAGATGGCATGATCCTGTCATCAAAAGAACAGTATGCAGCGGGACTTTCTGTAAAGCAGCTCTGGCTGTCCGACAAAACAGCTTTCTGGTACATCGTCGGGACCAGATGCAGGCAGATGCTTGAAAAATACAGAAAATTTGCCAATGTGTTCTCAAAATCGAGAACCGCATCCGGACAGGCAATCGCCGGAGTGTACAAGAACAATGCACTGGAGATAAAAGAGTTCATGCTTGCAGTGCAGAGCAAAATTTAATACCAAAAAAAACCTTTCTTATATGGAAGGTTTTTCTTTTTTGAAAGAAAAAACATACTCTTCGTAAAAGAGAAAAGAAGAAAGGAGAAAACAACATATGATACACACACATGTTCACACACAGTCATTGTTTGATTCGGATATGAATCACAAACTGCTTGTGAAAAAAATCAAAGAAAACGGATGGAAAGGAATGGTTGTTACAAACCATGGAGTTGTAAGTGACATTTATGATTTACAGCCACTGTTTGCAGAGAATGGCCTCAAGCTTGGTTGTGGATGCGAATTTTATGTAGATGGAGGAATTTTAGGAAGACTCCATCTTATAGGAATTGCAAAAAATAATCTTGGCTGGAAAGGACTTTCAAAGCTTGTAACAATGTCAAACACAAATGTAAAAGGAGGCTTTCCTCTTGTAACATTTGATATGCTGGAAGAACTGTTTGGAGCAGACGGACAGTATAAAGACAGCATGTACGTGACATCTGCCTGCATGCAGGGTGTTATTCCTGCCATATTCAGACAGAATGAAACAATTGAAAAAACGGTTGAAAAACTGGTTAGAAAACAGGAAAAGTTAAAGAATCCTTCAGACCGCGGATATGCTGATGCGCAGGTTAAGGTTTCGGAAATCAAAAAGCGCATAGAGCTGCTTAGTGAAGAAAAGAAGAGTGCTGAAAAAATTGCAAAACAGAGTTTTGTAAAGCGTTCAAAGCAGATTGCAAAGTTGACAGGAGACATAAAAGAAGAAGCGGAAATACTTCTTAATAAAGACAGAAGGGCAGCCGCAAAAGCAGCGGTAAAGCTTGAAAAGCTGAATCCGGAAATAAAATCCATAAAAGCAAAGCTCACTGTCAAAAACAGGGAGCTCAAAAAGATTGAGGAAGAAATCGGCAGATGGCTTGAAATTGAGGATGAGGTGGCAGGTCTTAAAAAGGAACTTAAAACACCGGATGAACTCTGGGATGTAGCGGTTTCGGAAGCAGAGAAGTACAAAAATCTCTTTGGTGATATGTTCTACATAGAGATTCAGTATCACGGTATTCCTGAAGAAGTAAACTGTTACCAGAAGTCGGTTGACATTGCGAGAAAGCTTAACATCCCGCTTATCGCCTCTAACGATGCGCATATTGTTGAAAAGACTGACGATGAGAGACTGAGAAGACAGATAATGCGTTCAATACGATTTGATGAGTGGCAGGAAGAAGGAACCGGGGACAGTGAGTTATATCTTAAGACAGAAGATGAGCTTCGCGACATGCTTTCCGAGATTTATCCACAGGATGTAATTGATGAGGCAGTGGCAAATACTGACAAGCTTTTTGATTCACTTGATGTAACTTTTGTCAAGGAAAACCACTATCCGAAGTTTAAGGATAACACGGGCCGCACAGTCGATGAAATTTTTGACGACTTAATCAAAACCGGAATTACATGGAGATTCAACGGACATCTTGAGAAAGAGTACCAGAAAAGACTGGAATATGAAATCGGCATCATCAGAAAGATGGATGTTGTAGATTACCTTGTCGTAGTAAGAGACTTTCTTGAGTACGCCAGACTCCTTGGATATGTACCTGATAAGGAACTGCCTGATGCACCGCTTACAATAGACTCGTTAAAGCAGTTTATTAAAGACCGCGGCTATAAGAATCCGGGAATGTCAGTCGGCCCTGGAAGAGGTTCAGGAGTTGGCAGCCTTGTGTGCTACCTGCTTGGAATCACGAACCTTGATCCGCTTAAGTACGACCTCTTATTCGAGAGATTCCTTAATCCGTCGCGAGTTTCAATGCCTGACATTGATTCAGACCTTGCAAAGGGAGTCCGTGAAAAGACAATTGAGTACGTCCGCCATAAATATGGTGAGAAAGCAGTATGTCTTATCATGACAAAGGCTGTAAAGGCCCCAAAAGGTGCGGTAAAGGATGCTTCGAGATTTTACGGACAGAAGATGTATGGCGAAAAGCTCACAGCACTTGGAGACAAATTGTCAAAGGATATTCCTTCAAGAGTCAATCTGTCATTTGATTCACCATATGATGAGAATGATGAAGGCAAGGATAACTACCAAAGTGTATATGAAGTCCTTAGAGAAAAGTATGCAGACAACAAGGATGCGCTTGAGGTCTTAAGATGGGCAAAATGCATTGAAGGCATGTTTTACGCATATGGAGAGCATGCTGCCGGTGTTGTTATTTCTGATAATAATGATGTGTCAGATTATGTACCGCTTAAGTACAACTCTTCGTCAAAACAGATGGATTGCCAGCTTAACATGGTTCAGGTTGAGGAGAACGGACTTCTCAAAATGGACTTTCTGGGGCTCAAAACATTAAATATCGTCACAGATGCAATGAGGCTTATAGAAAAGAATTGCGGAAAAATTATTGACCCGTTAAAGATAAATCTTGAAGATGAACACATCTATAAGGAAATCTTTTCAAAGGGTCTTACAAATGCCGTATTCCAGTTTGAGTCTGACGGTATGAAACAGATGCTTAAAAGATTCAAGCCGACATGTTTTGAGGATATTATCATTCTCGTCAGCATGTTCAGACCAGGACCACTTCAGTATATTGACGGCGTAATAGACGTCAAGAACAAGGTCAGACCAATGACATTTCTGTGTGAAGAGCTTAAGCCAATCTTGAGCAAAACATACGGTGCCATTGTATATCAGGAGCAGGTTATGCAGCTCGTACAGAGCCTTGCAGGATTTTCGCTTGGTGATGCCGATAATGTAAGACGTTTCATGTCAAAGAAAAAAGCTGAAAAGCTCGCTCATGAGAGAGACGCATTTATTTATGGTGACGAGGGCAGAAACATCAAGGGATACATAAAAGTACACCTTGAAAACGTGAATGCTGAAAATATGTCACAGGCAGAAGCTGAGGCAGAGAAGAAGAAGGCTGAAAATGTTGCGAACGAAATCTTCGACCAGATGACGGATTTTGCAAAGTATGCATTCAACAAATCACATGCCGCTGCATATGCGTTTAATGCGTATATTACTGCATGGCTTAAATATTATTATCCTGCCGAGTTCTTCGCAGCAGCGCTTAACTGGGCTGCAAACAGCGAAAAAATGGCAGCTCTGGTAAGAGAAGCAAGAGTATGCGGCGTTAAAATTATGTGTCCGGATGTAAACAGGTCAGCAGAAAAATTCACAGTAGAAGGAAATGCTGTACTTTTCGGATTAAGCGCCATAAAGGGCATTAAGTCAAGTGCTGAAAAAATTGTTGAAATCAGAAAAACGCAGGGAGTATATACGTCTGTAAAGGATTTCATAATAAGAAGCGGAATTTCCGTTGCGAATGTGGAGTCCCTCATACAGGCTGGCGCGCTTGATGAGTTTAATGAAAACCGCGCAGGAATGACATGCAACATAGGTGACGTGAAGGACGCAGCTAAAAAACTTGCTGACAAGGAAAAACTCTTCAACAGCATAAACCTTGTTATAGACAACTACGACAGAATAGAAACAGAAGATGAGCTTGAAAAAATACAGGGAAACTGTATTGCAGTAAAAAAGCTGGTAAAAAAAGATACGCTGATAAAGAGGCGCGACAATTACCAGACAACAATAGACCTGTTAAAAGGCTACATTGAAGAAATCCATGTGCCGGACATCATAGAGGACAGGCTTGAAAGAATGCAGAAAGAAAAGGAATATCTCGGGGTGTATGTCACAGAGCATCCGATTTCCCTGTATCCAAAGCAGAAAACAACGCCTATCATCAATATTGATGAGTCTCAGAGAAGGATATTTGGAGTTGTCGATGACCTTGAAATCAAATACAGAAAAGCAGACAACAAGCCAATGGCTTTCTTTAAGCTGACCGATGAAACAGGCTCTGTCAAGTGTTCATGCTTTACAAAGTCTTATTCAAGGCTTTCTGACATGTTAAAAGAAGGCTACGGATTAATCCTGACCGGAAAAGTAACAAAAGATGTTCTTGATGTGGATGAAAACGGCAATGAGATAACAGAATTTAATTTTGTCATCGAAGATGCTCAGAGGGTTGCAAAAGAGGAAAGATCCATTTATATGGAAGTATCTTCATACCCGACATTTCATATCATGGAAGAGGATGGATTCAGAAAGCAGTATGAGGTACAGGAAGGAGGCCACCCATTCTATATCTTTGACACCGCACAGGGAGTATTAAGAAAAGCTCTTTACAAAGTCTCAGACGATGTAATGGGACTTCCGGGAACAAGAATCTAACAAATTTGTATCATGGAAAAAGACAGTTCGACAAGGGCTGTCTTTTTTTTGTGCAAAGAAAAAATCATACTATCCGTGGAATCAAAGTAAAATCCGGAATTCTCCGGAAATTTTAACAGGAGGGCTAATTAAATTGGCAAGACAAAATACAGTATTTCTACTCGGCCAGGTATATAAAGAGCCGAAACTTAAGGCTGCCGAAGACGGCGGTTATGCCTATGCCATGTGCTACGTGGATGTTGTGAGAAGTCCGCGAAACGTAGAAGATGGAAGTTCGTATGCAAGACATGACATACCGGTTATTATAACAAAAACACCTGTTATAGCAACCGAAATGAGCAACTGGAAAAAGCATGACATAGTATTAATCAAGGGTGTTTTCACAACAAGAAATATCAACAAGACATCACACTGTCCGCACTGCGCAGAGACCGGACATGATCAGGCGAATGTATCAGCAGGAACTCTGGCTTATATCGAGCCTATTTTTGCAGAAAAGATTGCGGAAATGGGAAGCGACGAAGAAGCCGCAAAATATCTCGCAAAGCATAAGGAAATTTCCAATCAGATTTACTTCATAGGAAACCTTACAAGAGACCCTAAAAAGATAAAGACTGAAAAAGGTGTGGTTTTAACACAGTATCAGATTGCCGCAAACAGAAAATTCAGGGCAAAAACAGACCTGCCGGAAAACAGGACAGACTATCCGTGGGTGAAGACATACGGAGAACATGCGGAAGAGGACAGAAACCATTTGCACTGCGGTTCGGGAGTGTTTATTGATGGAGCAATACAGGCAAGAGCCGTCAAACGTACAATGAAATGTCCTGTATGCGGAGAGTTTTATTCATGGAAAGACAAAACAATGGAGATAGTCGCTTACGCGACGGAGTATCTCAGTAATTTCTATACAGATGAAGAAATTGCAAGCATGAGAAATGCAAAGTTAAAAGACAGCCTTGCAAAGATTTACGGTGAGGATGAAGATGAATTTTTTGACGATGATGTACCAGAGGATGAGATTCCGGTGGATGAATAAAAGGGGGATAGCAGAAAATGAGCGCAAAGAAAATCATAGGATGCTGCATCGCAGGAGCTGCAGTATGCGGGGCTGCTGTTGCAGCTGTTAAAATCGTTAGGGATATTCTTGAAGAAAGAAAATATGTCAGTGTCAGAAAACGCGATCGCAAAGACGATGACGAATGGGATGAGGACATAGCTGAAGAATTCTAAGATACGAAGATCAGAAGGGGCGGAGAAATCCGTCCTTTTTTGTGTGTATTATATGTAAACCGTGTGTTTCTTATATAGAAAAGCATTTGCGGTCAGAAAATCTAACATACTACATGTAGAAATATGAGAATCAAGAGGTTTGCAATTAATAAGAGGTTAATTTTTTATGGAACAGATATATAAAAAAGTATTATTGGAGAAAATTTTATATCCATATGGAGTAAGGCATGTGGAAGATGAGTTTGCGCTGCTTTTATGCACAGACGAAACAGGAAAGTCCGTTAAATTCAAAATGCTGTCAGGAACAGTCAGAACAGGGGATGAGTATCATGTTACATACCATACAGAGAATGATTCCAGATACGGAGAAACTAATGTCATAGACAGCATCCTTGAATATGATGACCTTGACTCAACTGTCGGAATCAGAAAATTTATTTCAAAAATCACAAGCGGCGACATTGCCAAAAGAATCAGTGATAAATATGGAATGAAAATAATAGAGGTTTTAAATAAAGAGCCCGATGAGGCCAAGAAAGAGCTAAAGACTGTTAAGGGCATAGGAAGCGCGCGCGCACAGATTATCATTGATAAATACAATGAAAAGAAAAGTCTTCTTGCGGCTACCCTTGCGCTTGGAAAATATGGATTTACAGAACCACAGCTTAAGCTGATAAAAAACTTCTACAAGGACATTACAAAAGCGGTCTGCGCCATTCAGAAAAACATATATGCACTGACATACATAGATGGAATCAAATTTCATGATATTGATAAAAAGGCGCTTGACCTTAATTATCCATGTAACGATGGCCGCCGCATGATAACAGGTTTACGTTACTGTTTTATACAGGCACTGGACAGATATGGCTGGTCATATATGAGAGAAAAACAGATTTATGCCATGGTAAATGAGTGCAAAATCCCAAACTTTTCGCCTTATGTCAAATCAGCAATTAACTATATGGTTGAGCATAAGTGTATCAACATCACCGGAACACAGAAAGTGTACTCACTGTCCAAGCTTTACAATGTGGAAGCAGACATAATGAGAGAGCTTTACAGAATAGCTGCCGGAAATATAAAGAGGATATCAGACTCTGTTCTTCAGGAACACCTTGACAATTTAATTACATACAATGAGGACCAGCTTGATTTTGTAAAAAAGGCTGCAAATTCAGCACTTTCTGTTGTTACAGGAGCTGCCGGTACAGGAAAAACATACAGTGTGCAGGGCGTGGTAAGCCTGTTTAAGCATGAAGTATGCTACGGCTGTGCTCTTTCCGGAAGAGCTGCTGCAAATCTAAAAGAAAGTCTTGGAAAAGTGGAATGCTCAACAATACACAGAGCTATTCCAGAACTGATGGGAAATTTCGGGGCAAACAATGAGAATTTTGATAATGCAAAGGTAATCATTGTTGATGAGAGCACAATGATTGACGGAGAAATTTTCCTCACACTGCTTAGGCATGTAAAGACCGGCACAAGACTGATACTGATGGGAGATATAAAACAGCTTCCGCCTATCGGAAAATGCCAGATATTCCATGACATCCTTCTTTCCGAGCAATTTACATATTCAAACCTTACAAAGCCTTGCCGTCAGGATGCAGACAGTGGAATACTTGCCTATTCATTCAAGGTTGTCGAGGGAGACATTGAGGGAAGATATAAAATACTTGATAATTTTTCAGACATATCAGAAGCAGACTACGGCCTGGATGCGATAGAAAATTATTTCTTCGCAGAGCTTGAAAATTATAACTCGCTGCGCGAAGTGCAGATATGCATGGCAATGAGAGCAGAATGTGCCGCGGTAAATGAAAGGATACACAACAAACTTAAAGAAAAAGGCATTTTAAAAGAAGCAGAGCTTAAGCTTAAAAAGAAGTCGGGAGACGAGCTCAAGATACAGGTAGGAGATAAGCTGATTAACACAAAGAACATATATAAAGACCTGTATGACCAGCATGGAAACAATGCAACATGCATGAACGGTGAAATCGGTATTGTCAAAAAGATAGAATTTGGCATTGTAACAATTGCCTTTATTCAGAATGACCAGATTGTAGATATTAACTTTGAAAAGTCACAGCTCGAGAACATGGAATACGGCTATGCGTGCACCTGCCACAAGCTGCAGGGAAGCGGCTTCTCATCTGTTATTGTAGGCATGGGAAACAGTTTTTGCGGAATGTATACAAGGGAGTGGTTTTACACTGCGGTAACAAGGGCAAAGAAAAATGTGAAGATATTCACCACGGACACAGCCTTAAAGCATGCTTTCTATAACTGTGAAACAAATAAAAAGCAGACCTTCCTTGAGGCGATGCTAAACAAAGATGAAAGACTTGTCGGCTGACAGGTCTTTTTTCTTCGTTTTAAAAAGAAAAAACATACTCTCCATATAAATAGAAAGAAAGGAGATTAAGTATGACGAAGTTATCAGAACTGCAGAAAGCGGTTGCAAACCGCAATTTTGAACATGACGCGATTGATGAGGATCTTGAGTTTGTGGAGGATCAGTTTGATGCTTTCCGCAAATATTTCAATGCAGTATACGAGGACGTCTGCGCAGGCGAAACGGCAAAGGTATTTTTATCATCCGGACGCTGGACAACTGAACAGTATCAGGATAAAATAGTATCATTAGACCAGAGCAGACGCATGGCACATGACAGGGCTGTGGATGCATGTAAGATTCTTAACAGAATGTGTGACATGCAGCGTCAAGCATTGTCAGGGCCGGGGTTGAAGGCGACAGTTTTGTTGAGGGATTTAAGAGCCCTGCTGCAAAGAAGCATGTTGAAAAGCCAAGAGTCGACCATTGCGAAACAAAGAATGCAGCACATAAAGAAGATGCTGCACAGATTGGTGATATGATTGAGGGTAAAAGCGGCTTCACAGCGACATCTAAAAAGTCAGATAAAAAGAACGATGAGCTTACGGATGCGATTGTTGAGACGCTTGGGCTTAACTAGAATCAGAAATGTATGAGAGTAGTCTCCCGGCAATAAGCTGGGAGATTATTTTTTTGCAAAATAATGAAAACTTATATAGAAAGTCATAATAAAGGAATAAATCTATCATACTTATGATGTAAGAAAAAATGTGCCACAGGCACTAGATTATCAAAGGAGGACATAAAATATGTCAAAGACAGAGTTAGTCGCAGCAATTGCAGAGAAAACAGGACTTACAAAAAAGGACTCAGAGGCAGCAGTAAATGCATTCGTAGAGACAGTAATAGAGCAGCTCAAAAATGGCGAGAAGGTACAGCTTATCGGATTTGGTACATTTGAGGTATCTGAGAGGGCAGAGAGAGTAGGCAGAAATCCACAGACAGGAACTGAGATGACAATTGCAGCATCTAAGGTTCCTAAGTTTAAGGCTGGAAAAGCACTCAAGGAATTACTCAATTAAGCGTTAGACATAACCAAAAAAAATTTTTTGCAGTTTTTGATTCAAATAATGTAAATGCCGATATTGTGCTGGCGCAGAAAGATACGTATTTAGACCTTACCAATTTTGAAAAAGATTTGAAGCGGTTGTTGAAGAACAAAGGTGGTAATACAGATAATATAAAAATTCAAACAGGTAACACAGAGACAGAAGATACAAGCAATTCGGGCACTTCTACAATATTTAATGAATTTACCGCGCAGAAGGTTGACGTGACGGCTGCAACAACCTCAAAAAGTGGTAATAATATTATTACACCTTCTAACAAAGTTTGTGTATACAATATAACCGCCAAAAACGGATTATCAGCAGGATGCTGGAGCGGAAGCTTTAACATTGGACTGACACTGACAAAAGAATAAAGAAACACAGATTAAGGGTATAGTTAATGGCTATATCTTTTTTTTGATTTTGATGTTTTTTTGGGGAAAATAAAAATCATACTTATATTAAGGCAGTATACAATGCTTGAAAAATATAATACTTTTTTTCAAAAACTTATATAGAAGGCTATAAATGAAAAATATTTCTATCATACTTATGGTGTAGCGGTGAGAGCCATACACAATACACAAAACACACTATGCCCACGGTCAAGTCCGTTAAGTTCGTTTTTATGCGAAGAACCGACAGGGAGAAGCAGAGAGGCGAGAAGAGGCATAATTGTAGCAGGATACGTTAACGGCTAACCCCAAGGCTCATAACCTTTGGAATGCGGGTTCAAATCCCGCTCCTGCAACTAAGCCTTAAAAAGGCTTCATATCCGGGGTTGTAAAGGTTTCGACAGGGTTACAAAAGTGCAGAATTCGCCCGAGTGATGACGCAATCATCAAAACTTAAAATTAAACGCAAACAACAGATGTTTAGCAGCAGCCTAATGGCTGCACCAAAACGTTCCAAGATAATGCTGGTAGGGGCTGAGGTTCAAAAACAAGCGTGTTAGAAGTTCTCTGTATAACATAGGAACAGAGTGGTGGGCTAGACTGGACTACAGACGCAAAAACGGCGTAAAGGTTCTGCATGAGTACTAATTCTGGACACGGGTTCGATTCCCGTCAGCTCCATATCCGGCATGGCCGGAAAAATAGAAGGATGGTGTAAGTGGCAGCACGGTGGTCTCCAAAACCACAAATTTGGGTTCAAATCCCAATCTTTCTGCTGCATGGGGAAATCCTGTGCAACATAAGCAACCTTTCAAATATGTACAACGTGGCAGCAATGCTGCCATGCACGGCTCCGTGGTCTAGCCGGTTAGTGATACGGCCCTTTCAAGGCTGTGACGCGGGTTCGATTCCCGCCGGAGTCATTCTGCCATTGTTTCCATTCTTTTGCGGTGGCAGACTCATAAAAACCTCGTAATTATATAAAAGAAGCAGGGCTAAGCTGCTTCATCTCCCGCCTGCCATCAGAGCGGCATCGCAGGTGCAGTTCCTGCAGGGAGATTTTGTCTGGATGAGAAAGACGTCTGCCGACTATTTTTAAGGCGGATTATGCTAGTTGTTTTTTGATTTCAGACATTTAGTGCCCGTAGCTCAGTTGGTTAGAGCATTCGGCTCATAACCGGACGGTCGAAGGTTCGAGTCCTTCCGGGCGCATTTTATCCGGCACTAAAACTGCCTACCGACTGTTTCGGTACTGGATAATTTTTATGACTGCGGAAAAGCAAAATAACATCTGTATTGAGCTGATTATAATGGCGAATAATGCGGAAGTTTGTGCTTATGCATCGGGTTCCTTCTACGAATACATGTGGATCATTTATAAATTACTTGATACAATTGCCACAGTCTTTGTTCCGGCTATATTAAAACTTCCTTCTTAATACTACAGATCAAAACATATTTTTTAGTGTTGATAATTTCCGGAACATAATAACAATTCAAAAGCAGATATGTTGTAGCTTCCTTCTTCTTAGACTTTATAAGTTGATTTCAGTTGCGACGATTACTGCGAAACCGGATATGATAGCAGTTCCTTCTATGATATGTTATATCTCATTTGGCTGATCTTGGTCAGCCGAGATAGTTGGATGTACTGCTGTCAATTCCCAGTTTTTATCAAAGGAGAAAATTCATTATGGAAAATTCAGTATTTAACATCATTTTGAGAAGAAAAAACAGAGTATTCATTAATGATGACGATATGCTTAAATCTCTTTCTGCCGCAGCTGGTGAAAAGAATAAGCAGATTGTCGCAACAATGAATAAGAACATAGAAGTCTTTGGCTATACAATGTCAGAGGCTCTTTTTGATAAGCTTGCACACATGAAAGCTAAGAACCGTGAAGTGGTGTATGATGTCCTTGTGAACGGACTTAAGGAGCTTACAGGTGCTGATAAGGTGTACAATCCAATGTATCCTAATTTCCCTGAGTCTGTCATGGAGAAAGATGATTTTGAACTGTATTTCAATGCCATCGTTCATTACTGGTCTTTTGGCACCCTTCTGCCTTATGAGGAGAAAGAGGAGAGAGTACCTCTTTTTAACACTGCAAAAGTTAAGGTTCTTGATGCAGGTTCGTTCGATAACTTAAATGACATCTTTAACAATCTCTGCGCATCAAAGACATCTCTTTCAAAGAGTGATGTGGATGACATGATCTTTATTTTAAATTCAGCAAAGGTTACTCTGCCGGATGAAATTCCGTTTAAGGAGAATGCTGCGTGCATATGCAGACTGCTTGTTGATACCGGTGCTGACACAGATGGTTCTTTATGCAAAAAGTACGTAAAGACTGCAACTGATGTACTGCGTCTTGTTACAGCAATGTCTGATGGTGACGTCAGTCTCGCGGAAAATACCAAGTTTAGAAACTTAAAGAGAAGCGAGCGCAGAATTATCATGAACCTGCTTGCAGGCTGTGGAAATGCAGCTGAGGATATGAGCAGATATGCCGGTAAATGGACCCGTGTAGGCGAAAAACTGCACCCGGGTGAGTTTGCCAAGAATGAGCGCTATACAAAAGTTGTTCGTGCATTTGACGTCATAAGAAATGATGGCAAAATTCAGTCGTTTGCAGGAAAAGTGGATGCAGCTGTTGTATCAAAAGATGTGGACACCGTTGTTTCCCTGCTTAAGAAGCGCCCGGGAGAGTTTGCAAGAAGAATTGATTTTCTTCTTCGCACATTTGACAAAGATACCGATAGAAAGACTGTTATTATGGGCTTTGCTTCTGTTGCAAAAGACGTATCGTCTACAGTGCTTTTACAGGTAAGGGAGCATTTCATCAATAAGCTTGACGGCAATGATGACATGAGGGTTTTCTTTCCAAAGGGAAATCTTGCAAGGTCATACTATATCAAGAATGATAAAAAAGAGACTATTCCTGAAGATGCAATGAAAATGGTCATTGCTGTCTGCGAGAATGTACTTATTAATATATATGGAAACAGGGAGTTCCTTGGAAAAGTATATATTGATGAAGCTCTTAAGGACTATACAGTTCCATTCTCATTAAGAAGCGCAGGCAAGACAATGATTTCTGTTTCAAGAGGTTCACGTATTGCAATAGATGACAGTGCAAAGATTATCAGACCATTCATCTGGTGGACTAATACCAAGGATAACATCATTGATGTTGACCTGTCAGTAGCGGTTTTTGCTGACGACTGGAATTGTCTTGAGCATGTATCTTACAACAATCTCGAATCAGACCGGTTTGGTATCTGCCACTCAGGAGATATTATAAACGGCGGACCTGTTGATGGAGAGGGTGCAGCTGAATTTATTGACCTTGATATTGACAAGGCTTTGTCTGCAGGTGCAAGATACGCGGTATTTAATGTGTATAATTTTTCAAATGAGAGCTTTTCAAAGATGGAGCATGCAGCTTTTGGTTTTATGACAAGAAATGATATGAAGAGCGGGGAAATCTTTGAGCCGTCTACAGTGAAGCAGCGCATGGACCTCGCATCAGCAACAACCACATGCATTCCGGTTATCTTTGACCTTAAAGAAAGAGTGTTTGTATGGTGTGACATGGCACTTACTGCTGACCATGTAAGAGCTGGTTTTGGCGGCATTAATGTGGAAAGCAACCTGCCATCAGTAGTCGTTACCTGCAAGGCCATGGTTGATGTTAAAAAGCCTAATCTGTATGACCTGTTTACATTCAATGCTAAGGCAAGGGGTGTCATTACTGACAATCCGGATGAAGCAGACATAAGATTTGGTCTTGATGATAACTGCGATGTAAAACCAAGCGATATTGATGTTATCGTTGGAAAATATCTGTAGATAGTATAAAAGGGCGGGAGAAATCCCGTCTTTTGCACAAAGGAGCAAAATAATATGGAAATCAATAAAGTATTGCTAATTCAGAAACTGGCGGAGAACAAAATGAAATATGTTCTTGAACTTACAGACATGCCGGACTTTACTGATGAAAGTGGAAATAAAGTTAAAGTGGTTCATTGTACTGCTTTTATGGAAAGAGAAACCAATGTTTTTGATAATAGTGAAAATGTTCACTGCCATTTTTCTGCAACCGATGAATCTGGCCACACATACGATTATAAATTCAATTCTGTTACAGAGAATATGTTTGCTATTAACATAATGAATCAGTTTGTAGACAAAATAGCACCAGTATTCCCCGTTGTTGAATGCAGTAAATCCTGTACTTTTAAAGAATATGAGGCGCTTGTAAAAGAGAACGTTAAATTTTCTTATATTCAGTCATCATATCTGACATTTGGCATTCCATTTGGTGTTGAATATGCAGGTGGAATCATCACTGACATCAGGGATTATCCCGACAACACTTTGTTCACCGAGTTGAAAGACAGTCGCATATTCAAGGCTGACGGCAGGGTATACAGGGAAAAGGTTCGTTTAAATAATCCTGCTATAACTACCATTAAAAAACTCTGGCCAAATGGAAAGATTGATGATAATGATCCAAGAACATGGACATTTATTGTTAGCGAGGCAGAAGAATTAATCAGATATTAGCAAGGGTGTATGAGGCGGGCAAATATCTGTAGGCAATGCAGAAAAAAGGCGGGAAAATCCCGTCTTTTTTATATGGAAGGCCATTTATAAGCATTATTTCTGACATACTCATATTAAAAGGAAAGGAAGCGTTTTAAAATGGAAGAACTAATCAAACGCATCAGCAGAGACAACGAACCATATGAAGTAGACAAGGCTGACCCTGTAATAATACAAAGCATAAGCGGCAGGATACTGTCAGAAGATGAAATTAATCAACTTGATGCAAAAGAGCAGACGACGCTCAAAGAAGGAATACGACAATTTTTGGATACGCAGGCGGCATGCTTAAATGATATAATTGTAAGAAATGGGTGCTATTTTGAAAGCCGCTTTGCTGGAAATTGCAGAATAATCAGAAGAATCATTAAAATGGACGGACAAAGAGTTGCAAATTAATCTTTTGCAGCAGGAAAGGAGAAAAATAATGGGACAAAAAGCCGGTTTAAAAAATTTGACGGGAATGCCATAAGCCAGAAAGATGTTAATAATGTCTTTCTTGGCAAGCTTTTGTGCTGAACATTCACGGGGCGGCTCGAATATCGGGAGTGAAAGAAGTGTTCATAGGAATTAGCAAAAGGCAGATATTAATTAGGAGGAAAACACATGCAAAAGAGAAGAATTGTTATGGCAACGGCGGTAGCAGTGTTTGCTGTCGGATTGACCGGATGCGGACTGCTTGACAGTGAGGTTAATGAGTTGAATGGAACTATAAAAGGAAATACGTATAATGTTTCCTTTTACAGTAATGATGGGGTAAACTTTATGAATATGAGCGGCGAGAAAATAGACATGTCGTCAAATACTGTAGAAGAGCCTGTTTACACAGACGATGGCTGGGGATATTTGGAGACAATGAGTTCTGTTGTGACAGTAACCATTGATGGCAGCGAGGTGGAAAGCTGTGGAAGCACAATGATTTTCGCAGAGGATGGACTTGAGCCGGAAGTGGATTTCAAAAGCCCGGAGCTCATTGAAAGCGCATCAGGCGGTTCAGCTAAAGATTATACATTCATTGCTGGCATTGTCAATAAAGTTAAGAACAATTTTGGAAAGAGCAGGGTGGTTGTAATCCAGTCGCAGCTTGGCGATCCGATATGCGCATACTCAGGTGACGAAGTATACTGGAAAGTCTGCAAAGACCTGCCAAAGACAACAAAGCTAATGATAGACGGAAAAGCTCTGTATATCCACAGGGCTAATTTCCAGATAATTGATAAGGAATTATTGAATTAAGGAGGATTAAACATGAGCATTATAACAGCAGGAAATATGGAACTTGAACTTTTACCGGATGAGGTGGAGCGATTAAGCAGGGAGCATATACAGACGAAAATTGAAAGCCTGCTTATGCATGGAATACAGGAGATTAACCCTGATTTAAGCAGAGAAGCTGTGGAGGTACTGGCGCAAACAATGAAATCATCGGTTGTCGCAAAATACGAGACGGCGGCAGACAGGCTGATGCGAGAGTTTGCTGATGAAGCATTGAAGACATACGAATCAGACCTTGAAATGCGCCAATGCACGCTACATATCGAATTTATTGATTATGACGGCGAAGTGCCAGATGACAGACATTTCCAGACGAGAAAAGAGGCTTTTGCCGCGATTGATGAATTTGTGATGAGCGTATACAACAAGAACCCAAACCATACATATACTTTCAGGAAGGTCAATCCGAAGAAGGAGTATGAAATAAGAGAGAAGGGCGAAGCAATTATCAAAATGTATATTAAGGAAGACTAAGAGGATGCGAAATTATATGAGCCGGGAGTATATGCTGCTTCCGGTTTTTTCGCAAGAATAAAAAATCATACTTGTAATAAATTACGAAGAAAGGGCAGACATAAGCTATGAATATCAAGAGAAGAATAACAGCAATAGTGCTGGTATGTAGTCTTATAATACTGATTTTTGGAGGACAAAGCCCTGCAACTGTAATGGCAGATGATACTAAAATAGTAGAAGCTGTTAATTATTCAGGACCTTATTGGAGTAGTAGTGGTTCATGGAATAGTTGGAAAAATTGGTATATTAACAAAGGGTATACTATCATCGGATCTGGAAAAACAACATTATGGTGGAATAGAAAAGATTATGAAGCATGGTGGTTGGGAGTCAAAGATAAAAATGAAAATTTGAAATGGGCTTTATTGTTTGATGGGGTTCAAACAACTTCAGGCAATTATATTACTCGATATAATGGATGGATGCCGGTACGCGAGGGAAAGGACATAGTCTGGTACTATTTAGATAATGAAGGACTCACATACACTAATACGTGGTTACATACAAGATGTGTAGATTCAAATTATAAATCTTCAGATAAACATGGTCATTTTTATTTTGACGGAAGTGGCAGGTTACAAACAGGATGGCTTAGGGACAGCAGCGGCAGATGGTACTATTCAGATAGTACAGAGGGCAGCGTAAATCCCGGCATAAGCGAACATGGCGGATTGACTTGGATGACGATAAAAAACCCAACGTCATACGATAAAGATGGCCTTTATAGTAATGGATTATATTATCTTAACGGCCTGAATGTTGTAACAAACGTGTATAGAATGAACACTAATGGCTCTTATGATTATATAGGAAACACAGTAAACAATATCAAAGTTGGAGATGGCAATGACCAAATAAATCCCCTAAAAGAAAAGACGATAAATGCAGATACAGATTACGTAAATAAGCAAATTTATAACTCAAAGGGATTGTTTATTAATGAAAATGCAGAAGGAAGCTGTACTCAGCAACAAAATCTGGCTTTGAAAAATGATAATTATAAACAGATAAAAATCAATGAATTTACATACTATATTGACAGGAAAAAATTCACTTTGACTCAAAATATAAATAGTGATACAGAAACGACTAAAACATCATCAATATATTTTGAAGGCGCAACAACCATTGAAGATCCATCTGCCAAGGCAGGATATACATTTACTACATGGAATCTACAAGGGAATGGAAGTGAATTGAATGGCAGGACATTTGTAATGGGAGGTGAGGATGCTATTCTTACTGCACAGTGGAAGTATAATACTATTTATGTTAAGATACCCCAGACTCTTATTGGTGATTCAAAAGGTAACAGTTCATTTCGTGTCAAATGCGATGACTTTAAAGCTGGCAGCATAAAAGTAACAGTTCCAGACAGCTTTCCGTATAAGCAGGCCGGCAAAGCTGATGTAACAGCTTTAATAACAGCAAAAGTGGTAACAATATTATTACACCTTCAAACAAAGTTTGTGTATATAATATAACCACCACTAACGGATTATCAGCAGGATGCTGGCAGGGAAGTTTTAACATAGGACTCACGCTGACAAAAGAATAAAGAAACGCAGATTAAGGGTATAGCTAATGGCTATATCCTTTTTCATTGAAAAAAATATCATACTTATAATGTACTTATAATGACAAATTTAAAATAAATCACAAAAGAGGATTTTGTGGGGAAAGGAAGAAAAAATGATGAATTTCAGAGATGAATTGAAGAAAATGAGATTCAAAAAGAAACCGCGTGATGGTAAGAAGCATGATCTGTCAGCACCGGGCAGGAAGACCGTTTTGTCAGCCGGAGCTGTTCTCATAGCAGGCGGACTGCTTACAGCGGGAATTCTTAATGCAAATACGGGTGCTTATACAAGCAGCTTTTTGTCTGACAACAGCAGTTCGCGTAAAATAACAAACGAGAACTACGACTATAAAACGGCAGACAAGCACCTTATCGTAAAAAGTGCTTCAAGTCTCAAAGAGTCTGACGGATACAAAAAGATTGCTAATGGGCTGTATCTTGTGGACAAGGATAAAGAGCTTGATGGAAGCGTTACAACATATGAGGATGGAGATGTTGTAGTCGCTGATGCTGAGGATGATGGAGTGAATCCTGAAGAAGATGTGGATACAGGTGACAAGACTGAGAATACAGAAATATCAGGCGAGGCACCTGATGATAACAATACCGATGTTGGTGATGTAAAAGAAAACGATAAAACTAATGAAGCGGCAGAGTTGACTGACAATGAAAATAATGATGAAAGCACCGCTGATAAAGACACAGAAAAAGAAATTGTGCTTAAAACAGATGAGAGAGAGTCAAAAACACCAACATCAGTTACTGAAAGTGCATACAAAGAATCAGAAAAACAACTGAAGGAAGTTGAAAAAATAAACGAATGCTCAAAACTTGATAAATATTTGTCAACATTGACATTCGACAATGATATTAAGATAGCCGTTGTAGACTCGGGAGCGACTGTAGATAGTGACAGAGTTCTTAATGGAGCCAATTTTTCAGCAACGGGAGACAGACTCAGTATTGCAGATGACAACGGACATGGCTCGAAAGTTACAGAATTAATGCTCGAAAACACACCAGACAATGTATCTATATTGCCAGTCAAAGTAGTTGACAGCACAGGACATGGTACGCTACTGTCCTTATATCAAGGTATTGAATATGCAATAGAACAGAAAGTGGATATAATTAACATCTCACTTGCATCAAAGGCAATTGATACAGGATTGATTCAGAAAGCTGTCAATGATGCGAGAAATGCGGGTATTTTAGTAATAGCAGCAGCAGGAAATGACAACTCTGATGTTAAAAACTATGTGCCAGGTAATGTCAACGGCGTTATGACTATTGCTGGTATTGATGAGAATAACAATATAGCCCAATATTCAAATTATGGTAACACGATTAGCTATGCAGCTAACGGCGTTTATAAAGAGTATAAAGGAACATCTTTCGCTGCAGCAAGAGTTTCAGCCGTCGCAGCAATGATAAAAAGCAATAATAAAAATAATGATATTGAAAGTATTCTTGATAGATATGTATACAATCCAAAGATTGACAAAAAGTATATTGGCCGTGGAATGATTACTTTATCAGGAAAAATTACTGCAAATAAAGAAAAAGAGTTAAAAGAAAACGTTCAGGCAAAATTAGACGATTGGGAAAATATTTCAGACAAAAAGGTGAATGATATTATCAAAGACATGCCTGCTGATGAGATAGCCTTTTTCTGGCAGTCGCTAACCGAAGAAAAGCAGAAAAAACTTTTAGAAAGATGCGCATATCTTAATCAGGATGTTACTATAAGCAACAAAGATGGAGTACAGACAAAATCATTTGCTGAATATTTAAACAGCAATTTTACATTTGACGATACCGCAACAGCTGGTTGGGAACAGCAGACCATGTGGGATCAAAGCCGTGGATATTTCTGGTGCTGGGTAGATTATAGTGGCGCAAAGTGCTGGTATAAAATAGATGTGTCATTATCAAGAACAGACTCTATAAATGGTAATATGACATTTGCTTCTAGTTTTTATTCTGGTACAAACGTTGCAACTATAAGCTGCGCAAATGGACAGACTAATGGTCATAATTATGCAGGCGGCACGACTGTAACGGCAACGCCTAAGACGGGATATTTTATAAAAAACGGCGGTAATTATGGCTCTGGTGCTGTATCGACATGGTGTAACATAGGATGTTTAACAAACGCAGGATTTACATGTTCAAACAATGCGTATCATAATTGGAAGACACGTCCGTGGAATAGTGATTCAGATATTAATTTTGTCGGAGCGCCGGGACTTCATGCAGAATTTGATGTTGGTGATGCAAAAAATGCGACATGTACGGTCGATGTAAATCCTACTTTAAGCGGTGTGGCCATCAATGGCGGAAGTGGGCGGAAAGATCTTACATTTGATGTGTACAATGGCAATGATAAAATAAAAAATCAAGTTAAAGACTTTTGCGAAAGTGTGGAATATGGTTCTCACTTATACATTAAGGGCGTAAGTACACCGACAGGCTACCATATTACAGGCGATAATAAGGGTACTTACAACTTAGGAGTAATAAAAGAAAATAAAACAGGAAACAAAGCGATATGCAAACCAAATATAGAACCAAATACATACGATGTGGCTTATGAACAGAATAAACCATCAGACAAAATGCTTGATTACTACAAACCGTATGGTTCTACTGCAACAACAAAAGGCTGCACATATGGTGTTACGAACTACATTAGTTCATGCGGATATACCATGCCAGGTTATTCATTTAAAAACTGGAATACGGCTTCAAATGGCAGCGGAAAAGCATACAATCCCGGGGATTCATTCACGGCTCTTACAAGCACAAACGGTGAAACAGTACATCTTTATGCTCAATGGACAAAGAACAGCTACACAACACACTTTGATCTGAATGGCGGTTCGGGCTATGCTCCTGACCAGACTGTTGCATATGGCGAAAATGTATCTCTTCCTATGGATGGATTTTCCAAGGAAGGTAAAACATTTATCGGATGGTCTTTAACTGCAAATGACATTGGTTCAACAGTACAGTCATTAAGGTCTGGCTTTTCATATGTCAATATGTATAAGACAGAGACAAAATACTTTGACTCTCCGCAGGATGTAACACTCCATGCAATGTATTCAATCCCTGTATCGGATGTAAAATCTGTACAGCTGCGCGTGCTGCAGAAGAATGGTTCACAGATGGACGTTAAGTCTATTTCAGATGTTAGCTTCCACAAGGATGGGGAAGCCTTCTATTCATTCGGTGGAGCTTACAGACTTGTTCAAATGTTAAACTCTTCAGGCGGATATTATCAGGCTTACGACAACTATCATTGTAATCTTGGAGCTGATATTATAGCGACGGATAATGCCGGAAATGTTGGAACTATCTGGAAGCTTGGGCTTAATGGTGCAGACAATCCTGATCCGCCAGCACCTGAATACAGAACAGTTAAAACAGATCACTATATGTACAAGTATAAAGTGACAGGAAACAATGGTGGATTTGAATACTACAATACGACTGACGGACAGCAGGTCCTCAAAGGAACAAATTATAAGGCGGGTTTCCTGAATGAAAAGTCGAATCCAAGGATTCCTGACGGATATGAACCAGTGCGCATGACTGTTAAGTATCAGGACGTTCATGGAGCTTCAGAAAGTGATATTATGAACAAATATAATGGTGATAATGATGTTGATAATATGCCTATAACTGAAAACACTTTTTATTCCGCATACTACATGCCGAAACAGTATAAAGTGCATTTTAAAACTGCTTCAAATGAGTTCTTTATCAAAAACAAAAACGCTGATAACAGAAATTCAAAGTCATATCTGTATACAGATAATAAAATGCCTACAATGAATATCCATTACACAGAAGCCTTTGAAGAGCTTCCATCAGCGTCAAAAACCGGACACACATTCACAGGATGGTTTGTACTTGATGAAGATGGAAATGATACAGGTGTGCAGATTAAAAAGGATGAGCCTTTTAATTATACCCGCGATGTAACTGTAATCCCTCACTGGGAAATTAACAGTTATAAGATTACTTATGACGCAGCAACAAACGGAGGCGTGCTGTCAGGAAAGTCGTCTGAGTCAGTACAGTATGCTTCAAAAGTAAATATAGACACAAACAAATACAGTGCGGCAAAAGATGGTTTTAAATTCCTTGGATGGAACACCAATCCAGAAGCTACAGAAGTCAAGGGCGGGGTCTTTGAAGACGGTGCAAAAGTGCTTAATAACGGCAGGATGCCTGATAAAGACATAACGGTTTATGCAATATACAGCCGTACTGTCACAGCAAAATTCTACAGTGCTTATTCGCAGGGAGAGCCTTATGAAATCGCACCTTCAGGAACACTTACTGACATTATCAGCGTGACATACTACAATACTGATACATCAGGCGAAATTACAGCTCCAAAGTCAAAACAGGGAAACCTCGACTGGACATTCTGTGGATGGTCTACAGAGAACAACTGGAATTCACCTATTGCAATAGTGGCCGACAATAAGATAAGTATCAGCAAAGACACAGACTTTTATGGGCTGTACCAGAAAAATGTAACACTGAGTTACGAAAGCAACTGCGATGCGTCAGTTGACCCAATGACAGGAACAGTTTATTTCAATGCAGCTCCCGACGGAAAGCAGGGTGACTATAAAAAGAATTTTGAAGGAAATCTTGACAGCTCACTGCAAAGCAATGAAGCAAACAGTTTTGTTGGCTGGGTACAGACGTTCCCACAGACAAACTGCGCTGTATGCGGAAACCCTACAAAGGACAGCATCATAGGAACAATCGACACAAGCGTTAACGGCTGTAAATGTAAGTGTTTCTATCCAAACAGCGGATATAAGAACAAGCGTCAGGATGGATGTACATGTTGCTTTATGGCAAATGATGCATTCAGCATTGACCGTGATACAACTGTTGCTGCAAGATGGGATGCATATCCAACAATCAGTGCAAAGGATACTTATATCTCAGTTCAAGAAAAGAATGATTTTGAGAAAAAACTCCTTGACTCAGCGGAGTCAATTGATAACGAGGATGTTACAACACCAATAGTTATACAGAATAAGGATGAGATTAAGGAAATCATAAACGGCACTGATGAAAATGTTGATGTGACAGTTATTTACAAAACAACTGATTCATATGGAAACATTACAACAGAGAGCAAGATGCTTCATGTCATAAACACGGCATCAAAAGAAGCTGCAAACACATCATATGCAAGATTCATCAATACAAAAGCAAAGAACGCTTCTTACAATATGGGCGGACTTGAAGAAAATTCACTATGGCTCACAAAACAGTCATACAAAGATGCATTAAACACAGCTCTTTCAAATGCTGATAGTGTAAAGGGTAAAAAGATGGATACCGCTAATTCATATCTTCTTGGAAATGGAAAGGCATACAAGCCACAGTACGTACTTAAATACACAAACAGTGATATAAAAGCAATAAAGAAATATCTGAAAAATAACGGATATGGAAAATTCCAGTCATCTACTGACATGGACAAAGGAAGCAGTATATTAAAGGACTACTTCAAGACATACGTTGAAGCATACGAAGAATAATTTTTTGTATCACACGATTAGCAGGAGACCGTTCGCGGTCTTCTGCTTTTTATAGTGAACGAGAAAAAAGATTAGTCATATTTGTCAGTAGAATGAAATAAGGTTTATAAATTATTGTGTTTACTATCAAAATATAAAATGATAGTAAATTAGTGCTATACTCCTACGAATAATTATGTTATACTACATGTAGTGGTTTTTTAAGGGCAAATTCAGATATATGCTCGAAAAAGAAAAAATCTTATATAGAAGGCCATTCGCAAAAATGAAAACTAACATACTATATATGTAAAAAAGGAACAGATTTTAGTTCCATGAAACACAGATCAGATTGAAGAGAAGGAGAAATATCAATGAAAAAGAAAATTTTAATGGCCCTCCTGTGTGGAACAATGACAGCGTCATTATTCACAGGCTGCGGCAAGTCTGACAGTATAGAGCAGACAAAGGACAAAATGAAAGTTGAGGCAGGTGACACCTTCAATTTCAAGGTATCAGACTACTTCAAGCACTCAAACGGAGACGCTATCAGCGATGATGAGTACAAGCTCGATGCGACAGCGGTAAACACTGACAAGGTAGGAGAGTACACCGTAAAGGTTACATTCGGCACAGGTAATGATGCAAAGGATTACAAAGTGAAGGTAGCTGTGCAGGATACCGTTGCGCCAGAAATCAAGGCAAAAGGAGATGTCGCAAACAGCGGATATACATATGTCAACGACATGAGCACAGACATGTCACAGTATGTCGATGCAACAGACATCACAGACCTTAAGTATTCCACAAAAGCTGAGAAACTCGGAGACCTTGCCGAGGTAAACGACCAGTCAATTGCAGGCTATCTTGAGCAGGTGAAGACTGTAAATGACACAGAAGCCGCAAAGCAGGCTGAAGCTTCAAAAAAGAGCGACAAAAAAGAGGACAAGAAGGCTGACCAAAAGGATGCCACAGAGAAAACCGACGGTACCGAAAAGGCTGACGGTATTGAAAGTGCAGCCCAGACAACAGATGACCTCAAAAACATGGGCGAGGGCTTCTATCTTACAACAGTAACAGCCACAGATGCAGGCGGCAATACAGCAGATGTGTCGTTCCTTGTAATCTGCGACAAGACAGCGCCTGTTGTATCATACAACGGCCAGCAGCTTGCTGACGGAAGCACAATAGAGCTTGAGAAAGATATAAATGATGTATCAGAGGTAGTTTTTGATGTAACAGACAACACCCGTGGAAAGCTGGCAGACGGCGACTATACCAAGACGCTCGATAAGAGTAATGGCTACAGCTTCAAGATTGACGCAGGGGATTCTGCAGGAAACCAGACTTCAATCAGTGTGAACGGAAACGTGAAGAAACAGGAAGTGGCTGAGAACAGCAGCTCTGCTAACAAGGGAAGCGGAAAGAACAACGGTGGTTCAAAGAAGAATAACACCTCATCAGGAAAGAAGCACAACAGCAGCTCATCAGGTGGCAGTTCAGCACCTGCAAGCAATCCGGAAAACGGAGACAATACCGTGAGCGAGCCTGCTAATAATAATGTGCAGTATGGAGTGATTCAGTGGGATAGCAGAGGCGCTTATAAGGCTTGTTACAAGACGGAATCGGAAGCTAATGCAGCAGCTGATGCGTTTGTAAAAAACAAATTAGGAAGCTCATATACAGGCAATTGGGACGGCGGTGGCTGGGAGCATGGCGTTTATTATGTTAGTGGCATAACTGCAAGAATTGATAATGAAAATGCCAATGTCATTTACGATATGCGTCCAAATGTCGCCAAAGCGGTCAGTGGCTCAATCTTTAACGAATCTACATGGGAATGGGAAGATGCTAAAGATATAAGTTGGTAAAAGCAGTAAATGCTATAGAGGATAAGACATCTCTTTTTGGGATGTCTTATTTTTTTAAAAGAAAAAATCATACTTATACTGTAAGTAAAATTTACAAATATCTAAGAAAGGAGGATTTTTATGCTAAGTAGGTTAAAAAAGATTGCAAAACGTGCGGGAGCAATTATCGTAGCAGGAATAGTTACATTAACTGCTTTGCCAGTAATTCCTGTACAAGCGGCCGAAACCAAAAATTACCATTTGTATCAAAATGCTAAGCAAGTGTATGATTCTATTTCGGAAACAAGAAAAATTTACACGACACCAGATAACTCAGAGTTATTCTGGGTAACAAAGAGCAACAAGGCATCAAGCTCATCTCATCTGAAATACAGAACTCTTGGCTGGAGACTTGTTATATCGGGAAGTGGATATTCGCAGAAATGTGACCTGATACTCAACAACACAATCAAAAGGCCAGCAGGGGCATTAGGAGAGTGTGAGAGTGATGGTTACTATTATATTCTGTATACCATAGACTTAAAGACGGTCTATAACAGAATGTGTGCCCAGAACAGCAGTATAGCAGCAGCGATATACGGCGGTTCATCATATCATATTGTGGCACACCCGATAATGACAAAAGTACCGGCAAACAGCAGCCCAAGCGGATCGCTTACAGGAGAAAACTCAAACGGAACTGTTAATGCAAGTGGTTTTGTATGTTTCATGGATGAAAATGGCGGCTACAATGCACTGAAGAATTGTGCTTCATGGAGTTCAGCTTCGTATGATGCGTTTAGTGATTTCCATTCTGGAAGAAATTGTGATATAAGCGCAATGAAATACAATGTCCGATATAAGATTGTGGATGGAAATGGCAATGCTGTTGAGAACACTTCTTTGTCTAGCGGTTTGAAAACAAATTCAGGCGGAGGTGTCGTTAATTCGAGGGGATCTGCGTATTCGCAGAATGTAACATCATTCGCCCCAATAAGCGCATTAAATGTTGCAATTACAAAGCCTGGCTACACTCTTGAAACAGTATGGAAAAAATCCGGAACAAACTATGCAGTTGGTTTTGGCGGACAGATTACATCCTATGCGATAGGCGGCAACACAACCCTTGTAGCAAAGGTAACTCCTAACACATATTATGTTGACTACTATAAGGATGGAAATGTTATCATGCGCCAGACATGTACTTATGACAAGAACTTCAGTACATATGACGGCACATCTGTTTCGTGGGACAATTATGTATTCAAGAACTGGAATACACAAGAAGACGGAAATGGAACAACATACAGCTCAAAGCAGACAGTTAAAAACCTGACAACCGTACCTGGCGGAGTGGTTAAGCTTTATGCACAGAAAGAGCCGAAGGAATATGAAGTAACACTGAATCCTGTTGGAGGAAGTGGCGGCACAGATAAGGTATATGAGAAATATGGTATCAGATACACAGCTCAGAGTGAAAAAGTTGTAAATAATCCGGCATCAATAAGTGCTGTAACTTCACCAAAGAAATTTGGTTATGATTTTACCGGATATTTCACATCGGCTAATGGTGAAGGAAACAAGTTTGCAGATGGCATAAACCCGTTAATGCAGACACCTAATGCAAACCACACGGTTGCTATCACAAAAGATACAGTAATGTTTAATGCAAAAAACACACATACTGTATATGCGAATTATACACCGCGTACACCGGTCATCAGTTTTAACAAGCAGGGCGGTTTAGGTGGCTCAGATTCAACAACAGCTACATTCGGCAGCGACCTGCCACTTGTTGACAACAACAAAAATTCTTTGTCAGCACCGTTAAAAGAAGGCTGGTCATTTAAGGGTTATTATACAGAGCCTAATGGCAAGGGAACAATGTTTTACAACGAGTCTATGGGTGCAACAAAGACTTGTGATTTTGAAGACAACCTGACTGTATATGCCTACTGGGTGGACAATATTCCGCCAACAGTAACTGTCGTGCCAACTACAAACGGATGGACAAATCAGGCTATAAACATCACCATACGAATGCGTGACACAGGAAGCGGACTCAAAAAATCTGGCTGTGTTATCAAGATGGATGGCAAAGAAATTGGCTGGGACCGATGGTTTAGTGACGGATGCACAGACGAAGTTGTTACAACCATCACATGTACGACAGAGGGCATTCACAAGTATGAAGCTATTGCCACTGATATGTGGGGCAATGTAAGTTCTGCAATGACCGTTGTATATTATGATATTACGGCACCAAAAGGAAGTGTTCATGCTTACGGCCCGGGAGTTTCAGAAAGAATACCGATGACATATCTTAATAATAGCTCAGTATGGTACATCCGAGACGGAAAAGTTACAGATTACAACGTAAAATACGACTAGGACGGAAACACAAGATCAGATATCTGACGAGATTAAGCATGGCACAAGCTGTGCTTTTTTCGTTTCCGGAGGAAAAATATTTTTAAATTTAAGTTACTACGGAAATAAAATTCATTTTTTGATTATTTTTCTGAAAAATTTTTTTAAGTTACAAGATAATTTTTAAGTTACAGCGGTAGTAGTAAATAGTCAAATTTAGTTAGTCGCATAATGTTGATTATGCGACTAACATATATTATAATAAAACCCACAGGGGTATATGGATTAAATATACCTCGATATTAATAATCTAGTAAATCATACAACTAACAATATACAAATAAACAAAAAGGAACTTATATGGCACGAGAATACAAAGAACAAAAAAATGCAGAAACTACAGTCAAGATACTTGAACTTGAAACTATTCTGCCAGATTTCTGTCACGGTTACATTGTTTCCATTTCCGGTTACAATAAACCATTGACACAGCTTGCATACCTGCAGAGAATACAGTTTTTCCTGCAATGGCTGCTAGAATACAATTCTTTTTTTTGCAAGCATTACACCAAAATAAATGAATTTAAGGTTTCTGATTTAGAACTTTTAAAGAAGGCTGATTTTGAAGAATTTTTAGCTCACATTTCAAAGTTCGGAGCTGTTTCAAAGGAAGAAATCAAATCAAGCATTGAAACGGGCAAATATATAACTGAGTCAAAGCCAACAACAAGAAATAATTATCTCAGTGCTCTGCGCTCTCTTTTTACATATTTTCTTGAAAATGACATGATTGATACTGCTCCGGTCCTTAAAATCCGTCAGGCTACAGTTAATAAAACAATTCCCATCGCTCTGAACGACAATCAGATTGACAGAATATCTGATACCATTATGAACGGCTCTGAATTTATATCTGCAAAGCAGGAAGAGTCAAGACTTATTACATCCGCAAGAGACCTTGCCATCTACACTCTCGCACTGCATACAGGTATTCGTATCTCTGAGCTTGTTTCGCTCGATATCAAAGATATAAATTGGGACGAGCGCTGTTTTAAAGTCATACGAAAACGAGGAAATGAAGATGTGGTTTACTTTGATAACACAACAGAACGAGTACTTTTAGACTGGCTTGATGAACGAACAAATTTAAAAGAAACGCTTGGAATTACTGATGATAATGAGCCTGCTCTTTTTATATCAACCAAGGGGCGTAATAGAGGAACCAGGCTTTCTGTGCGCAGCGTTGAAAGAATGGTAAAAAAATATGCTGAAATCGCAGTCCCCGAAGTCAAGGGAATGCATGTGCATTCTTTAAGATCCACCTGCGCAACAAATGTTTACGAGAAGAGCCATGATCTTGTATACACAAAAAGCCTTCTTGGACATTCAAGTGTCAATACCACTATGAGATACGTAAAGGATGATGAAAAGAAAAAGAAAGACAATAGAACTCTTCTGGACAAAGATAAAAATGAGTAAAAACACAGCGGCATCATAGTCAGGATGCCGCTTTTCTATTGCCTATTGTACATATTGTATATATTTTATGTATATTATACAAGTTGTATAAGTTGTCCATTTTAATAGTACTCAATGTCTCTTCACTGCTCTCTTGCTCTTCTTTCACTCTATTTTATCCAGATTATCATCCAGATTATATAATTTCTTAAGATATTCATACAGCTTATTCTTCTTCTCATCCGAAAGTCTGTAAATCATATTCATCTCATCCGGTCTGCACAGAAACAAAAAATTATAATAGACATCTTTTTGAAGCATATATTCACTTTTTCCATACGCCGCATTAACAATCGTCTTTAAAAACAGCTCTCCACGCTTTGTTTTTGCTGCAGGATAAAACTTTATTTTTTCATATATCAGTCTGTCAAATACACCAGTATAATGAAGATTTTGTTCATGGCACTTCAAATAAGCCTCAATCTTTGCCAGCTGGTCTTCTTTTGCAAAGCACCATATATCTACGTCTTCAAATGGATACAACATCACTTTCATTATATCTCTCCCTCCTCATGTTTAAACCATTGACTCGTTGCTATTTCTACTTCTCCTCTTTCAGCTATCTTTCACGACTAAATCAGCAGATTTTTAACGCTATATTTTGTAAAAAGTATTATTACAGAAAATCAGCTTCCATATAAGACGCGATTCGCGCTTTTATATAGAAAGGCAATTTCATACATAATTTCTATCATACTCTATATAAAGAAAAAGACGGCAATCAGCATAAGACACTACATTTAGGAGGCGCTCTATGGAGCTTAATTTATTCAACGATACGTGGGTATTTGATGACAAATATTTCATTATCTGCGGACCGAGCTGCTACGAAGTTCACAAGATGGATAAGAACAGCACCAATGTATACGAAAGCGAGGCATTCATTGACTGTCTCAGATATGTATGGAATGAAATTCAGGAAAGGAATAAATCATGAGAATAATCATATTTGCATTCATTATCGCTCTGTTTGCTGTTAATTTTCCAATGACAGCAAGTCTTATAGCGACAAATGCCAAGTTTAATAAGAAAGGAGTATTAAAAAATGGTTATGGCGGTTATGGCTATTTTGTTGGTATTGGCACTATTGTTACTACTGTTGTTACTGTTGTTGTACTAATATTCGTTGCAAAGACATGCTTTTAAAGGAGAAATCATGAGCAAACACAAATCAATACCCACAGCAACGCGCAAAAAGCTGTATGAGAAGTACAATCATCGGTGCGCTTACTGTGGGTGCGAACTGGAATACAAAGATATGCAGATAGATCACGTTGAAAGTGTTTATCGCAACAATGATATTGCACAGACAATGTCGGAAGAAGAAATGTATGACGAGAGTAATTTCCTACCCGCATGCAGGCAGTGTAATTTTTACAAATCCACGTTTACCATTGAGCAGTTCAGGCAAAGGCTGAAAGAAGTCATGATGCCTAATCTGCAAAAAGATTTCCGTTACAGACTGGCGGTCAAATATGGATTGATTAAGGAAACAGACAAAAATATCATATTTTATTATGAGACTTTAGAGAAAGGAAATCCGAAAATATGCTAAATATAGAATACACGCATGAAGCAATTCAAAAATTAGCAGAGGGTATACATGAAATTTTGCACATTGACTTAAGCACTCCCATGACTCTCGAAAAACTCACGAAAGCTATTATAGACTTTGGAATTGATATTGAATATGTCAATATAACAGATGCAAATAATCCTTTATTTGTAATGTCTGCGGAATATGAAAAAAGAGGCTGTCGTGATTACGTAATAAAAATCAATAAGAATAAGAACGAAAAGAATTTGCTTTTCCGAGTGGCGGCAGAATTTGGAAAAATTATCTTGTATGAACTGCCGGAAGATATAGAGAAATACGAAAAGGAGAAAGACAATGAAAGTCAGGGAACTGCTTAAAAGCCTGCAAAGCCGGACCAAAATACATATTATTACCACCCCATATACAGACGATGAGTTTATATGTAAAAATCCGGAACAGGCAATCATTAATTACGGCCATGAATCTGTAAAGAACTGGTTTGTAATGGATAACATAATATACATTAATCTGGAGGAATAAAATTGAAGATTATAAAAACACCTGCCGAAATAGATACCCGGCTAAAGTCATTCGTTGTTGTTGCAGATTCTGAAACAGCTATGAAAAATAGTATTGATATTGTCAGAGAATATGGATATGAAATAAAAATACTAGATTTTTGGCACAAAGATATTTCATGTCACTATAATCCATTTAAGTACGTTCATTCTGATCAAGATGTCTATGAAATGGCAGACTGTATATTTAAAGACATCAAAGGTATTGGCGGCATGGCGGAAAGACAAATGTTTATATGCATGATTTTATACCTCAGAAGAATCCATTCACCAGAAAAACTGACCTTTGCAGATGTGATAAATCTGCCGTACAAAGAGATCAAAATTAATGGATTCCAATGCTTTGATACTTTGAATGGAAATGGCGATGAAGCTTTTACAAAAGCATATTACAGGCTAAAAGACCTTTGTCCTGCGAACCGCATACAGGGCACTGCAATATCGCTCAGTATAAGAATATGTTTAGCCGTTCCATTTCTTGATAATATTTTTGCGGATGATACTCTCGGTTTAAATGACAAATCTATTAAGTATGAAAAAACAGCAATATTTTTGCCTGATTATGATGATGACATAACATTTAGAGATTTTTATAGATTAGCCGCCATGCAGTTAGAAAAAATTAGCCAGGAGGAATAGCAAAAGCGAAATGAGAATGAAATACATGAAGAAAAAGAAAATCACACTGCTGGCAGTTGTATTAGCTACTGCCGCTATGTTTACAGGATGTACAATCGAGGACGAATATGTTCCGGTCGATACAGAGGTACAGGTTATGGAAACGAACGATATGGGAGTCCCGTCACTATCACAGACACTAGATATTCCTGATGAAGACTTCAAACTGGTCTGCGAGTACGGCACCAACGGATATGATCTCAACAACTGGCGCGTAACAGATCCAAAGCAGATAAGTATGAAAGTACATACACAGGGACTTCCTGATGGATATGATGTAGTAATTGACCATGTTCACGCTGACGTATCGCTACTTTCTATTTCACCTCAGATCAATGGAATCACCCAGGACAGCATGGATGATACATTTCATGGCCAGACTCAGGATGGCTTTGCTATTTCAAATGACACCGAATATTACAATGTATTCGCAATCGAGGGTTACACAGATCAGTTCTATGAATTATGGGGATATGCATTTGGTCCATATGGAAGCTTGTCTTCATCATATGAAAGGATGACAGAAAACAATATCATACAGGTTGGTACATACGGCGAGAAAATCAGTATTGTATATGACATATCAATCAAAAAACCCGGCAGCGACAAGTATTATACAAAATCAGTTATGAGTACATTAGGCGTTCCTGTGTCACAGAAACTTAACAAAAAGGACGCTATAACAGGAGAATCTGTAAAATAATATAGAATAAGAAAGGAAAAGAAAAATGGAAAACAAACCCAAAAAAATCAATCCGATATTACTGGTTCCTGCTATTATGGCAGTAATTGCATGCCTTGCAATAACACTTGTTATTGGACTTACTCAGATTCTTGTTATTATGCAGCATGAGCAAAAGATTGTAAATCAGACTGTTAAATCAATGTATCCGGATGCAAAAAACGTTGGAAAAAAGATTTCTGAATACGATAGAAATCTGTCATTTGAATCAGGCGGATTAACCTATTATTACTGTCTCAAGAAAGAAGATGGTAAAAGGATAATATATATCATGGACAGAGATGATACAGCAAGGGTTGTATATAAAGTAGATTATGATACTGGTGACATTGTATTTCCTGTCAGCAGTGAAGATGTAGAAAGCGTAAAACCAGCTGAGCCTGCAACGGAATCACCTGACAGCACAGATACACTTATTGAAACAGAGACGAATCAGAAAGCGAGGAATGTTAGATGAAAAATGTTAGATTTGCGTTCACAGATGCAGATTACGAGCTGGTCACAAAGGCGTATAAGCAATACGAAAAATTAGCAAAAGATTATGACCATAAAAACTTTTTGTTTGAACTGTTAGTCTTTGCTACAATACCTATTGGTTTTCTTGTATTTTCATTAGCACAGCGTATTATAAACGCCAGATTTGTTGGTCTGATTAACCTAATTATCATAGTATGTACTATTATTTTGTATGCACTTTTTATTATGCAGTCATCAATATATACAATGAAAAGGAACCTAACTAAGAAATATGGGGCAGATTGCCTTGATATAAAGAACAATATGGAAGAAGCCAGAAAAACCAGTGGCAGATTAGAATTTGAAATAGACACAACATACGATGGGATTATTGAAACAAATAAACTATTCTACAGAATATACAAACCACCATTCGCAATTCGAAGATATCCAGTCATTGAAAACGAAATTCCGTATACAGATAATATTGTGCTAAGACTCAAAAAAAACACAGATAAATATGACTTTGTCAGCTATATCTGGCAGGCAGAAAGTGTATAAGAAAGAAAATCGGCAGGAGCACTCTCCTGCTATTTTCATATAGAAGGCCATATTTAAAAACAAAAACTATCATACTCTTATTGTATAAAAGAAAATATGTAATATTATACATAAGAATATCACAAAGAAAGGAATAACTTTATGGACTTACAAAGATTTAAAGATAAAATGCAGACAGAAAATGCCCTGCCTCTTAACATGCTGCTTGATGAGGCGCCGAGCGTACATAAAAATGGTTTTACAGAAGTTGATGCTGCCGGAGAATTTATGCAGGACGTTATAGATAAACTCGGCATGGTTAAAATGATATGCAAGGATATACGTACCGGAGAAATGCCGGTTGACGACAATCCTGTAAAACTTACATACAACAAAGTTATATGTATCGAAGAACTTGCTGAACTTGCTGCTGCTATCATTGGTCACGAAAGCTATTGCTCAGGATCTGATACTGATGAAACAGTCAAAGAACATCATGAGAAACTGATTAATAAGAAATATGCGCTGCTTGAGGAATTCGCCGATGTGATGATTTGTCTACACTTAATGAAAAAGGAATATGGACTGACAGATGAAATAATAAGCAAAGCTGCAAGAATCAAGCTTGATAATTTCAAGCAGAAAAACAAGGAGAAAAAATAATTTATGACGTTAAAAGAATTTACCCAAAAGCTTAATGGGCGCGAATATAGCTATCCACAGTTTACAAAGGAAGACCTCGCCATTGCAAAAGAGAATGGCTTTATTATTGTACATGGTGCCAGCGATGACCTCATGAAAATTGAAGGCGCTATTAATGATAATGGAGACTGCTTTGACGGCGGTACTTTAAAGCTTGATATTGCTGATGGAAAGTTTGTTGACAGCAATATAGAAGAAAGTTTTGATGTTGTTGCAATTGAGGCTTTATGGTGCAAAGGCCATGACGACAAAATGAATGTCATTCCATGGACATACGCCACAAATGTCCCGCATGAAAAGTTCATGATATATGAGGATGGCAAACCGTACTGTCAGGGAATTGTTTTCCAAAATGATGCACTGAGAGAGCCTGTGGCCGCACTTAAAACAGTTGAAATTGAGCTGAGCAGGAAACAGTTTGAAAAGCTTAAGACCATGAATGATGGAGACAGAGCGAGATTTTACTGTAAAGAAACAAAGGAATGCTTCACAATGTGTAATGCTGTATAACGAGTAATACGTAACTAGGAGGAAATTATGATTGAACTTCAGGAAAAATATAACAAATGCAAAGTATTTACAAACAATATAGACAACGAAACTATAAGCCAACTTATTAATCTGCTCAATCAAAAATTCGTAAAAGATAACCAGATCCGTATTATGCCAGACGCTCATGCCGGAAAAGGCTGTGTGATTGGTACAACAATAACCATTACTGATAAAGTTGTACCAAATCTTGTTGGCGTGGATATTGGCTGCGGAATGCTGGCCATTAAATTAAAAGATAAAAACATTGATCTGCCAAACCTTGACAGCGTAATTCGCAAATATGTCACATCTGGATTCAACATTCACGATTTGGCAATTGCAGCCTCCCACGCTGCAGATATAATAGCGCCGGTTGATGTGGATAAAGCGTACAAATTTCTCGGGACACTTGGCGGAGGGAATCATTTTATTGAAGTGGATATGGATAAAGATGGCAACTACTGGCTTGTAATTCATACAGGTTCGAGGCATCTCGGCATAGAAGTCTGCAACTATTATCAAAATCTTGCCTATGAAAATCTTAAACTAAAAATTCCTTTTGAACTTGCATACCTTGAGGGACAGGCAATGGATAACTATCTTCATGACATGAAGCTTACACAGGAACATGCAAGAATAAATCGCGAAACCATTGCATCACGAATAATTAAGCATGCAAAACTAACACCCATTGAAAGCTTCGATACCATTCATAATTACATAGACACTGACAATATGATTTTGCGTAAAGGCTCTATTTCTGCACAAGCTGGTGAAAGGGTTATCATACCACTAAACATGCGTGATGGTTCTCTTATCTGTACCGGAAAGGGTAATCCTGACTGGAATTACTCTGCTCCTCATGGAGCAGGAAGAATACTCTCGCGAAGCAAGGCTAAAGATACGGTCTCAATGGATGCTTACAGAGAGTCCATGGAAGGTATATATACCACGTCAGTAAGCACAGGAACTATTGACGAGAGCCCGTTTGCATACAAGCCTGCGGAAGAGATTATAGAAAATATCAAAGATACAGTGGAAATAATTGATGTTATTAAACCTATATACAACTTTAAAGCATCAGAAAACATATAACATACAAAAAATTAATATGTGCTTGCAGAACGAACTGCACCATATAAGAAACACGGACATACGAAATGTTAATATAAGGAAATATTATGCTTAAAAATACTATCAGCGCAATACTTAACGAAAATGCAAATATTAACAACAGAAAGAAAATAATAAGACAATACTGCTTATGGAGCGGGGTGTTGTATCTTATAGGAGGACTTCTAGCCAGCGCTGCTGTTGTTTGGATTATATCCTACATAAATCATATTCACAAAAACATAAACCAGTATGTTCAAAGCAATGGTTCAACCGGCATTGTTTTGGCAATGACAGTGTTCTTTCTCATGGCATGCTGCCTGCTGCTTGTTACACTAACAGCGTTTGTACGTGTAATTGTAAGGTTATATGCGCTCGCAAGACCTTCAGAGGTAAGATGCGCAGAACTGACTATTACGGGAAAGCACCAGAAATCGGCAGACGACATTCGGTATTCAATATCGCAGTTTCAAGTTAGCGCAAAAACAAATAAAGGAATTATACAGGCAGACTGTTTAGGTAAGACATACAACAAAGTCATTCCCGGACAAACATGTGGATTATTCTACAGCTTTGACGGAAAAGTAGTAAAAGTCAGCCTGTCAGAAAAACAAACGAAATCGGAGGCGAAATAATCATGCAGATAAATGAAATCAAAGCGAAACTTAATTCAAATGAATACAACTTTCTGAAAACTGACAAGTGCCTTGGCAGCAATGTCATCCTGCTTACAGCCGGTGGAAGCCATGCATATGGAACAAATACTGAAAACAGCGACCTCGATATAAGAGGATGCGCAGTTAACGGCAGAATGGGCATTCTCGCTAGTGGAAGTTTCAGGCAGTTTACAAACATGGACGAGCTTATAGGCGAGGATTTTGAACAATTTACTGATGATACAACGGACACAGTAATTTATTCATTCAATAAATTCATGTTCCTGCTTGCAAACTGCAATCCAAATGCCATTGAAATGCTTGGATGCAGACCTGAACATTATTTTTATCTATCAGATATTGGCAGGGAATTAATTGACAACACCGATATGTTCCTGTCAAAGAAAGCGGTCAGCACATTCGGCGGATATGCCATGCAGCAGATGTACAGATTAAGACAGCTTACAACAAACAAAATGCCTCAGGCGGATCTTGAGGAACATATTCTGCACATATTATCTTCCATGGAAGAAAACTTTGCCGGAAAATATTCCACATATCCAGATGATGCTATTAAGTTGTATATTGATACTGCTGTGCAGAAAGGCTTCGACAAAGAGATCTTCATGGATGTAAACCTGCACCACTATCCGCTCAGAGATTATTGCCGCTTATGGAATGAGCTGCAGACAACTGTGAAAAGCTATGCAAAATCCGGGAAACGAAATGAAAAAGCTGCTGCCCACAAAAAGATAGCAAAGCACTCGATGCACCTGCTCAGACTATATATGATGTGCATTGACATTTTGGAACAGCAGAAAATTGTCACATATCGTGAAAAGGAACATGACCTGCTTATGGACATCAGGAACGGAAAGTATCTTGGCGCAGATGACAAACCGCTTCCGGAATTCTTTGAGCTTGTGAACGAATATGAGAAGAAGCTTGAGTATGCAAAGAAAAACACTACTCTGCCGGATGAGCCTGATTACAGAAGAATCATGGAATTTACAGCATATGTAAACGAAAAAGTTATAAAAGGAGACATCTAGGATGGGAATGAGCGACAACATGCTTGCCTGCATCAAGGCGATAGCAGAAAACAGAATACAGGATGCAAAACAGTATGCAATATGCTGCTGCGTTGAAGACAGCACAAAGAAAAATGAAGGCAAGGTTCAATATTACAAGAAATTGCTTGAAAATGGTTCAGACAATGTTATGGAAGTACCTATGAATATCAAGGGACTTGTTAAGATGATTGATGTTTCAGACTTCAACGAAAACAGATATTATCTTGGCAGGCAGCAGGCAGACGTCTTCGCTAGAATTATAAAGGCAGCAAATACCACGACAAAACTCCTTGAATATGGAATTCCATATACAAACAGCACTCTTCTATCAGGAATACCCGGCACCGGAAAGACAGAATTCGCAAAATATACTGCATACAAACTGGAACTGCCTTATGTGTATCTGAATTTTTCGTATCTTATTGACTCGCATATGGGAAAGACTTCACAGAATATCCAGCACGTATTCGATTTTTGTAAGGGCATGAAATGTGTGCTTATGCTTGATGAGATAGACTGTATAGGCCTTGCGCGTAAAGGTAGCGGCGGGCCAGATGGCGAAATCGCCCGCATCACCATTTCCCTCATGCAGGCTCTCGATGACCTTGCAGACGGACAGATTGTAATTGCTGCAACAAACAGGGCGGATCTGCTCGATAAGGCACTACTCAGACGATTCCAAAGTGTAACAGAGTTCGTTCCATATGAAGCAGACGAACGTCTGATGATGATTGAAACTTATATGAACAGTGTAAATCCGGCATTTTTAACGGAAGAAATCAGGGAATATGCCAATAAACCGCATACTCAGGCGGAGATTATCAAATATCTCATCAAAGAAATTATCAAGAAGGTTAATGAGGAAAGCGAGAATGTAAATGGTTAAAGTAGATAAATACACCTGCGGACAGCATGTATTTTTCAGCTTACCTGACTACTCCCACAGGCAAGCCTGTGGGGTTCTTACTGCCAAGTTTAGCCTGTAATCGTACACCATATGAATATTTCCATAGGCTTTGGAATACAGATATAAGTCTGTTTGAGTAAGAACTTCTATTACCAAGCAGCCCGGCGGCCACATTATTATGTAAAGAAAGCTAGTTGTGTTTCGGTAAATTTCTGCCTTTCGGCAAGGAAGTGTAGTCAGTCTCCCCCTAATATGTTTTAGTTATGCTATTTTAATTCCGCTGTTTAATACCTTGATTTTGTTTGTTTTAATCCATTTAGTTAAATCCTTTTCCATGCTGTAACATTTGTCAAATTTAGCTACACATTTATTTTTGTCTATATCGCTGGTTCTGAAATTATAACAGTACAGTAAGAACGATGAGTACCAGTCTCTCTGTACCAGTGTTCCATCTGTAAGTTTGTACATCCTGTCAGACAGCTTCTTTTTGATGTAATCATCTGCTGTGTGGTCATACTGGCTTGCTCTGTAATTATTTGGCACTTCTATGTAAGTGCCGCCGGACGTCTTGAATCTGTTTTCCACAGCGATCTGAAACCCGCCCGGGCATCTGTTCTTTATTGATTTACCAAAGCGTTTCTTTTTGTTGATTTTGCCTTTGCTATTAACTGTAGTCTTACTGGCTTGTTTCATAAGCTTGGCAGCATTTTTAGGCTCCGTTATGAAAACATCCCCAATGCTCCGCAGGTGGTTTGCATCCTCATTTATAGCAAGACGTCTGTTAGTGGCATTTATACGGCAGAGTTCTGCATGTTTTGCCTTCAGCTTTTTATAGTGATTGGAATAATTCCAAGTCTTTTTACCCTTTTTGACGGTACCATTATCATTATAATTCTGTGGATTAGTGGCACGTCTGCTCCTGTCCATGGCACGGTAATAGAGTCTTTCAAGTCTCTCAGATGTCTGTATGCTGTTGCCACGTTCTGAAAGGTTTTTAAGTCCCGTCTCTGTATCAGAAGTGTAGGCTACAGTCTGTGCGCCGATATCAGCGCCGATAATTCCCCTGCCGTATTTATGCCGGGGATTGCCAAATCTGTCATATTTAGGCTTTGCCCTGCCCTCAATGGTAAGATGCAGATACACCCTGTACTTCCCACGGATAAGTTTTGGTACCAGAGTTGCATAACATGGTCTGTAAGTGCTTATGCAGCATGCTTCTTCCAAAAGAGTCTGGACGGCTTTACGATCCCTAGTCTCAGGTGCAGCAAGATAATCCAAAACAGCATTTATTTCATCAGTCTGGAACCTGTCTTTAATCTGTATTCCGAATACAAATTTGCCGAGTTTAAACTGCAACTGATTATTCTTTACAGACATTGGAATGCCACGATTAATCTGTTTTGTCCTGATACATGGCAAATCTCCATATTTCGAGAAATGAAGTGTTTTACCATTACTGTATAAGCATTTTTCAACACCATGCCATACATCTTCAGCTTTGGTAAGAGCGAATACTGCATTTATGTCATACTTTTTGCCAATAGGTATCATGGACCTGCGACAGTAATCCCATGTGATGTTATACTGTTTCTGCATTTCATTGAGCTGGTTAGCAAACATTTTGCGTTTCTGCTTATTTAGTAGAGCCATACAGCTTAAGCAGCCCGCGGTACCTTTTGGTGCGCATGAGCTGGTCATAATTCTTTTTCATAAGACCAACAAGTTCATTACCGGCCTTTCTGATTCTGTCAGAAAGTTTTACTACTTTTTGTATATCAGAACAGGACATATCGGTTTCAGCAACCAGGATATGTCTGTCAGACAGTTTATGAAATTGTTTTAAAAACTTATCAAACTCTTCATCAGTTGTCATTTTTCTGTACCTCAATATATTTAATCACTGTGGCTTCGCTTATATGTCCAACTGTCGAAATGAAGTATCCTCTTGACCATAAAACACCACATCTTGCATAGAATTGTTTTAAATGTGGAAATGCCTTAAATAGCTCAATAGCACTGATGCTTTTTAAAGTTCTTACAACATCACATGGAGCGACTGTTTGTGGAACGTCTATAAAAATATGTATATGGTCAGGCATCACCTCAAGTGCCTTAATGTGATAATTATAATCATCACAGATTTTCTGTAATATCTGTTTCAATATCTCCTCTACATTGCCTTTTAATACCGAAAATCTAAATTTCGGACACCAGATGATGTGATACTGTATCAGATATTTACAATGTGAAGTACTATGATATTGTTCGTTATTATTCATGGCATTAATAAATAATCCTATCTTCTTGAATTTGAGCATCCTTATATGCTTTGTCGTAATTATCTAATGAATAGCATCCAAATCCATCAAAACATTTGAAAATTTCGTTTGTATCTTCTCTTTTCGCAAATATAGTAGCTGGATATCCTAATTCTACTTTCAAAATTATACATTTAACAGGTTTCTTTATATTTCTATCTGCATAATAAAACTCTGTTCCACTTATTAATGAAATTCTATTTTGTTCTATTTCTTTTAAAATTTCTTTTATATTACTCATCATCATTTTCTCCAAGTTGATATTTTTCCTTGATACCCCTGCGCATTAAATCAAGAAAAGTAATTGTTTTGCCTTCTTCAACAGAGTATATGCGAGCAAGGTTTTCAAGTTCTATTTTCCATTCCAATGGAATAGATATGTTTATTTGTACGTTATTTGATTTAGGTCTGCCCATTTGAATTAAGTCCTTCCTGTTTATACATATATTATATATCCAATCTATGTATAAATCAAGCAAAAAAAACGTGGCTTTCATCCCACAGGCTTGCCTGTGGGTTTCCTCGCTGAAAGTTTTATGACGACAATCTTCAGTATAATGGGCTCGAAGAACACATATGCTATCTGCCAATACCCTTTTCTCCTGTAACGGGAGAAAGGATTGAGTTTGAGACTGTCAGCAATTATAATATAGACTCGGGCAGAATTAAGACAATAATCGCTGAAAGAGATGCAGTGCCAAAGAGACGGTCTAACAAAAATCTCAACAAAATCACAAAACTCAATGAAGAAATTGACAAACTGACAAAAGGAATTGCTGATATAATTTATGCGGAATACGAAATTTATGACGAAAGCTCCGTCGGCTGTGCTACGATAGTAATTGAAAATCTGATAAGAGAGGAAATACTGTAAAGGACTCGAATTCGATGCCTTTAAAAATAAAAAAGGAAGACAAAAATGAATCTAATCGCTGGTGGCTTACACAGACCAGCGGTTAGATTCTTTGCTCATATAACAATATAAAATTCGTTATCATATTCTGAAGTAACACCAACACTCGATCCAACCTTATCTACATTTGCAACAATTCTAATTCCTTTAGGTGCATATATCTCTGTCCATGTTGAGAGCAGGTCGTGATGCTCCACTCAGCGTCTGTAATATAAGTTTTCACGTAAGTATCTAGGCTCTCTTGTATTTGTACTCTTGTTATTTGTTCCATATGTTTATCCTCCATGAAGTTTGCTATTCTATTGTTTTTAACACCGGAAACTTGTGTCGATACAGATAAATTCACCGGTAATACCATTAATTATTTTTTGCTTCTCAATGTTTACAACAAAATTGCAATTTTTCTTCCACAAATAGGACAATATCCAATGTTTAGCTCTTTCTTAAAAGCATCTTCGCCAAAATCATATCCACAACAAAGCGTTACTCCATCAGTCATAATTGTTCCATTTTGCCAAATTGCTAATGTTTTTTCTTTGTCCTCTAAGATTGTTCTTGCCATTTCTGTATCAAAATTTGAAACCTTTAATACCTCTTCAACGCAATCTGTAGGATAAGAAGGATATCCTGCAGCGAATTTTTCTATTTGACTTTTTGTCACATTATTACCTCCAAGACCTTATTTTTATCCGTATGAAATTACAGACAATTACTCTTCATCTATATCATCAAGCAGCTCATCAAATAGTCTATAATATTTTAATTCTCTGTTCTTTGATCGCTTTATGTATGACGGATGATAAATAGATATTATATTGATATTATTCCATTTCACGACTTGTAAACTATTTTCTTTAGGTTTACATATATTGATATTGAAATTAGTTTGAAATGACTCTCTAACAATATTTCCTAATAATATAATAAGTTTAGGAGCTATATTATTTATTTCATCTGTTAGTTTTTCAAAACATGCATTAATTTCTTTATCGTTAGGATATCGGAGTCTTTTTTCAGAATCAATAGGGGCACATTTTACCAAATTAGTTCTATAAACGGACATACAATGTTTTTGAGCAATATTTTCAAAAGCATCTATAATTTTCCCACTTCGGGTTCTGCTATCAAGAGGTATCTCATCTTCGTATTTCTTAATTCGAGCTGACAGGCCAATAATCATAATATCTGCATTATCTTGAAAATCTAATAATATTTTTTGGTTTAGACACTCCTGACATTTATTACACTCTATTATCCTTCTATTCATTAAGAGTTTTCCTCACAATCTTTCCAGTCTCTTTACTTTTTCTTATTTTCTTTTTTATATATAATATTCCAAATACGAAATTTGTCCAAACGAAATAAGGTATATATTAACAACAATTAATATCAACGTTACCAAATTTTCATTGCAAAAAAAAGAGAATTCACTACAGATCCTTTTTTTTGGTCATTCTGTTGTCGACAGTACCGGAAAATAGTATGCAGATATAATTCCTATATACTTGTGTCGATATAGCACTAAATTCACAAGCTGAATATCCTCAGCAGTCAGTGAAAACGGTTCAGTTGTGATTTTTTGGCACACACTATCAATATATTCCTTATCTGGATAAAAGATAATTCGCCAGTATTCCTTGCATCCGGCAGTCGCGGCACGTTTGCAACTCTGCGCATTATATGCATTAACATCAGCAATGATGGATTTAATCCATTTTACGATTTTTTGCTTATCTGCAATATCCATGTTAACAATATCTGCTGACGATTTAACTGGGTAGTACATTTTGTACATTCTTGAATTGAACATTTAATTTTCCTCCTTAATCAGTGTATAAGCTTCCATCTGCATTATATCGTGGGCACATAAAGTTACGGTTGTAGAAATAATGAACTCCGGTATCTTTGTCTCTTACTTCATTCGCGTACAGTGGACTTGCGGCACCAAGCTCTTCGAGGGTATATTCCTCGCTGGCATTAACCGTTGCATCAGAATTCCAGCTACCGTATCCGCCAATAAACGTTCCAGTTAAAAATGTTACTGCTACTACAAGTGCTAATAATATTTTATTCCTCATACATTGTTTTTCCTCCATAGAACTTTTGTAATAGTAAACCCATCGAATTCGATAGGTTTAGACTCATAACTTTCTATAACCAACTGCGGCCAGTACTTCTCTGTATGGTGTCATCTTTGTCTTTGTGCTTCCCCACTTTGTCATAGTTCCGCAGAGCCCCTCATTGTACGGTTTTACAGTATCATATTCGCAGAATGTATCTTCACCATTGATATATGCGATTCCTTCAAGACAAGCCAACATATCATGCAGTCTTTTTTCCTCTTTTACATGATACTTGCTGAACAGTTCTTTGTACTCATTGCTATTCCAAATGCCAGATTGTGTATTCCTTATATCATGACACACGTTTTTGCCAACAAGCATTATATGTCCAATATGTCTTTCGTCTGCCTTTAATACTGCATCTGCGGCATTCACATCGCAATTAAAGTTAAATGTCCTGACAGTTTCTTTGCCTTTAAACTTGTCTAGCTCATAAGTGGCAATATTTGTACCAACAAATCCACCATTCATGACGAGCCAGTCAATATGATGCATCCTGATGTAATCAGCAACAAGTGTCAATGCTCCGCCCACGAAAACATATTTCGCAATCGGCGGCATTTTCTTTAACACTGTTACTCCCATGTTTTCAAGCTGCTCTTTTCTTTTGATGCCCTCCTTTGTTTTCGGATAAGGATCCAGCACCACACACTTCAGCACACCCTTATTGTGTAAATAATGAGCTGCCACTACATCATCTACGTCAGCATCCAGCTCCGCTATGTATACAATTTCTTTATCCATAATCAGCGTTCTCCTTCCTTATATATAATAAGTATGTTAGATTTATATTTAGCTTATGGCTTTCCATATAAAAAATACAGACAGTGTTGCAACTGTCTGCATTAATTCTTGTACCTGTATTATTCTTTCAGTTTCTTCAGCAAGCCAACATACCATGTATTCTCAATATCCTCATCCGATATTCCGGCAAAGTCATCTGCTGACTCAATTTCCTGCCACCAGCTTTCGTATCCATATATAATCTTCTTAAGCTCTGGAACGAAAATAGCAGGATTATTAACAGCTCTGTTCTTAAGAACACCCGTATCTTTATCATATGATGCAGATATACTAATTGGCAGCTCCCCAAGATATATGCCCAGATAAGACTTATTCTCATATTCTTCGCCGCAAGGCCTGATTTCGCAGAGAGTTCCGCATTCATAGCCAAGAGTATATGGCTTGATTTCTTCTGATTCGATTCCATTTACAGTAATTGGATATTCTATATATCTGCTGCTGAATTTACTGCAGTTTTCGCAATTTTTACGAGATACGTTTTTAACATTTTCGTTCTCCCATCCATCCACGACACAATGAAATTCCATGCCGTTTTCTCTCATGGACGGAAAGCAATATCTACATCTTGATCTTTTTGGTTGATTAATTTCTGACATGTTTTCTCCTTCCGCATGTTATCTTGCCTCTACTTTAATTTTGCAGCCGTCTTTTAGCTTATACATTCTTGTATGCCGACCTTCAAAAGAAAGCCCCATGTATTCAACAATGTCTTCACAGGCTTTTAAGAAGGCATACGGCATGAACATGTAAGCATTATTAACATACTCAATTTCTTTATCCAGCAAGCTCTCATCGCCTGGGCTTGCGGCAACTGCATCATAAATCTCGCCAAGGTCGAATATACTCTTCGTATGGAAAGATAAGCCATTTTTCTTGTTTTCACGTCTTTCTACTTCAAGTTTCATTACAATGGACTCAACAACATCAAGCGCCTCCATAAAGTCATCAAGTTCGCCGGTATAACTGTCATTTTCTCCGACCTCAATGCCCTTACTCTTGATATAGTTTATCCATTCTGGATAGCATTCGTTATTGCCAAAAATCTGTGTATCATTAACGTATGTTCTGTATGACATGATTTCCTGCTACTAAAAACATATACATACATATGTGTATATGCTAGATGATTTGCTACAACCTCACGATTTGCAGTTACTGCTTCAACGTATATGCTTTGGATGATATAAATATCAATCTACTCACAAGTTCTTGTATACTTCACAGTCGTAAATTCCCGACTTAGCCATCGGTACATATCTGCATAGTCTTGTGTATGATATTATACAGATTCCATCTAAATAGCTTTTCCTTTCTTAATATTTTATATTTTGCTACTTGGTTTTCGTAGACTTATACCATTACTCAATTACAACCATCAAGGTTCTACCCTATAGTTAGCAAGACTATTTCAACTTGCACTGGTCTATATTTCCTGTAATTCCAGTAGTTTTAAGTTACCAACTTGTGTTTTGGATTTTAAACACTTTTGAGTATATTTACTCACATTTGTTTATATTTTTAATTACATATTATTCCTCCTATTATTCGCCGAGCAGAATCTCTTGCGTATTCATCACCGAATCTCTTATACATCCACTTTCTGTAGTCAGGAGTACAATTCCCCGAGTGATGATATTCTTTCACATCAAAGTCTGTCAGCTCATAGTCATCATCAATGATAATTACTGCATCTGGATCCTCTTTCAATCGTCCTTTTTCAAATTCCGGTATTTCTACATATCCTTCAAGACTAATTGAATGGTCGTCCCTTGTAATGTTCAGCTCATTAATTTTTCCATCCGAATCAATGAATAAACCATATATTTCTCTTAACTCCTCATCTGTTAACCGTGATGCATATTTCATGATGAACTTCCTTTCTTTTCTTAATTATATCTTTTTTCGATCTCAAGAATGGGTTCCTGCTCTATAATTTTAAACGAGTCTGTTTTCTCTGGCATATAACTTTCGATTAGATGAGTTTTCCCATCTGTTGATTTAATTAATTCCGACTCCTTATTAATTAAATCATAATCGAACTTAGGTAAAGGCATCCATGCTACCACCGGAACTTCTTCCACACACACACAGTTGCCTATCTTAAACCACTTGTCCAGTTTTGAATTGTAATAATCTTTTGCAACAAAAGAACTGTGTCTGCGCACCGTTAAGAAACACGAGCTTCTATTTTCCGATATATCCTTAAATGTTGGGTTGTTTTTCATATTCCATTCCATACTTGTTCACACTCCTATCTGTTTACTGTTCCGGCAGCGAAAGTACTTCCGGTGTGATTATTAATGTCTGACATCCGTTTACCGAACCAATATGCATTTCAGAAACCTTTGATGGAATAAAATTTCCATTTTCAACCACACTATTAACCACAATTGGCAAATCAATGCCCTGCAAATACTTTGTGTGACCGTCCACATCATTCTGTAGTATTGAAAAGGATTTTGAACCAGTACACTTCTGTCTGTTTCGCATTGACTCCACGTCTTTGTAGAATTTATCAATTTTATTCCAAGCTTCTGTCATACTTTCTGAGTCTGACACATCTTCTGCCGCTGAAGCTGTTATTGCCTTAATTTCATTCATAAATTCCACTGCCAGTTCAACATTCATTTCTCTCTGATTTTTTGTCATATGATTCACGCTCCTATCTGTCTAATTATTGTTTTTCTATATATATAATATTTACAAAGTGAATTTTGTCCAAAAGTAATGAGCTTTTTACATTATAAGTATGATAGATTTACAGATGACGAATAACTTTCTATATAAAAAACAGACAGCCACACGGCTGCCTGCATCAAACATGTATTTAGTTTTCTTATTCCGGACAATCCTCAATTCTGTAGTTAGGTCTCATGCCCTGAGCCTCCCAAACGAGATACTCTCTCATATCATCAATGTCTTCAATCTCAGCCCATTTACTGTGTTCTTCGTCAAAATCTACATTTGGTTCAAACCACGCTTTAACTTCTTCAAAGCTCATTAGCTTACTATAAGAAGCCCTGTTATCCACATCAGCTATTCTGTATTTCATCATTTTTCCTCCTATTCGTAGTCTCTAATTTCCACTACGCGACTCTCTCAATTCGGTCCTTCAGAAAGCGCTATTTCTTTTGCGATCCTCTTCAGTACAGCTCCACCTTCAATTTGTACTAAGAATAACTACTTTTGTTCTTCCACCAGTTACTGTTAAAATATCTTTAATCGTCATTTTTATTATTCCTTTCCGTAAAAAGAAAACTTGGTTGTCCACTACTCTTTATCCCGGCAATATTCATACTTTCCATTTTCAAAGTCATTAACAAAAATCTCTGTAACATCATTGCCATAATTTAATTCATCGAGTGTTGTTCCATCTCCACTGCGAAGTCCATCAATATCATATCCTTTACTTTCAAAATAATCATTGATTTCTTTATCAAGCACAGCTGCTTGTGAGGTCAGTTGTGCCAATTTATGCATTTTTTCTTGTATGTTTTTAGATATTCTCATAATTTCTCAGCTCCAATTTCTTAACGTTACAGCATCATAATTTTAACAAACATAAACATTATAATTCCAATAAGCGAAACTGTCATTCCCAAAAGTAGATAAAATAATATTGTACCCAATTTAGGCAGCACTTTATTTCTTTTGCCGTCATATTTAACCCTTACCTTATCACCAACATTCAACTGGTCATGAAAAAGTGGATTAAAATTTATGTTTTGTGGCCCCTTAACGTGTATATTCTGACCATTCGCGTCAATCTCATATTCATATACAACTAAACCATGATTCCACCTTTGATCATATTTGCATATAATTGTTGCATATAAATATTTTACAATCATAAATTTAAACAAAGTAAACATCCAAAAGAAAGTATATAAAACTCCAGATAATAAGGTAATTATACTGATAATCACAAATACTATCATATTATTCACTCAGCCTTTCCAATAAATCATTTTTTATTTCTGTCAGCGCATCCAGTCTTGCCATCATGCGGGCTTCGTAATTAACGTCTTTTGTGTTAACGATTTCAGTTTCGCATCTTTTGATTTTTGCACAAAGTTTATCAATATAATCTCTTATTGATTCTCTCATATCCGGCTGATTTTCATATTTATACAGCTTTTCCAATGGTTCCTGCATTTCCTTGTTAGCTTCTACACTTGCATAACCGTACATATACATTTCCATATTTGGCAACCCAGACAGTGGCCATTTTATTCTTTGGACCAGTTTACTCATTAGTCTTGTCCTCTACACTTTCAATATCGACCGGATTTCTCAGTTTTAGAAACTCTTCTCGATGCTCTACCAATGATGCACTGGCAATGGCATTTATTTTATTCTGACAGAAGGATTCAATTTCACCTTTTGCCTCCATAACGGTTTTATCCATCTGCTCGTTGAACTGATCCGCAACAAAATCCAAGTTGCTGCCAATATCAGAATCCAGCATATTGAGCTTCCTTAAAATATTCTCTTTATCCGCTTTTGTGAGAGTCTTTTTGGAAGAAAACAATTCAGCAACTTCATTTATCAACTCTTTTGATTTTTCCATCGCTTTATTCGTTTGTTCCTTAAATTCTCCCGCAAACTGTTCTCTCTTGCTGACAAAATCACATTCAGGAATTCGGCCATCTTTTTCAGTGTATCTAATTGTTACAGGAATTCCTGTGCCCTGCCCAAAAGAAGTTATTGCTTCCGCGAACTGTGAATAGCTCATTTCAACCTTTATAATAGGCTCGCTGCCAAAAATATTATCTTCATTTAAACTTCTTGTGATATTCGCATGTCTAAGTTCCATTGTGATGGTATTGCTATGCTCAATACTGCTTCCGAATAATGGTGTCTTTCCGCCGTATGCTCTGTTGAATAATAATGTACCATAACTAGGATGACTTATTTTTGTTCCAAATTTTGTTTTTTCCACCTTATACTCGTTTTCCATATATTATGTTCTTCTTTCCATTTACAAATTCATTAAATTTCAACTATAAACAAGTCTTCATTAAACATAGGTAACAATTCATTCCCTTCAAATATATTCGTACCATCATAATGAAGATATAAAATACAATATTCTGGTTTATCAAATAAAACTGTATTATATTGGGAATAAATATAATCTTTGCCATCAATTTGTAATATATTTTCCGAGATATCCGTGATTACACCTCTCTTTATCACACATCCTTCAAGATAAGTATCGTATGTAATTTCGTTACGTTGTAATGCATTCAAAGAATAGTATATTTCTTTCCCAATATCATTTTGGGTTGGTTTTATTGAAATAATATCAAGCCATTCATCCAACATACTAAACGGATTTTCAATTTTTCCATTTACAAAATCATTAACAGATACTTTTTTCCAATCAATCCATTTTGCATACCATTCATAGTATGGAGTAAAATTTATTTTCACTTTCATCATCTCTTATGCTCCCATTTTATATTATTTTAAAACTTAGATTTCAAGTCCATTTTCCATGCACTTTTCTGCAAATTCGCTCGAATTATTTCCGACAATTTTTCTGTAAATATGATTCCAGTCTGTATTTTTAAATGCTATTCTTATATCATCTTCAAGGTACGCATTGAATATGTCAGCTTCATCCTTACTCAAAATGCAAGTTTTATCATCTGAAACATTCTTTACCTTTTTCATTTCAATAATATCGTCAAGCAAAACTGTATAATCTCCAAATTCAATTCCGTCTTTCAGACCTTCATCGAAAAAGCAATATTCACCAAATTCTTTTATTACCCCACTGGCAGATATACCTGTATTAAATGTAGCACAGATAGTATCGCCAACTTTATACAATTCTCCGTTATGTTCTAATACTTTTACAAATTTCATTGTCATCAGTCCTTTCTACTACACTCATTCATTTCTTCATTTTATCAACACCTCTATTCTTTACAATTTTTTTAATAAAGAACTTGTGTTTATAACACCATCCGACAGAATGTAATCTATCTAATGTTTGGTCAAATGTACTTCCAATCACACAATTATCCTCATAACAAAATCCTTTCTCTTTATCAAAATAAATATATTCATAGTCATCCAATCCATCAGAAAATAATTTATCAGTTTGACCTATTTGTAAAGCGTTAAGTCCTTCCTGCAAAGAGACTTCCATATATTCATTCGTTGGTATAAATTCCATTTTAATTACCTTATCCTTTCTAAATCCTCACTTTTAAGGAAATCATCGTTTCATTTATTCATCAAGAATACCTATCATAGATGGTATCTGACACACTTTGAGCTCACCATCAAATAATTCTCTATGTTCTCTGGATTCAAAATAACTTTTTGCTTTATTATAAGCATCTCTTTTTGAATCTGCTTTTACTTCAATCATTCTATCGTGGAATATTGCTATATAATTTCCATCTTTAATTCTTACCATAATATATCGCAAATCCTCATTTCTTATGATTTTTTATTTCCCAATTTTCTTCCACATTCAGGACAATATTTAATAGGAATGTGAATTGTTCCAACACCATCTCCACCAAAATATCCATCACAAGTGAGAATTAATTCTGGAGTAACGGTTTGATAATCATGAATAACACCATCCCATTTATCATTTTCCAATACATTTCCATTCAGTCTGCCTTCGGTTAGATTATTACTATGGTATGGAAGTTTCGGTTGTTCCCATCCAAATTTTACGTCTGTCCTTCTTTCACAATACATGCACATATCTATGCCTCCAATCTTCCCAAGGAACTCTTGTTTCTTTCTATATATATAATATTCCAGAAACAAGCTTTGTCCAAACGAAATGAATTTTCATCAGTTCCTGTGCGTAATTTTTCTATGTTTGTCATTTATATCACCTCTTCTAATCTTCCAAGTAAATCATTCTTTACTTCGATTATTGTATTCAACCTACCTTTAATCTGTAAATCATATGGACTATCAGTATTTTTTAATAAATCTCCAAGTCTGTTAATTTCCATATCAAGTTCACTAATATATTCTTTTATCTTTTCTCTCATATCTGGCTTATCGTCAAAATCAACTCCACCAAAATCTTCTTTAGTTAATTCTCTTCCACACTTAGGACAAAATCTAAAGCAATTATCATTATTGACTTGTCTTTTACTTCCTGAAAAAGCAATTCCTGTCATATTTAAATATTCATCAATTTTAACCATTCTAAAATCATAATTTCCACCACATAATTTACAATTATTTTCCATTTTTATTCCTCCTCTTCCAAAGAAGCTCTTGTTTATTTGCCTACTCCACGTCCCACTTTATTTCATAACCAGTAATTTTCTTTCCAAAATCACAAGCATGTATAACTACAGCTCCGCAATTATCACACCATAAAGCAAAACTGTTAACTCCTGCACCCATTCTGTTAGCGCCCCCACGTCTCATCTTTGATCCACACCAGATACAAGTGCATTCATTTGGAATCTGCACTCCATTATTTACAACGTTTTTAATCTCCATTATCGTTACTCCAATCTTTTTCCAGTTTCAACAGTGAACTAAGAAACTATCTTTTCATTTGTCTTATCAAATTTGCATAGTATCTACCTATACCTCGCCCATTATCAAATTTCTGATATTCATGAAACTTAATCGGATTATTCTTAATCAATCCAATTATATTGTCAGGGAAATTATTTTTATTGGCAATTTCTATCATCTTTTCATTCGCAAATTCCTCTGTACATGAACCGAAAGGGCAACCAATAGAATTCACTCCCCATGATTTTTCTATAATATTGATAATTTCTGTATTATTCTGCATTCTTATTGTCTCCCTTCTTCAAAAGTAATCATTGTTTCGATTGCCATCTATTCCATTCTTCTGTTAATACTTTTGTTGCCTCGCAAATATTATTATAAGAACTTGGGATATTGATATATTCTCCGTTAACAAAAAGATTGAAAATATAACCAACACAATGAGTTCCTAAACCAACATGTTCATAACTTACGCCAATGCTTACATTTCCACATTCATGAAATTCAAAAATTCTACTATCAACTTCTAAGTCTAATGGAATTTCATTTTGTAAAATTGTTTCCATTTCTTTTTCCGTTATCTGCGCCATATTATATCCTCCACTCTAAAGTCTATAGGAAGTTCTTGCTTACTTGCCTATTTCACGTCCCATAATAATCGCTTTATAATAATCTGTAGTCACATCTGTGATAATTCCTGTATCATAATCTCTCAACACATAGACTTTTTCTTTTGTATCAAGATTTTCTACTACATTATAGTTACTATTACAGGAAGCCGGTAAACAACTCATAACTAAATTATTTGATTTAATAATTTCATTTCTCACATCCTGATACTTCATTCCAACTTTTATAGATGATAATTTAAACATCTAAAATCGCTCCTTTCCTTTACTCAATTGTTATGTATATTCCGGCTCTTTTATCCCATTCAAAAATTGGAATATTTAACAATTCTTCTGGTAATTCAGATATGTTACCTTTGAATAAATCTTTATTGTTTTTAGTAGAAACAAGAATCGATGTCGCATGATTTTCTTTTCGCCGATTTAATAATTCTTTTAATGTTGGCGTGTCTGCCATGCATGTTATACATCTTTCAAGATTCCACCAATATTCAATTTTCTCTTTATACATAGTTTTCATCCTCCATATTCTTATTATTACTCTGTTGAAACTTTTGTCTCTTTCTGTATATATAATATTCCAGAAAATGAACTCTTTACATTATAAGTATGATAGATTTGCCGATGGTGAATGGCCTTCTATATGAAATAAAAATACCCGGCAGAAAATATATCTACCGGATAAATAATAAACTCAAAAAAACAACGGCTCCCTTAGAATTGGTATTCCCAATCTAAAAAGCTGCTAATATGATATAACTTAATTCCTTTCCTCTCAGCCTCTCTTAAAAAGGAAATTACATCATCCACATACACTACGTCATCCAGATTAATATTATGACTCTTACAATACTGCAAAATCGTATCGGCTTTTGACTTGTCTTCATATACTAATAGCCGCTCTTTTATCATTGGATAATACTCATCCAGCCAAAGCTGTTTGTCCCGCATCTCTTTTTCTACCTGACAATGTCCCATTACGATATTTTCTTTTGCATTACATGTACTTAATACTTTCTGCATGTGTCTTGATGGCTTTCTAGCCAAGAAAATGCCTTTTTCAATTTCCTGTATGCTCATTCCATTATTTGTTCCGTTTGGATCCGCAACGTGATTATTAAACCTATAAGGGGCTAACGTGCCATCAATATCCCAAAAAACATATTTATTTTGCAGATCTTTTATTAATGCATTTCCGCTTATATTTTCAAATTTCTTTGTTGGTTCATCAGTGTTCATACCTAATTCCTTCATTAATACATATCGCGTTTTTCCGCCATAAAGTTTTGCAGTATTACACACTCTAAAGCCATTGTTTTCCACAGACTTTAAAGATGCTGCATTGTCTGGAGAAATTGTGCATATTGCATATTTGTAACAAGCAAGTTTGTTCAATGTTGTTAATACAAAATCAATCAGTTTTTGTTCCAGCTTGTTGCCTCTATATTCCTCCAATACCTGACATGTAACAAATTCAATGGTATTAGGCATAAATTCCTTCGAAATTCCAGTCAAATCAAAGACACCATCTCTGTTGTCTTCTGGCCGTGTAAGCAATGATGCAATAATTCTATTGTTCCTTACTGCCACAGCACCAACACCAGTTCTTAGCATTTGTAAATATGTCGCAGGATTTTTGCTATATGCAAATAATTCATTATTTTTACACTCCATTTCTTTGCCAACTATCTGAATCAGATTAAAAATTTCATCCAAATCATTTTCAGAAGTAAACCTTAAGTTTACAGACGATTCCTTTTTCCAATTCTGATCATCTATTGCCTCATCAATATCAAATCCCATATTTCTTTTTTCCTTTCCACATTAATTTCTAAGAGTATGATTTTTCTTCTTCTTAAAAACAAATATGGATTTCAGAAATAAATGGCAAAAAAAGAAACTTATATAGAAAGCCACAAACAGACACAACTTCTATCATACTTATAATGTACCAAGAAAAAATGTTCATTTATCTTTGGACAAAAAGACAATTGTAAATATTATATATGTAGAAAGAAAGGAGGCCCGCATGATTGACGCTGACGAAACAGGTAGATATAAGAAGCATACAGCTTCAGATGTATCAAAAATTAAGAATAAGTCAAAACACAAACATCAGTATGCGGACGTGCTTATATCGGTCGGACCATCAAATTCACTGTACACTGGCAAGATATGCACTGTATGCGGAAAAATAAAAGATTATGGACTTACCACAGATAGAATTGAAATTGATAGAAGAATATGCTGTCGAATGCTTACAGATGAAGAGACTAAAGAAAAATACAAGCACCTAAAAGAATATCACATTGATAATCTCTTACAAAAATACGTGAAATTGGAGGAAAATAATGGAACAGTTAATTAGCGCAGCGACGCCTTATTACTATGCAATGGTAGCCTTTTGTGTTCTTGCTTTAGGAATTATAAGTGTTGCCATTATTATATTTATATGTTCAGGAGCAACTGCCAGCATAGAATCATTTGTTATACTTATTTTGGGAATATTGTTTTTTATTCCGGAAGTACATTTTGGTAATATTTTTGGCAAATATAATGATCAGATGACAGCTATTGTAAAACCTATCATTAGCGAAAATTATCCTGACGCAACAGATTTTTATTATGGTCTCGATGCTGGTCATTTCACAACGAACGATATTGAATATAAGATTCAGTATAAAAAGACTATTAAAAATGAAGAAAAACTTATAATATCCGTTAAAAAACAATCTGATGATAATAAGGATAAACAAATAAAAACGCTCAATATTCCAAAAGCAACGTCAAAATAATGAGCCTAAAATTAATAAAAAGCTAAAAGGAAAAAATGATGGAACAGTTAATTAATGCAGCAACAATACCGTATTATGCGTCGGCAATACTCCTTGCCTTAGGCGCAACTCTTCTTAGTATAATAGTCTTTACATTTATCCTTGAAGGAAAAGAAGATGTAAAGAAAAGGATCAAACTAATAATTGCACTATTTATTATTGGAATGCCCTTACTTGCTTCAGGATTTTACTGCAAAGATATTTATGACAAATGTAATAATCAGGCCAAATCCATCGTCAAAAACATCATTGCCAAGGAATATCCTGATGCGACAGAATTTGAATTTGATCTAAATGACGGGTCTTTTACAGAAATGAGCCAAGGCTCTTTCACAGAAAATGGCATGAAATACAAGATTGAATATCAAAAGACTATCAGCGATGAGGAAAAACTTATTGTAACGGTTAAAGGCAGACAGTCTAAAAACAAGGATGTAAAAACATTTAATATACCAAAAAAACAAAATAACAAAAATCAAAGGAGGAAAAGCAATGGAACAATTAATTAATGCGGCAACAATACCCTACTGGGCAACAATAATACTTTCTTTTTTAGGCGGAGCGTTTATTGGCGTAGCTATCCTTATATTTGTTGTTGAACATGGAAATATCAAAGAAGAAATAAAAGTAATAATTGCACTGCTTGTTATTGGAGCAATTTTACTGGCTTCAGGTGTTCACTGCAAAAACATTTACAGTAGATATAACAATCAAGCTAAATCCATTGTCAAAGATGTTATTGCCAAGGAATATCCTGATGCAACAGAATTTAGATTTGAATTAGATACGGGATATTTTACCAATAATGGAACTGAATACAAGATTAAATATCAAAAGACTGTCAGCAATGAAGAAAAACTTATTATAACTGTTAAAGATGAACAGTCTGAAAATAAGAATACAAAAATGCTTGATGTCCCAAAGGAAAAATTAAAATAACAGAAAGCAAAAGGAGAAAAAATAATGGAACAGTTAACCAGTGCTGCTACAATATCTTTTTGTATAATGTTTGCCTTATTGGTTTTTGGTTTTGGATTAATAGGTGCAAGTATTTGTTCATTTTTATTTTTAAAAGTAGTCATTCACAAGCTATCCGAAAAGGAAACAACGCAAAAAAGCAAAATGTACTACAGTGCGCAGGAAGCAGAGTCAGAAATCAACACAGAAATCAAGAATAACAATGCAAGAGTTTTATCCGTAACAGCCGTTGGCGAGTGCGTATTGGTTGTATACGAGATACCTGCATAGGAGGTCCTTAAATGCGTAATCCAGAATTTAAAGTAATATTCACAGAAGTAGACAGAAACACAGCGAAAAATGCAAAACAGTATTATGAGCAGAAATATAAGAAATACAACAAAATATCAAATGTGGCATATTACATTTGCTTCATTTCTGCAATTTTTCTTTTCATGTCCTTATTATTGATAAGAACTTGTTTTAAAACAGCAGTATCAGGTTCTCTTGTCAGCACTATGAAATTGACATTTGTAATCCTCATAATCTCTTGGACTATAAAACTATTTCTTGCGCGAAAAATGAGCATGTGTGAAATTCCTCTTGAAGAACATTCAAAAATGATAGAAGTCATGGACACAATTCTTTTTGGCAAAGAATATGAGTTAAAAGCTTCCGAGTCTGGCAGCATATGGATTAATATTTTAGATGGCTCAAAAGTAATAGACGCAATGATTATAGCACAGGCGCAGGCAGAGCTGCCCCTTTGGTTGAATGTCAGTAAAATTGAAATAAAATTCACACAGACATATAACAAAAAGCATGAGATTATATGCAGCTGGCAGATCAAGCCCGTAAAATGGTATTAACAGCCAGATGATAAAAAGAATAATCAAGGAGAAAAAGAATGAAACTACTGATAGAAATCAATGATTACGAAAAGTTAAAAGATATGGTTGAAGCAGCTACGAATGATAAACACCGCAAGATTAAAAACGTACTGTTTTGTATAACAAGCCTGCTGCTTATTGTGTCATTTGTTTTTATGATAAATGCAATATGTTATCAAAAAACAAGTCTTATTATTGTATTTTCAATACTAACCTTGGGTTTGTATATTCTTCTTTGCCGTTCTTCAAGCGGTGCGCATTTAGTTAATATTTATAATAAGATTCAAGAAATGCAGAAAAGCTCTGATGAACAGTCCTGCTTACAGATAAAAAGCTGGATTAAATACAGCAATACTCTTGAATTTCAATATTTCGACAAAGATGGCATCATGCAGAAAATGATTATTCCGTATGAGAAAAGATATATACATAATCATGATTATTATAAAATTGTAGGAAATTTCAATGCGAAAGAAAACAACTACATTTTTTACCTGTACGAGCCGTACAAAAAAGGAGAATCACTATGATACACCTGTCAGTATTTATTGCTGCCACTGCTCTCCTGCTTGTGCTTATTCTGTTTGCAGTATTTAAGCTCAGACAAAACAGCATCAAGGGCCAGGCAGTAATTATTAAGGCAGAATGCATTTCTACTGAAAAAACGGGACCGTTTACATACACTGTTACTTATAAATATGAAGTAAATGAGCTTGTCTGCCGAAAAACCTGCAAACAGATATTCTTTGCACCAAAACCCGGCAGAATGCACAGATTGATTGTAGACAGACGCGCACTATTAATCGCTGTACCGCTTGCGGAAATGATTAAGTGGATAATAATTATTATGCTGCTTGTTGTGCTTACGATTATAGTAGACGTGGCGGGCATACACGAAAGACATATATACAAACTGGCGCATCAGAGATGGCCGTAAAGAAAGGAAAAAACATGGATATAAACAACATTCCAAATGAATTTTATAAGGAAATTATTGACAAAGACGGACAGAAAATAATCTTCGATTTTAAAGACTTGGATAAGTCCAAAAAGGAATATATCAGACTTACTCAGGATGAGTATGGTAAACTGAAAGAATATGCAACGAAAAGGAAAAAGGTCAATAAGATTGATGGTATCCTTGGAATTATATTACTCGTCCTTGGTATTAGAGCTTTATTTTATACTCATTCATGGTGGTCATTATTAATTTTAGCCATAAGCCTTGTGTTCATAGCTCGAAGCACTACTGATTACAGCACGCCTTTCAGTATTTATGGATATGCCTACGGTGATGTGAAATATCTAGATGTAGGCATGAGTAATTCAGACATTATCAGCATTCTGGCATTAGAGAAAGAATTTCAGATAATATCAGAAATCGCTGATATAGATACTGAATCTGCTTCAAAAATTGAAATTAATAAGGACCATATTGATTTCTTATACATTGACTCGTCAAAAATACCGCACACAAAATCATTCAATTTGAAAGGAATAGATGTGTGTTATAAAAATATAGATTATATTCTGATGCGCGATGAAATCACTGGATTAAGTATTGATCTTCCGCTCAAATATTCCAATAGATACAAAATGCTGGTTGAGTAGATAAAAGAAAAAACATGACAGGTATTCAGAAAACTTAACTAAGCAGGGAAAATAAGTGTATTTACAAAGATTAATATTTTTTGGACAGATTTTAAAAACGAAATATTATATATATGTAAAAATGTTTAAAAAAATAAGAATATGGATATAGCCGTATTGATTTTGAAAAATGTCTACTAAAATAGATAGTATTATTCTTCCGCTTAAATATTCAAACAGACATAAAACGCTAGCGGGCTGACAAAGGAGACAAAACTATGACAGATATTCAAAAAGAACTTAACAAAGCAGAGGAAATGCTTCAGGATGCTGTTAATGAAAAAATGGAACTACTGACACTGGTACGAAGTTTAAACACTGCAAAACCTGTAAATGAAAAAACTTGGCACAAAATTACACTAACGCCACTGCGTACATCGAAAGCTGTCATGAGCGCACTAACCAAATCAATATTCCCGGATGCTGAGGATATTACTGTCGGCTGTAATGTCGTGCGGTGTCATTTATACGGCTTCACGATTCTAATACCAACAAGTTTTGAAACCTGCATATACATTGACACATCATGGTATGAGAAAACAGAAATGAAGTCTTTTGAATGCTGGTCACATAATCAGTATAACCGCTTACAGAATTTCCTCGATGACAAAAATCCGTCAATAAGTGCAAAGGTCAGATATGCTATTGGCAACTGGTATTCAAAGCCAATGGAACTGATAACATATCTCATGCGCCGAAAAGAAATTAAGGAAAAGTGTGACAGAAATAAGCTTGAAGCCAAGCTCGCTGACGCAAAAGAGGCTTATGACAAATACTGCAAAACACAGGCAGAAAAAGCCCAGCTTAACCATGAACAGGCAGAGAAAATGGCCAATGTACTGCTGCCAGAATTAAGAAAGTTTTCAAACAGATTTTTTAATGTGCGTAGTGGATGTAGCAACTCCCTGGATGTTAACGAGATACTTAAAAAAGAGGGATTTACTCTATAAATAGAGCTTATCAGAAAGGACATTATGAATATGGACAACAACACTGCAAAAGAAATCATAACTGAATATATTTTTGCTGATTATAATATGGATGTGCTAAATAGGTATCTTAATGCCAATGATCAAGATCAATTGCACAGAGAAGCTCTATTGACTGAAGCTCTTAAAAAAGCTGTTATCGCTTTAAGCAAATGAAAACCGAAGCCGTATTAGAAAAATAAACGTAACATAATAATTTACTATATAAAGGCCACACGAGTTATAGATATATTATGATATAATGTATGTATAGAGAAAAAATAAGGAGTATAAAATAAATGTGTATTTCAGATTATGATGATTTAGATAGATTGGAAAAAGTTATTAGCGAATATGGTTCTATTGAAGAATTAACATCTGCAATCCATGATATTGCTATTAATAAAAGTGTTGGATTCGATATGGATGATTTTATTGATTATCTTGAATGTGATAGAGCTTATCAGAAAGGACATTATTAATATGGATAATAATACTGCAAAAGAAATCATAATTGAATATCTTTTTGCTGATTATAATATGGATGTATTGAATAAATACCTTAATATTAATGACCAGGACCAATTACATAGAGAAGCACTATTAAATGAGGCACTTAAAAAAGCTGTTATTTCTTTAGGCAAAGAGGAATCGAAGCCGTATTAGAAAAGGACGTACATAAGTACGTCCTCTTTTTTAGTTTGCGCGCCATGGGCGCGCTCTAACGGGTGAAAGTCTCGAACACGCCCAGATAGTGGGAAGTGTATAGCTGAACAGCAAGGGTGTCCATCGTGAGATGGAATCTGAAGGAAGCTGTAAGCAAATCTCTGGTCCGACGGACAGAAATCACATATAAGGCTAGGCTATGAGAGATAAGTTGGCTAAAAGCAACGAAGTCTAATAACTATCACTTTTGTAGTAGCAGAGTAAATGTGGCGGATATATGGAGAGAAAGAGCGTGCACCTTAAGCGTGGAGGTCTCACAGAGGTTCCATTAGCCTAGTAACAACGAACTGTGAGAAGTCAGCCGAGCCCATAGTAGTGAAGAAGTTTCTGTAATGGAAATGGAGCGAAGGGGCGAACAATCAATAAGTTTGAGTATGTCTCGAATTGCAGAAATGGCAACATCTGCCGTAACTAACCGGGAAAAGGTGGTCAAATCAAGCGAGACGGAAAGGAAAGAACGCATGGACACAAGTAGTCTAATGGAGCAGATTTTATCTAGCGATAATCTCAACAGAGCATATCTGCAAGTCGTACGAAATAAAGGTGCAGAGGGAGTGGACGGAATGAAGTACACGGAACTCAAAGAACATCTTGAAAAGAACGGCGAAATCATCAAGGAACAGTTGAGGACAAGAAAGTATAAACCTCA
>ERZ1034691.92-NODE-92-length-69103-cov-5.993686_pt1 | contig 69103 bp, 56 predicted proteins | sample MGYA00520638_ERZ1034691 | MGnify/ENA primary metagenome ERZ1034691 (study PRJEB33766, sample SAMN09781763) | gut metagenome | biome: gut microbiome | host: Homo sapiens | place: Madagascar | study: EMG produced TPA metagenomics assembly of the PRJNA485056 data set... | reverse complement strand
AAAACAACGACAAAACTCCTGATAAATACCATGTCGCAGCTTCTGACACCAACAGTTGCCCGGTTGCAACCGATTATGACTTGATATGATCCGGGTTAATCATTAATAATTAAACCACTATGTTTATATTTTAAGGAGGATCAGATTTTATGAGAAACAAAAAAGTGGTGCTTGCAGGTCTTATTGCTGCCTTGATGGGAATCTCTCTGGTGGGATGTGGAAGCAGTAATGATGTTAAAAAAAATGTGGCTGAAACAGAACAGGTGACAGAAACGGAGACAGAGACAGAGGACACAGATGATGTGACTGATGCTTCGTCTGAGGAAGAAACGGACACAGAGGCTGCCAGTGAAACTACAGAATTTACAATTCCTGTATATGAGGATTTTACATTGGCTCCGGGGCTTAGCGAGAAGTACGTGGATATGGACAATCGTTCATTTGTATATAATGGAAAGAAATTCACTTTAGGAGAGTCTACACTTAAGGATCTTGTAGACGGAGGAATACCATTTAATGAGAATGACCTTAACAACATTGGAAACAACGTAAATAAAAATTATGAAACTGATAGATATAGTGCAGATATCAATGATTATGTTACAATGCAGTTTAAGTTTGGTAATTTTACTGACAGTGAGCAGAAGGCTGAGGACTGCGTGCTGACATATGTAAGATATTCTCATTTGTATGTGCCACAGCCGGATTATGATGAATCTTTAAATGAAGAGATCAAAGAGATGATGCTTGATGGAGCAAAGAAGGTCAGCTTTTCATTCCCTACAACGATCACCAAGGATCAGCTTCTTGAAAATAGTAGTGAAAACGCAGTTGTAGATGGAAAAAATGTAAGCTATCAGGTGGACTCAGAGGTTTATATGGGTTCAAGTGGCTATGGATTTGAATTTAATGATGTTACAGGTCAGCTCAAAGAGTTTCATATGTCCTGGCTTCCATAAGCATAAAAAGTGGTAGAAAAATATAAAGTTTCACATTTTGCATATAGCAAGTACGATATAAAATATCTATAATAATAGGCAGGCAGTTGCTCATGACATGTGCCAGGGTTAAGGGATATGTCATCAAGAATTGTCTGCCTTTTGTTATACAAAATACTAAAGAGCCAAATTATGCATAAAAAGGATAGCACGATTCACTTTATGAGCCGGGGCTGTTTCCATTACAGCGGCTACAAGTTCCACCAGTGGTTTTATATGATATGGATGGAGAAAATGATCGGAGTCCACAATCCCGACGTTGTTTCAATGGAGATATCGTGATAAAATAATGCGAGTGTCGAATTTTAAATGGCTTGATGTTCAATTTTGGGAGGAAATTTTATGAATAGGATTGTGTTGGAAGGATATATAGTGATTTCAGTCATGATCGCTATCACAGATATTTTGCTGGCAATCCAGTCTGTGAAGAAGAATAAGACCACAGGAAGATTTCTGGGATTGGCCTGTGCCGCTGCAGCCTTAGTTGATATCAGCTATCTCATCAGTATCATAAGCAAGTCTTATCTGAACATGTCTATAATGTCAAGTGTATATTTTGTGGGCATAGACTTTATGTTGGTGTGCCTCTTGATGTTCACAGTATATTTCACAAAAGGAAGATTTTCAAAGCACGGCAGACTGGCTGTAGGATTCTGTTATTTATATTCATTTTATGAGCTGGTGATATTTGCAATAAATCCATTCAAAGAGATTGCCATAGGCTATGTGGAGCGTGATACATTCATAGCCGGATATATATATCATATGAAGCCTCTTTATTACATGCATTTGTTATTTGCCTATTCACTTGTTGTGATAGTGCTGTTCCTTCTTGTAAGGAAGATGTGCAGGATACCAAGAGAATACCGTTCCCAGTATAGCTGTGTTATCATCGGAATCGCCATGATCGTACTGGTGAATGGCGTGTTCCTGTTCCTTCCGGGAAACAATGTGTATAACCTGCTTGATTACTCCATCTGCGGATACAGTCTGATCTCATTTCTGATTTATTGGAGCTGTTTCAATTACTCCACTCATGGAATGTTAAATAAGCTTAAAACCTATGTATTTGAAAACGTTGGTCAGGGCATAGTTCTGTTTGATTACGAGGAACATCTTATCCTTCACAACGAGAGAGCCGATTATTTCCTGGGAGAAAAGCTCTTAAGCAAATGCGAAAATCTCGGTGATTTCCTTGCAGCATACAACCTGTCGGCAAATCTCGCCACTGAGGATGACAGTTTTTCACTCCAATGTTATATAAAATCAGACAATGAGGAGCGTCCACTCAGATGTGATGTTAGGAGGCTTGACAATGAAAAGGGAAGAAAACTTGGGCAAATGTTTGTATTCTCCGATATTGCTCTGGAGACAGATATGCTTACCGGATTCCAGAAATGGGAGAGCTTTAAACGTCTTGCCATAGAAGAGAAAGATCACTTTACCTTCCCTGTAGGAGTTGCCATATGTGATATAAATAGTCTTTCAACAATTAACAGTACCCTTGGTAATCAGGCGGGAGACAAGGAGATCAGGACACTTTCGGATATTATACGCAGATGCTTCCCCGAGAGGACATATTATGTTCGTGGAACTGATGCCAATCTCATTGCACTGTGCAGTAAGAGCAGTGAAGAGGAAATGTTTAATTGCCTCTCCAAGGTAAGGAAGCTTTATGCTGGAAGTATCCAGTATGCGGTAAGTGTGGCAGGGACTGCAAGCCAAAACATAACCAATGTCATTCAGGACGCAGCTCGTGCTATGCGTGCCAAGAAGCTGGTGGATTACAAGTCCATACATTCAGATATGCTCGCTTCACTGATCAGGGCTCTTGAGGAGTGTGACAGTGATACGGAACATCACGTTCGCAGAACACAGAGGTCGGGAGCAGAACTTGGCAAGAGGATCGAGCTTACGGATATTCAGCAGAGTAAGCTGGCACTGCTTTGTCTGCTACATGACATTGGTAAGATAGGTGTTCCCATGGAGATCCTTAACAAGCCTGGTAAGCTTACGGATGAAGAGTGGAAGATAATGCGTTCCCATGTTGAGAAGGGATATGAAATTGCAAATAGCAATACTGAGCTTAAGCAGATTGCAGAGGAGGTGCGTCACCATCATGAAAGATGGGACGGAAATGGTTATCCTGATGGACTCAGCCGAGAAAGTATTCCGATACTTTCAAGAGTTATTGCAGTTGTTGATGCCTTTGATGCCATGACAAATGATCGGTCTTACAGAAAAGCCATGTCAATTCCAAAGGCTCTGGAAGAATTAAAGAAAAATGCCGGCACCCAGTTTGATCCATATATAGTGGCAGAATTTATCAAGCTGGTTTCCGAGAATTATACAGCAGAGGACACAGAGGAAGATACAGAAAAAGTTGAAAATACTGAGCGGAGGCAGCTTATGGGGGATAGTACCGATGGTGAAAATATTCCCAATACTTCAAATGTCCATAATGTGCAGTACAGCAGATATCTTCTTGATATGTTCAACAATATAATTTCTGTGGACGATAATTTTGAGGTGCTTACCGGTTACACCAGAGAAGATGTAGAAAAAGGGATGAACCAGCAGGATCTTATTCCGGAGGAAGAACGTACGGAGTATCTGTGTCAGACCGCTGCAAATCTTGCAAAAAGTACATTTGTATTCCAGGAGCACAGAATACGCCGGAAAAATGGAAGCGACATATGTGTGTTGTGTTACGGAAGGAAGTTTTATGATTCAGCTATAAAAGAAGACAGGATGGAGATTATTATTACAGATATTTCAAAGACGTATTCAATGAAGGTTCTTACAGATGTGGAGCAGAATAAGGCTGAAGCGAGACTCAGAAACTGGGAGAGCACATATCGTTCAGATTCACTTACAGGCCTATTGAATCATGCAGCATTCAGAAATGACATGGAGATGAAGCTGCTTGCAGGGGATTCAATAGTTATGATGATAATGATGGATGTGGACAGGTTCAAACAGTACAATGACACTTACGGTCATCACAACGGAGATAAGTATCTGGTTCTTGTGGCACAGGCACTGCTTATGTCATTAAGAGATGAAGATTATGCATGCAGGATGGGCGGCGATGAATTCGCAGCGATGTTGTTCTTCGGAAAAAATATTCCTGACAAAGCAATAAGGGAGAGAGCACAGCAGATATTCGATAAAGTTAATCTAACCGTGAAATCTGCAGAGGGAGGTTCCGGTATATCCATGGGCGCAGTAATAGCTAAAACAGAGGTGACCTTTAATCAGTTGTATGAAGAGTCAGATAATGCACTCTACAGTGCAAAGGAAAAGGGAAGAGGCAGAATTGTGGTTGTGGGGCATGGACAGAAAGCATAAATCATAAAATGGCAGAAAGGTTATAAAATTCAGAAAATTGGTCAGGAGAAGAAAAAATATATAATCCATAAACATCAAATAAGTGAATATGGAATTCACAATGTAAAGGTGCATTTTCAGTGTTATACGAAACAAACATAAGAAGATGCACCTTTTATTTTCTTAAAAAATCCCCGCATAAAATCAAATAAAAGAAAGCTCAAAGGGATAGTAATTACCCCGGCAGTGGTTATAATTAATGGTGATATGCAAAATATAAGCATGTAGATCTTTCTTTGGGGATCAGATGGGATAACCAGGCTGACGAGTTGGATTTCTTATGAAAGCATGGCATGTCAATCAGGAGGATATTATGAATATTTTTGATATAGTGGGACCTGTAATGGTAGGACCTTCAAGCTCCCACACCGCAGGTGCGGTAAAGATAGGATATGTTAGCAGAAAGCTGTTGGGGGAGGAAGTAAAAGAAGCACGGATACTGCTTTATGGCTCATTTCTCACAACAGGTACGGGTCACGGAACCAGAAAGGCACTGGTTGCAGGACTGTTAGGCATGAAGACCGATGATATAAGGATACCGGACGCCATAGAGCTGGCAGAGAAAGCAGGCATGAAAATAGAATTCGGCGAGGCACATCTGAAGGAGGCACATCCCAATACTGCCCAGCTGTTCCTTACCGGTGTATCGGGAAGAACCCTTGAGATAATAGGACAGTCCCTTGGCGGTTCCAGGATAAATATTGCTGAGATAGATGGAATAGAGACCAATTTCTCCGGGGAGTATCCTACGCTGGTTGTTCACAATCTGGATCAGCCGGGACATGTCTCGGAGGTCACATCCATGCTTGCCCACAAGGGGGTAAATATAGCTTATATGCAGCTTTACCGTTCAAACCGTGGCGGCGAAGCAGTAATGGTTGTTGAATGTGACCAGGAAATACCGAGAGAGGGAATTGAATGGCTTGAGAAGGTAGAGGGCGTGAAAAAGGTCACATATCTGTCAAAATTATAGGTTTGTGGGTCGGGCATTTGCAGGAGCAGACGCCAAAGTGTCGAAGACATATTTAGAATGGACTGATGTTTAAAATTAAGGAGATCAGAGTGTATGATAACATATCAGAATATTAAGGATATACAGAAGCTGTGCAGGGAAGAAAAGCTTGAATTTTGGAAGGTCGTAGAACTGGCGGACGCAGAAGAAAGGGGCGTGCCCGAAGAAGAGTCATTTGCCATGATGAGTGAGATGTACAAGGCAATGGAGATGGCGGATGCCTCCTATGACGGCAGTCTCCGGTCGGCCTCAGGGCTTGCAGGCGGAGACGGTGAGAAGCTCCATAGATACAACGAAGAGGGGAAGAACATATGCGGCCCGTTTATCTCCAAGGTTATGGAGAAGGCTATAAAGATGGGCGAGTCAAATGCCTGCATGAGAAGGATCGTGGCGGCCCCGACTGCTGGCTCATGTGGTGTTATTCCCGCCGTGTTTCTTACGGCAGGTGAAGAACTTGGAATAGACCATGAGCAGATGACTAAGGCTATGTATGTGGCTGCTGGAGTAGGTGCAGTTATAGCGAAGAATGCCTCCATAGCCGGGGCTTCAGGTGGATGTCAGGCAGAGATCGGTTCTGCCAGTGCCATGGCGGCAGCAGGACTTGCAAGTATTATGGGCGGTGATCATGAGGCAATCGGGGACGCAGCGGCATTTGCCCTGAAGAACATGCTGGGACTTGCCTGTGATCCGGTGTGCGGCCTGGTTGAAGTTCCCTGTGTGAAGAGAAATGTGGCAGGTGCGGTGAATGCAGTGACCTCAGCCCAGATGGCACTGGCAGGCATAAGGAGTGCCATACCTGTTGACGAAGTGATCGACGCAATGAGACGGATTGGAAATGACATGTCTCCGACCATCAAGGAAACCGGGCTTGGGGGACTGGCGACAACAGCTACCGCGGTGGAGATTGGGAAGCGGATGTAATTAACTTTGTAAAAAATGATTTTAATAAAATGTTTACTAAAAATATTAGGAAAGCTAAAATTATCAATTATATTTTCAGGAGCAACATGGAAACAATAACAGGACTTATAATAATAAACCTCATAGGCTGCCTTTTCTTCATAAAAGGCAGGGCAGATAAAGATAATATGATGGCAAGGGTAGCGTTGGTAAGTGTATTTACTGCTATTCTAACTGTTACGGTGACATTAAAGTTTGGTAGCACAGGTGGAATCGCCGGATGGGATTTAAGGTTCTGGCGTGCATACGCAGATAACAGTATATTGATATGGTATACCCTTATCGTAAATGTTGTTTCTTTCGTAGTTTTTGGAGTGGACAAATATAAGGCGGTGAAGGGACGCTATCGTATCCCTGTAGCTGTGCTCATTTACTTTGCATTTGCAGGTGGCTCTGTAGGAACTGCGGTGGGAATGGTGCTGTTCAGACATAAGATAAGAAAGAACTACTTTGCTGTGGGTGTCCCAATGATAATTGTAATGCAGATATTGCTTATGGTGTGTGGGCTCAACTGGGGGTAAAAAGTCGTTAAATGATGTGTGAATTGCATTGAATATAGAGTGAAAATATGTTAAAATGCGACTAATCCGGAATGACATTCCGGATTAGTCGCATTTTGCTGCTGGATGTATAAATAATTGAAAGGAGAAAAGGTATGGAATATATAAATCGTCATATAGAGGATACATTAAAAAGTTGTTCTAAAAATTTTAAGGCTGTTCTATTAACAGGTGCCAGACAGACCGGTAAATCAACATTGTTCAGGCATATGTTTCCTGATGTTAAAGAAGTTACATTTGATGATCCATTTGTAGAGGAACAGGCAAGGACAAATCCCGACATGTTTATGATGTTAAATGAGCCCCCTGTTTTTTTGGATGAAATACAATATGTACCATCACTGTTCCGATATATAAAAATGTCATGTGATAATCACGAGGATAAGGGTTTATATTATTTATCCGGATCGCAGCCGTTCAAGCTTATGGATATGGTTTCCGACTCTTTGGCGGGCAGGATAGCCATAGTGGAAATGGCACCATTGTCCTTAAGAGAAATTATGAATAGCAACTGTAAGAAGCCCTTTCTGCCTACAATGGAATACGTAAAGGAGAGGAATAAAGACGCGAAAAATCCTGGAAATATATGGAAGATCATTCACAGGGGTGGATATCCGGAAATGCAAAATCCTGAATTGGATTGGGGACTTTATTTTTCAAGTTATATAAAGACTTATTTGGAGAGAGATATAAGGGAATTGGCTGCTGTGCAGGACCTGGATACCTTTAGGAGATTTATGGTGGCATGTGCAGCAAGGACGGGGCAAATGCTTAATTATACCAATATAGCAGATGAAATTGGTAAGGACGCAGGTACTGTAAAAAAGTGGGTGTCTATATTGGAGGCCTCTGGCATTGTATATATATTGGAACCATTTTCAAATGCAACCTTAAAAAGAGTTATAAAAACGCCAAAGATGTATTTCAGAGATACAGGATTAGCTGCATATCTCTGTAGGTGGTTGACTCCTGAAACCCTGGCAAATGGGGCGATGAGCGGCGAGTTTTTCGAGACCTTTGTTATCTCCGAGATATTGAAAAGTTATTCTAATAGGGGACTTGATTACAGGTATTTTGTATCCTATTACAGAGGAAAGGACAAAAAGCGAATTAAGAGAAATGGGGATGTAGTTCAAGAAGAGGCAGAAATTGATTTTATAATAGAACAAGATGGAGTGTTATATCCGATAGAGATAAAAAAGGGAAGCACAGTTACAGCGGATATGACATCAGCTTTCCGGGTTCTTGACGATATACCTGAAAAAAAGCGTGGCATGGGGGCCGTGGTATGTATGTGTCCAATGCCAGGAGCTTTGCGGGAAAATGTACTGCAAATACCATATTGGTATATATAAAAAGTGCAAATTAATTATCCATCCTCCTGATAGAATAGTCACAACAGGTTGGAAAACATAGCAAACCAATAAAACGAAAAAAACTGTCAAAAGGTGTACCTTTTGACAGTCTTTTTTTTGTGTACAAGTATACTACAAATATTGAAAATGTTCAACAATAATGAATCTGTTTTTTGTTCAAAATGCCTAAAAGCCTCCTTTGATTTTGGGACTGTCAAAAGGTACACCTTTTGATAGTAAAGTGGAATCAATAGCTCTATATAAAAAACGAGCTGACATTTAATGAGAAATGGGAGGAGAAACAAATGACAAAGAAAACCATAGCGGTGGCGTTATCATTGTCACTGGGCTTAAGCGGTGTGGCACCTGCCATACCTTCAAATGCAGCAGAGCTGCCGGGGGACACAGGCGTTGTTAATGAGATAAGTGTTGCAACAGATACAGACGCAGATTATCAGGAACAGGAGGCAGTCCAGGCAGACAATGTTGTCCAGGCGGAGAATCTTGTGGCTCTAAATGAGACTAATTTCCCTGATGAAGTATTCAGAAAAGCGCTCAAAGAAGCCTATGATACAGATGGTGATGGCTACATAGACGCCAATGCAATTACAAGTGTGAAGGCGACCAGATCGGGAGTTGCCTCAGTTAAGGGAATAGAATTATTTCCAAATCTGCAATATCTGATGTTAGGTGGAAACAAAATTTCAAGCATAGATGTAAGTAAAAATACCGAACTGCTGCAGATAAGCATGTTTGACAATGCTCTTACTTCCATTGATCTGAGCCATAATACAAAACTGAAGATGTTTGATTTTGACAATAATAATCTCACATCACTTGATATAGACAACAATGCTGACCTGACAATCATTACATGTAGAGGTAATAAATTGACATCCTTAAATCTTACAAATCAGGGAGAACTTACATTTCTGGATTGCAGGGATAATAAGATCAGTGAACTGGATCTGAGCAAATGTGAAAAGTTGCAGGGGCTTTATTGCGGCAATAATGAACTTCACACTTTAAACCTTAGGAATAATACTGCACTGAAAACACTTTCCTGTGCATACAATTATTTTGAAGGAGTAGATTTTTCATATCTTGATACAGACAAACTTAGAACCTGTGAGATTACACCTTTTAAGGAACAGGTGCTGTTAAATGAAACAAATTTCCCGGATGACAACTTCAGAACATATTTGTCAGAAACATTTGATCTGGATAAGGATGGAGTTATCTTAAACAGTGATGTAAAGGAGCTGGATGTATCGTGCAAGAAAATCGGCTCACTTAAGGGAATAGAACTTTTTCCTGCTATTACAGTGCTCCAGTGTGGCGGAAATCGGCTTAGGGAACTGGATCTCAGAAATAATAAAGCGTTGATGAGACTCTGGTGTTATGAAAACGATCTTGAGCACCTTGATCTGAGGAATAATACGGCACTTATGTATTTTGATTGCAGAGATAACTATCTGGCTGATGAAGATTTCTCATATCTGAAAATTGATAAAAATAATATGCGATTGACACCTCAGAAAGAAAAAAAGGTAAAAATAGCCCTGACTGAGGAGAATTTCCCTGATGAGGCCTTTAGAAATTATCTTGCGGAAGAGTTTGATCCGGATGGCACCGGCAGCATAGTGAGGGACAAGGTTACATACGTCCAGGCAAATGAAATGGGAATAAAGTCTCTTAAGGGCATCGAGCTGCTTACTAATGTGTATTTTATCGAGTGTTATGGAAATGAACTGACAGAGCTTGACGTCAGCAATAATGAAAAGCTTGAAACTCTGTACTGTGGTACAAATAAGCTGACAAGCCTTGATGTTTCAAAAAACACGAACCTTAAGACCCTCGGCATATATCAGAACAATATTGAGAACATAGATCTGTCAAATAATGATAAGCTTACCTACCTGAATTGTGCAAAGAATAAGATTAAAGAGCTTGATGTTACAAATAACACGAACCTTGAGACCCTGTATTGTGAGGAAAATAAAATAACCAGTCTTGATCTGACTTATAACAGTTTTCTGAAGCTGCTCTGGTGTGGTGACAACGAGATCAGTGACATTGATCTGGGTAGTTGTGAAATGCTTACAGAGCTTTATATTTATTCTGCAGAGCTTACTAAGCTGGATGTGAGCTGGTGCAGCAACCTTCAGAAGCTTTACTGTGGTGGCAATAAGCTCACGAGCCTTGATGTGTCCGGCAATACAAAGCTTGAGACCCTGGATTGCTATGAAAATAAAATAACCAACCTTGATCTGAGCGCAAATACTGAACTTGCCTGGCTGGATTGCAGTTATAACAGGCTTGAGAAGCTTGATCTCAGAAAGAATACAAAGCTTAACTGGTTTGATTGCGAGGAAAACTATATGCCTGACGAGGATTTTTCATATCTTGATAAAGATAACATGGAGAAATGCAATACTGGCAATCAGCACAAGGTTGAAGATATCTACATTGACGATAACGGAACATGGCATTACATGAAATACGGTGAGAATGATAAGAATGCGACTAAGTTGTTCAAGTATGAGGGCACATGGTATTACGTGAATAAGGGTATTGTTGATTTCAACGCCACAACCCTTGTAAAACACGGTAATAGCTGGTACTACGTGAACAAGGGTAAGGTTGATTTCAATGCAAGAACTCTGTGCAAATACAATGGTGTCTACTACTTTGTACAGAATGGCAAGATGGATACCAAGACCGAGACCCTCTGCAAGTATGGTAACACCTGGTATTACATAAAGGACGGCAGGATCAACAAGTCAAGAACCCTGTGCAAATACAATGGCACCTGGTATTTCGTAGAGAACGGCAAGATGGACAACAAGTCCATAACCCTTTGCAAGTACGGCAGCAGCTGGTACTACATAAAGAACGGTAAGATCGACAAGTCAAAGACCCTCTGCAGATACAACGGCAAGTGGTACTACGTGAATAACGGCAAGGTTGATTTCAATTACACAGGAAACGTAACCTACAATGGTTCTGTTTACTATGTTAAGAAGGGAATTATGCAGAAAAAGGTAAAGTAAATACTGACGGCTGATCATTAGCAGATCAGCGGAGAATATCGGCTCATTTGCAGTTGTATTAGTGATTGCAGGTGGGCTGATGTTAAAATTAGAGGCTGTGCCCATGCATCGCAGATGCATATCGTAATGGAACAGCCGACTTGCCGCCGAGTGAATACGAGGGGGCGATACTTATAGGAGGGAAAAATGAGAAAACACAGTAGGATATGGGCGGTTCTGGGACTTCTGATCCTGACCATCTGTCTGTGGGGCTGCGGCGACAAGGCAGGTACCACCACAGAAAAAAAGGAGAGCATAAGTTCTTTATCAGAATCCGACTATGGCAAATATATGGACGCGTATCTGGATTATGCCAATGCTCATGAAAATGACCACGCAGGATATAAATGTGGCTATGCCATGACGCTTGACGCAGCCGATTATCCGGTTCTTGTGATGGCGTATCTTAAGGATGATCAGAGTTCTTCTGATGATTACTATGATGATGATTACTATGGTGAATATGACAGTGATTATTCTGATGACAAGTCAGAGGCAGGCTCTCCGTACATGTACTGGGATTTCCTGGGGTACAAGAATGGTGAAGTTGAAAGGATTGAAGAACTGACAGCTTCAGAGGATGAAAGGGTAATAATTAATTGCGATGGAATAGTTGCCAAACGCAAGGACAGCTCGGAGGGGCAGATTTACCTTATAAAGAAGGGCAAATGGCAGGAGCTTTATTCTTATGCCATAGACCGAAGTCAGGGAGTTGCCCTGGCGTATATCAACGGCAAGGATGGCAAGCAGACTGTAAAATTCCAGGATGAAGATGGTAATCTCACAACTGCAAATGACTATGAGAAGGAAATAAAGAAGCTTTTCCGTACCATATATGGTAAAAACTATTATTATACCGAAACAATACAGAACATGACACTGTACGAGCTTCTGGCAGATGATACAGTTGCCGTATCACCTGTTCTCTATGCAGGAGAAAAAAAAGCAGCTGATGATTATAATGAAGCGTCAGCAATATATAACAAAATGCAGTTTCAGACAGTTATTTCTGATATGAAAGAGCAGTGGATACATACCCAGGATGGACTGTACAGTTATCTGGTGGATGACAGATATCGCATGGTAAAGCCTGATAGTGCCGGTAAATTCTATGAATTGGACTGTAAGGGACTTCTCAGAAGAGACATGAACTGGATAAAGGATACCAAATTTGTGGAAGAAGCGGATGGTGCTTTCTTCGCTGAATGGTTATCTGATTGGGCAAGAGATTATCTTGATAACGACCATATAAACGATGATCCATATAAATCTTTCTCAGATATGGAGGACGAAGCCTGGATAGAAAATGAACTGGGAATGGGCGATAAAACCGGTGAAACTGACCAGGACGATATTACCCCGAAAACAGACGCTGATGAGATCGTTCTTACAGTTGATGAGAAGAAAGAAATGCTCAGTTCATTTGTCCAGTGGTTCTATTCAGAGGAAAGACATTCGAAGCTGGCTGCATGGAATGATCTGACTGGTGCGTCTTCACCGCTGATAGGATACTGGCAGGGAGAACATATTGGCATGGCGGTTATAAATTATACCGATATTAAATATGGCGGATTATATTTTTATATTCTGAATACACTGGAAGATGGCAGGATGGGTTACACCAAAATATATGAAGGAAATGCAGAAAAGATCAGGCTGAATAATCACATGGACTTAAAGCTGGAAGATGATACACATATCACACTGTCATATAAATTAAGGAATGGTGACTGGAACGAAGCAGTGGAATACAGTGAAAGCCTTACAAAGGGAGAAGTGTCACAGACAATTCTTGACGAGTATGCAGGAAAATGGATTGACGTTTTTGGCGAAAAGGGTTGTATTGATATTTCATTTGACGCTGAACATGGAGATATTAATATAAATGGCGAAAAGACTAATGACTCGCCTGAAAAAGCAGAGAATACATATTTGTATAGTAGCGATGGAGTTCTGGTGTGTCTCGCATCGGATGTTACCCAGGCTTATGACTCTGAGTATGGTAGTTTTCCACAATATGCAACTACTACATTGACCTTGAATGATGATAAGTTATCTTATGAGGTTGAAGGTTACTATGATGATAGGACAGACAACAAAGTCAGTATTGATGAAAATGGATACGGATACGAAAGGGTTCCTGAAGGTGAGGAGCCTTGGGAGACTTCCTATCGTAATTACATGGAGTATCTTGAGGATAGTAGGTGTGCATTGTTCTATCTTAATGACGATGATATACCGGAAATATATTTTTATGACACCGGGTATGTAGGTACATATGAAGATGGCAGTGTTCACATATATGAGAATGTGAACGGATATGGAGATAAGTCAGTATGTTGTATTCAACCCAACACACTTGTATATGCACCACGGAGCAATAAGTTTGTGACTACTAACAGTCATGATTTGGAGGGATTTGAATTCAATGGTGAAAATTTGAAAGTTTATAATGGATATAATTTGGGCGGAGGCGAAGACCCGGATGATTATCAATATGGGATAAGCTTTCTTGCAGAGGAGAATTTGACAGGAGAAAAGGTGATTTTCTACGACACAGTTGAAGCGGCTAAAAAGGCTTTGATGGGTAATTAATTATTGTGTCAAGTTTTATATGAAAACTTGACATGCAGCGTCAGCCCTTTGTCTAACGCAAATCTTAAATGGGCTGATGTTCAAATTTAGGAGGAAAGATGATGGGAGAACAGCAGTATCAACAGAATATGAATTACCAGCAGAATGGTAACTATCAGCAGGCAGGTTATGGGCAGGCTGCGTATCAACAACAAAATAATGGTGGGCAGCAGTACAGTCAGGGCGGTGTATGTCCTGCATGTGGAACGCAACTGATAAATGGGGTCTGTCCAAGATGTACAAACGCACAGATGATGGCAGCACAAAATAGAAATGACGCGAAATTTACCCGGTTGTTCATGAGCCCTAATGAAAAGCTTGTGGCAACATTGGGAAATAACTATTTAGAGAATTATTTGGACAATGGTTCCATAAAAAAAGGAAGTGCGGTAGTCAGTGATAAGCGTGCATACTTTTATGGCACATCATATACAATTTCTTACAATAACAAAGGAAATCCAAACGCAACCAGAATGGCACGTAGCCAGGTGGTGGATTTAAAGGATGTTACAGGAACCGGATTTATAAGAATAGTGAACATAGGATATGCTATTGCTGCATTGATCTCAGTATTGCTGCTGCCATTTATCCTTATGTTTATGAGTTCCGTTACTTATGGTTACAGCTCTTATGGTTACAGTTCTAGATCGGAAGGAACAACAGCTATTGCTTTGTTAGTAATCTGGGGCATTATTTTTATATTTTTAATGTACAACTATTATGCGAGTAAACATACTCTGATCTCTATCCAATATGCAGGTGGTGAAATAGCTTTTGATGTAAAATGGTTTTCCGGACAGGAGATCAATAATTTTCATCAGCAGCTTCGCCTTGCAAAGGATAAGGCTGTAGAAAATTATGAATATGATATGGCGAAAAAAATATCCGCAGCCATAAATGGCGGAAAGAATAACAATCTGAAAAGGACGGTGCAGTAATATTGGGAGGTATATATATCGGATCCTTATCGCCAAGATCAGGAAATATTACATTTGCAAATGGATATCTGATGATACAGGGAAATCACTACAATCTCCGGGATTGGTATATCCGTCGTGAGGCAGGGGATGTGTCCATACGTTCCCAGGACATACTTAGCATTGATTTCATCAAAATGCGTTCGAAAATGCTGTTGATGATTTTCATTGCATATGCATTTGTCATGATCAGCTTCGGGAAGAAGATCTACAAACAGTCGGAGGCAGCATTTGCAGTGTTGGTGGTAGGCTGTCTCGGGATTTTCCTGTGGTACATATTAAAACAATACAAATTTATAAGAGTTTCGTCTGCCGGATGTACGGTGGCATTAGAAACAAAATATTATCCAATAAACCAGTTGGAATACATGATATCCTGCTGGAATTACATGAGATACGGAAACAATCAATACTAATAATGGACTGATGTAAAGTGGAGAGAAGAAATGGTAAATAACATTAGAGCGGGCCTGATAAGTGCGAAGGAAGGAAAGCAGGAGGGCGTAGATTTCCTTTACTACAATACATATCAGGATCAATACAGGAGAATATATCCCATGGTGGCTAACCTTGCTCTGTCTGATGAGGGGAAAACAAGGTTCACACAGGATATACTTGCGGAGAGCTACAATTTTGTATTTGCAAATATCAATGCGGTGCAATCCGAGGAGCAGTTTATGGACTGGCTGCCAAAGGTAATAGATGATATTGCAAAGAGAAAAATATATGAATTTTTAGGCTCCGGAGCAGGACAGACGGATGGAGTTTCGGGAGCTGAAACATATGAAGACGGCGAAGAGAAAGGTCCCGGTGCCGGCATAGCCACAGGGGCAGCAGTTGGAGCAGCAACAGGTATAGGGGCTGCAATGTTTAATGGGGCTTATGGGGCTGCAAATGTTGAGGCAGCAGGCTCTATGGTTGGGGCTTCTTCAATAGGAGGCAAGGCGGCAGCAGTTGGAAGATCAGCTTCTGCAGGCAGGGCAGTGTCTGTTGGAAATAAAGCTTTGGCAGGTAAGGCAGCGTCAGCCGTGGAAGCTGGAAAAGGCGTTGTAACTGCGTCAGTTAAGGCTTCCGGAACTATAGCTAAGGAAACGGTAGGTGCCGTAGCCAAGGAGACTGTGGGAGCAGTTGCCAGAGAAACCGCCGGAGCAGTGGCAAAAGGTGCAGTCGCAGGGGTAGCCAAGACAGGAGTATTTGCCTCTGTTGGGGCGAAGATCGCATGTGCTGTGGCGTGTGTAGCTGTACTTGGAGGAACTGCCACAGGCGTTATATTGCACTTGCATGATAAGGATAAAGAGGTGATCGCAGAATCAACAACCGAGGCTACAAGTGAGGTAGCAGTGTCAGAAGAGACCACCACTGAGGGGACTACTGAGATCACTACAGAAGCTACAACGGAAGTGACCACAGAGGCACCCCCACCGGAACCTTATGAGATAGCAGTGTCTGAAATCCCGGAAAAGGATAGCCTGTATCAATTTCTAAATTTGTTTGAAAACTATGGCGATGATATAGATAAGAACTATTCCTGTGAAAACCCGCCAGACAATATTGTTGGGGACTTACTTACGGGGGATGGTACTTTTGAAGAACATGGAATAGTTGATCTAGCTTTTGCACCCGGATATCAATTTCGCCAGGAGACTACATCTGATCCAACCGAGATGATTGGAATATATTCTGCGGCAGGAATTGAATGGATTGAAAAGAATGTTTTAAATATGTCAGATGATGCTATACAGGATGTAAAGGACGCACTACCTAAAGGGCAACCAAATAAACTTGGGACTTATCTTGATGGAGATGAATATTACTATTACACGGAAGAGACAGGGGGATGGCTAGAGTATGGATATTGTAATGAAATACTAAAGGCTGAGTATGATGGAATATATTATTATCTCACAGTGGACGCGTATCGTCCTCAGGACAAGAGTCTTGCAGGTAAGGCTGCTGAGAACTTTGAACCGAATATAAGCAGAACTCAGTGGAAACTGGAATTAAAGGAAATAGATGGCAAAAAATTCTGGTCAATATATGAGTGCAAGAGTCTTCATGCGGACTGGGCTGTGGCATATGCGGATAAGCTTAAGGAGCTTGATCAGACAGGAGCAGGAGCGTTGCAGTATGTCTCAGATGGTGGATATTTTGCAGCTGCAAATATTTCTAATGACAATATTCCTGAAATAACATATGTATCGGGAACAAGAGGCGGCTTTGGAAATTATTGTATGATAATGACATATTATGACAAACATGTATCGTACGAGAACTTTACTGGACTTGGAGGATTTGGTTTCATCAAAAACAGTGGGAAATTTCTAAGTTTTGGCATTGATGGATATATAGGTTGGACACAAGAACTATATTACATAAACAAAGGAAAGATATATGTCAAAGGCTCTGAGACAGAACTCAGATCCTATGACGAAAATAGTATAATACATACGGAATATAATTGCGTATGGGATGACCAGGAAATATCAAAAGATGAATACGAAGAGAAAATCACTCAAACATATGATGAAAATTCAGATGATTATATAGGAGACTATAAACTGGAAAATGTCACCACCATTGAGCAGATGTGTGACTGGTTAATGCTCCAGCCACCTGAATTACAGTAATATGGGCTTTGACACAATATAAAGTCTGCCAAGCCTGATATTTGCAGAAGCAGATGATTTTTATTAGTTACAGATAATATTGAATGAAAACACATTTTGATGGAAAGGATGGGATACATAATGAGAAAGAAGTTTATTGCAATGGCGATGGCGGTGACGTTGGGGGTCACCGGGCTGGTACCGGCTATAACTGTAAACGCGTCAGGAAATATAGAAGATACAGGCATTATGAGTGAAAGCAAGGCATTTGCAGCTACAGATACAGACGCAGGAAAGGATGACAAGACCGGACAGGTAGAGATCAATTCGGACAATTTCCCTGATGATAACTTCAGGCAATATCTTTCTAATACCTATGATAAGGACGGAGATGGCTGGATAGATGTGGCAAAGGTTACTTATATTCATGTTTGGGGGGATAAAGTTAAATCCTTGAAGGGCATAGAGTTATTAACAAGTTTGGAGAAGCTTAGCTGTGTAGGAATTGTCAAAGAGTTGGATAAGGATGAGCCAACTCTTGAGGGGATCAAGGAGGTAGATCTCAGCAAAAATGTAATGCTGACAGAACTTGAAATCTGTCAGAATGGGCTGACAGAGCTTGATCTGAGCAATAACGTGAATTTAAAGAAACTTAATTGCAGTTGGAATAAGCTTACATCCATTGATCTCAGCAGAAATACAAAGCTTGAAGAGCTTGATTGTTTTAATAATAAGCTTGAGGTTCTTGATGTAAGCAATAATACAGAATTAACACGGTTACAGTGTACGTTCAATAATATTGTCACATTGGACGTGAGCAACTGTCCGAAGCTTACCGGTATTGCGTGCTATAAAAATAATATCCATAAATTGATCCTGAACGATAATGTTAAATATGAATATTTAGCTTGCCAGGGTAACTGTCTTTCGGAGAGTGATATTACATATCCGGACAAGAAACTTATTGATGGTCTGGATGAACAGAAACACGAATACACGAAGCTGTTCAAGAATGCTGTTCCTGCCACATGTACGGAGCCCGGTGTTACCGGTGATGTATATTGCGAAGTCTGTGGTATAAAGGTTGAGGACAGTAAGCCGGTTCCTGCCAAGGGACACACAGTGGTAGTTGACGAAGCCGTGGCTGCAACCTGTACTGCACCGGGATTTACAGAAGGAAGCCACTGTGAGGACTGCGGAGAGATATTTGCAGAACAGGAGGAGATACCGGCACTGGGACACAAATGGGATCAGGGTGTTGTCACCAAGGCGCCTACTGCTCTTGAGACAGGAAGTATTGTATACACCTGTGAAAATTGTAACGAACAGAGAACCGAGACCCTTGCACCAAAGGGGGAGACTCTTGTGAAGAGAGATGGCAAATGGTGTTATATAAAGGATGGTGTTCATGATACATCGGCAACCACAGTGGTGAAGTACGGCAGTTTCTGGTATTACGTGAAAAATGGCGTGGCTGATTTCAATGCGAATACGCTGGCGAAAAGAGGAAATAAATGGTACTACGTTGAGCATGGTAAGGTTAATTTCAAGAAGACCGGTCTCTTCAACTGGGGAAATAGCTGGTACTATATAAATGCCGGTGTGGTGGACTTCAATGCAGTTACGCTGGTGAAATACAACGGTAAGTATTATTATGTCCATGGCGGAAGAGTTGATTTCAGAGCTGTTACCTTGGTTAAGTACAATAGGACCTGGTATTATATAAAGGACGGAGTTATCAATAATTCTGAGACTTTATGCAAATATAACGGCAAATGGTACTATGTCAATAAGGGCAAGGCTGATTTTACTTACACCGGAAATGTAAAGTACAGAGGTTCATTGTACTATGTAGAAAAGGGCGTTATGCAGAAGAAGCTCGGAAGGGCGTAGAAATAAACAATGAACCCCGGCATTTTAGAAGTCTAAAATGCCGGGTCATTTTAAACGAAAAAAACTGTCAAAAGGTTTACCTTTTGACAGTTTTTTCATGCCTAAATTATATGCCATATTCTGGCAGATTTCAACCACATAAATCCACAAACAGGAAAAATTAATAGACACAATACCAAAATGTGTATAAAAGCCATCTTCATTTTATAAAAAATTAGTCCTCAAAACACCACTGTCAAAAGGTAAACCTTTTGACAGTAAAAATTACTGTGTCAAGTTTTGTGTGAAAACTTGATTTAATGGACTTAAGTTCAAAAATGGGAGGATGAGAGATGAAAAGGACTTTTATTGCAATGACGTTATCATTGGCGTTGGGGCTCAGCAGTTTTGCACCTGTTGTGCCTGTAAATGCAGCAACGGAACAGCCGGGAGCAGGGGAAGTGGCTCAGGTAGAGACAGTGACTGCAACAGGATCAGATTCCGTTGGGACTGCGGGGGAAGAGGATAACAGGGTTCAGTTAAGTTCCGAGAATTTCCCTGATGATAATTTCAGACAGTTTCTGACGGATGAATTTGATAAAGATGGGGACGGCTGGGTAAATATTGAAGATGTAACTGACATAAATTGCAATAAAAAGCAGATAAGCTCTCTTAAGGGAATAGAATTGTTTTCAAAATTACATCGTCTTTACTGCGACGAAAATAATCTGACCAGCTTAGATGTAAGTAAGAACAAGAACTTGGGGGCTATGTCATGTCAGTGGAATAGTATCAAAAGTCTTGATGTAAGTAATAATACAAAATTAACGGTGCTGCTTTGCGGAGACAATGAGATCACCAATATAGACTTAAGTGAAAATACCAAATTGGAACAGCTATACATATATAGAAACAATCTGGTTTCATTGGATGTAAGTAAGAATATCAAGTTGTTCGTTTTAATGTGCCATCAATGTAATCTTAGTAATCTTGATATAAGTAATAATAAAGAGTTGAAAATACTGTATTGTCAGGACAATAATCTTGATGTTTTAGATGTCAGTAACAATACAAAGCTGACACGTATATGGTGCAGCCAGAATAAACTCACTTATCTGGATGTCAGTGCAAGCCCGTTATTGGAAATGCTGAAGTGTGAGGACAATAACATACATAGGCTTGATCTTAGCAATAATACCAAATTAAACAAATTAAACTGTTCAAATAATTGCCTGGAGAATGAGGATTTTTCATACCTGGATCAGACTTCACTTGAGACATATGATGTCAGCGGACAGAAGCATGGTTACGCAAAGGGGGTGTATCAAGGCAAGGCAGCAAGCTGCACGACCTCAGGTCTCACTGAGGGGGAATATTGTACCGAGTGTGGCGTGACCGTTATACCTCGTAAGGTTATTCCGGCGAAGGGACACGAGGAGGTAGTAGATGAGGCAGTAGAGCCAACCTGTACCGAGAATGGTCTTACAGAGGGAAAGCATTGCGATGTGTGCGGTGAGGTTCTTGTGACACAGAAAGATATTCCTGCAAAAGGACACGAAGAAGTAATAGATGAGGCGGTAGAGCCAACCTGTACCGAGAGTGGACTTACAGAGGGAAAGCACTGTGACGTGTGCGGTGAGGTTCTTGCGGCACAGGAAGAGATTCCTGCAAAAGGACACGAAGAAGTAATAGATGAAGCGGTAGAGCCAACCTGTACCGAGAGTGGACTTACAGAGGGAAAGCACTGTGACGTGTGCGGTGAGGTTCTTGTAGCACAGGAAGAAATCTCTGCAAATGGTCATGCATGGGATGAGGGCGTCTACGTGAAGAAGCCTACAGCTAAGGAGGCCGGAAGCAAGCTGTATACCTGCTCAGTCTGTGGTGAGCAGAAGCTTGAGACCGTTGAGGCAGAAGGCGAAACCTTAGAGAAGATAGGCGGAAGCTGGTACTACATAAAGAACGGCAGATACGATACAAGCTCGACTACAGTAGTGAAGTACGGAAGTGCATGGTATTACGTTCATAACGGAGTTGTGGATTTCACAGCAACTACCTTGGCTAAGAGGGGAAATAGCTGGTATTACGTGAACAAAGGAAAGGTAGACTTCACCAAGACGGGATTATTTGCCTATGGAAGAACCTGGTACTATGTGCAGAGCGGCAAGGTGGCTTCCACAGCCGTAACATTGGTGAAGCACAATAACATCTGGTACTACGTTAATCATGGAAAGATAGATTTTAAAGCTGCCACTATCGTTAAGTATAACAACGTTTGGTATTACGTAAGAAACGGAAAACTGAATAATGCGACAACCCTGGCGAAATACAATGACAAATGGTATTACGTGAACAAGGGTAAGGCTGATTTCCACTATACAGGAAATGTCACATACAACGGTTCTGTTTATTACGTTAAGAACGGAGTTATGCAGAGGAAGATAGGCAGAGCTTAAAATAAGCAACATAGGAGGAAGATGTATATGAAAAAATCATGTATGGCCATTGCATTAGCATTGTCACTGGGACTCAGCAGCCTTGCACCTGTTGTGACAGTAAATGCAGAAGAAGGATCAAATGAGGTGGGAGTAGCCACTGCTACCAGTGCAGAGAGGGCGGGCAGCAGTGCCGTCCAGGAGACAAATAAGTTATATATCACGGAGGAGAATTTCCCTGATGCAGGATTAAGGAAGGGGATTCTTGATAGCTGGGATATGGAAGGTGAAGGATGGGTAAATCCCGACAATGTGATCTCACTCTTTATGGACGAGATGGACATCAGTTCCCTTGAAGGAATAGAACTGTTCCCTAATCTGACTTTGCTTGAATGTAAGAGCAACAACCTTACCAGTGTGGATGTAAGCAAAAATAAAAATCTTAAATCCCTCAATTTAGAAGATAACCAGCTTACAACCCTTGATGTCAGCAATAATCCGAAGCTTGAACTTTTAGGCTTTAATTCAAATAAGATCAGCAGCATAGATGTCAGCAAGAATGCTAACCTTTTGTGGCTTCAGTGTGCTGACAATCAGCTTACAGAGATAGACGTAAGCGAAAACAAAGCGTTGCAGGACTTAGGTGTAAGTGGTAATAACATAAGTGAAGTTGATGTAACTAACAATCCGGATCTGCTTTCTTTATATTGCGGTGACAACTCTATCAAGGAGCTGGATATCAGCAAAAATCCACAGCTTAATATACTGGATTGTACAGGCTGCGGGCTGGATAAACTGGACATATCCAAAAATCCTGACCTTCAGTATATATGGGCAGGGGATAACAATATATCTTCAATTGACGTGACAAAGCATACCGGTATGGAGATACTTGAGGTGGACAGAAACAACATAAGCAAGATAGACATAAGCAACTGTCCCGAAATATGGGATTTCTCCTGCTATGATAATAATATCACAGAGCTTGACGTCAGCAAGAATACACATTTGGCATATTTCCTGTGCCAGAACAATGACCTTGGAGAGCTTGATATAAGCAACTGCCCTGAGATGGAGACCCTTATGTGTGACGATACAAATATTAAGTCATTGGATGTAAGTATGTGTCCGGGACTTTTAACATTGTCATGCTCAAAAAATAAACTTACCAAGCTGGATCTCAAGAATAATACCCAACTGGTTCAGCTTGATTGCTCCGACAACTACCTTAAGGATGAAGACTTCTCATATCTGGATGAGGACAATATGGATATATTTAATATTTCCCCTCAGAAGGACGCTGAGACCCTTGAGCAGGTAGATGGCAAGTGGTATTACACAAAATATGGTGACAAGGATTTAACGGTGACCAAGCTCTTTAAGTACAATGGAGAATGGTATTACGTAAAGAATGGTGTAGTTGATTTCAGCGCAACAACTCTTGTTAAGAACGGCGGCACATGGTACTACGTTAAGAACGGTAAGATTGATTTCAAAGCAAGAACCTTATGCAAATACGGCAATACCTACTATTTCGTGCAGAACGGCAAGATGGACACCAAGTCAGTGACTCTCTGCAAGTACGGCAGTAGCTGGTATTATATCAAGAACGGCAAGATCGACAAGTCAAGAACCCTCTGTAAGTACAATAATACCTACTACTTCGTGCAGAACGGCAAGATGGACACCAAGTCAGTGACTATCTGCAAGTACGGCAGCAGCTGGTATTACATAAAGAATGGTAAGATTGACAAGTCGAGGACCCTCTGCAAGTACAACGGCAAATGGTACTACGTGAACAATGGTAAGGTTGATTTCAAGTATACCGGTAATGTTACCTACAATGGTTCCGTTTACTATGTAAAGAACGGAATTATGCAGAAGAAGGTAAAATAAATACTGACGGCTGATCATTTGCAGATCGGAAGACGTATGAATTAAAGAAAATATGGTTGATGTTCAGCAAATGATGGTGGATAATAGAAGCAAGAGTAAGGTCTCAAAAAACCAATGAGGAGGACGAGATTAGGATGAGAAAAAGGCTTATGAGCATGCTTCTTAGTCTGATGCTGATACTGAATAGCATCTGCATAGGTAATAGCATGTATGTAGAGGCAAGTGAGGACGTGGTGATAACAGCAACGGCATCAGACAGTACCACAACCCGTGTTGAATTAAACGAAGAGAATTTCCCGGATGATAAATTCAGAGAGTATTTAAGTTGGCAGTTTGATGGTGAGGGTGACGGATATATTAATCCGGATTTAGTTGAGCAGATTAATGTAGAGGAGATGCAGATATATTCCTTGAAGGGAATAGAGCTGTTCAAAAATCTGGAGTACTTAAATTGTTACAGAAACAGGCTGACATCTCTTGATGTCAGTAAGAATACTAAGCTGGACTGCCTGATATGCAGCAGTAACAAGCTTACTTCATTGAATGTAGGTGATAATCCAAGTCTTCTGACGTTGTATTGTGTCAGGAATCAGCTGACGGAATTGGATGTGAGTGGCTGCCCGGGACTGAAGTATTTCAGCTGCGATTATAACCAGCTGACAGAATTAGATGTAAGGAACAATACCAAGCTGATAGAACTGAGACTGGGGGGCAATAGTATTTCAGAACTGGTTGTCTCCGCCAACACAGCATTGGAGGAATTACAATGCAGCAGTAATAAGCTGACAGAATTAGACATAAGAAATAATCCAAAGCTTTCTATCTTATATTGTGAAAAAAACAATATTGCAGAGCTTAAGACTGATAACAACCCAGAGCTTACCACGTTGTTTTGTGACGATAATAAACTGCAGGAACTTGATGTGAGCAGTAACAAAAAACTGGCATCTCTTTCATGCATTAATAACCAATTGACGGAATTAGACGTTGAAAATAATGCCCTGATTAAAACTCTTTCATGTGATAAGAATAACATTGAAACACTTGACCTGAGCAATAATCCGGAGCTGACAAAGCTGTATTGTTCTGAGAACAAACTGGAAGCATTGGATATGAGCTGCAATCCTAAGCTCCAATCAATTGATTGCTCTGACAACAAGCTTAGGATATTGAATTTAAGTAATAATGCAGAACTTACATATGTGAACTGTAGCCGTAACAAGCTTGACAAGCTTGATCTGAGAAAAAGCACGAAGCTTGAATATCTTATATGCTATCAGAATTATCTTGTTAATGAAGTGTTCTCATATCTTGATAAGGATAATATGAGAGGGCTGAATATTGGCACTCAGTTTGAAATAGAGGATATTCTGGAAATATACGGAAAGCCGACATACTATACAAAATATGGAGAAGTTGACAGAAATGCCACATTGTTGTTCAAGTATAAGGGAGAATGGTACTATATAAGAAATGGTGAGGTCGATTATACAGCCACAACTCTCGTGAAGCATGGCAGCACCTGGTACTACGTTAAGAACGGTAAGATTGATTTCAAAGCAAGAACCTTATGCAAATACGGCAATAGCTGGTATTATATCAAGAACGGTAAGATTGACAAAACAAGAACCCTCTGTAAGTACAATAATACCTACTATTTCGTGCAGAACGGTAAGATGGACACCAAGTCAGTGACTCTCTGCAAGTACGGTAGCAGCTGGTATTACATAAAGAATGGTAAGATTGATAAGTCAAGGACCCTCTGCAAGTACAACGGCAAATGGTACTATGTGAACAACGGTAAGGTTGATTTCAAGTATACCGGTAATGTTACCTACAATGGTTCCGTTTACTATGTAAAGAACGGAATTATGCAGAAAAAGGTAAAGTAAGAGAATGTTGGTTGTTGGCAGACATTTATTAAATAATATAGTTTCGTAAAGGTGTGGGCATAGCATTTGCAGTGTTAAAGTTTAGCAGATGTTATGCCTGCTTTTTCTATATCCGGTTGAATAAGCTCTCATTTGATGGTAAAATTTCATGGACATAAAAGCTTTAGCAAATGGTAAAAACAGTACACTTAAAATTTTTGACAGAGGTTAAAAACAATGCAGAAGAAGATAGCTTTAATAAATGATGTTACCGGTTTTGGAAGGTGCTCCATAGCAGTTATGGCTCCCATAGTTTCAGCCATGAAGATACAGGCTGTTACGGTGCCTACAGCCATACTTTCAGCCCATACCCAGTTCCCTACATTTTACTTTGATGATTATACAGATAAGATGGAAGACTATATACAGACCTACAAGGAACTTAATCTGGAATTTGACGCAATATCCACAGGCTTCTTAGGTTCGGAACGACAGGTTGAGATAGTTACGGATTTTATAAAGTACTTTAAGAATGACAGGAACTTTGTGATAGTGGACCCGGTAATGGGTGACTATGGCAGGCTGTATCAGACCTACAATGAAGCCATGTGCAACAGAATGAAGGAGCTGGTGAAGTATGCAGACATAATCACTCCTAATCTTACAGAGCTTACCACACTGCTGGATCTGCCGTATCCTGATCACACTGTTACAATAGAAGAGCTTAAGAAGATGTGCATTGCCCTGGCTGAACAGGGACCGAAGCATATAGTGGTGACAGGGATACATTTTAATAAAACCCAGATTGCAAATTTCATCTACAACAAGGATGAGGACTTCCAGATGGTCATGGCTGACAGGATCGGCGGAGACAGAAGCGGCACAGGTGATGTGATCGCATCTGTAATAGCAGGCATGTATATGAACGGGCACAGCTTTTATGAGTCGGTAAAAAAGGCCGCCGCATATGTGTCAAAGTGCATAAGCTATTGCGAGGAGAATAAAGTGCCCGAATACTGGGGGCTGTGTTTTGAGATGTATCTGAAAGACCTTGTGGACGAGTGCTGAAGGAGTCGTGATAAATTGATTGAACAGCATAATTTTAGAACAAGAGAAAATTAGATTTGAAACTTTTGTTTGGGATAAATTGTGTATAGAATAGATTATTGATTATTATAGAAATAAATTGTGAAAATCGGAGGCGAGAGAATGTTTCTTTATACAGTAACAGGAAATGTTGGTGAGGAAGGCTACCTTGATATAGAAAAGAGCGGTGACCTTACAGGGAAAAATGTCTATGTGAACATGACAAATAAATGTCCTTGCAGTTGTGTGTTCTGCCTGAGACAGACTAAGAAGCAGCAGGAAAATAATACCTTGTGGCTTAAGGAAGGAGAGCCTTCGGTAGATGAGGTGCTGGCACTTTGCGACAGATACGATCTTAGCGTGATAAATGAGCTGGTATTCTGCGGTTTTGGAGAGCCGCTGGAGAGACTTGATGATGTGTGTGCTGTGATCGACGCACTAAAGAGCAAGTATCCTGAACTTAAGGTGAGACTTAATACGATCGGACTTGCAAATCTTATATATGGCAGAGATGTGACACCGGAGCTTAAAGGAAGGTTCGATACAGTGTCCATTTCCTTAAATGCACCTGATAAGGAGGAGTTTCTGGAGCTGACCAGATCCCGGTTTGGAATAAAGTCCTACGATGCCATGAAGGAATTTGCAGTTCTGGCGAAAAGATATGTGCCGGATGTAGTCATGACTGTAGTTGAACAGGTTATGCCGGAGGACAAGATAGATAGGTGTCGCAGCATATGTAAAGGGCTTGGTGTAACCTTGAGAGTGAGACCCTTTGAGAATTGATCACAGGAACATATGCAAGGTTTAAAAACTCACAAAAACAGAAATGCCGACTGCTGCAGGAATTACCTGGCCGCAGTCGGCATTTTTCTGCTTTCGGGAATTTTAAGAATTATTTAGCAAATATTTATACATTTTTATGAGGGACTTTATATTTATTGTTTATAATCAGAGACAATCAGTGGCGGGGGAGCAGCATAGAGGAAGAGATAGTTTGGTATTGCATATGTAAGCAGCAGAAAGGAGAATTGCCATGCAGACAATAGATCACAGGATTTTAGCAGAATTTCTTGAGACAAGATTTGACAGAAGTGTCCCCGACATATTTAGAAAAGCATTTATATTTGGTGCTATTGAACCTGATCTTAATTTCTTCACGTACTTTCACGGCTGGAAGCGGGGAACGAAAATGCATGGACACAACTATGAGAACATCCTTCCGGTGATGAAGAGCATGTTCATGTCATTTGAGAATAAAACAGGCATGGGAATATGGGATTATTACCGCCTGGGCAAGCTGACCCATTATGTGGCAGATTCCTTCACCTATCCTCATAATGGGAATTTCACCGGAAACTTAAGTGATCATTGCGACTACGAAACAGAGCTGCACGGAAGCTTCACCCGGATGATGTCTGGAAATCACGGTGAGAAGTTATCAAAGGCTGGGCACAACACCGGAGAGGCCGTGAGCACGGATGATAAGGTTATAGAAAGCTGTTACAGTATAAAGGATTTCAGCGACATAGAGAAAATGCATGACCTGTATATGCAGGAAAACGGAACCGTAGAGTGTGACGTGAAATATATACCTGTGGCAGTAAGCGGTGTGTTTGCCTGTGTTTATGATCATGCATTTAATAAGCTGCCTATTAAGGAGCAGGAATTTGCAGGTTAATGGACACATAAATCTTTATCTTCTTCTGGTGGTCGGTGCTATGATTGCTATTGCAAATATGCTGAAAATGCAATATCATACGGGTAACACTTAAGATGGTGTCAGGGGGCGGATGACCTGCGGAAAAACGACACTCATTACATGGTGAGATGTGCCATGGTGCAAGAGGAGAAAGATCATGACAGAGAAGGAAAAGATGTTGGCTGGGAAGCTTTATAATCCGGTAGATAAGGAACTGGCGGACAGACGTCTTGTGGCACACAAGCTGTCACAGAGATATAATAATACATTTGAAGACGAAGAGGAGCAGAGAAAGGCAATTCTTGATGAATTGATACCGGACAGAGGAAAGGGTACATTCATCCAGGGACCTTTGTATTTTGACTATGGTATATTTACCACTATGGGAGAGAATTGCTATGCAAATTTCAACTTTACGGTTCTGGATATATGTCCTGTTAAGATAGGTGACAATGTATTCTTCGGACCGAACTGTACCATAGCCACACCTATGCATCCTTTCAGATGGCAGGAGAGGAATATCAAGGTTGTGGAGGACGGACCGGATTACGATGAGGAATACGGAAGACCGGTGACCATCGGTTCAAACTGCTGGTTTGCCAGTAATGTGGTCATCACCGGAGGCGTGACTATCGGTGAGGGCTGTGTCATCGGAGCGGGAAGTGTTGTGACAAGGGATATCCCGCCGAACAGTCTTGCAGTGGGAAATCCATGCCGGGTGATCAGGGAGATCACAGAGAAGGACTCAGTGAAATATCAAAAGGATTTATGGGTAGATTAAATAAAACATGCGTGGGAATGAAACACGCAGCTATAAGGTAAATGATCTTAGTAAAATTATAAGTTTATGGATCAACTAAGGAACCACCGGGTATAAGCAATGTGCCCGGTGGTTTTTATGGTGGGGGATAAAAAATCTCATTAATAAAAATATGAAGATAACTATTGACGCACATAGGATTTGTTGTTAAAATAACGACGTTACAGTAACGGTGTTATTAAATAAAATACGGAGGTGGGAATGAGACAGGAGACAGCAGGGGTTACGGAATCCCTTTTAGACAGTGCCAGAAAAGAATTCCTGGATTATGGATTTCACGGTGCAAGTCTCAGACGTATCTCGGCTGACAGTGGTGTCAGCACCAATTCCATATACACAAGATTTAAGGACAAGGCAGGTCTGTTTTCTGCGGTGGTCAAGCCGGCAGCAGACGGACTTATGGATATGTATCTTGGAAGTATAAGTGCGGCAGCTGACAGCGGTGACGCAGATAAGGCAGAGTCTTCCGGCGAACAGGGGACAGATCTGGTGTTGAAATATATATATGACAACTTTGATGTGTTCCGGCTGATATTCTGTTGTTCTGCAGGTACAGAATACGAGAATTATTTTGACAGTCTGGTGGCAATCGAGGAGAAGTACTACAGGTTATTTGTAGATCAGTACTCAACTGTGGATAACAGGGTGAATGATTTCTTTATCCATGTAATGTGCAGCACAGGCTGGCGTTATATTTATGAGATAGTAACTCATAAACTGGAGTATAAGGACGCAGTGGAGCTTATGGCACACATTCAGACCTTCAATCAGGCAGGCTGGCGAGCAGTGATGGAAGGAGTCAGATAACGTAGCATATATGCATATAATGTATGCGTAACACGAATAAACAATTAATACAGGGCAGTAGCGATACTGCCTAAAAAATCGTAAAGCAGTTAGATAAAGCTAATTATGGTAAGAACGATGCAACTATGAAGTAAGGAGGAATTAAAAGTGAAAGAGAAAAAACAGGGAGACCTTAGCAGGCTCATGTACTATGCTGGAGACCATAAGTATTTTACCTATGCATCCCTGGTGTTGGCAACATTAAGTGCGTTGATCGCACTGGTTCCATTTTATTACATATGGAAGATCATGAAAGAGGTTCTTGAGGTAAGACCAAATTACAGTGAGGCTGTCCATATAAAAGAATATGGCTGGATGGCGGTGGCATTTGCATTGATCGCCATGGTCATATATATTGCAGCACTCATGTGCTCCCACAAGGCAGCCTTCAGGGTTCAGGTCAACATGCGTACAGCCATGATGAACCATATAATGAAGCTTCCCCTTGGCTATGTGGAGTCAGAGGGAACAGGCAAGATCCGTAAGATCGTTGCAGACTCATCAGCAGCAACAGAGACATACCTTGCACACAATCTGCCGGATAAGGCAGTTTCATTTGCAACACCTGTAGGACTGCTTGCCATGATGATGGTATTCGACTACAGACTGGGACTTATAAGTCTTATACCCGCAGTTATAGCATTTGTCCTTATGGGAACTCTTATGATGGGACCTAAGATGGCAGAGGATATGAAGCAGTACCAGAACGCTCTTGAAACCATGTCAGCCGAGGCTGTTGAATATGTAAGAGGTGTTCCGGTTGTTAAGACCTTCGGACAGACAGTGTTCAGCTTCAAGAGATTTAAGAATGCCATTGACGAGTACGAGAAGTGGACTCTGGGATACACCAAGAACATGATGCTTCCCATGGTGGCATTTACCACCTCTGCAAATGGTATATTCGCAGCACTTATCATAGCAGCATATGTACTTACAGGTCACGGAGTCACAGACAAGTTTATTCTTAACCTTATATTCTACATACTTATAACTTCAGTGCTTACAGTAACCCTGATGAAGTTAGCATATGCAGGTGAATCACAGCTTATGGTAAGGGATGCCATCAATAGAATGGATGGGATACTTAATATGAAGCCGCTGCCCGAACCTGCAGATGGTCAGACACCGAAGGACACTTCTATTGAACTTGACAAGGTTGTATTCTCATATGCGGGCGCTGACAAAAATGCGGTTGATGGTATCAGCCTTAAGATAGCTTCCGGCGAGCATGTGGCGTTCGTTGGACCATCCGGTGGTGGTAAGACCACTCTTGCGTCGCTGATCGCAAGATTCTGGGATGTGAACAGCGGAGCCGTTAAGATCGGCGGGGTGAATGTAAAGGACATAAACAGTGAGACCCTGATGAATGAGGTTTCCTATGTATTCCAGGACAGCCGTCTTCTTAAGATGAGCATACTTGAGAACATCAGGATGGGCAGACCTGACGCCACCGATGTGGAGGTTATGGAAGCCCTTAAGAATGCCCAGTGTATGGACATAATAGAGAAGTTCCCGGATGGAGTGGATACAGTTATCGGCTCAAAGGGGGTATATGTATCAGGCGGTGAGGCACAGAGATTATCCATCGCCAGAGCGTTTTTAAAGAATGCGCCGATACTTATCCTTGATGAGGCGACAGCATTTGCAGATCCTGATAATGAGAGACAGGTTCAGAAGGCATTTGAGGCGTTGTCCAAGGATAAGACAGTTATCATGATCGCCCATAGGTTATCTACAGTTACAAATGCTGACAGGATATATGTTCTTGCTGATGGCAGGATTGCCGAGAGCGGAACTCATGATGAGCTTAACAGTGCAAATGGAATATATACCCACATGTGGAGTGAATATAATAAATCCGTTAAATGGAAGGTTGGAAAGGCAGGTGCAGTATAAATGATAGAGAAGTTAAAACACAAATACGCATTATCTGAAAAGGGTGCAAATGGAATGGTAAGAGCCTTTATTGCAGTTACTGTTTCGAACCTTGTACTTATGCTTCCTGTAGGTCTTTTGTATGAGCTTGCTTCATATCTCCTGGAGGGAAAGGTGCCAAGGGAGAAGCTTTCCTTCTTCATAATCGGAATCGTGACAGTCCTTGCCCTGATTGCGGCAGCAACGGTGTTCCAGTACAGATCCACCTTCCTTTCAACTTATATTGAAAGTGGTGTAAGGCGTAGGACACTGGCTGAGAAGCTCAGAAAGATCCCGCTTTCCTTCTTCAGCAAGAAGGATCTGGCAGACATGACAAATACTATCATGGGGGACTGCGCCATGATAGAGACAGGCTCATCTCATTGGATACCTGAGCTGGTTGGTGCCATTATCTCAACTACTATCATTGTAATAAGTCTGTTCTTCTTTGACTGGAGGATGGCACTGGCAGCAGTATGGGTAATGCCGATTGCCTTTATAATAGTATTAAGCTCAAGGAGTGTCATGGGCAGGCTCCAGGGAAAGGCGTCAGAATACAAGGTGGCATGCCTTGATGGTATACAGGAAGGCCTTGAGACCATGAGAGACCTTAAGTCATACAACATGACAGAAAATTATATGGAAGGTCTGACAAAGAAGATCAAGGCTGTGGAGAAGTATGCCATTGTGTCGGAATTTGCAAATGCTGCTTTTGTATGTACAGCACAGATGATACTTAAGCTTGGTATAGCCACAACAGCAGTTGTTGGAAGTGCTCTTCTCATAAAGGGAGATATAACATTGCTTACATTCTTCATGTTTCTTCTTGTGGTAACAAGAATGTATGAGCCACTCCAGATATCACTCCAGAATCTGGCGGCGGTTATCAGCCTTGATGTGAATTGTAAGAGAATGGATGAGATCATCTCACATCCTGAGCAGACAGGCAAAGATGAACTTACAAATAATGGATATGACATTACATTTGACCATGTGGCATTCGCCTATGACAATGGAGAGCAGGTGCTTTCAGATGTAAGCTTCACAGCAAAGCAGGGGGAGGTTACAGCTCTTATAGGTCCTTCGGGTGGCGGTAAGACTACAGTTTCAAGACTTGCTGCAAGGTTCTGGGACAATGACAAAGGAGCAATTACTGTAGGTGGGATGAACGTTTCGGATATTGATCCTGAGAAATTGCTTACATTATTCTCCATTGTGTTCCAGGACGTCACGCTGTTTAATAACACCATCATGGAGAACATAAGAATCGGTAGAAAGGACGCAACTGACGAAGAGGTTATGGCAGCTGCAAGGCTTGCCAACTGCGAGGATTTCATTGAGCGTATGCCGGATAAATGGAACAGTATGATAGGTGAGAACGGTTCGGAGTTGTCAGGTGGTGAGAGACAGAGAATATCCATAGCAAGAGCCTTCTTAAAGGACGCTCCGGTAATTCTCATGGATGAGGCTACAGCTTCCCTTGATGTTGACAATGAGTCCCTTATACAGGAGTCGTTGTCCAAGCTGATTAAGGATAAGACAGTTCTTATCATTGCCCATAGAATGAGAACTGTAGACGGCGTAGATAAGATCGTTGTATTAAAGGACGGAACAGTGGCAGAGTCAGGAACTCCTGCAGAACTTAAGACTGCAAATGGTATTTATCGTCATATGGTGGATACACAGTTACAGTCCGAGCAGTGGAAATATGCATAAAGTATCAGACGAATGAGATAAGATTCTCAATAACTCATATGTGATAATACTTATCAATACATAATATTGACAAAAGACACGAGTTAGTCTAGTCTAACTTCCGTGATATATCATGATGTTCAACTAAGTGGAGATAGTAATTATGCCAATAAACGAAATACTTGCAGTGAAGTCCAAGCAGGATATAGTCAATAACACAAAGTTGAAGCTGGCTATTAATTGTGCCCCTATTTTAAAGGGAAGTAAGGCTGCTCACATAATAACGGTGTCCCTCCAGGAGTTTAATATAATAAAGGAGCTCTTAAAGGGTACGGGGATATCCTGTTATCTGTTGAGAGGAAAATACGACTCCTTCAATCTTTATTTATATAGAAGAGATATGATCGAGACGTATCTGGCAAGAGAGGACGTAAAGGATTTTCTTAAGACCTACGGCTACGAAACCGGAAACTTTCCGCAGATGTTGGTGAGACTGTCTGAGAGAAGTAAGGAATTCTGCAACAATGCAAATGAATTTCCTCATGAAATAGGTGTATTTCTGGAATACCCTCTCGGAGATGTGAAGGGCTTTATAGAGAACAAGGGTAAGAACTCCCTGTATGCCGGATACTGGAAGGTGTACAGGAACCGGACTGCTACAAGAAGGCTTTTTGAGAGATTTGATGAGGAGCGGGAGCAGGTTGTGAGACAGATCCTTGATGGAGCAAGTATCCGTGAGGTCATGGTATAGCTAAAATAAGCAATTGATAAGAAAGGCGGAAGAATAAATGTCAAAAGTAAGTATTATTTACTGGAGTGGAACAGGTAACACAGAGGCCATGGCTTTTTATATTGCAGAGGGTGCAAAGGAAGCGGGAGCAGAGGTTAATATGGTTACTGCAGACAGTGCGTCGGCAGCAGATATTGCAGATGTGACAGCAGTTGCACTTGGATGTCCTTCAATGGGTGTTGAGGTTCTTGAGGAGACTACTATGGAGCCTCTTATGTGCGAGCTTGACGGAGTGATCTCAGGCAAGAACGTAGCACTTTTCGGCTCATACGGCTGGGGTGATGGCCAGTGGATGAGAGACTGGGAAGGAAGAGTAACAGGCGACGGAGCAACACTTGTAAATGGCGAGGGCATTATCTGTAACGCAGCACCGGATGACAGTGTGGCAGAGCAGTTAAAGAATCTTGGGCGTACTCTGGCAGGTCTGTAAGTTACGGGCTGTATGAACACCCTGTCAGCAGGACAATTAGTATTGACATGTGATTATAAACTGATTATACTAATGGTTAGTTAAAACTAATGTTTGTAAGTACATTATAACAAACAAAGAATATCGATAGGGGTTGCAGTATATGCAGAGTCAGAATATAGGAAAATCAAAAGAGGACTATCTTGAAGCAATACTTATGCAGATAGACAAGAACGGTGCATGCAGGGTTACGGACGTTGCCAATCAGCTTGGCTTCAGTAAGCCCAGTGTCAGTGTTGCACTTAAGAAGCTTGAAGATGATGGATACATCGAGAAGCGTGACTGGCGGGTTGTTCTTACTGAAAAGGGAGAAGCAATAGCCAGGAGGATGCTTGATAAGCACCATACCTTCTACAAGCTGTTTGTACATATGGGAATAGATGACGTGGTAGCTGAGCACGAGGCCTGTCAGGTGGAGCATATCATAAGTGATGACAGCTTTGCAAGAATCGTGGCTTATCTTACAGAGGCAGCACCGGAGTTATTACAATAGCATGAAGGTTTGTTGGTTTCCATCATGGGATTTAAGTTCTGTTGGAAGGGTATTAGTTGATGCTAATAAAAATTAACTTCTTAATTCTGTTTTCATAGTGGTAATATGACTACATAAGCAAATATCAAACATGCCGCCAGGTTATGCCTGACGGCATAATACATATTAGAAATAACACATAATAAATAATTAAAGCTAAGGAGGACTTTATTATGAAGTGGTCAAAAATAGGATTATTTGCAGGTGGACTTTTATTTGGAACAGCAGGCGTATCAATACTGTCAAGTAAGGATGCCAAGAAGGTATATACAGGTTGCACAGCGGCCGTTTTAAGAGGAAAAGACAGTGTTATGAAGACTGTTACAAAGGTTAAGGAGAACTGTGAAGATATCTACGAGGATGCAGTTGATATCAACGAGGCAAGATATAAGAAGGACGAGGAGCTTGAGTTAGAGAAGGCAAGAGCAATCGTTGAGGCACATGACAGCCAGGCTGTAACTGAGGAAGCAGAAGCTGTGCAGGAATAATCAATATCCGGTGTTTTTACAGAAGGATTGTGGAGGAGGGACAACATTTTATGCTGTCCTTCTTCTACTGTAAGGATATGAAAGATATCTAAGATAACGAAGGAGCAAAAGATTTATGAAATGTATAGTATTACATGAGTCAAGCAGGAAAATGCGTATAAGAATGCCTCAGCTTCGTATGTCACTGGATCAGGCGGATATCGTTGAGTATTATCTGAGGAACCTTGATGTGGTAAGGGATGTTCATGTGTACGACAGGACCATGGATGTCATAATTACATTTGCAGAGTCGGTCAAGAAGGGCAAAGGGGCTGTAATAGAGGCACTTAGGACATTTGACTATAATGACGAAGACATAAAGGCGCTGGTTCCAGAGGAGACCGGACGAAAGATGAACAGGGAGTTCGAGGAGAAGCTGGTGGGCAAGCTCTGCGGAAGACTGTTCAACAAGATATTCCTTCCGCCGGTGATCAGGGAAGCAGTATGTATAGTTAAGAGTATTCCATATATCTTAAAGGGTATAAAGTGTCTTGTTAAGTCGGGACTGCAGGTTGAGGTGTTGGACGCCACAGCCATAACCGCGTCAATAATCAGATGTGATTACGATACAGCGTCATCAGTAATGTTCCTGCTTACCATTGGGGAAATGCTTGAGGACTGGACAAGAAAAAAGTCATTATGCGACCTTGCAAAGTCCATGTGTCTTGATGTGGACCAGGTATGGATAAGGACAACGGGTGGAGACGTTCAGATGGATATAGGTAAGGTCCAGCTTGGAGACCATGTGATTGTCCGTAACTCAGATATAATACCTCTTGACGGCGTGGTTGTTGAGGGTGAGATGACGGTGAACCAGTCTGCCATGACCGGTGAGTCAGAGCCTGTAGTAAAGAGTGCCGGCGGATATGTATATGCAGGGACAGTGGTTGAAGAGGGCGAGTGCGTTGTTGAGGTAAGGAAGACTTCAGGTCATGGCAAATACGACCAGATAGTCAGGATGATAGAGGAATCCGAGAGGCTTAAGTCGGGAGCAGAGACCAAGGCGTACAGTCTTGCCGACAGGCTCGTTCCGTACAGCTTCGCAGGTTCACTCATCACATACCTTTTAACAAGGAATGTCAACAAGGCAATGTCATTTATGATGGTGGATTATTCCTGTGCCATGAAGTTATCCATGCCGCTGGCAGTGCTTTCAGCCATGAGACAGGCAAGAGAGAACAAGATATCCGTCAAGGGCGGCAAGTTCATGGAGGCAGTTGCCGAGGCGGATACCATAGTATTTGACAAGACCGGAACCCTTACCCATGCAACACCAAAGCTTATGGATGTTGTTACATTTGAGGGAAGGGACAAGGACGAGATGTTAAGGATGGCTGCCTGTCTTGAGGAGCATTATCCTCATTCAGTGGCAAATGCCATTGTGAAGGGAGCCATGGACAAGAACTTGTCCCACGAGGAATTACATTCAAAGGTTAAATATATAGTTGCCCATGGAGTAAGCAGTACAATAGATGACGAGAAGATAGTTATAGGAAGCTATCATTTCGTTATCGAGGATGAGGGCTGTGTTATCCCTGAGGATGAGGCATGGAAGCTTGATGAGATCAATCCGGAATATTCAAGGATATTCATGGGAATAGGCGGCAGACTTACAGCAGTTCTGTGTATATCGGATCCTGTAAGAGATGACGCGGCATATATAATAGATCAGCTTCACAAGCTTGGTATCAGCAAGATATGCATGATGACAGGAGATAACAAAAAGACTGCCCGGGCGGTAGCAGCCAAGCTTAATCTTGATGAGTTCTATGCGGAGGTTCTTCCGGAGGATAAGGCGAGATTTGTAAGGGAGCAGAGAGCAACCGGAAGAAAGGTTATCATGATAGGTGACGGTGTAAATGATACCCCTGCCCTTTCGGAGGCAGATGTAGGAATAGCCATTGCGGACGGCGCGGCCATTGCAAGGGAGATCGCAGATATCACCATAGCTTCAGATGACCTTAAGGAGCTTGTTACTCTCCGTAAGCTGAGTGCGGGACTCATGAACAGGATACATAACAACTATAAGTTCATCCTGACATTTAACACAGCACTTATCGGACTTGGCGTGGCGGGTATACTTCCACCGGCGGCATCAGCGGTTCTCCATAACGGATCAACATTGATCGCGGGACTTAAGAGTATGACTGATATCAAGGAAGATGAACAAATATAAGATTTATGATAAAAGGGGCACTGAGGATATAGATATTTGCCGGAGAGCGTAAAATGTATATCTGCAAGCAGGTAAATAATGGGTAAAACAGAGAGAAGCTGGTAGTAATTGCTGGCTTCTCTTTTAGTTTTATAGTATAATCAGTGGAGCTTGAATTGATTGTGCCATGTTTTACAGGCAAATATTTAATGGATTGATGTTCGATGAAAGGAGTATTCAACATGGAAAATATATTACAGTACAAATATGAATTTAGAAACATAAGAGCAGATGAAATAGATCAGGCGGTCGCCATAGAGCAGATATGCTTCCCTCCAAATGAGGCGTGTTCAGAGAAAGCAATGACAGAGAGAATAAAGGCTGTGCCGGAGCTGTTCCTGGTGGCCATTGACAAGGCTACAGGCAAGCTCGCAGGTTTCTTAAACGGCATTGCCACAGACGAGTCAAAGTTCAGGGATGAGTTCTTCACAGATGTAACACTTAACAATCACTATGGCTGTAATGTTATGCTTCTGGGACTGGATGTGCTTCCAGAGCACAGAGGTCAGGGACTTGCCACAGAGATCGTGGCTCAGTATGCCGAAAGAGAGAGACATAACGAGAGAAGAAAGCTTATACTTACCTGCCTTGAGGGGAAGGTTGAGATGTATAAGAAGCTGGGCTTTGAAGATAAAGGCATTGCCGACTCCTCCTGGGGCGGAGAAGAATGGCATGAGATGGTGCTGAAACTTTAAGAATATAGCGGTATATTACATATTCTTAAGATGGACAGGAGGATATGGTGGAGAAGGATAAAAAAAGTATCAGATGGGAAACAATGTGCTTTATTATGCTTGTAGGGGGGATACTGCTCAGACTTATATATGCACATGAAGTTCCTTATAATGTTTCAACGCATGATCTGGGGCAGGTTTCTGACTGGAATGAACCGACCTATGGGCACCTGGGGTATATCCAGTATATATATCAATATCATCGTTTGCCGGATGGATATATTAAGCAGACATATCATCCACCATTGTTCCATGTTATAGGAGCATTTGTGATGGGGATATTTTGTGATGCGAAAGGAAATCCGGAGCTGTCCTTTGAGATGCTGCAATATCTCAATACACTGTTTTCAGGGATTGCCAGCATATATATCTACAGGTGCGCAAAGGAGCTTGGATGTAGTGAAAAGGCTAAGGTTGTGATCACGGCATTTGCAGCTTTTTCACCTACACTTATGTGGCTGGGAACCCAGCTTAACAATGACTGTCTGATGACAATGTTCAGTATCATGGCTATATTTTATACTATAAAATGGGACAGGACAGAGAAGCTTTCAGATATTGTCAAGATAGCTCTTACCGTGGCATTTTCCATGCTGGCAAAGACATCGGGAGGTCTTATTGCAGTGGGGATAGGTCTGGTATTCCTTTTAAAGCTTATAAAAAATATAAGAACACCGGGAAAGGTGATAAGACAGCTGTTTATATTTGCAGTGATATGTATTCCGTTAGGACTTTGCTGGTTGATAAGGTGTAATATATTATATGATATGCCGTTTAACTATGTGTATCGTATGAGCACCGAAAGCTGCCAGTACATAAGTGATGTGCCTGTCTTTCACAGACTTGGACTTCCATCATATAGTCAGCTTACATATGTGTCTATAGATCTTCATAACCCGGAATTTCATTCTAATATATGGGCACAGACGGTGAATACCCTGCTTTATGACGAAGGCTTACTAAAGCATACGGCAATGGTGTGGGTGTATGCAGAAAAATTTTTTGATGTGTTGGAGGCGATAACTCTTGTGGTGCTGGCTGGAACCGTGATAGGCCTTTGTGCTATGAAGAAGGTGGAGCTTTCTCATAAGCTGCTGCTTGCCGGAGTGACGATTGTGATAACGATAAGCTATGTTTTATTTGCATTCAAGTACCCTTTTGTGTGTACCATGAATGGACGATACCTTTTTACGGGGGTTGCTGCAAGTGTTCTGGCGTATGGGATAGTAAGAGACAGAGTAAGGAATACAAAGATAAATAGATGCTTATTTAGTATTTTGGATGGATTTATAATTATGGTTAATTTCTCTGTTGCATTGATGTATATAATATAGACATGTGTGATGGCACTCAGACGTGGGAAGGAGTTGTATTGTGGAAAAGGTAATAATAGCAGGTGCAGGACCTGCAGGACTTACAGCAGCCTATGAGCTGTTAGACAGATCTGATGAGTATGAGGTTTTGGTGTTCGAGGAGAGCGGCGCGATTGGAGGAATATCAAGAACTGTAGAATATAAAGGAAACAGAATGGATATGGGAGGACACCGCTTTTTCTCCAAAGTTCCTGAGGTGAATGACTGGTGGGAGAAGATGATGCCGACCCAGGGAGCAATGCCTAAGGATGATATTATATTGGGCAGAACCAGTGCGGTAAAAGAAGGCGGTCCTGATCCTGAGAAGGAAGACAGGGTGATGCTTAAGAGGAACAGACTTTCACGTATATTTTTTAAGCATCGTTTCTTTGATTATCCTGTTTCACTAAAATGGGATACATTGAAAAATATGGGCTTTGGCACAACTATAGCTGTAGGCTTTAGTTATCTGAAGTCGGTGATAATAAAAAGAAAAGAAAAATCCCTTGAAGATTTCTATATAAACAGATTTGGAAAGAAACTGTATTCCATGTTTTTTGAGGATTATACAGAAAATCTATGGGGAAGACATCCTAGTGAAATATCTCCTGAATGGGGAGCACAGCGTGTTAAGGGGCTGTCCATAAAAGCAATTCTTAAGGATATGATGGGCAAATTATTTAAGAAAAAGAACCGTATTGTGGAAACATCTCTTATTGAGGAATTTGCATATCCGAAGCTTGGGCCGGGACAGCTGTGGGAGCTTACTGCGTCGGATATAAAGAAGAAGGGAGGTTCCATAGTTATGGAAGCGAAGGTTACAGGCGTTGTCAGATCTGAGGAGGGAAGTATAACGGAAGTGACCTATATTAAGGACGGAGTTACACATCATGAATCATGTGATTATTTTATATCGTCTATGCCGGTGAAGGATCTTGTCATGGGTATGGAGGGTGTCCCGGATAAATATACAGAGATCGCGAAGGGGCTTCCATACAGGGACTATATGACGGTTGGAGTGCTGGTGTATAAACTTAATCTTAAGAACAACACTAAGATAAAAACTGTCGGAAATATAGTACCTGATGACTGGGTATATGTGCATGACAGGTCAGTAAAGATGGGAAGATTCCAGATATATAATAACTGGTCCCCGTATATGGTTAAAGATTTGGAGAACACAATATGGATGGGACTTGAATACTTCTGTAATGAAGGAGATAATATGTGGGCTATGTCCGATGAGGAATTTGCCCATATGGCTATCAGGGAAATGGTTACAATAGGACTCATAGACAGAGAGCAGGATGTTAAGGATTTTCATGTAGAGCGAGTGAAAAAGGCTTATCCTGCATACTTTGATACTTACGAGCACATGGATGAGCTCAGAGACTACCTTAATACCATTCCTAATCTTTTTTGTGTGGGAAGAAACGGGCAGCATAGATATAACAATCTTGACCATTCCATGTGTACATCATTTGAGACTGTGAAGAATATCCTGCAACATGTGGAAACCAAGGATAACATCTGGAATGTCAATACAGAAAAAGAGTATCACGAAAAAGCATGATGTGATACATCTGGCAAAAATAGATTGCTAAAGATACTTGACAGTTAGTTCGGACTAACATAATATTATGGTGTCGAAAAGCTACAGTGTTTTGACAGAAAATATATAATAAGACTTTTTTTTAATAAATATGAAAGGCGATGAATATTATGGTAGAGACAACTGTTAAGATTGATGGCATGATGTGTGGAATGTGTGAGAGCCATATTAATGATTGTATTAGAAATAAATTTAAGGTTTCAAAGGTAAGCTCCTCCCACAAGAAGGGGGAGGCTGTTATCATTTCCGATGCTTCTCTGGATGAAGAACAGCTTAGGATGGTTATCGGAGATACAGGATATACTGTAGGAGATATTACAGAGAAGCCATACGAGAAGAAGAAAGGGATGTTTGGATGGTTCAAATAATCTTTTCCGGGCTTATGATTCCATTTGCAGGAACCGCTCTTGGAGCGGCTCTTGTGCTATTTATGAAGAAAGAACTGGGAGGTTCAACAACGAAGATATTAAGTGGTTTTGCAGCAGGCGTCATGGTGGCGGCTTCCATATGGAGTCTGCTGATACCGTCCATAGAGCAGTCATCGGGAATGGGCAGATTGAGCTTCATACCTGCTGTTGTGGGCTTTGGTGTGGGTATGCTGTTTCTGTTATTCCTTGATACGGTAACACCTCATATGCACCCGGATCAGTCAGTTGAGGGACCACCCAGCAGGTTCAGTAAGCAGACTATGATGGTGCTTGCCATAACTATACATAACATTCCGGAGGGAATGTCGGTGGGAATATTATACGCCGGCTGGATGACAGGTAATAAATCTATTTCTCTGGCAGCGGCATTTTCCCTTGCTATAGGTATAGCAATACAGAATTTCCCGGAGGGAGCTATTGTCTCCGTGCCACTTCATGGAAATGGCTGGTCAAGGAAGAAAGCATTCGCATATGGTGTCCTGTCAGGAGTCGTAGAGCCGGTTGCCGGTGCCATAACCATAGTACTGGCATCCTTTATAATTCCGATAATGCCGTACCTCTTAAGCTTCGCAGCCGGTGCCATGATGTATGTTGTTGTGGATGAGCTGGTGCCTGAGATGTCTGAGGGTGGGCACTCCAACAAGGGAACTGTTGCATTTATGATAGGCTTCTGCCTGATGATGACCCTTGATGTGGCACTGGGGTAGGTAGGAGTATTCCGACGAAAAAGTAAAAATCTCAATGAAAAAAGTAGAATTATCTATATTCCAAAAAACAAATAATGATAAAATGGTGTATGTAAAGAGTTGGTATTGATACCAGCCTACAGCAGATCAGTAGTCATGAATGGAGGCGGCCTATGATAATAGAGCATGTTGCATTGTATGTGAATGATCTGGAGAGTGCCAGGGATTTTTTTATAAAGTACCTTGGTGCAACCTCAAATGATATGTATCACAATAAAAAGACAGGTTTCAGATCTTATTTCCTTTCATTTGAAGGAGGGGCAAGACTTGAGATCATGAACAAACCGGAGGTGAATGACAACCTTAGAAATCCTGCACAGACAGGATACGTCCACATTGCATTTTCAGTGGGAAGCAAGGAGAAGGTTGACAGTCTTATGGCAGAACTTAAAGCAGCTGGCTATGAAGTTGTAAGCGGTCCGAGAATCACCGGAGACGGATATTACGAAAGCTGCATAGTGGCTATTGAAGGCAATCAGATAGAGATAACAGTATAAAACCGACTGACGTTCAATATGAACGAGTCAGATAACACATAGAAAAAGAAAGTATGATATGTTGTTGTGTGGAGGAATAGAAAAATGGGATACACACCGGCAGAAGACAGATATAAGGATAAGCTTGAAAACGGATTTTTCAGGAAGTGCGGAGACAGTGGCTTAATGCTTCCACCTCTCGCTCTTGGAATGTGGCACAATTTCGGAACACATGATGATTATGAGAATATGAAGAAAATGTGCTTCACAGCATTTGATAATGGTATCACGCATTTTGACCTGGCAAATAACTACGGTCCTGAACCAGGCAGTGCCGAGATCAATACAGGAAAGATAATAAGAGAAGAGTTTGGTGCACACAGAGATGAGCTTGTGATCAGTACAAAGGCAGGTTATGAAATGTGGGATGGCCCTTACGGAAACTGGGGCAGCAGAAAGTACCTCATTGCCAGTCTTGACCAGAGCTTAAAGAGAATGGGACTTGACTATGTGGACATTTTCTATCATCATAGAATGGATAAGGACACACCCCTTGAAGAGACCATGGAGGCTCTTTCTCAGATAGTAAAGAGCGGAAAAGCTCTCTATGTGGGCTTGTCAAATTACGATGGAGCAACACTTATAAAGGCAGAGAAGATCTTAAGAGACCTTCATTGTCCATTTATAATAAATCAGAACAGATACTCGATCCTGGACAGAACAGTTGAGAAGAACGGATTGCTTACCACCAGCTATGAGCTGGGAAAGGGCATTATCTGCTTCTCGCCACTGGCACAGGGAATGCTTACGGACAAATATCTCAAGGATATACCTGCTGACAGCAGAGTAGTCCGTGACGGAAGATTTCTTAAGGCAGACAATATTCTTAACAACAGGGAACACCTTCTTCAGTTAAATGCTATAGCAACAGAAGCAGGACTTAAGCTTTCAGAGATGGCTATATGCTGGCTTCTTAATAAACCAGAGGTTACAACAGTGCTCATAGGTGCTTCAAGACCTGAACAGATCATTGCCAATATTGAAGCCTACAACAAGCTGCCACTGTTTAAGGAGATCGAGCAGTCCATATAGACTGTGGCAACTTTTAAATAAGTTGATGTTCAGTAGCAGGAGAAAATAATATGAAGATAAGCATATGCTGTGTAGGTAAGGTAAAAGAGTCGTATTTCCGTGGAGCCATTGAAGAATATTCAAAGAGACTTGGGAGGTACTGCAGATTAGAGATCCTTGAGGTTGCAGACTGCAAGACACCGGACGGTGCCGGTGCTGCCGAAGAGGATGCTATAAAACAGGCAGAGGGTGACAGGCTTCTGTCAAAGATAAAAGATGACGCATATGTGATAGCACTTGCCATTGACGGCAAGAAGCTGGATTCTGTAGAACTGTCAGATAAGATCGCCGGACTTGGGATAAATGGTATAAGCCATATCCAGTTTGTCATAGGAGGCTCCCTGGGACTTCATGAGTCTGTACTTAAGAGAGCAGATTTTAAGCTGAGCTTCTCGGATATGACATTTCCTCATCAGCTTATGAGGGTAATCCTGCTTGAGCAGATATACAGAAGCTACAGGATAATTAACAACGAACCTTACCATAAATAAGATAAATACCATAAATTAAAATATATCGAACTTAATAACAATTTCTCACAAAAAATTAATAAAAGCACGAGTCTTACGCCTATAAGACCCGTGCTATTATTAATTGTAAGGATACCGAAGGTATCGTTACACTGCAGCAACCCATTGCCGCAGGCAAAATCAAAATGGTTGCTGCTCCCGTTAATTGTAAGGATACCGAAGGTATCGTTACACTAAACATCTCTCGAATAAAACAATGCAAATATTCCCAAAATAATGGTATAATAAAACCCTACAATAAAAAATCAAGAGGAGGACCTTAATATGGCAGAATTAAAGATTACACAGGAAGATTTCGAAGAGAAAGTTCTTAAAGCAGACAAGCCGGTGCTGGTGGATTTCTGGGCAGCATGGTGTGGACCATGCCGGATGTTGGGCCCGGTCATTTCAGATATAGCAGAGAAGTATGACGGACAGGTTATAGTAGGCAAGGTAAATGTAGATGATGAGATGGCGCTGGCTCTTAAATATAATGTGAGCAGTATTCCTATGGTAGCTTTGTTCAAGGATGGCAAACTGGTGGACAGGGCGGTTGGATACCGCTCTAAAAGTGATATGGAGGACATGATAAAGGCAGTACTGTAACGGATAAATACGTCGTTTAGATATATTAGATCAAGAAGTTGTATTTTAATCTTGTTTTAATCTTTCTCATATTTTCCTTTAAAAATGCAGGTGTATTATAACATCATCAGCTGAGGAGATAAAAGATAATCAATAAGGCGGCTTCACAAAGCTCCATGAGAAAGGTTAATGGTGAATGTTATGGATAAGTTAGAAAAAGTTGAGAAATTAAGAGAGAAGACAGGCGTGACCTATGAGGACGCTAAGGCAGCACTTGAGGCATGTGACTATGATATGCTTGACGCGATCATTTATCTTGAGAAACTGGATAAGATCAAGAAACCTGACGTAGACAAGTACACCACAGAAAGCAGCGAAACCTACACAACCTCTGAGTTTGATAAGGCTCAGGAGGATTATAAGAAGGATTGCAGCAAGAAGACCCTGGGAAATGCAGTGGACGGATTTATGGGAGTTCTGAAGAAACTTCTTAAGAAGTCCATAGACACAAAGTTTGAGGTTGTAAGATATGAGGAGACTGTTATAAATGTTCCGGTGCTTGTTCTTGTGATCGCTCTTATATTTGCCTTCTGGGTTGTATTACCACTACTTATTGTGGGAATGTTCTTTGACTTCAAATATCACTTTGCGGGAATAAACAGTGTCAATGTAAATATAAATGAAATGTGTGACAAGGCAGCAGACGCGTGCACAGACATAAAGAACGACATGAAGAGTAAGTAATCAGGTACACTGGCAATTATAAGACAGAAATAAGGCAAGCAAAATCCATGGGATATTTCCTGTGGATTTTGTGCTTTGCCGCTGGCGTACAGATAACGATTCAAGTGCAACATGTTTGCACAAGATAATCAGGGAGGAAGAAATGGCAGATAAGATATTGATAGTTGAGGATGAGGAGAAGATAGCCAGATTTGTTGAACTTGAGCTTATGCATGAAGGATACGAGGTGGATAAGGCATTTGACGGAAGAGCCGGTCTTGATAAGGCTCTTACAGGAAACTACAGCCTTATTATTCTGGATATCATGCTCCCAAAGCTAAATGGTCTTGAGGTTTTAAGACGCGTGAGAAAGGAATACCAGACGCCGGTTATCATGCTTACTGCCAGAGATGCGGTTATGGATAAGGTGGCGGGTCTTGACGCAGGGGCAGATGATTACCTCACCAAGCCATTTGCTATTGAAGAGCTTCTTGCAAGAATAAGAGTGGCATTGAAGCGAAAGAACACTGTAGAATTTGAGACCAGGAAGATGACAATAGGAGATGTAACATTAGATGTGGATCGCCATGAGGTCAGTGTGAAGGGTGAGCAGGTAGAGCTTACCAACAGAGAGTTTGAACTTCTCCATGTGCTGATGGAGAATAAGGGTATTGTCATGGACAGAGAGAAGCTCATTAATCAGGTCTGCGGATATGATTTCGTAGGTGAGACAAATACTATAGATGTGTACATAAGATATCTCCGTGCCAAGATAGATGACAGGTATGGCATTAAGCTCATAAGCACTGTTCGTGGTGTGGGATATGTTATAAAGGGATAAGCTATGTCAGATAAAAGCAGAACAAAAAATACCCAGGCAAAAGGGATGTCCTCTATTGCAAGAAAGATAAACAGCAGATTCTTCTTCAAGCGTATGTGGGACTACCTCATGACGGACATTTTTATATTTTTCGCAGTAAGTCTGGGAATAATATTATGGTTTGAGAGTACGATTCCGGATACTCTTAACGCCATGAGCAGGGAGCTTGGAGTTGGAGATGGATTCCCAAGCCTTATTTATATAGTAAAGGATTACTCTGGGGCAGTGTACCGGTATGACATGGGGCAGGTGTACAAATTTGCAGTGGTGCCATTTGCAATATTGGCGATAGTGCAGTTGGTGACCCTTGTGTGTACTGTATTCGAGACCGGGGCTATAAGAAGAAAGCTTAAGCCTTTAAACGACCTGGCGGTGAAAGCTGAGCATGTAAGCCAGATGACTTATGATCCTTCAAAGATTAAAAATCTTGAGGCGGCTATCAATAATACCTCTCCGGATAATGATGATGTGAGCATTCACACCGGAGACAGAGAGCTTAGGAGCATAGAGATAGCCCTTAATAACCTGTTAAGGGGAATGAAGGAGAGTGAGAGAAGACAGGCGAGATTCGTAGATGACGCTTCCCATGAGCTTAGAACCCCTATTGCGGTTATACAGGGATATGTGAATATGCTGGACAGGTGGGGAAAGGATGATCCTGGGATCCTTGATGAATCCATAGAAGCTTTAAAAAACGAGTCACAGCATATGAAGGATCTGGTGGAGCAGCTGCTGTTTCTTGCCAGAGGTGACAATGGACGTAATCACCTTAATCTTAATAAACTTAATATGAATGAAGTGGTGGAAGAGGTCTGCGACGAGTCCATGATGATAGATAATAAACACAGGTACAGTTTCGTCCCTGATCCGGAGGGGGAAGTTTATATTATGGGAGATACTGCCATGGTAAAGCAGTCCCTAAGGATATTGGTGCAGAATGCCGCCAAATATTCGGAGGAGAATTCGGAGATCAGCTTCAGGGTAACCTCCGATGAGAGGACTGTTTCCTATGTTATACAGGACGAAGGACAGGGAATGGAGGCTTCTGATGTTGTTCATATATTTGAACGTTTCTACAGGTCCGATCAGGCGAGAAACAGCAGCACCGGGGGTTCGGGACTTGGACTTTCAATTGCAAAATGGATAGTGGATGCCCACTGTGGGCATATTGAGGTTATAAGCCGTCCGGAGATCGGTACAAGATTCACTGTAAGCTTTGACAGGTACGAGAAAAAATAGTATAGTCTGAATAGATAATAACAATTATAGTTGGAGAATTTAACTATGAGAAAGCGATTATTAATTGTGAATGTTATTGGCTGCCTTGCATTGTCATTTGGAGCAGCAATCCTTTCGGGATGTAACGACAATAATGCCGGTACAGGCAGTGAAACTACAACTGAGGCACCATCAGAGGATGAAGCGAATGACTATGTAAATGCGGATGACTATACGGAGCATGATACTACGGTTTCCGTTACAGAGGTTCCTTCTGCCGATACAACGGCAACAGATCAGGATACGGATGATACAACTGAGGTCACTACTGAGGGTACAGAGGATGTAAATGAGGGTATAGCCACCTTAAGCGACTACCTTAATTCGGATACACCAAGGATCTTCTACATGGAGAAGGATGTGCCTACAGCCGGAAACTATCCCGAATATATATATATATTCTATGAGGAAACAGTTTCCTGTTACAGATACACGGCCAATTCAATCCCTTATGGCAAGCTTGCCACTATGAAGGACGCAGATATAAGAACTGCCGTGCTTATGGATGTTATGGCGGAGAATGTTGATGTTATATACGAGAATTCGCCTTATGAGCTTATACTTATGGAGGATGAGGAAAGTGGAATGGCAGATGAGTATATAATTGCAGACAAGCAGTGCGATGAGGATGGCAATTATGTGTCCTCGGATGAAAGATTAAAGTATCTTTCCATGCTCTTTATTGAGCAGGAGGTTGATGGCGTGGTGTATGCCGGAATCATAAGGGAGAGCGGCGATGAGAAGTTGGATAATCTGTGGTATCGTCCGGGAGATGTGGAATTCGTTATTCTGGATGATGAATCGCAGAATGGAGTAGAGAAGAACCCTAAGTGGTATGTAGAACAATAAGCATGGGAAAATGCAGAATGAGATATTTGGATAATTTAGAATAAGATATTTAGAAAAGACATTTAGAATAAAAAGGAGCCATTATATTGGATTTCAATATAATGGCTCCTTTTTGTTATGGCAACAGTACTATTTTGTGCCGAATATTCTGTCTCCGGCATCGCCGAGACCCGGACAGATATATGCGTTTTCGTTAAGCTCTCTGTCGATGTTACCGATGTAAAGGGTAATATCAGGATGAGCAGCCATAAGCTTCTCAATACCTACAGGAGCACCGATGATAGCCATGAACTTGATGTTCCTTCCGCCACGCTGCTTGATGAAATCAACGGCTGCAATAGCTGAACCGCCTGTTGCAAGCATTGGATCTGTGACTACCACAAGACGTTCGTCAATGTGATCGGGAAGCTTGCAGTAGTACTCGTGTGGTTCGTGGGTTTCCTCATCACGGTAGAGACCGATGTGACCGATCTTGGCTGTAGGCACCAGGGCTGACAAACCATTTACCATGCCGAGACCGGCACGAAGGATAGGAACTATTGCAAGGTTCTTTCCGGCAATAACGGGAGACTGACACCTTTCGATAGGTGTCTCGATTTCTACATTCTCTGTTGGGAGATCTTTAAGGGCTTCGTAGCCCATAAGCATTGCTATTTCTTCTACAAGAGCACGGAATTCTGCAGTGCCTGTGTTCTTGTCACGAAGTCTTGATATTTTGTGCTTAATAAGTGGATGAGTCATTTCTATTACGTTGTTCATCTTATACCTCCTTTTGTTCAACATTATCATATGAAATGATCTTTATGTTACACGAAATGATCCTGGGATTGCACCAAAACCAATTGGATTTTCTGATTACTTGATCTCTGAATTCTGTGGGTTCATGCCAAGACCGCGGCTTACATCACCGGTTGGGTTCTTACCGAATACATAGTCGTTACCGGGAAGTATAGCGTTTAATATGATACCTGCTATGGCTGCGATGGCAAGGCCTGTAAGTGTAATATCCGCACCACCTACTGAGAATGTGATACCGCCGGAGAAACCAAGACCACATACCAGGATAACTCCGGCAATGATAAGGTTTCTTGACTTGGTGAAGTCAACCTTGTTCTCAACGACATTTCTTACACCGATGGCTGAAATCATACCATAGAGGATGAAGCTGATACCACCAACGATAGAAGCAGGCATTGAACCGATTATCTCGGCTACCTTAGGGAAGAAGCTTAAGATAATTGCAAATAGTGCAGCAAGTCTGATAACAAGCGGATCATATACGCCTGAAAGCTCAAGAACACCTGTGTTCTCGCCGTAGGTTGTATTGGCAGGGCCGCCGAACATAGCTGAAAGGGATGTTGCAAGACCATCACCTATAAGTGTACGGTGAAGACCCGGATCTTCAATGAAGTTGTTTCCTGTTGTTGCTGAGATGGCACTGATATCACCGATATGCTCCATCATTGAGGCAATGGCGATAGGTGCCATTGCAAGGATTGCTGTTACGTTGAACTTGGCAATCTGAAATGGTGGAAGGCCTACAACGGCAGCGTCCTTAACACCGTCAAATACCAGGATTGCTGAGCCGTCAGGGTTTGTAACACCACATTTATATAATATAAAGGCGACCGCATATGAAATAACTACACCCATGAGTATAGGAATGATCTTGAACATTCCCTTGCCCCAGATGTTGAAAATAATAACAACTGCAAGAGCTATGATTGCGATAAGCCAGTTCTTTGAAGCGTTTGAAACTGCTGACGGAGCAAGTCCAAGACCGATACAGATGATGATAGGACCTGTAACGACCGGTGGAAGGAACTTCATAACACGCTTAACACCAACTAACTTAACTATAAGTGCAAGAACGAGGTAGAGCAGGCCGGCTACTACGATACCGCCGCAGGCATACGGAAGCTTTTCTCCCATAGTCATATCAGCAAATATGCCTGTTTTTAACTGGCTTACTGCCTGGAAACCACCTAGGAATGCAAATGAGGATCCAAGGAATGCCGGAACCTTAAGCTTTGTACATAAGTGGAAGAATAATGTGCCGAGACCGGCACAGATAAGAGTTACCTGGATTGAAAGACCTTCGCCTTCAAAATAGTTATTTACCAGGATAGGAACAAGGATTGTTGCTCCAAACATGGCAAACATGTGCTGCAGACCGAGAAGCAGGGTTTTTGGAATACCAAGCTCCCTGGCGTCTCTTATGATTTGCTTGCTTTCGTTCATAAAATGTCCCCCTTAAGATTTTGCGTAAAAGTAGGTCTTTGGGCAGACCCTATTTCATTATATATTCATATAAAAATCAGGTCAAGAAAAAAGGTGGAATTATCGGCAGGCAATCGGCAAGGCGTCACCAATGACTGCTATCTGTTGCCCGTATGGCAGAGCACGTCCACTGTCTTTCCATACAAAGTAAACCGTACGCACTGTCAGGGCAATGTATGCCGCCAAGACACGCTGCGTTTCCTACAAGGTGCACCCGCCTGTTCGCTCAGGCTCATGCACAACTCGCCCTTCGGGCTCAGACAGGTGCCCGCCTTCGCTGCTAGGCTGCACCTTGCTACGGAATACTCGCTACCGTCTTGTGCGTGCACACATATGCCTATGCAGTGCTGTTTATCTGTATGCCCATTCAGCTACAGTCCAGCTGTTCTGACATATTATATATGTGCAGGAACATTAGCGAGGCTTTCGTTGTGAGGTTCGCACTAGCTGCCTGCACAAAGCTCATGTTTGAGCCCGCAGGGTGAGTTTGAGCGACTGCAGGCTAATAAGCGTGCGAACCGAGTAGAAAACGCAGCGAGTTCTGCACTATATAATATGGAAAGACAGCAGCAATTAGCAGCAATTAGCAGCAGGTTCCTGGCAGGGGATGCGACGATATTTATTATAGCGGTTGAATAAATTCTTTCATAATGATAGAATGTAGGTTGTTAAATCTGACTGATAATATATGAAAGAGATGGTATATAAATATGGCAATAATTACACCAAGAACACTGTCAGGCTTCATGGAGCTGGCACCAAAGGATCAGATACTTTTCGAGAAGGTCAAGCAGAAGCTTGAGGAAACCTACCAGATGTTCGGTTTCTTCCCAATAGACACTCCTGTGCTTGAGCACAGCAACATCCTCCTTGCCAAGGCAGGCGGAGAGACAGAGAAGCAGATATACAGATTTAACAAGGGCGATACAGATATGACCATGAGATTTGATCTTACTGTACCTCTTGCAAAGTATGTGGCTAAGAATGCGGGAGAGCTTACATTCCCGTTTAAGAGATATCAGATCGGTAAGGTTTATCGTGGCGAGCGTGCACAGCAGGGACGATTCAGAGAATTCTACCAGGCAGATATAGATATAATCGGAGACGAGAATTTAAGCATTGCAAACGATGCAGAGGTTCCAAGTATCATGTACAGAGTATTTACAGGTCTTGGACTCAGTGATTTCACCATAAGGATCAACAACCGTAAGATCTTAAATGGTTTATTTGCCATGCTGGGACTTTCAGACATTGCAACGGATGTAATGAGGATAATTGATAAGATCGACAAGATCGGTAAAGACAATGTTGAGGCAGAGCTTGTGGATCTGGGTGTTTCAAAGGACGCAGCAGATACAATTCTTGAGCTTCTTACATTTAAGGGTACAAATGAAGAGGTTCTTGACAGACTTAAGACATTTGCAGGTAAGAATGAGATGTTAGACTCAGGTGTGTCAGAGCTGTGTGAGGTTATATATTATATAGATAAGTTTGGTGTTCCGGCAGGTAATTACAGAGTTGACCTTTCTATTGCAAGAGGGCTTGATTACTATACAGGAACAGTATATGAGACAACCTTCAACAGACATCCTGAGATAGGAAGTATATGCAGCGGCGGAAGATATGACAATCTTGCCGAGTACTACACCAAGAAGAAGCTTCCGGGTGTGGGCATGTCCATTGGACTTACCCGTCTCTTTTATATACTTAATGAGTTTGATTACTTAAACAGAGATCTGGACACCGTTGCAGATCTTCTTATAATCCCTATGACAGATGATATGGCTTCAGCCGTTGAGATATCAGGTGTAATGAGAGAAGCAGGAATCAGGACTCAGATATATCTTGAGAAGAAGAAGTTCAAGCACAAGATAGGTTATGCAGACAAGCTTGGTATCCCATATGCAATGTTCCTTGGTGAGGACGAGATAAACGGTAATGTAGTCACCATAAAGAATATGAAGGCTGCCGAGGGAGATACAGACAAGCAGGTAACTGTGCCTGTTAATGAGGCTGTTGAGTTCATCAAGTCAGGACTTGCGAAGAACAACAGTGAGAAGTGCATAAAGCTTGGCGAGTAATAAAGCCGGGTATATAAGCAACAATAAATATCAGGGAGAAAACTGATGGTATTTTCAAGTATGGAGTTTTTGTTCCGGTTCCTTCCAATATTCTTAGTTGCGTATTTTCTGACTAAGAAGGCGTATAGGAACATAACTCTTCTTATTGGAAGCTTGATCTTCTATGCTTACGGTGAGCCTGTGTATGTGCTTTTGATGATTGGTTCCATACTGGTGAACCACTTCATCGCAAGACGTATACAGAGATTTCACAGCATAGAAAAAGCAAGCGGTATAGACTGCTCCTTTGAGAGAAAGGCATGGCTGGTGGCAGCTCTTGTGCTTGACTTCGGACTGTTGTTCCTGTTCAAGTACGTGAATTTCTTTATAGGAGTGGCAAATAACATAGCAGGAAGACAGCTGATAAAGGAGGTAGCTCTTACGTTACCTCTTGGTATCAGCTTTTATACATTCCAGATAACATCATACATAATTGATGTGTACAGAAAGAAAATAGTGGTACTTAAGAGCTCTATATGCTTTGCAACCTATGTGTGCATGTTTCCACAGCTTATAGCGGGACCTATCATAAATTATCCGGAGATAAGGCCGGAGATGCAGGGCATAAGAAAGGCAAACCTTAAGCAGATAGAGTGGGGTGTCACGGAATTTATAGTGGGACTTGCCTACAAGGTTCTCCTGGCAAATAAGATCGCATCTCTGTGGAATGATGTGCAGATGGCAGGAGCCTATGGCATAAATACAGCCACCGCATGGCTGGGATCCTGGGGCTATTCCATGCAGATCCTGTTTGATTTCATGGGCTATTCCCTTATGGCCATGGGACTTGGAGCCATAATGGGCTTCAGATTCCCGGTGAACTTTAAGGATCCGTACTGTGCAGTATCTATGACGGACTTCTGGCGTAGGTGGCACATTACCCTGGGAAGATGGTTCAGGGAATATGTGTATATCCCTATGGGCGGCAACAGAAAGGGCTTTGTCCGTATGGTATGGGCGATGTTCGTGGTCTGGGTGCTCACAGGTCTGTGGCACGGGGCAGATTGGAACTTCCTTATATGGGGATTGTTTTTATTTGCAGTGTTATTCGTAGAGAAGCTGTTCTTAGGTAAGGTGCTTGATAAGGTTAAGATATTGGGACACCTGTATATGCTGTTCATGATACCTTTGTCATGGACCATATTCAACATAAGTAAGCTTGACCAGCTTAAGGTATATCTTAAGAGGATGTTCGGCATGCATATTGATGGCTCTGTAGTCATTGACGGCATGGCGAGATTTAAGGATCTGCTTGGAACCTACTGGTGGCTCCTTCTTATATGTGTTGTGTGCTGTACGCCTCTTCCATATAAGCTTATCTGCAGATTTTACAGAAATTATATATGCAAGATAATCCTTCTTGTGCTGTTCTGGTATTCCGTATATCAGATCGCCCTTGGGGGAAATAATCCGTTCTTGTATTTCAGATTTTAAAGGAAGGCAATAGCCTATGAAACTTTTAAAAGCGATAGCAAAGTTTCCTTTGTTTGTGGCAATTATAATATCAGGCCTGGGACTTACCGCCTATGGATATTTCTCAGGAAAATACAATATATCCGTAACCATGGATCACCCTATACTGGCGGCGGTACTGACCGCTGATTATGTGGCAACAGACGGTGACGCTGACAGGGCAACGGCAACAGACGCTCCGGTGGCAACAGACGGTGACTCGGCAGCTGGCAGTACAACCGGTAATGACGGAGCAGCTTCCGGGGACGACACGAAGGATACCGACAGCAATACCGGCAGTACCGGAGACAATGCTGATAACAACGGTAATGGGGCAGGCGGCAACACCGATGGCAGTGGCGGCATACAGACAGGGCCGGATTACAATAACGGAGTTAAGATAGTCCAGACTGATGAGGTGCTGCAGTCCGGTAAGGCTGATAATGTGAAGGCTCCTATACCTACAAAATATCAGTCCATAGCAGCCAGAGCCAGCAGGAGTCCTGACAGCTACAATGATGTGAATAAGATTGCTCTGACCACTGCATACCCTTATATAGATGTGGATGAGTCTTATTTTGATGACGCGGTATTTATCGGGGATTCAAGAGTTGAGGGATTGGAGCTTTATTCAGGACTTAAGAACACCACATTCTATGCAGTCCAGGGACTTACCATATTCGGACTTATGGGACATGAGTATGCCAAGGTTGGCGACAGCACAGTAAGTCTCAGGGAAGCTTTGTCCCGGAAGCAGTTTAAGAAGATATACATAATGGTAGGTGTCAACGAGCTTGGAACCTGGACAGATACCTTCACCGATGCCTACAAGGAAGCAATAGATGAAATAAGGGAGCTGCAGCCGGGAGCAGTAATATTCATCCAGGGTATCATGTATGTGAGTGATGATTATTCTAAGGCTCATGATATAGTAAACAATGATAATATAATAGATAAGAACAATCATATTGCTGCCCTGGCAAATGGCGTGGATATCTTCTACCTTGACATGAATCTTGCCATAACCGATGACAGTGGATATCTGGATCCGGATCTTACCTGGGATGGTGTCCACCTTCAGGCACAGTATTACTCTCTGTGGGTTGATTTCCTGAAGTCCCACGGACTTGACAGCTACATGTTTGAATAAATAAAAGAAATACAGGCGCCGTCTCTGCACCTGCAGGGAGGGAAAACTCCCCGGCAGATCGTGACGACGCCCTTTTTATAATCCGACATCAGGGTAGTGCAACATGCATGGGTTTGATGTCGTGGTATTGATCAGACCGAAGTTAAGTCTGCGGGAGTTCCCGCCACCGGTTAGATCGTACCTGTTACAGTTACTGTTGCGATGCCCGGGGTTACAGTGTACTCACCTGTTGTGCTCTGAGTGAAGGTCGCAGCAGGAACAGTGATCTGACCCGGAACGGTCTGGAAGAGACCTGTTGTCTCATCGTAGGTGTAGAAAGTTGTTACCGGCATTGTATCACCGTTATAGGTTACAGTGATATTGGACAGAGCCGGGGTAAATGTGTCTATGATAGTTGCATTGTCTGTGGCTGCGGCAGCAGTATTTCCCATGTTCTGGATAATAAAGGTGTAAGTGATCTGACCATTTCCGTTGATGGTTGTAGGAGAAAGCGACTTACTGATGTTCAACATCGGAGCAGCAAGTACTGTCACTGTCTCTGTGGCTGTTACCGGCTCTGTGAGACCGGTGCCTGTTATGGTCACAGTATTTGTTATTGTGGAAGCTGCGGCAGGAGGTGCAAAATTATTCGCAGTGGTTTCGTATACAATAGTTGTGTTGCCGCCGGCAGGCACTGAGATACCTGTAAGTGTAAGCGGTCTTGCGGCACCTATTGTAGGTGTTGCTTGGAGTGCACCGTTTATATAATATCTGATTGAATCAGGAGTGTATGTCAGTGGATATACAGTACTTGTGTTGTATGTGTATGCACCAAGGTTATCATTTACAGTAAGTCCGGTATAATCGGTTGTGCCGGAGTTGACTATACTTATGACGTAGGTTACATTATCACCGGAAGTATAAGTTGGAACCAGGGCGGTCTTGGTGGCTGTAAGGGAGCCCACGATCTCACCTGTGGTTATATTGGAAGTAGTGGTCATGTTGTTATAATTCAACGTGGCCTGATTGTAAAAAGTTGCCATATTAATACCTCGTCTTTCTTTTGAATTAAGAGACCGATATGTCTCTGATTTAATATATGCATGGAGCGGGGGATGGGTAACTGCTCAAAAGAGGCTTCATAAAATTTTAGAAAAAAATTTTTGAATAAGACCGGATAGTACCATAAAAATACCGGCATTCATGCGTATAGTATGTGAGGGATGAAAAAAAGAAAGGAACAGGTGTTGATATGAGAAAGAAATTTGTAATGCTTGGCATAGTGTCAGCAATGATGATGGGATTATTTGCAGGCTGCGGTTCAGATACCGGTAATAAGGAGGACAATACCGCCACACAGACCGACGCAAATGGAAGCAATGTGGATGTAAACGACAATAATGTGGATGACAAAGATGTGAGTGAAGAGAAGGTGAGCGCAGAGGAGCTGAAATCCGCCGGGACGGTTGTGGCTGATGGCGTCAATTCTACAGGTTATGCCATATTTAAGAACCTGTATGACGGAGGAAATATCTGTATCTCTCCATACAGCATAGAGTCAGCCATGGCGATGATAACCAACGGTGCGGAAAATGATACATTAAGGGAGCTTATGGAGTCTCTTGGAATCGAAGATATTGACAGCTTTAATCAGGCAATGAAGACTGTGAACTCAGGACTTCAGGGGGATGGAGCTACAGTTGATATTGCCAATTCCCTCTGGAGAAACGGCTCTGTGAAGGATACATTTGCAGAGGATCTTAAGGATTATTACTCTGCGGAAGTTAAGGATGTGGACTTTTCGGATGAGAGAACAGTTGATGAGATAAACCAGTGGGTAAGCAACGCCACCAATGACAAGATAAACAGACTCGTGGACAGGCTTGACAGCGGTACAAATGCTGTGATATTAAATGCAGTGTATTTCAATGGTAAGTTTGCAGAGCCATTCCCAAAGAATAACACCATGGAAGGAAGATTTTTCACAGGAGACGGCAGCAATATCAAAACAGATATGATGGCGATCTACGACGGCAGCTTCCCTTACTATGAGGGCAACGGACTTAAGGCAGTGCGTCTTGCTTATGAGGACAGCAATGTGGTGATGGATCTCTATATAACCGACAAGAACGGCATGGAGGTTGAAGGGGAAAATGCAGTGGATATATACAATTCCCTCACTGATGAGCAGAAGCAGGAGATGTATAATGCACTTTCTACCGGTGAGGTGAAGGAGCTTACAGCCCTTTCAATGCCTAAGTTTGAATTTGCCTCTGAGACCATAAGCATAAAGGATGTGCTTATGAAAATGGGAATTAATAAGGCGTTTTCTGAGAACGCAGAATTTGGTAAGATAGGTGATAATACAATGCTTTCGGATGTGCTTCACAAGACCTATATAAAGGTTGATGAGGAAGGAACCGAGGCGGCAGGGGTTACCGCAGGGCTGACTAAGGAGACTGCAATGCCGGTTGAGGAAGTATACAATTTCGTGGCAGACCAGCCATTTGTATATGTTATAAGTGACAGCAGTACCGGAGCTATATTGTTCATGGGAGCTATGACAGATGTGAGTCTGGTGGTGGATTAGAAATGTGTGGCAGATAAAAACAGATCTGCTTATTTGAAAATTTTGTGAGAGGAAGCAGCAATGGGAACTTTATATTTTACAAGGCACGGACAGACCATATGGAATGTGGAGAATAAGATCTGTGGAGCTACAGACATAGCCCTTACAGAGCTGGGACATGAGCAGGCAGAGGAGACCGGCAGATGGCTTAAGGAAAGAATCGATGCAGGTGAGATCCATATTGATTTGATACTGTACTCGCCGCTTATAAGGGCAGCGGAGACTGCAAGACATATTTCTGAAGCTACAGGCATACCTATGAGACCTGAGCCGAGGATCGTGGAGCAGTGTTTTGGCAGATATGAGGGGACTCCGAGAAACGGTGTGGAATTTAAGAACGCTAAGGCACATTTTCTTGACCACTATGGAGACGGAGAGACCATGATGCACCTGTGCCAAAGGGTGTACAACCTTCTTGATGAGGTGACGGCAGATAAGGAGAAGACCTATATGCTGGTTGCCCACAATGGTATATCAAGAGTGGTACATTCATACTTCAACGATATGATAAATGAGGAGTATGCTGCCTTCGGCATAAAGAACTGCGAAGTGAAGGAATATAAATTCCGGTAAGAAAAAAGCATGTGCGATTTGCACATGCTTTTTTATCGATGACCGCCGTTTTTTGGTGTCTGCCCTTGAACCTGCTTTATCTACCTCTGTGGCTTGCTGCCGATACGTCCGAAGTATGCACCTATGATACCACCTATTATGTGGGTCAGGTGCGAGATATTGTCTGACACAAATATTGCGTCATATACCTGCTCGCCGATGTACAACACGAACACCAGAATGAAGGTCAGTGGTATGCTTCCGTCCTTTATGCTGGTGAAGGAGGCAAGAAGTATCATGGCAAATGCTACTCCGCTGGCACCTAAAAGCATCACATGAGGAAAGAATATAAAGTGGACTATACCGGTTATTATTGCGGTGGATACGATAAGAAATATCATATCCGCAGAACCGTATTTTTCCTCAAGGAGTGGTCCGATAACCAGTATCAGCATAATATTTCCCATGAAGTGGGACACCCCCGAATGTCCGAATACATGTCCGATAAATCTCACATATGTAAGTGGATTTAAAAGTGATGAGCGGTACACCGAGAAGAACATTCTGGTGGTGTGTCCGCCTGTGAGCTGACCGAGTATCAGTGCCGCGAGACATATTGCTGTAAATGTAAGTATTACAGGTGAATTGAACGAAATCTTTAAAGTATAGTGTTTCTTTGTATTTCCTGAAGCCATGTAGTGAAAAATCCTCCCCCTTAAAATCTTTATACATTGTAACCTAAAAAAAGTGCAAATTCAATACATGACCCTGGGCGTATACTCGGTACATAAGTTAAATACAGAGAGCCTGGAACACCAAACTGCAACAAGCTTTCCAGGTACTATGTGAGAGTAAAGACCTGCAAGACTATAGGAGGCAGAACCTGTACATCAGGAAATGGAGTGATCAAGTGGGCTTATATGTTTTGGTATTAAGAGCGCTAAATGGGTTGATATGTTACTTGAATATATGATAAAATTGACTCAATCAAAGATTGACGATATATGTCTTCGCTATAGGCGGGGACATATTGTCATTTGCAAAATAATATGTCTGTGTCAAGTGCACAATCGACTTGCCGCCGAGAGAAAACGAGGGGCGCAGGCAAAATTTAAATGGACTGATGTTCAACGTAAGGGAGGTATAATATGAGAAAGAAATTTTTAAAGGCAATTTCGTTGGTAGCAGCATCTGCCATGGTTGTGGGAATGACCGCCGATGTCAGAGTATCGGCAAATCCTGCAGGTGACAGCACAGATGCACTGACAACAGAGGAAACGTCAGCAGAACCTGTGGAGGATGTGACAGAGGAAGCTACATCAGGGGATAACACCGAGGTGACTACTGAGGAGGAGACAGAGGTTACAACCGAGGCTCCGGAGGAAACTACAGAAGTGGTTACCGAGGAAGATACCGAAGTTACAACCGAAGAGGAGCAGAGCACCACAAGTATCGAATCCGTATTATATGAGGCTAAGGATTCAAGAGCAGTAGGCGAGCTTATCGGAGAGCATAAGGATGATATAGATTCATATGCAGAAGGCAAATCCTCAAAGTACAGTCTTAAGAGACTTATGCTGTTCACAAGTGACAAGCTTAAGGAGTCATATAACGCCACTGACATAATTCATATTGGTGACTATGAGGAGTACGTGCTCCAGTTTGAGACAGAAGAGGATACAGAGGCGGCATACAACAGCCTTTTGGCAAAGTATGGTAAGGACAGTGTATTTATAGACCAGGTTCTTGACGCTGATTCCCTTTTTGGAGATCAGACATACGCAGCGTCGGTTGAGGTTAAGTTCACAAATGCATACAGTCTTAATGACACAGTGCTTAACCAGAATGGCGTTTCATACAGCAGCTACACTCCGATATCCTGGGGCGTAAAGGATATGGGAATGGATGTGCTTAAGAGTGACTTCAATAATCACAATTTCACAAACAGCGTTAGGGTAGCCGTTGTTGATACAGGCCTTGATGACAGCCACTATATCTTTAACGGACGTGTTGATGTGGACCACAGTTATAACTTCGCCGATGGCAGTTGGAATTATACAGATGAAAATGGACATGGAACCCATGTGGCAGGTACTATATGTGATGCAACACCAAGTAATGTATATATTCTTGCATGCAGAGCCTTTGATTCTGATGGATATGCAACAGACACATCTCTTGCGGCAGCAATGCAGTATGCAGTGTCCCAGAAGGCTGACGTTATAAACTGCAGCTTTGGTAAGGAGAGCGCCGATGCAGAAAGCTTCACATATCTTAATACCGCAATCAATGCAGCATACAAACAGAATACCATTATATGTGTAGCATCAGGAAACAGCACAATAGATGTACGCTACGCATATCCTGCCAATAACGGAAAGGTTATCACAGTTGCTTCCATAGATGAATATCATAATACATCATATTTCTCAAACTATGGTAAGTCAGTAAACTTCAGTGCACCGGGTGAGAATATACGTGCGGCATTTCTTAATGGTCGTGAGGAGTCCTTAAACGGTACTTCAATGGCAACACCACACATCTCTGCTGCCTGCGCATATATTAAGATGGTAAATAAAAACGGTAATCTCGGTTATGTTTACAATACTCTTAAGTCATATGCCAAGGATCTCGGACCAAAGGGCTGGGATGAAGACTATGGATATGGATATGTAGATCTGACCAATTACTTTTATGATACGTTTACATATACAAAGCTTAAGAATATTACCCAGACATCAAAGGGTATATACACATACTGGTATCCTGTAGACGGAGCTACCGCTTATACCGTATACAGAAAGGTTGACAATGGATCATGGAAGACATTCAAGACAGTAAGTGCTAATGCAACAAGTTTTTGTGATACAACAGCATCAACACAGCATGTATACTCATATACAGTAAGAGCCCATGTAAATGGAAAACAGGGAACCTACAACAAGACAGGTCTTTCTATTAAGAGAATAGGGCAGCCTGCAACAAAAACATATAACTGGTCAAATGGTATCAGCGTTGAGTGGGGTAAGGTTGCAGGCGTAACAGATTACAAGATCTACAGAAAAGCAGGCAGTGAGACATCATGGAAGCTTGTAGGTTCAGTAAAGAGTACTTCAAGCAGATTTGTAGATACAAATGTTAAAGAGGGAACCAGCTACAGATACCTTGTTAAGGCAATGAGTGGCAGCTACTCAAGTGGCTGTGAGAACAATAAGACCAGTGTTATATACAGGCTTGGATACAGATATGCGGGATCATTTAAGAACAGCATGAGAGGCCTGCTTTCTATCGGGTGGGCAAGAACAGCAGCCTGTGACGGATATCAGGTTATGTATGCCGATAACAAGAATTTCACCGGAGCGTATACTAATACACTTAAGGGCAATACAAATGGTAGTCTGGACATTTCGGTTGGTCAGGGCAAGACCTGGTATGCCAAGGTAAGATGTTACAAGAAGGTAAATGGAGTAACATATTACTCTGCATGGGGTAACGTAGTATCCTGTTATGCCGCAAAATAATCAGCAAAGACGTCTTCAGATAAAGATATATAAAGAAGGAATAACCTGTCATTAGTGACAGGTTATTCTTGCATATATGGGTTTAAACGTGTAAAGTGTTTTATAAGCACAAACAGGCTATAATAAGTATAAATTCAGTAATATAAATTGAAACACAGATAGGAAGTATTACATGTCAGATATAAGCAATACAAAGGATTTAGACAATAAGAAGGAATATGAGTTTTTTGACAGGGCAGTTGGTGAGATGAACCGGGATATTGCCGATACTGAGGAGAATATTGAGTATCGGAAGCAGACCATCAAGGCACAGAAGAAATATGTGAGGGACAGTCATGGAGATATGGATGACCATGAGTTCCTGCAGAATATGAACAGCATTAATACGGATGTCATGTTCATTGACAATGCCCGGAAGAGGCTTGATAAGCTGAAACATCATGTCCAAAATCCATATTTTGGAAAGATTGGATTTCAGTTTCGGGATGGTGAGGAAATTCCTGTGTATGTGGGAATGAACGGCTACTGGTCCAAGGACATAGACGATCAGTTGATATATGACTGGAGAAGTCCTGTGGCATCCATGTACTATGATTATGAAAAAGGTGCAGCAGGATACGATGCTCCTGACGGACATATAGATGGAGAGATCGTCGAGAAGAAGCAGTTTGATATTAAGAACGGCACATTAAAGAGCGTGGCTGATACGGACTACAATGTATCGGACAATCTCCTGATCCATGCGCTGGCTGAGAACAGTGGTACAAGGATGAGGTCGGTGGTTGCCACCATACAGAAGGAACAGAACGGTATAATAAGAAATAACAGTGCCTATAATCTTATAGTAGATGGCAAGGCAGGAAGCGGTAAGACAGTAGTTGCCATGCACAGACTGGCATGGCTTATGTACACCCACAGAAAGACCATTAAGGCTGACAATGTGATGATCATGTCTCCAAACGGAATATTTGGGGATTATATATCCTCGGTGCTTCCGGAGATAGGCGAGGATAATGTTCCCGAGAAGGAATTTGATTCTCTTATGGAAGAGATACTGTTTATAAATGAGCCTTTTGAGAACAAGCTTGCCCAGTCGGATGTGATAATCGACAGTAAATATGACGGAGGAGAGCTTATATACGACCCTGATACCGGGGACGGGGAAGATACCGCCAACAGAATACTTAATATAAAGCTTAAGTCCTCTGTATGGTTCTTTGACAAGCTTAACGAATATATTGAGGAATATATTAATGATTTCAGGTTCAGGGATTTTCATTTTGAGAAGACTACCTTCCCGGAGACCAAGCTTTCAAAGATGTTCAAGGAGAGATTTGCCAGGGATCCTTACTATGAGAGATTTGGCAAGATTGCCTATTTCGTGGCAGAGCAGCTTGAGGATGAGCAGGGCAGAGCCTTCAATACCTCCAAGAGAGCCAAGGTGGAGAAGCAGATCACCGGTGAGCTGATCCATCAGTACGGAAGATATGATCTGGTGGAGATATACCGTGGATTCCTTGATACAATAAAGGACGAATATCCCTATGTATGTCAATATACAAATGAATATGGCGAGATAAGATACGAGGATGTACTGGTAATATTCTATATGCAGGTATTGTTCTACGGCTGTCATTCCTATGACGAGATAAAGCACCTGGTCATTGATGAAATGCAGGATTACAACATCTTCCAGTATGCTGTTATAAGTCATGTATTTAAGTGCAGAAAGACTATACTTGGTGACATATACCAGGTGCTGTTCTATGATCCCGGGGAAACTGTGGTGGACGTGTTAAAGAAGGTATTTGCAGGGGAAGGCTATGAGGTATGCCAGCTTAATACTGCGTATCGTTCAACTAAGGAGATTACTGAATTTTGCGATAAGATTCTGGCGGGGGAAGACTGCGTGAGACCTGAGTCGGGGAAGATGGTGGCACGAAGCGGAAAGGTTCCGGAGGTGTCTGATATAGGGGACATGGACGAGCTTATCATGTATATAACAGATAAGGATCTTGATGCTTATGACAACGTGGCAGTGCTGGTGGATGATGAAGCCCAGGCATTCCGGGTGTCAAGAGAGCTGGAGGCAGAGGGGTTATATGTTACACTGCTTACACATCAGTCATCGGTATATTCAGGGGGCCTGGTGGTGCTTCCGAAGTTCCTTGCGAAGGGAATGGAATTTGATGCAGTATTTGTTGTGAACTGTGGTCATGAAAATACTCATTCCTACTATATTTCCTGTACCAGAGCACTGCACGAGCTGTATGTATGCAACATGACAGGGGAACTGTAAAACGGTCCGGGGGATTAAAAAACTAAGTACCGGCAGTAAAATAGCAGGAAAAATATAGGGACTATCAGCTGCAAATGGTGAAAGTAACAATAGTGGAACCGAATATATAAATAAAGTTGTGAGAAGGAGTATGCTTATGGAGAAGGTTAAGATTAAGAAGAAGGAAACCTATATACAGTCTTCAAATGGCTGTAACATGCTGCACGTTGTGGTGTGGGAGCCACAGTGTGAAATAAGGGGAATATTGCAGATATCCCACGGAATGGTGGAGGAGATCGACAGGTATGATGAATTCGCCAGATATGTGGCAGGCTACGGATATGTGGTCGCCGGAAATGACCATTTGGGACATGGGTTGTCAGTGCGGAGTCCTGAAGAGTATGGATATATCAATGCATTTGCAGGAAGCAGAGCCATGGTGGCAGATCTTCACAGAGTTACCATCTGTCTTAAGAAGGCATATGGCAGAGTCCCGTTCTTCCTGCTTGGGCACAGCATGGGCTCATTCCTGGGCAGAAGATATATTGAAGATTACGGATATACGAAGGTTAAGGGCAGACGCGGAGCCGAGAGAAATATTGATGGCTTTATATGTATGGGTACGGGCAGCAGATCCCGGGCAGAGCTGGCTGTTGGCAAGCTTATAGCAACCATTGAGTCCAAGAGATACGGAGACAAGTACAGAAGTCCACTATTGAAGAAGCTGGCGTTTCTGGGATATAATTTTGGCGTCCCTAAGAAAATTATATACCATGAGGGCGATACCTGGTATATGAGGCGCAGAACTGCCAATGACTGGCTGAACAGGGACACCCGCGAGGTGGATAAATACAACGATAATCCTCGCTGTGGCTTTGATTATACAGTCAAGGGATATCAGGTTTTGTTTGACACTATTGAATATTGTCAGGCTCCGGAGAATATAGAAAGGATTCCTATGGAGCTTCCTATTCTTATGGTAGCAGGTGACAGAGATCCTAACGGAAGAATGGGCAGGGATATAAAGAAGGTGTATGAGGAATATCTTGAGTATGTAAGTTCAGATGTGGAGATGATCCTGTACGAGGGGGCAAGGCATGAGATACTTCTTGAAACCTCTAAGAAAGAAACCTTTGATGACATTGTATGCTGGCTTATTTCCCATACAAGATATTATTAATCTCAAAGAACAATGGTATATTGCCTAAATATAAAGAACCGAATTAATGGCTGATAATAAAAACCTCAGGTGAGTAGTGATCCTATCTCATCTGAGGTTTTTGTTCTATAAGCTTATATGCTTTGAAAGCAATGTGCCGGAACCGATGAAGCTTCCTACAGCAACAACCAGTGAAGCTATGACGATCGGTATCTGATTCACAGCAGCCTGACCAACAGTCAGCACATATTTTGATGTGTCGTAGATCTCCGGAATCAATCCCTCCAGGTATAATACGACAGCTATAATGACTATAAACAAAAAGAAACTTAAGAATCCCTTTGCCTTGCTGTTCTGCAGTATCGTGGTTGACAGGGAGATGGCAAGGTATGCAACGGTAACTATCATAAAAAAGTTCACCAGCATGGATATTATCTGTACCAGCACCAGCAGCAGCAGTGTGCCTAAAGTATAATCAGTACCCAGTGTACGGAGCATTACATTAAATACGGTAGTGAAATCATTGAGGCTGTATTCATTTGCCAGCATGTTGTAGTTGACGGTCAATAACAGGAATATAAGGGCAGCAAAGCCGATCCCTGCAAATAATGTATATAGGAGCTTGGCGCCTATGATATGGTAGTAGGATATAGGTGTCATATATACAAGATATCCGGATTTGCTTTTTAACTCGTTATTGTATGTGGATATACCAAGCACAAGTATAAATACATATGATACAACGCTGATCATTATCAGTAATGCCATGGAGATGACCACGGCATTTTGGTTATCTGCGATCATTCCGTACAGGAAAACTGCCTCCAGCAATCCGTATACTATAAGCAGTATGATTATAGAAGTTATGTGTTTTCTAAATTCGTATTTGATCATTTTAAACATTTATTTTTCCTCCGATTTTGAACTTCAGCCCGTTTGAAATTAGCCTTCGGTACATTTAAGATCTGCATCCAGCTCTTAAGCATAAATCTGTCTGTACATGTCGGTAAGATTCATCTGGTACTGGTTTCTTAACTGGTCTGTTGGGCCTGTAAGAACGCAGGAGCCGTTCTTGATGAAGATTGCCTGATTGACAATCTGTTCCATCTCATCAACCAGATGGCTTGACATTATCACAGAGGTGTTTCCTGTGATGTTGCCTCTTATGGTGCTTATGATCTTGTCCCTTGCGATTATGTCTATACCGTTTAATGGCTCATCAAGCATTATAAGGTAGCTGTCTCTTGAAAGGGTTATGGCAATCTTCAATTTTGCTGCCATACCGGTTGACATTTCACGGCATTTCCTCTTGGGATCAAGCTCCAGCTGCTGAAGGAGATACATGTATTTATCCATGTTGAAGTCCTCGAAGAAATCCTGATAGTATCTGCCAAACTGTATGCAGTTCATGTAATTGAAGAAGTAACTTTCTGTAGGCATGTAGGCAATGTGAGCCTTGTCCTTGTAGCTTATGGGTCTGCCGTCTAAGGTTATTGCACCGGAGGTCGGCTTGGTGATACCGCCGAGCATTTTCATAAAAGTTGATTTGCCGCTGCCGTTAGGACCTATGAGTGCATATATCTGTCCCGGAATGATATCCAGGTTTAAATCATTAACTGCTACTACGTTGGAATAACGCTTCACAAGGTGTTCGCATCTGATCATTTCTGTTCCTCCATTTTGTTGTTGGCACACACATAAAGTGATGGCGTGCTTTACCCTTTTCATGTGTTATTTGACACTATTTATTTCACATAACTCATTACCACATGTTAAGTTTTGCTTTCATAGTACTATCTGTTTGGGAGCAGGTCAAGGAAAACTGTTTAAAAAGAATATAAGAAAGATTTATATTCCAAAGATTGGGTATTGAGGTGATCTGTATCCGTATGCTATACTAGGACTATAACAGAGAATAATTCTTGATAAGGAGGAGCCTATGGCAACAGCTAAGAGAAATACCTGGCAGAAGCAGGTCATATACTCCGTTATGAAGGAGCTTACCTCTCACCCCACCGCAAGTGAGCTATATGATGAGCTTGTGAAGCGTGGATATGAGATAGGTAAATCCACAGTGTACAGAGTACTGGCAGATGCAGTTGATGATAAAAAGATGATAAATGTATATTCCACGGATGGAAATGAGCATTTTGACGGAGATACCAGAAGACATTACCACTTGAGGTGTGTGAAGTGCGGAAGGATATACGACAGCCATTTGCAGTATAATCATGAGCTTTCAAAGCTTGGGGAGCTGGCGGAACCGGGATTTACCATACTTGAGCACCATGTGGAATTTCTGTGTATATGTCCGGACTGCTCAATGGTCAAATAGTTATTTTATATATTTTTAAGCAGAAAAAAGAAAAATATGGAGAATATTAAGTAAAAATATCCTATAAATTGATATGCGAAAGCAAAAACAACAAAAA